>ERZ1370068.3487-contig-2599_pt1 | contig 22324 bp, 17 predicted proteins | sample MGYA00561227_ERZ1370068 | MGnify/ENA primary metagenome ERZ1370068 (study PRJEB38410, sample SAMEA6850437) | metagenome | study: Metagenomic assessment of the ecological functions of the soil: analysis of the soil microbiota associated with the... | reverse complement strand
CAGTTACTATTGCCGCCGCCGCCGGTGATCTGCGGAAGCGGAATAATATCTTAGTCGTGGCCTCGGCATATCATCACCGCCAGACCAAAGTCGATGATCGATCTCGGCAGCGAGCCGGCGCCGAACCGGAGACTGCAGACGCGAGTTAACGATCGCATCCTTGAAACCATATTCCGCTGTTTGCAAGAAGACGGTCCGACGTTCCCCGGCGGTGGCTGTCGAGAGCGTCGGCTCGAAGCCAGTGATGGCAAACACGCAGTACGCCGATTTAGTCGACGCCGTGCCGATCTGGCATTGCTGAACTTCGATCCACGGCAATAAGCGTCGCGCGGATCGTCGCGCTCGAGGTACGCGCCGACGGCCAGGCCCGTCCGTGTCGGTCGAGGTCATGTCCTTCGCCGAGTGCACGGCGACGTCGATGCGTCCGTCGAGCAGCGCCTCCTCGAGCTCCTTGACGAAGACGCCGCGCGCGCCGATCTCGCCGAACGGCTTCGTCCGGTCGCGGTCGCCGGCGGTCGTGATCGGGACGAGCGCGATCTCGATGCCGGGCGCACGCAGCCGCGCGGCCGCGAGCTCGGCCTGCGTGAGCGCGAGCCTACTGCCGCGGGAGCCGACGCGGATCAGCACGGCACCAGCGCCGCGCCTGCTGCGCGGCTGCAGCTCGCATGGCCGCGCGGCTGCACACGCACGAACGCCGTCGGCGCCTGCACCGGCAGCGGCCGCCCGGTCAGGCTTGCCGGTCGTTCAGCGCTCGTCCTCCGAGCCCGAACAGGTGGCGCACCGCGTCAGCATAGATGCACGCCGTCGGCTGCTGCGGCGGCCTGCTTCATGCGCACGGTCGGCAGGTGCAGGAGCTTGTTCACGATCTGCGCGGTGATCGACTCGGCGGCGCGCCGCGCTCGTCGTCGCTGAGCCGCCCTTCGCCTTCGGCGAGCTCGGCCGCGCGGATCTCCTCGGCGCGCGCGCGCAGCGACGCGATCGCCGGGACGACGTCGAGCGACGCCTGCCACGCGCGGAAGCGCTCCGCCTCGCTCGGCGACGATCGCCTCCGGCCCGCTCCGCCTCGCGCGCGCCGGCCGGCGAGCGTCTCGGCGACGACCGCCTCGAGGTCGTCGATGTCGTAGAGGTAGCAGCCGTCGAGCTCGTGGATCGCCGGATCGAGGTCGCGCGGCACGGCGAGGTCGATCAGGAAGAGCGGCCGCCCTTGCGGCGCCGCGCAGCGGCCGCTCGACGTCCCCGCGTCGAGCACGAAGCCGGGCGCGCTCGTCGACGAGAGCGACGACGTCGGCGCCCGCGAGCTGCGTCGCCGACCTCGTCGAGCGCGAGCGCCTCGCCGCCGAAGCGGCCGCGCGAGCTCCGCGCCGCTGGTCGAGCGACCGGTTGGCGACGAACGCGATCTGCGCGCCGCGCGACGAGCGAGGTTGCGACGCGGCGAGCTCGCTGATCTTGCCCGCGCCGATGAGCAGGACGCTGCGTCCGGCGAGGTCCGCCGAACACCTGCTCGGCGAGCGCCGCCGCCGCGGACGAGACCGAGGCCGGGCTCTCGCCGATCGCGGTCTCGCGCGCGCACCTTCTTGCCCGGCGTGCAGCGCCTGGCGGAAGACGCCGGTCGAGCAGCGGCGCCGGTCGTGCCGGCCTCGTACGCGGCGCGCACCTGGCCGAGGATCTCGCCCTCGCCCGGGCACGAGCGAGTCGAGCCCGGCGGCGACGCGGAAGAGGTGGAGCGCGGCCGCCTCGTCGCGCAGGCGGTAGAGCGGCGTGCCGTCGACCTCGGCTCGAGCCCGCGAGCTGCGTCGAGCGCCCGGCGCACGGCTGCTCACCGTCGCTCGCCGACGACGTAGAGCTCGGTGCGGTTGCAGGTCGAGAGGCAGACCGCCTCACCGACGCCGCTCGCGTGCGAGCTGCCGCTCGCCCGCCTGCGCCGATCGAGCGCAACGCGCGCTCGCGCAGCTCGACGGGCGCGTGGTGATGCGAGATGCCGACGAGCGACGAGGGCTCATGGCGAAGTGGGTCACCGGGAGGCGCGAGCCGGACGACGATCGACGAGCGCGAAGCCGACGAGTGCGAGGTACGCGGCCCGGCGGCCGCGCCAGCCGGCGCGGCGCGCGCAGCACGAGGTACGCAGCCTAGACCGCCCAGGTCGCCGAGCGTGACGGCCATCGAGCGCGTCGATGCGCGCCGCCGTCGTCCGCGCAGGCGGACGATGCCCGACGGCGATCCCGAGCGTGAGCGCCGGCAGCGCGACAGCGATCGGTCGCGCGCCGCGCAGCGTCGTCGAGCGTCGCGCGAGCGACGGCGCTCGGCCGACGCAGGATCGTCGACGCTCGCGCCGCTTCAGCCGCCGCTCCTGCCACGAGGTAGAGCGCGGACAGCGCGGCCGCGAGCGTGAAGCCCGCGAAGGCGGCGAAGCACGAGGCCGACGTGCAGGACGAGGAACGACGTTCGAGTAGCGCGCTTCGCAGCCGACGCCGGTGCCGCCGCCGACCCGCGCGACGACGAGCAGCGACGACGGCGAGCGGCATCACCGCGAGGCCGAGCAGCCGGTAGCGCGGCCGGCAGCCCCAGATCGAGATATGACGCTGACGACGAGCCAGACGAAGAGGTTCGAGCGAGCCGGCCCACGTCGCCCACGGGAACCCGTCCGCGCGCGCGGCCTGCACGATCGAGCAGCGCCGTCTGGGCGAGCCAGCCGATGCGCACGCCCCACGTCGCCAGCGCGGCCGGCCGTGCCCGGGCCGCGCGTCGCCGACGTAGGCGAGCGCCGCCTCGCCGTAGGCGAGCAGGCGGGCCAGAAGAGGAGCTCAGCCAACCGGACCGCTCGCCTCTGGCGCCGCGCCAGCTCCGGCGAGCTCGCCGACCTCGCGCTCGAGCCGCTGACAGCTTCAGCGCGATGATCACGACGTAGAGCGAGCACGACCGACGAAGCACGACGCAGGTACGCCGGCCGCGACGTACTTCTCCTCGGTCGTCACGCGAGCAGCCTCCCGCAGCTCGCGCAGGCGCAGCGTCGAGCCGCTTGCCCGGCGAGCTCGACGCGGTAGAGCGCGCGGCGAGCGCGAGCATCGCGGCCAGCGACGACGCAGAACGTGAAGAACTGCGAGCCGGCCATCTGCGGCCCGTGCGCGGTTGAAGGCGACCGGGTGGATGAACGTTCTCGGCGAGCCGGATCGCGAGGAAGCTGACCGGGATCAGGACGACGCCGAAGAGCGCGTACACCGCGCAGAGGTTCGCGCGCTGCGGGCCCGGGCTCGAGCGAGTAGCGGAGCATGAAGTACGCCGCAGTAGAAGAGGAACAGCACGAGGAAGAGCACGAGCTGCCGCTCGCTCCAGACCCACCAGTGGCCCCAGCGGATACTTCGCCCAGATCGAGCCGGTGACGAGCGTCAGCGCGCCGAAGATCACGCCCTGGTGGATCGCGACGTAGCTCTCGAGGTCGGCGCCCGGCGTTCCGCTTCCAGAGATGCAGCAGCGCCTTCCACGCGCCCCAGCCGAAGCAGCGCGTACGCCGTCAGCGCGATCGGGACGTGGAAGTAGAAGATCTTCTGGTTCGAGGCCGTCCTCGTCCACGGGGGCGTAGAAGAAGACGAGCGCGATCGACGCGCGGCGACCAGCGCGACGGCGAGCACGGCCAGCGCCGCGACGCGGTTATTCCGTAACGACGTACTCAAAGGAGGCCCAGCAGATGATCGCAAAGAGCGGCGTCGTAGAGGCGCGAGGAAGCCCAGGTAGCGCGACCGGGTCGTCGGTCGACGCTCGCGCCCACGCCGCCGACGACGATCGGGATCGCGAGCGGCAGGAAGAGCAGCGGCAGCGAGCAGCTCCCGCGCGCGGCTGGCGGCCGCCATCGCGCGCGAGCACGCGTGCCGACCGCGGCAGATGCCGACGTCGGCGAGCGCGACGCCGGCGACCGTCGCGCCGTCGATCGCCGAGAAGAACAGCGGCGAAGGCCGGCAGCGCGACGAGCTCGGCGACGACGAGGAAGGCCAGCACCGCGAGCGACTTCGCGAGCCAGATCGCGCTGCGGTCGCACGGCGCGAGCAGCGAGGCCGTCGATCAGCCGCTGCTCGCGCTCGGCGACGAAGGCGCGCGTGAGGCCGAGGAGCGCGGTGAAGACGATCGCGACCCAGAGCATGCCCTTGGCCGCGAGCGTCGGAGCGTCCGCCGGGCAGCGCGAAGTGGAAGACGACGAGCGTCGACGACGACGAAGAGCAGCATCGCCGGCAGCGTGCTCCGCGCGCGCAGCTCGAGCAGCGAGGTCCTTGCGGGCGAGCGCGGCGACGTCGGCGAAGTACCGTCTCATGCGAAGTGCGAGCCGGTCGGACGCGAGCGCGCTCGATGCGCGCCGGATCGTGGGTGGCGACGACGAACGCAGCGCCTGCTGCGCAGCTCCGTCGAGCTCGCGGTCGAGCAGCGCGCGCGCCCTCCTCGTCGAGGCGCGCTGTACGGCTCGTCGAGGACGAGCAGCTCGGGGTCGTGCAGCAGCGTGCGGCAGAGCGCGAGCCGCTGCAGCATCCCGCGCGAGAACGAGTCCGCGCGCTGCGTTCCGTGCCTCCCAGAGCCCGAAGCGCTCGAGCAGCATCCCGGTGCGCTCGCGCCGCTCCGGCGACGCGGTAGAGGCGGCCGTAGAGGTCGAGGTTCTCGAGCGCGGTCAGCTCGCGGTAGACGAGCGGCTCGTGCCCGATGTAGCCGATGCCGGCCGCGTTCGACGCGAACGTCCAGCTCGCCGGCGGTAGGCATGCCGCGAGGCCCCGCGCAGAGCCGAAGCAGAGTGGTCTTGCCGGAACCGTTGGGCCCGGTGACGAGCAAGAACCCGTCACGTGCCACCTCGAAGCTCACACCGCGCAGAACGCGCTTGTCGCCGTACCGCTTCTCAAGCCCCGCGAGGCGAATCACGAAGCCACTGTAGTCGCGCCGGCGTCGCGGCCCCCGGAACTGTCGGCCATGGCCGACTGAGCCTCGTCGGGGACTGTCCCCGACATGTCCGGCACAGACGTGGCTCGGACTGGCTCCTCGGGCATGGAGTTCGTGCCGAGAGTGTGACTTTTGCTCCGCAGACCGTCGTTCCGGACAGGGAGAGCGGGCGGACCTGCGCCTAGGTTGCGCGGAATGCCACGCGTTCCTCGCTCGGTCTTGCCCGACGGGCTCTTCCACGTCGCCACACGCGGCGTGGCGAAGATGGCGATCTACCTCGACGACAACGGACCGCCGGAACTTCCTCGGGGCTGCTCGCCCTCGCCGTGCAGGCATTCGAGATGGGAGATGCCTCGCCTTCTGCCTCATGACGACGCACTATCACCTGGTGCTCGGAGCCACCCGGCAAACCTCTCCGACGGCATGCAGATGCTGAACGGCGACTACGCACAAGGGTTCAACGGGAAGTACGAGCGCTGGGGACATGTATTCGGCGACCGCTACTGGTCGCAGGCGCTGCCGGCCGACGGAGAGAGAGCTCGGGCGGATCTGCGAGTACGTGATGGAGAACCCGGTCCGCGCAGGTCTCTTGCCGAGACAGCTCGGACTGGCCCTGGGCGCGTGCCGAGTCGAGCTCGGCTAGGACACCGTCTCCGCGAGCACGAACGCCGAGAACACGACGCTGATCACGCCGTTCATCGTGAAGAACGCCGCGTCGAGGCGGCGCAGGTCGCCGAGGCCGCACGAGCGAGTGCTCGTACGCGAGCAGCGCGGCGACCGCAGCGACGCCGACCCAGTAGCAGCCAGCCGACGTCGCAGGCCGAGCCCGACCGCGCGCGAGCAGGACGACCGTCACGCGATGCAGCATCCGCGCGCCCGATGAAGCGCGCCGCGCTCGCCGAAGCGCACCGGCCACGAGTGCAGGCCCTGCCGCGCGGTCGATCTCACGGTCGAAGAGCGAGTAGAAGAGGTCGAACCCGGCGACCCACACCGCAACGGCTGCGCCGAGCGCCCAGGCCTCCCACGGCAGCGTGCCCGGTGATCGACCACCCACGCGCCGACCGGCGCGAGCCCGTCGACCGCGCCGAGCCAGAGGTGGCACAGCCACGTGAACCGCTTGAGGTACGGGTAGACGACGAACACCGACGACCGGGATCGGCCACAGCCAGCGCACGATCGGGTCGAGCTGGAAGACGGCGACGAGGATAGACGCGCGAGCGCGAGCGCGCAGAAGAGCGATCACCTGAACGCGAGAGAGCTTTCCCGACGGCAGCTCGCGCGTCGGTGCGCGGGTTCGCGCGCGTCGATCCGCGCGTCGACCAGGCGGTTCAGCGCCCATCGCCAGCGAGCGAGCGCCGACCATCGCCACCGTGATCCAGACGAGGTCGTGCGGCCGGAAGGCACGCGGTCCACGGCAGAGCAGTGCGCCGACGTACGCGAACGGCAGCGCGAACACCGGTGTGCTCGATCGCGCACGAGCGACGCGAAGACGTCGAGGCAGCGGCGCTGCCGCTGCGCTGGCTCACGTCTGCCGGTGACGCGCGACCGGCGCCGTCCGGCTGATCGAGCTCGAGATCGCGTGCCGGCAGCGCGGGCTTGATCAACGCGAGACCCGTCGCGGCAACCCGCCGGACGATCCGGCAGGTTCACGATCAGCGCCTGTCGCCCGAATGCAGGCCGTGCACGCCGCGCGAGAGCAGGCCATGCGGGCGTCTTGCGGATTGCGTCCGCGCGCGAACGCCTCGGCGATCCCGGCGACCTCGCCTGGTCGAACCGACTGCGTCGCCTCCGGCGTGACGTCGCGGGCGACACGCCCGTCCCGCCGGTCGTGAGGATGACGTGCGACGTGCGCGCGAGCTCTGAAGAGCACGGCGGACGATCGTGAAAACGAACGTCGCGGAACGAGGCCGCTGCTCGACCTCGTAGTGCTCCGCCTCGAGCAACCTCGACGAGGAGCGTCGCCGCTCATCGTCCTCCCGTTCACCCGCCGCAGACGCCGTCTGAGACCGTGACAGACGGCGGCATTCACAGCGGCTCCTTCGTCTTCTCGACGAGCCGACTTCCGTCGACCGTACATCGCCGTTGTCGATCGCCTTCGCCATGTCGTAGACGGTCAGCGCGGCGACAGACACGGCCGTCAGCGCCTCCATCTCGACGCCGGTCTGCGCGGTCGTCTCGGCGACACCGGTGATCTCGACGCCCGCGTCCCCGACCGCCAGCGACACGTCGACGAGAGTCGAGCGGCAACGGATGACAGAGCGGGATCGAGCTCGCTCGTGCGCTTCGCGGCCATGATCCCGGCAACGCTGCGCGGTCGCGAGCGCGTCACCCTTCCGGAAGCTCGCGCAGGCGGCCGCGCCGTCTCCGGGGCCATCCGCACGGTCGCACGGGCCACGGCGCGGCGACGTGACATCGGCTTACCACCGACGTCCACCATGTGCACATCCCCGTTTCGCTGACGTGGCTCAGCTCACCCATCCGGTCGCCGATCCTAACGGCGCGACGGCGCAGCGACTCGATCCAGAGCCGCCAGGGCGTGTCCGTCCACCGGTTCAGATCGTGCGTGCGCACGTGCTCACGAATCGCCTCGAGCCGAGCCCGCCGCTCAGCCGGGTCCAGCTCGAGCGCCCGGCCGATCGCCGCGGCCTGGCCCTCGACGTCGAACGGGTTGACGGTGAGAGCCCACTCGCCGAGCTCGGCGTGCGCGCCTGCGGTTTTCAGATAAGACAACAACACCGTCACGCTGATTCACGAGCGGCGCTTCCTTCGCGACGAGGTTCATGCCGTCGAAGATCGCGTTGACGAGCAGCACGTCGAACTGCTTGTACGCCGCGACGGCAGGTGCGGAAAGTTGTCCGCGATCTGCAGGTCGATCGGCCGCCAGCCGCTCTGCTGAAAGCGATCGTTGACGCGACGCGCCTCTCGCTGGATCGCGCCGAGATACTCGGCGTACTCCGGAATGTCCTGCCGCGACGGGTCGAGCAGCGCGAGCATGCCGACGTGGCGATGCGCTTCCGGATGCGGCGTCGAGGTACAGCTCGAACGCCCGGAAGCCGCGCACGATGTTCTTCGAGGGATCCGTGCGGTCGACTCGCACGACCAGCTTCTCGGGGCGACTCGCCACGCAGCTCGCGCTCCGCACTCAGGCACGGCGTCGCTCCGCCAGCTCTGTCGAACTCGGCGGGATCCACGGAGATCGGTGCGGTGACCGTCTTCGCGGTGACGTCTTCGCCGAGCAGCTCGCGCACGCTGTAGATGAAGTTCCGGCGCCAGCGGTCGGTGTGGAAACCGACGACGTCGTTCGCGATCAACCCTTCGTGGATCGCGCTCCTCATGGTCCTGGGAAGAATGCGCCCAGTAGTCCGGCGGCGGCCGAGGGACGTGGACGAAGTGCATGAGTGCGGCGTCCGGTCGGCGCTCCGCACCAGCACGTCGGCGCGAGGTACAGGTGATAGTCGTGGAAGAAGACGGTCGGCGTCAGGCGTGCGCGCACAGCTCTGCGTCGACCGCGGCCGCGAAAGTTCTCGTTGACCGCGGCGTACCCGTCCTGCACCAGGCTTGGTGAAACGCAGCGTCGAGCCTCGGTTTGTACGGCGAGATCCCAGAGAGCGTGGTGCACTGAACCACAGCATCGGGTTCGACGACGACGTTGTAGTACCAGTCGTAGGCCTGAGGGTCGTGCGCGACGAGGCCGCACGCGGTAGGGCGAGCCGTCGCGCGCGCAGTCTCCTCGAGCATCTCTCGCGGCGGCGATGCGGTCGATCGTCGTCGGTGATCGCGCTCGCGATCCAGGTGACGTCGTGGTACTGCACGAGGCTGCGCGGCGCCGTCACCAGAGCCCGCCGCTCCCCGCGCTTCGCGGTGCGCGTTCACCGCGACCGCGTCCGACACCGGCCCTCTGTTCGAGGACGACGATCAGCTTGTTGCGACGCATGGCGACGCTCATCAGCTGCCGCGACGACTCGAGACCTCGGCGCCCGACGTGTCGTTGCCGAGCAGCCGGTTCATCAGAGACGAGCCAATCGCGAAGCGAAGCGCGGTGTCAGGAAGTGTCGCCGCACGTACTCCTTGCCGCGCAATGCGCGCTGCCGGGCTTCCTGCGGATCGCGCGAGGATGTCGATGCACGCCTGCGCGCACTCGCGTCGCCGAGTCGACGAGCCAGCCAGTCTCGCCGTCCTGAATCTGCACGACGATTCCGCCGACACGGCCGGCAACGGTCGGCCGCGTCTTCCAGAGGCTCTCGGTGACGGTCGAGCCGAAGCCCTCTTTGATCGACTTCTGGATGACTGCAGCCGAGTGCACCTGGAAGGCGTTGACCTCGACCGAACCGACGTTGTTGAGGTTGGAGAGGATGTAGATGTCCGGGTCGCCGCCGGCGTACGCGACGGTCTGGTTGTAGAAGTCCCAGCCCTCCGGGTCGTCGTGCGCCATCGAGCCGACGAGCGCCAGCTGCACGCTCGGGGAACGCCTCTTTCACCAGCCGGTACGCGTCGATGACGCCGAGCGGGTCCTTCCAGGGATCGAAGCGCGAGACCTGCGTCAGCAGCGGCCGCTCGACGTCGATGCCGAACTGGTCGACGATGTACGCCGCATCCTCCGGCCGAGAGCGCCATGTTCTTCGGCGCAAGCGGGTCGATCGCGGGCGGCCAGATGTAGCAGGGCAGGAAGACCCTCGGCCTTCGGCACGTACTCGCGCATGTGGAAGATCGCCGCGTCGTACCGCTTGATCGACGGGAGCATGAAGTCGAACACCTCGCGGTTCGGCGTCGAGAGTCGATGTGCCCGCGCCAGATCCAGTGCGCACGTAGAGTCCGGGAAGTAGTCGATCGTCCCGGCGGGCTGGGGTCGTGGACGATGACGAAGTCGTAGTCGTCTTCGAACTCCGGCGGCGTTCAGCTCGCTGATAGCGGCGGAAGATGTCGCGCTGCTCCTCGGTCAGGCCTTGCGGGTTTCCCTGGAGCGCGTTGTGGATCGTCTTCGTGACGTTCCGAGAACTCGTCGCCGCCCTGGATGATCCGCCACTCGGCATCGAGGCCCGCGTCTGCACATGAGCGGGACGAGCGTGTAGTTGATCTCCGCGACACCGCCGCCGAACGCCGTGGCCGAGAGGTGGACGACGCGCTTGCCCTGGAGCGGCTCCGCAAGCCGGCGGATCTCGTCCATCAGACCACGAGTCGCAATCGTGGCGTAGTCGGCAAGCGACTTGTGTCCGGCGTTGACGAGTTGGAGCATGGTCTGGGCGCGCTTTCGAACGGTCGAACGGTCGCGAGAGATACAGCCCGAGCGGCTAGCTCAGCCTTCTCGAAGCGGAGTCGTGATCCTTTGCCTCCGGCGCGCGCGCCGATCTCGAGCGCGGTCGGCGATCGCACGGATGATCGCGATGCCGGAGCCCGCCCTCAGACAGCTCGTTTGGCGACCCTTCGGCCGCCTCGCCGGATCGAACCCTTCGCCCTCGTCGATCACCTCGATTACGAGCCTGTCCGGCAGCAACAGGTAGGAGATCTCGACGACGCCGGCGTTCTCACTCTCCGTATGCGTGCCGGACCGAGTTGGACGCAGCTTCGGTGAGCGCGAGCTTCGGGTCCGCAAGGAGCTCGTCGGAGAGCTCGCGGAGCCGGCCGATGCCCGTCAGGGCGCAAGCCGGCAGAGGGTGATGTACTCCGGCCCGCGCAGGGATCGTGAGTCGGACGGTCGCACCGTCACCTAGTTGGTCGTGGCTGTCATCGCGATCAGTTTTACACTAAAGCCTCGTTCAAACTATCCAGCCTGCGCAGCCTGCCGGGAGAGACCCGCAGTCGACTTATGCCCCGGTCAGGCGGCCCTAACCGTGGCAGCGAACGCTCGGCAAGCGTCACGGCCACCTTCTTGCGCTGCCCGTGACGGATGATCGTGAAGACGGCGACGTCCCTTCGGTCTGAGCCGAATAGGACACGAAGCGCACACGTCGTCCGCACCCCTGATCGGCGTTCCGTCGATCGCTACGATCACGTCGCCGCCGGTCGTCACCAGTGCGGTCGAGGACGTCGACCTCCCGGTGCGCCTCCCCGAGGCCGGCCTTCGGCCCGGGACTTCCGCCGCTTCACGTCGACGATCAGCGCGCCGTGCTGAGTCTTGTAGCCGAGGACGCGGGCGAGCGACGGGTCATGTTCTCGGTGCTGATCCCGACGTACGCGTACGTCACGCTGCCGCCTGGCGATCAGCTGTGCGCACCGAGTTCTTCGCGGCGTCGATCGGGATCGCGAAGCCGATCCCGCTGTCGTTCCCATCGCCGTTCTGTGCTGCGAATCTGCGCGTTGATCCCGATCACGCGGCCGCGTGCGTCGAGCAAAGGCCCGCCTGAGCTGCCGTGGGTGATCGGGGCGTCGGTCTGGATCGCGTCGATCGCCGTTCGTACTCTGCACGGTGATCGCACCGATCGAGCGCTGCGATCGCCAGAGACGACGCCGACGGTGAGCGAGTTCTCGTTCCCGAGCGGGCTTCCGATCGCCGCCACGGGCTCGCCGACGACGACGAGCGCGGAATCTGCCGAGCGGAACGAGCGTGTCAGCCGGTGGGCCCCCGGGTCGACGCGGACGAGACCCGACGTCGTCGTAGAGAGTCCCAGCCGACCGATCGGGCCTCGACCCGGTCGCCGTCCGCGAACTCGACGTAGAGATGCTGCGCGGCCTGGACCGTCGACGGTTCGCCTGCGCATTGGTGATCACGTGCGAGTTAGTGAGGACGTAGCCCTTCGGCGAGATCGACGAAGCCGGAGCCCTGCGCCCGCTCGGTCGCCTCGGACTTGCGGATCGCCGAAGTAGGCGAATAGATCGTCGACGCCGGAGAGCGCGCGCGAGAATCCGCTGCGGGTCGAAGCTCGACCCTGGCAGCAGGTCGGACATTCGACGTCGCCGACGCGCGGTAGCGAGGCCGCCTGCGGAGGGCTGCGCCTTGACGACCACGGTCTGCGTGCCTCGTCGACGCCAGCCAGCTGCCCTTGCCGATGCCCGAAGCGGCGCCGCCGCCGAGAACGGCGGCGACAACGGTCTGACGGCCAGAGCACGGCGAGCGCATCGGCGCTCACTGTAGCGACGGTTCTTCGGGCGTTCGTTTTCCCGTGAAAGCGAGTCTTCGTCCTCCGTGGTCCGGCCGGGAGTACGAGCGTGAATCTCGTCCGGCCCGGCGGCAGGTCCAGCTCGATCGACCCGTTCATGCAGCTCGCCGAGCTCCGCGCGATCGCGAGCCCGAGACCGCTCCCGGAGGCCTTCGAGCCCTCGAGGCGGTAGAAGCGGTCGAAGACCTGTGCCCGTGTGCTCGGCCGGGATGCCCGGGTCCCTCGTCCTCGATCGTCAGCAGCGCGCGCCGTCGCGCCGATCGTACCTCGATGCGCACCAGGTGTCCGGCCGGCGTGTGCACGAGGGCGTTCTCGACCAGGATCCGGCCGATCTGGAGCGCGCGCTCCTCGTCGCCGAAAGCGTGCACCTCGCCGCTCGCTCTCGACCGCCAGGGGATGGTTCGTGGAGCGGGCGACGCGCGCCGGAACTCCTCGGCCGAGCGTGTCCGGCGAGCTCGTCGAGGTCGATCCGCTCGCGCTCGACCGTCAGCCGGCCGGCGTCGAGCCGCGAGAGGTCGAGCAGCTCCGTGGCGAGCTTGGTCAGGCGGTCGACCTGCTCGCGCATCGTCGGTCATGAACTCGGCCGCGTGGTCCTCGATCGAGCTCCTCGTCGGCCATCAGCTCGAGGAAGCCGCCGAGCGAGAAGAGCGGCGTGCGCAGCTCGTGCGACGCGTTCGCGATGAACTCCCGCCGCGCGTGCTCGAGCTGCGGCCAGGCGCTGCGCGCATCCGCTCGAACGCGCGCGGCCAGCTGGCCAAGCTCGTCCGCGTCCGTAGTCGACGACGCGGCTCGTCGAAGTCGCCGCTCGCGATCCGATCGGCCGCCGCGCTCGAGGCGCCGGATCCGCCGGGCGAAGAGCGACGCCGCGAGATAGCCGACCGAGCAGCGACGCCGCGAGGGCGATGAGACCGGCGACGACCAAGCCGTGCGCACGAGGTTGATGCTCGCGCAGCGAGTCGTGGAGCGAGGCCGAAGCAGCACGCACCGCGCCCGCCGAGCACCGGGTAAGCGACCTCCGCGTAGCGGATCGCCGTGCCGGTGGTCGTCCGCTTGACCGCTCGAGCCTCGGTGAGAGCGCTCGCAGCGCGACGCGCGGTCGTTCTCGACGTCGCGCGGAGGTCACCGGCGGATTCGAGTCGGCGACGACGCGTCAGCGTCGGCGGGTTGAAGGTGACGCGCCGTGAAGTAGACGACGCGGGCGTCGCACTCGCCGCGGCGGACTGATCGGTCGTCGAGGTTGTCAGCTCGAGGCTGTTCGGGAGCGAGATCCGATCCCCGAGGCGCCGCCTCGGAGCAGCTGACTGCGAGCTTGGCGTCGATCGAGGTTCCGCTCGAGCGACGGGACGACGATCAGGTACGACGAGCGACGAGCGCGCCGCGACGACGACCAGCGAGCGCGAGCGCCGAGACGGGCGCCGACGCTGCGGAGCGGGTTCACCGGTCGCGGAAGCGGTAGCCGACGCCGCGCACGGTGAGGATGTACTCCGGGCTCGCGCGGGTCGCGCTCGAGCTTCTCGCGCAGATGCCGGACGTGGACGTCGATCGTCCGCGGCTCGCGGTAGTCGGCGCCGCCCCAGAGCGCCTCGAGCAGCATCCGCCGGCTGTAGACCACGGCCCGGATGCGCCGCGAGCGATGCGCAGCAGCTCGAACTCGACGTAGGTCAGCTGGACCGGCGCTCGCCGCGCACCTCGACCGTGCGCCGCGGCGAGGTCGATCGCGCACGTCGCCGTCGAGCTCGATCGCCGTCCTCGTCGCCGGCCGCTGGCGTGCGGCGCGCGCGCGCGCCGGCAGGAGCGCGCGCACGCGGCTGCGGAACTCGCGGATCGAGAACGGCTTCGTGATGTAGTCGTCGGCGCCGAGCTCGAGCCCGAGCACCTTGTCGAGCTCGTCGTCGCGGGCGGTGAGCATGATGATCGGCACCGTGCTCTCGCGCGCGCAGGCGCTTGCAGACCTCGAGCCCGTCGAGCTTCGGCAGCATGATGTCGAGCACGACGAGGTCGACGTCGCTCCGCGGCGAACTGCTCGAGCGCCTCCTCGCCGTCGCGCGCCTGGAGCGACGCGGTAGCCCTCGCGCTCCAGCGGGTAGGCGAGCAGCTTCTGAACGGAGTCCTCGTCGTCGACGAGGAGGATGGTCGAGGAGTCGGGCATGTCGTGCTCGGCTAACGGTGCCTGCCGGACGATCCTCTGCCGGGTAGTACGGCGCCTACTATAGCCCCGGATGGCCATCCGTTCCGCCCCGGACCGAGCGGCGCCAGGCGCGTCCCGGCTCGCTGCAGCGACCGGTCAACGGGCGTCTCTACCGAGGGACCTGGCTGCTCGTCGGGCTGCCGCTCCTCGTGGCCGCCTTCAGCGTCGCGCGGCCGACGCCGCTGCCGCGCGCGTTCCTGCCGCGCCTTCGACGGCGAAGGCGACGAAGACGCTCGCGCGAGGACGTCGCGCCCGGCCCTATCCGGCTACCAGGGTCGCTGGCGACGGCGGACTGGTTCCGCGAGCCAGCTCCAGCCGTACGGGCTGCCGATCCGCACCGAGCGGTTCAGCGCGGTCATTCCCGGGACGGGGAAGCGTCGAGCTGCAGAACCTCGTGGCCGAAGCGGTCGGGCGCGTCGCCGGGCACGATCGTCGTCGATGGCGCATCGCGACAACGACGGAACGCGGCCGGGCGCGAACGACAACGCGTCGGGCACTGCGATGCTGATCCAGCTCGCGCGCACGTACGGCGCGCCGCGCGGCTGCCCGTCCGGCCAGCCTGCGGCCGAACCACACGATCCTCTTTCGTCTCGACTGACGGCGGCGCATTCGGCGGCGTCAGGCGCCGCCTGGTTCGCCGCGCACTACCGCTTTCGCCGACGACATCGCCGGGGTCATCAACCTCGACTCGGTCGGCGGGCAGCGGGCAGCGTTCGGCTCGAGTTCGGCGGCGACACGCCTCGCGAGCCCTCCGGCACCTTCCTGCAGACGATCGCGGCGCGCATCGCGGCGCAGACCGGGCGGCCGCCTGCGCGGCCGAGCGCGCTGCGGCAGCTCGATCGATCTCGGCTTCCCGTTCTCGCTGTACGAGCAGGCGCCGTTCCTCGACCCACGGCGTCGCGGCGGTCACGCTCACGACCGCGGGCGACAACCCTCCCGACCCGGTCGACCGACACCAGAGGCCGGCTGCGCGGCAGACAAGCTCGGCCAGGTCGGGCGCGCGCGCGCAGGACGCGCTCGGGACGCTCGACGAGGGTCTCGAGTTCACGCAGGGGACGTCGACCTATCTCGTATCTCGGCTCGCGCCTGATCCGCGGGTGGGCGATCGAGCTCGTGCTGATCGCCTGTCTGTTGCCGTTCCTGGCAGCAGCAGTCGATCTCTTCGCGCGCTGCCGGCGGCGGCGCATCCCGCTCGGCCCGCCGCTGCGCGCCTACCGGAGCCGGCTTGGCTTCTGGGCCTGGGTCGTCGGGCCTCTTCGAGCTCTTCCGCGCTGCTCGGCGCGTGGCCGCGACGGCGCCGCGCGGCCGATCCCGCCGCACGAGCGCGGCTCGCGCATCGACTGGCCGGCGAAGGCGCTGCTCGCGCTCGCGCGTGCTCGCGCTCGCTCGGCTGGCTCGTCGCGCGCGAGCGGCTGATCCCGCGCCGCGCGATCACGTCGGAGGAGGAGCTCGCCGGTCACACCGCCTCGCTGCTCTGTGCTCGGCGCACTCTCGCTGCTCGTCGTCGCGACGAACCCTTCGCGCTCGTGTTCCTGCTGCCCTCGCTCCACGTCTGGCTCTGGCTACCGCAAGTGCGAGACGCGGCTGCGTCGGTGCAGGCTCGGCGTGCTCGTCGCTCGGGCTTCGCCGGCCCGGCGCTCTCTGTTCGGCTCGCTTCGCCGTGGCGGTTCGGGCTCGGCTGGGACGCGCCGTCTGGTATCTCGCGGAGCTCAGCGCGCCGTCGGCTACGTACCGTTCGTCGTCATGCCGCTCGTTGGTCGTCTGGCTGCGCAGGCACGGCGCAGCTCGCCGCTCTCGGCCACGCGACGCTACGCGCCGTATCCGGCTGCCGCCGAGCTGCCGCCGACGCGGGCCGATCCGCAGAGTCGTGCGCAGATGGTACTCGCGCGTCGCAGCCGCCGCAGGCGATCGGCGGCGACCCGACGACGTGCCAGAGCGTTGGAGGGCTAGATGCGACGAGCTCTGCGAATCACTCGGGCACGCTGCTCATCGTCGCAGGCGCGCTCACACTCGCCTGGGCGCTCGCTCGTCTGGCAGTGGCAGGACCCGTTCACGGCGCTCTACACGACGTGGAAGCAGCACCAGCTCGCCTCGCAGTACGAGCAAGCGCGTCGAGGCGTTCACGACTCCGATCGCGACACGCCGCTGTGACCGACGAGCGCGCGAGCATCGCGCGTGAGGCAAAGCGCTACCGCGCTGAGCTCGAAGCGCGGTCAGGCGATCGGGCGCATCCGCGTCCCGCATGGGCGTGAACATGGTGCTCGTCAACGGCACCGACCACGACACGCTGAAGAAGGGCCCGGGCCGCGACGGGCGCACGTTCATGCCCGGGCGAGAACAGGCTCGTCTACATCGCCGGGCACCGCACGACGTACCTCGCGCCGTTCTCGCACATCGACCGGCTCAGCGAGCGGCGACCGCGTCACGATCGAGGTTCCGTACGGGACGTTCATCTACGCGGTGACACGGCACCGCATCGTCAAGGCGACCGACCTCTCGGTGCTGCGCTCGCCGAAGCACGAGCTCGTCGAGCTGCAGGCGTGCCACCCGCGCTTCTTCGCGTCACACCGGTACATCGCGTATGCGCAGCTGCTCGCGCGTCGAGCCGCGCGGCGCGAAGCCGTACGAGCTCGAACCGCTCAGGCGAGCGGCAAGTAGCGCACCGTCTCGCCGGCGACAAGCTCGCCCTCACCGCGAGGCGCGAGCACGAGCGCGTCGGCGTCGCTGCGCGCGCGATCATGTGCGACTCCTGGCCCGATGACCGGCTCGAGAGCACGCCGTCCTCGGTCGCGGACGAACGGGCGCGCACGAAACTCGTCGCGCTGAGCTTGTTGCGCCGGACCAGCCGCGAGCCAGGCTCCTCGCCGAATACACGGGACCAGGGACGCGTCGCGCCCTGGAGCGCGAGCAAGTGCAGGCCGGACGAAGACCTCGGCGCCGACGAGCGACGGGAGACCGGGTTGCCAGGCAGTCCGAAGACGAGCGTCGGCGTCGCGCACGCCGAACGCGAGCGGCTTGCCGGGCTTGACGGCGACGCCCCAGAAGACCTCCTCGACGCCGAGCTCGGCGCAGCGATCCCGCGAACGAGGTCGTGCGGGCCCGACGGACACGCCGCCCGAGGTGACGAGCACATCGGCCGCGAGACCGCGCTCGAGCGCACGCGCGGTGCGCCGCCTCGTCGTCGACGACCGGCGGAAGCTCGTCGACGTCGGCACCCGGCGGAAGCAGAACGCGGCCGCCGAGCAGCAGCGCCGTTCGCCTCGTAGACCTCGCCGGGCCCGAGCGGCTCGCCCGGCCGGCGCAGCTCCGTGCCGGTCGCCAGACACGGCGACGCGCGGGCGCTCGCGCGCAGACGACCTCGACAGTCCGGCGGCCGCGAGCGCGCCGATCTGCGCGGTGCCCGAGACGCGAACGCCACGCGCGCACGACGACGTCGCCCTGCAGCGACGATCGCCACCGCGAGGCGCACGTTGTCACCCTGGACGACAGCTGCTCGGAATCTCCACGTCGTTGTCATCTTCGACAACGTACTCGATGGGGATGACGGCAGTCGGCACCGCTCGGGGACGACACCGCCCGTCGCGATCGCCATCGCCTCGCCCGGCTCGAGCTGCGCGTGGCGCGGGCACACCGGCGGCGATGCGCGCGACGATCGGGCAGGCGTCCCGGCGTGTCCTCGAGCGCACCGCGAACCCGTCCATCGCAGAGCTCGCAAAGGGCGGCAGATCGACGAGCCGCCCGCGCATCGTCTGGCGAGCACGCGGCCCGCCGCGGCCGCCAGCGGCACGACGCTCCGCGTCGCAGCGGTCTGCACCCGCTCGAGGACGCGCTCCAGCGCCTCCTCGAGCGAGAGCAGGTCAGCCATTCGTGCGCCCACGTCGCGTAGTAACCTCGCGCGCCGTGATCTCCGTCGTCGTACCGGTGCATGACGAGGAGCGAAGCGTCGCGCTGCTCTACGACGAGCTGCGCGGCCGCGCTCGAGCCGCTCGGCAGCCCGTGGGAGGCGATCTTCGTCGACGACGGCTCGACCGACGGAACGTTCGCGCGCGCTCACGCGGCTGCACAGCGCGCGAGCAGAACGTGCGCGTCGTCCGACTGCGGCGCAACTTCGGCAAGGCCGCCGCGCTCGTGGCCGGCTTCGACCAGGCGCAGCGGCGAGATCGTCGTCACGATCGACGGCGACCTCCAGGACGATCCCGCGGAGATCCCGCGCCTGCTCGCGAAGCTCGACGAGGGCTTCGACCTCGTCTCCGGCTGGAAGACGCACCGGCGCGATCCGCTCTCGCGCGCGGTCCTCTCGCGCATCTTCAACCGCGTCACGAGCGCGGTTCTCCGGCGTGCGCCTGCACGACATGAACTGCGGCCTCAAGGCCTACCGGGCGGAGGTCGTGCACGGGCTGCGTCTCTACGGCGAGCTGCACCGCTTCATCCCGGTGCTCGCGCACTACCGCGGCTTCCGCATCGCCGGAGCTGCCCGTCAACCACCGCCCGCGCGAACACGGCCGCTCGCGCTACGGCGTCGAGCGCTACCGTGCGCGGCTTCCTCGACCTGCTGACCGTCTCGTTCATCGGCCGCTACCGCGCACCGGCCGCTGCACCTGTTCGGCGGGCTCGGGCTGCTGCTCGGCTCTGATCGGCTCCGCGATCCTCGTCTACCTCACGGTGATCAAGGCGCTCGGCCACGCGATCGGACAACGCCCGCTGCTGATGCTCGGCGTGCTGCTCGTCGTGGTCGGGATGCAGTTCTTCTCGCTCGGGCTGATCAGCGAGATGATCACCGAGCCATCACGAGGAGCGAGCGCAGGAGCGCGACCGCGCCGAGCTGCACGTCGACGAAGTCCTCTGGCCTGAGAGTCTGTTACTTTCGGAACGTACGAGCGCGGCTATCCGCGCAACGCGCAGGTGATCTCGTGCCTGCGCGCGAGCGCGGGCGTCGAGGTGCATCGAGGCAGCACGTCTCGGTCTGGGACGACGACCGGCACGGGTGGGCGGCTGGGCCCGGCGCGCGCGTTCGGCTCGCCGCCGCGAGGCGCGACTGCTGCTTCGGCGACGGCGCCGCGACGTTCGACGCGTTCATCGTCGGCTATCCGGGCCACTTCGACCTGCCCGCGGCTCGACGCGCGCGCGCGGCCGGCCGGTCATCTTCAACCCGCTCGTCTCGCTCGCGGACACGCTCGTCGCCGACCGCGGCCGCTTCGAGCCGGGCTCGCTTCGCGCGCACGCGCTCTCGAGCGCGTCGACCGCCACGCGTTTCGCGCCGCCGACGTCGTCGTCGCGGACACCGCGGCAGCGATGCGCGCTTCTTCGCCGAGCTCGCGGGCCTCGACGAGGTGCGCCGTCTGCTTCGTCGGCGCCGAAGAGCGGCCTGTTCAGCCGGGCTGGCAGCCCGCCGGACCGACTTCGTCGCGCTCTTCGTCGGCAAGCTGATCCCGCTGCAGGGCGTCGAGACGATCCTCGCCGCAGCGCGGCTGGCGCCCGAGCATCCGCTTCCGCATCGTCGGCAGCGGCCAGCTCGACGGCGCTCACTCGGCGCGCGCCGCCGAACGTCGAGCACGTGCCGTGGATCGAGTACGAGCGCCTGCCGGACGAGATCCAGCGCGCGGGCTGCTCGCTCGGCATCTTCGGCACCATCGGCAAGGCGCGGCGCGTCATCCCGAACAAGGCGTTCCAGGCGCATCGCCTGCGCGGCGCCGCTCGTCACCGCCGACACGCCTGCCGCGCGCGAGCTGCTCGTCGACGAGGAGAGCGCGCTCCTCGTCCCGCCGCGGCGACGCCGAGGCGCTGGCCGGCGCGTGCGCCGGCTCGCCGCCGACTGCCGAGCTCGCGCGGCGCATCGCCGCCGGCGGCCGCGCCGCCTACGAGCGAGCACGCGAGCGAGGCGGTGCTCGGCGAGCGCTGGCGCGCGATCATCGAGCGACTGTTGTGAGACGGCTCGCCGGCCTTCGCCGAGCACGCGCGTCTGCTCGCGTCGCGGATCACCGCGTACGCCGCCGGCTTCGCCGCGCTCTCGGTCTCTCGCCACGAGGCGTTCATCACCGGCCGCTTCGACCTCGGGAACATGGTGCAGGCCGTCTGGTCGACCGCACACGGCGATCCGCTGCGGATGACCGACCTCGCACGGCGACCAGATCTCGCGGCTGGCCGCCCACGTCGATCCGATCCTCGTCGCTGTTCGCGCCCGCTGTGGTGGATCTGGCCGAGCCCCGACATGCTGCTCGTCGCCCAGGCATGCGCGGTCGCCGTCGCGGCGCGATTCCCGTCTTCCTGGCTCGCCCGCAAGCATCTCGGCTCGCCGCGCGCCGCGCTCGGCTTCGCGCTCGCCTACCTGCTCTATCCCGCCACCGGCTGGCTCACGCTGAACGAGTTTCATCCGGTCGCGCTCGCGACGCCGCTCCTGCTCTTCGCCTTCTGGTACCTCGACGAAGACCGGCTCCTGCCCGTTCACGGTGCTGCGCGCTCGCGGCTGCGGCATGCAAGGGAGGAGATCGCGCTCGTCGTCGCGGGCTTCGGCATCTGGTACGCGCATCGCGCACAGGCGCTGGCTGGCAGGCGCGGCGATCGCAGGCGTGGCCGGGCTGGGCCGCGGTCGCGATCGGCGTCGTGATCCCGCACTACAACGCCGGCGCCGAGTCCGACTTCTACGGGCGCTACAGCGAGGTCGGGCGGCTCCGCCGGCGGGATCCTGAAGACGGCCTGTCACGCATCCTCTGCGCATCGTCGAGGCGGCCTTCGGCGGCACGCGACCTCCACTACCTCCGCTCGACGCTCGTCGCGCCGCTCGCCGCGCTCTGCCTGCTCGCACCGATCGTGCTCGTCGCCGCACTCCCGGAGCTCGCGATCAACCTGCTCTCCTCGACGACGACGCAGACGTCGATCCACTTCCACTACACCGCAGGCCTGATTCCACCCGCTGATCATCGCCGCGATCTTCGGCGCGAAGCGGCTGTCGCGCTGGCCGCTGCCGATCGAGCGCCATAGTCGTGCTGGCCGCACTGATCGGCAACTACCGTCTCGGGTCCGATTCCCGGCTGGCGGCATGTGCCCGGGCGGCGCAGACGTTCCAGGCGACCGCCGCGCGCGTCACCGGCGCACGACCGGATCGCCGGAACGCGCGCTCGACCTCATTCCTCGGGCGAGGTCGTCAGCGCGAGCTAACACGCTCGGCGCGCACCTGTCCGCGCGGCGTCGCGTCCTCAGCTTTCCGTTCCTCGAGGATTCGCAGTGGATCGCCGCCGACGAGACACAGCCCGGCTACGCGGATCGCTATGCGCCGATCCCGACCGCGGCGCAGCTCGCCGCGCTACGACGGAACCCGGAGTGGCAGCTCGTGTTCGAGGAGGACGGGATCCTCGTCTTTCGCCGCGCGCCCATGTAGCTCGAGCACGGCGAGCGACGAACAGCTGCGAGCACGAGCAGATCGCGCAGCAGCACGAGCCAGACGTAGCCGCCGAGTGCGAACACGTCGCCGTAGTGGAAGAACCACACCTGCGCGAGCACGAGCGCTCCAGCGGCGAACAGCCCATGCGGGCACGCTCCAGCAGGAGCACGAACGGGATGAGCCACACGAGGTACTGCGGTGAGAAGAAGCGCGTGAACGCGAGGAAGCCTGCGATCGCCGCGGCGAACGCGAACTGCGAGCCGGTGCGGATCCGAGCTCGGGCCGCGGGCGTAGAGCCATGCAACACCGAGGACGGCGCCGCCTGTGCGATCGAGCTCAGCACGGCCAGACTGTCTCGGCAAGCGAGCCGACGAGGTCATACGAGATGGCGTGGCCGGTGCGGTGCACGACGGTGGCGTCGTAGACGCCGAGCCGGTCGGCGGCGCAAGCAGCGAGCCCCCGAGGCTCTCGACCTGCAGCGAGCGCGCGGCCTGCGCACGAAAGCTCTCCACCAACCCATGCGGCGCGACTGCGAGGAACGGAACGATGCAGACCGAGGCGACGCCCGCGAAGGCTGCGAGCCCGCAGCGCGAGCGCTCGGCCTCCCGTCCGCCAGGCGAGGATCAGTGCCGGCGGAAGCAGAACGACGGGTAGACCTTGCTGCGAAGGCGGCACCGAGGGCGCGAATGCCGCGGTGGTTCGGCCGCCGACGAACAGGGCCAGCGCGGCCACGGTCAGAAACGCGGGCCAGGC
>ERZ1370068.147-contig-10129_pt1 | contig 22329 bp, 49 predicted proteins | sample MGYA00561227_ERZ1370068 | MGnify/ENA primary metagenome ERZ1370068 (study PRJEB38410, sample SAMEA6850437) | metagenome | study: Metagenomic assessment of the ecological functions of the soil: analysis of the soil microbiota associated with the... | reverse complement strand
CTAACTCGTTTCGAACGCATGGGCGAAAAAATGCCGGGGCTCGGAGGATAAGTTTTCCGGCGGCGGCGCGTACGCGCACTATATTCCGACGATTGTCGATCACATTCTGTCTCGGTCCGAGTTCTTTACGGCCTACACGCCCTACCAACCCGAAATCTCTCAAGGCACACTGCAAACCATCTTTGAGTTTCAGACGCTGGTTTGCCAGCTAACCGGAATGGAAGTCGCGAACGCGTCGATGTACGACGGGTCAACAGCCCTTGCGGAAGCGGTCCTGATGGCAGAGCGTAACGAAGCGTTCAAAAGTAATCGCAGCAGCATCGATACATCCGCAGTATCTCAAAGTAGTCAGGACTTATGTGCAGCATGCTGCATCGATTTGGACGTAGTCACACACGATCGGGCTAAACTGGTCAAGCCTCATCCTTGCCTCTTCAGTTGATGATCAAAACAGCAGCACTTGTCGTTCAATCGCCGAACTTCTTCGGCTGTGTCGAGGACCTCGCAGCTCTTGCCGAAGCAGCACATGCAAAATGGGGCGCTGCTGATCGTCGCGATAACTGGAAGCAGCGATGTCACTTCTGACTTTGGAATCGCCAGTGGCGCCTGCGGCGCAGACATCGTCGTCGCCGCAGGCTGTCAGTCGTTCGGCGTGCCGTTGTCCTTTGGTGGCTCCTTTATGTTGGCTTGCTGCTGCCACTCGCGAAAAGTATGCGCGCCAGACTCCCGGCAGATTAGTCGGCGAGGCTTTCTGACAAGAAAGTGTGTCGTCGCGGTTTCAGTGTTGACTCTGGCTACACGCGAACAACACACTCGTCGAGAGAGAAAGTTGCGTATCATCGAACATCTGTACCAACGAAGGCTTAATTGCCTGGCCGCCACCGTCTGCTACGGGAAATCGATGGGGCTGAAAAGGCATTCAGGAAGCCGCCCGACAACGTATCTCAGAAAGCGGCTTATGCTGCGCGGAAGATTTCGGCGCTTCAAGGATTTTTCACTTCCCCTTCAGCACCGGCGCTTACCGAGTCTGTAGCTCGGGGTCCGGCAGGCAGTCGAGATCGACCTACCGTCGCGACTTGCAACGTGAAAAAGGAATTGACGGAGGGTCCGCTCTGTCGCGATTTCTTCCAGATCATTCCCATGATTTTCTTGTTTGCGTCACAGAGACCAACACGCGAGATCGATTGACGCACTCGTGTTGCCGGTTTAGCTGAATTATCAAATACAAAACTAGCCGTATGACCAGAAATCACAAAAGTCACCAGCCACATTAGTCCAAATGAATAACTCCCAGCGCCCTTTGAACGATCTCAAGCGGGTCGAGATCGGATATCGATTGCCCGCACTGGATGTCGACGAGCAGCCTCTTTGACTCGCTCCTTCCAAAGCGTTTTCAGCGAAACGACGACCTCGACGGTAAGCTCCTGAAGTTAGTGAAAGTAGACGTCATTCCGTCTGCTTCGTCCGCATGTCAACGTGGGAACTGATCCGATTGACCTCGGCATGTATCCGCTCGGAACCGTGCACTATGAAATACAACTCGCGCCTGAACAGCAGGCAGGTCGCGCATCGCTGGCTTTGCCAATCTTCATCCACTGACCGAGGTCGCTTACGCTTCGCGCAAGCTGCCCTGGAGGTAATCTGCGAACTGCAACAACATCCTGGTTGAGATAACTGGCTTGCCGCGCGTTATCTCGTTGCAACCAGCAGCGGGAGCTCACGAGAGATGAGCAGGCACAGGATGATCATTCCTGCGCATTTCTCGATGCGCGTGATGGAGCTGCCGGTTCTGGCCAGCACGGACCATGCTCATTCCTGACTCGGCACGCAGTACCAGCCCCGCGTCTGCACACCTCTCGGGCTTCTCAGTCAAAACGATCCTCGAATCCAACTTCCCTTCGGAAGGTTCGACCGACTTAGATCACCTGCGTGAATTGTTGTGCACATGGCGATGTCGCTGGACTCACGTCGCCAATCCAAATACGCTCTGGACTCTTTGAGCGAAACATCAAAGAGATATGTGACATCGTCCATCAAGCTGGAGGACTGGTCTCCACATGGACGGCGCGAATATGAACGCGCTGGTGGGCGTGGCACGCCCGGGCGACATGGGCGTAGACGTCATCCACCTGAATCTCCATAAGACTTTCTCGACGCCGCATGGCGGTGGTGGAGCCTGGCTGCGGACCGTGTTGCTGCACGAAGGAACTAGAACCGTTCCTGCCGGTTCCACGAGTTGTAGAGGTCGCTGCTGCCGATGGGCAATCAACGTTTCGACTTGACTACGATCAGCCCAAATCTATTGGTTGAGTAAAAGCGTTCTTCGGAAACTATGGAATGATGTTGAGGGCGTTGTCGTACACGTTGACTCATGGGAACGACGGTCTGCGTGAGCAACGGAGGCAGCTGTCTTAAACGCGCGGTATATTGCCATGGCCTCACTTCCGATTACGACAAACCGTTCGACAGTCCGCCAATGCATGAAGTCGTGTTCACCGACAAGCGTCAGACTCGCCAAAGGCGTTCGCACGCTGGACATCGCCGAGCTGTCATTGATTACGGCTTTCACCCGATGACAATCTATTTCCCGTTGATCGTTCAAGGCGCAATGCTAATTGAACCTACTGAATCCAGTCGGCAGGCAAGAGTTGGATCAGTTTATCCAGGCGATGCGATCAATCGCGAAGGAAGCTGTCGAAGATCCCGGATTGGTTCTTAACGCGCCACACCACACGAGAATTGGAAGATTGGATGAAGCGGCGGCAGCACGAAAGCCAGTCTTGAGATGGAAACCTAAGGAAGCAGCTACCGCGGGTTGAGTTACGCGTCCCAGTCCCCGAGTCTTTTGTAGAAGTACACTTTTCCACGGCGGTACTCAACAACGCGAGGCGCTCAACAAGCCGCCCATTAACCAAGTGCTCCTCTACAATTTCAGCTACGTCTGAAGCTCGCACCTGCGCATACCAAACGCCATCCGGATAGACCATTACTGCGGCGCCTATCGCGCAGAAACCAACAGAACCGCACTCACGGTCAGAACCACACTCCCTTTCGGGTTACGACCCTTTCTTCTCAGCACCGAACTGCATTTCTCGAGACTTTAGTTCCTGCTCAAAGGCCGCTTTGACCTCTGCACTGTCGACCGCAGAACAGGACTTTCCAGTGCATACAAAAACGTGGTGCTTGATGGGAGCCGTTGCAACTGGAGCTAGATTCGGACAGTCTCTCGCAATCATCGATGAATTCCGCTTTAGGCATAAGACACCGTCAGAGTTGAATGCTAGCACGACAGGGACGAAAGAGAGGGTGGTCGACGCGGAAGCCACGATTGACTGAAGGAGGCAATCCTTAAGACGATCTTGTTAACTGTTTCTTTCAACTTCATTGTAGAATGAGCTTCAAGCATCGAAACTTTGACCATGGTGATGATGATAATGAGGGTCAGCCCGGTGCCAGATTTAGTGTTTTGTCAGTAACCTCTTGCATGGCAACCGGCCTGCGCTTGATTCACATCTCCTCGGGCGCAGACCGGCACACTGAAATCCTCACGGACGAACGCGTGCGCATCGGCAATTCCGAAGGTTCTGACCTACGACTGAGGTCCACTTCCCTTCCCAAGAACTCGAATGGTTACCTGCTCGAGCTAGTACGTCGCAACGGCAACTACGAAGTAGCCGCTTTCGATACATCGCTGGAAGTAACTAAAAAACAGCGAAGCGTTTACGTAGGTTCGGAGATCGAGGATGGAGACGAGATTCGGGTAGTGGGTTCGGATCTGATTCTCCAGTTCTTTCCAATTCGATCGCTTCCTGCCGTGGTCCCACAGGTCTCGAAGGAAACCCATGCAGCACCGTTTATCGAGGCCGCGGCAATCGAATCAGCGGCAACAGCTCGACGCGATGACGCGAAGGTGTTTCTGCGGGAGTTTACCCGCGAACTCGTACGCGAGATTAATCCCAGCACAAAACTAATAACCCTTGCCATTGCCATCGCCCTGGTCGGTGGCGTGCTTACATCGGTTTCGCGATGTACAAGTGAACTTCAGCGGAGCCGTCGGTTGATAGGGGGATCAAGGAGCGCAACTCGATCAACTAAAACAGCAGTCGTCGACTCTCAACGAACTTCTTCCGGCACAAGCACGGTCCAACAAGGAAATTCGTGACAGCCTTCGCTCGCGGTAAAGCTTCGCAGCGAATATGGTCGGGGTGTTTGTTTGATCTCGGGATCGTTCTACTTTGTTGAGGCAGGGCACCGGTCGTCCCCTTCGTTATCCGGAAGCGCAAACAAACGAAAGCGGCGCTACGGTGCAGAACAGCGATCAGCCTCAGGCACTGACTCCCGAAGGCCATGCCTCGATTGCAGAGTATGAGTTTGTGGGAACAGGCTTTTATGTTGGGAATGGTTTTGTGCTGACGAATCGTCACATCGCTCAACCTTGGTTGGCGGACGATCGCGCTCAAAGTCTTACGGGTGTCGAAAGCCAACCCCGACTCAAGAAACTCACAGCTTACTTTCCGGATTACCCTCAGGCGATCTCTCTCAAGTTTCTCGCGGTTGCTCAAAAAGATGACCTGTCTGTTTGCTCCTCGAAATCGCAGAGGTGCCTCAGACCATACCAGTGCTACCCCTGAGACGGATCCCGATGCGGTTGCTGTTGGGAAATCAGTCGTAATGATGGGTTATCCATCCGGACCTGATCGACTGTTGGCTTTGCTCGATGACGCTGAATCACGCGGGATCCAGCAACGCTATACGGCACGTTGGACGCACTGCTTGGATTCCTCGCCGAGACGAAACGAATTCAGCCTTTAACCACTCAAGGGAATATTACGGACCTCGACGTCAGGCGCATTGCGTATGATGCCCGTACGGCCGAGGGCGGATCAGGTGCGCCGCTTTTCGGTCCCTCCGGCCGAGTAATTGGCGTTAACTTCGCAGTCTTCACCGAAAATCAGGCATCAAACTTCGCAGTGCCCATTCGCTTCAGCGTGCCTCTGCTTGAGCAGAACGGGCTGGAAAGCTCCCGTCCCCAAGAAGGAAAGAGCCGAACAGGGTAGCCAGTCCGGGACTCATCCAGCTAACCGGGTCCGAAGTAAATCATTCAAACAACTGATAGAACTGACAGGTACTGGTTAACTACAGAGAGATGTATAAACGTCTTATTGCAGAAGTTGCTTTGGCAAACTCAGTCATCCGGGACGGATTTCTAGCTGGGCAGTTATTGTGCGGGGTCTGTCTTATGCCGTACTGAAATTCGATCCAGATGCTCGTCACACTGATGGTATATTTCAGTTTGCCTTTGATAGGGCATGGTTGTTGCTGATTGAAATAGTAGTTTGATGGTTTCGAGATTTACCGGGTTTTAGGTATTTCGAGCGCAGTAGAAACACCCCATTCGCCTGCAGATTTTTGCGTGTTCCGTGTTAGCGAACGAAAAGCATGAGGACTCCACGCTAAGGCCCTGGTACTCGAGGTTGAACCTGGTCTGCTCTCTTCTCCTCGTACTATCCCCAGTCTTTCAGACTGTCTGTAGATCTCAGAACCCCGCGTCGCCAACTCCAGGGCAGTTACCGGATCTACATAACGTCGTCCGACTCGAAAAGATCGAGATTGATGGCGGCGCCGGTTACTGACCGTGCAAGCGAAGCTGCAGGGTTGGGATCCCAAAGCTCCGACGAATGGGTACCCTGGTCTCAATTCTCCGCGATACTTCTCGGCGATCAAAATCGGAGAAAACGACAGACTCCGATACGTATGGCCGCTAGACGCGCACAAGTCCTGCGTTCAACAGCGACTTGGGGCAGCTATCTCTTTTTATATACCAGGGTGGGGAAACAAGAGGGCACATCACAGGGTCCGCCTCCGCCAGCGCTTGATTCAGCCGCGCCTGAGAAGGGAAGTGTGGGACAAGCTCTTTTGCGACCGCGTTGCAAATATTCTTTCGATCCGTATAGCATCGCAATAAAGCTTCTACCGAGCACATACCGCAAGAACACAGAAGACTATCGTAAGTCTCATATCGTACGCGCGCTCATAGTATGGCTCTTCTACCAGGCATTAAAGGAGAATCCGCCTTTACTGAATCCGAGATCACGGATATCCAGGCGCGACTGTTGCTCACGGACAAAACATTTGGTGGACTGGTGGACGATTCAAGACTGCTCGGTTACCTCAATAAACGAACAGCACAGACGCGAGACGAGAGGGGCCACAATTGGGAATTGCTGAGACAACGTGCTGAAGCAGAGTCTCTTTATTTCGAACCGCTCACGATGCCCGATGGCAGTGCAACCATGCTCTGCTTTGGGTCGCAAAATCGGGATCTGACTCGGAACCATGGAGCATCTTACAACGGGCGCTTCTGAATATCAGCGAATCCATGGACCGACAAACGACTTCAGAATTGGCAAGTGATTTGTTGAGACTCGCTACTTCGATGCTGAAGGTATGCCCGTATCGAGCGAAACTCCACAGGCTCAGGCAGTAGAGATGATCCCGCTTGCATTGTATGGTCTCGACTATCCCAAGATTCCAACACTACTCGTGGATTTTCGCGATACTTACAATCCCAAAAGGCGTGAGATGTCGCGCCGTGTTCTAAATGACGTTACACGGAATATTCTTTCAATCTCCACGTTTGGCAGCATGCCGTACTTCCTCAGCCGCGTAGTGTCTACGATTTCGTGACGGGTCGACGGGGAATAGATATAAACCAACCTTCACGGCTGCAAGCATATTCGCAACTGAAGTTGTTGCTCGCGTTGAATGATTCAATTGATCCAAAACTTCGTGAGGAGGTTAACGGTCGACTTGAGAACCCGTCGTTGAATCCGTTCGAGAATGACTTGAAGGCTGAGGCCAACCTGGCGCGCCAACAGTACGAGGCATTGGTTACTTTCGCTAAGAGACCGGATGGGCTTGCGGCGAAACTGAGCGTGACCGCCGGGCCGAATTGACGTCGCTTGAACACGGAAACAAGACTCAGATCTTCTTCCACGTTGCCAGTGTTCTGTCGTTTGCGTAAGTACGTTCACCGCGAAGAGCTGACAGGCAATATAGAGAGCAGACTCGACATTGCGCGAGTATGCGTTACCACACGTCATTCCTGCGCGAAGTTGCCATGTCGACTAGTGAAGTTGAAGTAGCGTGGAACATTGAAGACATTAGACGTTCTCTTAATTTCATCTCGGATCATGCTGCTGAAGCTGGCGGGACCGCCGCTTCAGTCACGGCTATCGAATATTCTCACGCACTCGCGATGACGAAATCCGCCGCGCATGTCTGGATAGTCTTTCACGCATTAACAACAGCAAAGCGCGAACTGAACTTCTTAAGATCTCTCCAAAACCAATCACTCGATCCCGCGTGGCGAGAAATTGCAGATGCTCACCTGCGAAGTGCTAGTGATCAAACTCAACCGATTGCTGCCACGGTGAACGGATCGCCTACTTAAAGTCGGATCAAGCCCTGAAAATGAATCGAGTTCTCATTAATCGGAACGGCAGACATTCGAGCCGCTCGGAGAGATATCTTTCTGGCTTTCGTTTCATTCTGCTTTTGGCTGCGCTTATCACTTGTGCGGTCCAATGTGCGGCTCAAACAAAGAGACTGGTATTGATAAAGTGCGACGGACTCCCCCAGGACGGTCATCGACCGATTCTGTCAAACAACGCGATCCGATTTCAGGCAAGAGTGCACTGCCCTGGATTGACTATATCTTCTATCAACACGGCACGAGGCTATCGAACTTTATGTACGCGGCGATGAGTCTTTCAGCGCCGTCGTGGTCGCTTCTCGATACCGGACAACACCTTCAAATCAAAGGCAACGTTGAATTCGATCGATCACACCCTTCACTCCTATGACTACTTAAACTTTATTCCACTCTCACATCAACAACGGTATCAAGGGCTCTCGCATTGACATGCCCGCCGTAGAAGTTCTCGACTCGATGGGAATCCCACTTCTTTCCGATGCCTACCCCTCATGACGAACGCTTACATTACGTTCTCTTTGTTACAGCGAGGGCGCTCGTTACTCATCGTTGCAGCGAGGACTTCAGAATCGATTTCTCAAAATCTCCGAAGGAGTTCGTTTGATGAGTGGACGATGGGTTTCCGACATACGGACCACATTGACCGACTCAACTCGTCAGGGAACTTCTCTCCAAAACTCTCCGATCCAAGGGCTCTCGCTACCTCGACCTGTTTATGGCGGACTTTGATCATGTTGCCCATCACAACAACGATGCACAATCGCACCTTTTCGTGCTGAAGCAGATGGATGCGGTCATTGGTCAGGTCTGGACAGGAATCAGCAAGAGCGCTCAGGCGGACGAAACGGCACTGGTATTGATTTCAGATCATGGGTTCAATACGGACGAGAAGTCTCTATAGCCGAGGATTCAATCTCGTTAAGTTGCTCGGAAGTCCCGAAGGAGGGGGAGGACATCACGTAATCACTAAACGACGACTAATGCTGGACTACGCAATCAAAGGTATCAATCCTCTTGTACCGCTGATTACCACGACGACGGACGACTCGTATTACCTCAAACATCAGAGCACTGACTACCCCACGGCTATGCTCGACTTCGATGGCAACGAGCGTGCATCCATCCAGCTTCGCGATAGTGACCTCAACAAGCTGCAAATCCTCATGCAGCAGTTGCAACGCAAGGATCTTGACCCGGGTATTCGTCAGCCGCACTTTCCGAGTTCTTCAAGACTATCGACAAACGCAGAGCAAACTGGTCTAAGACTGCGGCTGAACTGACGTCCGAACTTGCGGCCTTGCGTAGGAACATTGTCGCGCAAACCATCCTATGGGAAGCACAGCCGAAGAAATTCACTTAAAGAAGACTTAGCGGCCGCGCAGGAGATGATGCCTCGAAGCGCATTTTCGTAACACTCGATCGGTGGCAAAGAGGAAGAGAAGAGTTCGGTGACTATCTTGCAATACTGCAGAATCTCCTGGCCGTGTCCCACGACAGTTTCGATCCTGCCAAAGTCAAAATCGAGGAACTAATCCCCAAGCGATCGATGGGTGATCGAATACGATCTATCAACTCCAGAATTACATCGTGGGTATGAATCCTGCTGGCTTGTCGCTTAACCCCGATGGCGCTCTCAACAAACGACGCTAGTTTCATACGCGTAAATAACTTCGACATGCTACACGGGGTGACTGTTAGAAACGTGCAGCCCGGCCTGCTGAATCGACCAATTGATATGATCGCCGCAAGAATCGATTCAGCCTCACATTGCTCCCGCTCGTAAAAGAAAGAGATCTTTCGCCTGACGTTGTATGGGTGTACGGCGGCGACAAACGGGCCCCCTATACTGTTTCGAACCAATGATATCGGTCAAATCAGCATTCGCTACCTACCGATTGCGAACTTCAGACAGAATTCCTCAGGGCAAATAAGTTTCGACGAACTCCGAATGGCAACCTGAGCTTGCCACTTCACATTTATGAAGATTCAAACCTGAAGATTCCAAGTTCGAATAGAGCTGAATGGCTGAGCAAATGGCACACAGAAGTTGAATGGCTTGAGGCGCTGCATCGCACTGCATACTCGAACGGCTTGATTGGCTTAGGTGAAGAAATGACTCGGTACCCAATCGAACAACTCGACTTTATCAACCCGAGCCTGACGAACGATCAGCGTGCAATGCATCACATGCTCAAGCGTGAACGAGAACTATGCGAGCCGGAAATTCTTCTTGTCGCAAACAATCATTGGAACTTCGATGTTCGCGGTTTTAACCCAGGGGAATCACGGATCGTTTTTTCAGAATTTCCACGCACTCTGTATTCATGATTGCTGGTGGGAAAAAGACCGGGCTGGGACAGGGCCGCACAATCGAGGAACCCTACGATAGCTTAAGCTTCGTACCGACGTTGTTGGCATTAACAGGAAATTTACGCGATGATAGCACTCCCATTCCAATCCTGTGGGAAAGAGGGTTCCGGCATTTTCCTGGGCGTGTAGTCAAAGAACTGCAGCCGGCTCGCCCTGATGATCGAAAAACCGTGATTACTGGAGCTACCGCATCGCCTTGATCGAAACTGAAGAGTTCGGAGAAAACTGGCAAGCCGAGGAGATCGAAGAAGAACTCTCCGAAGAACCCGAATCTTCCGCCACCTCAAAATCACGTCGCTCCTTCGCCTGGATGCAAGCCCTCGCCTTCCTTCTGGGCCTTGCTTTACTCGTTTACGTTATCAACCGGGTCGGTATCCAGCCGTTATTCGATGCGCTGCTGCGCATTGGCTTCGGCTTCTATTGTTCTTGGATTGAGCGGCGCTCGCCACGTATTACGCACTATCGCAATGCGGGCAGCGGTTCCACCTGAACATCGACGCATTACATTTCGTCAGGCATTCGCCGCACGGCTAGGTGGCGAGGCCATTAGTTTCCTGACTTTTACGGGACCGCTCTCGGCGAGGCTACCAGAGGTAGCGCTGCTTCGCAAACGAGTGCCACTGACTTACGGTGTGCCCGCTACTCGTTGTCGACAACCTCCTCTACAATTTGTCGGTTGTGTTCTTCGTTCTGAGTGGCGCTTGTGTAATGTTAGTTGAGTTACCACCTCGCCGACGCCTGTCTACACCGTTCTAATCATCATCGCGATTGTGGCTGCAATGGGAATTCTTGCAGCGGCATCTCGCTGCGAAACGTCGCGTCATGCTTTTGACGTGGGTTATCGATCGGATGGCTCAACTACGCCTGAGTCCCAAGGTCATTCTTAAGCGAAGGCATCATATCTATCACCTGGAGTCGAAGGTCTACGACTTCTACAAACATCATCCAGGCGCCTTCTTTGGAATGATTGCCTGCGATCTGCTTTCGCACGCCACCAGTGTTCTTGAGGTGTATGTCGCTCTGCGGTTCCTTGGTTTTAAACCTCAAGTGTCACAGGCATACATCATCGAATCACTAACCAAGGTTATCAACTTTGTCTTCGCGTTCGTACCCGGTACCATCGGTGTTTATGAAGGTGGCACTGAGGTTATTCTTCAAAAGGACTTGGGTTCACTCCCGCCGCAGGACTAGCACTCGCGCTTGTTCGCAAGGCAGCAATTGTTTGCTGGACCTCGGTTGGCTTATTAGTCCTTACCTGGCGCACGCTGCCGAATGCGTGGCGCAAACTATTGGATCGCAGCCCTCGCTTACAAAGACTTATGGACAGCCTCGTATTTTCAAACATTGCTCACAGACCTGCGCGTACGGCCGTAAGTATTCTCGGCACTGGCGTGGGTGTCCTATTAATCGTGTTCACTGTTGGTTTGGCACATGGCGTTCTTCATGAACGTGGAAAGCGTGAGTCCAACATTGGCGCGGAAATAATGATTCGCGCGTCCGGACTCGATTAGTCTTGGCGGCGCTTCGCCATTCAGATTGCAAACTTCCCACGCGGCAGAAATCGCACAGGGTCCCTGGCGTGCGTGCCGCTACGCCGGTCGGTCAAATCCTCGACTCAACTGACACCGGATTTGGTTCCAGACTTATTGATGGAATCGATTTCGACCAGTATGCAAATCCTGGCGGGCATCACGATTCGTGAAGGTCGAAAGCTAATGACCGGCGACGAAGCTATCGTAGACCCTGAATGGAAAGACCGCAGGCACGCGCAGATTGGCGATACCGTCCAACTCTTCAAACGATCATTCAAGATTGTCGGTGTGTATGAGCCACCCGGCGGCGGAAGAATCAAAATTCCTCCGACGACCATGCAAGAACAAGAAGGAGCCGAGGGACGAGCCACGGCCATTCTCGTTGCCTGTTCAGACCCCGCAAAACAGGACGAGGTTGCTGCACGTATACAGGAACGCTTTCCTGGAAACTCAATTAATATTCACGCGCGACCTTCCCGAAGCTTTACGCCACTGGAGTTCCCGCATTGAATGTCTTTATCAAAGTTGTAGTGGGCGTGGCAGCCGCAGTCAGTATGCTCGTGATTCTACTTGCCATGTACCACAACCGTAACCGAACGAACACGACAAATAGAATTCTGAAATCACTCGGCATGTCGAAGCGTTCAATCGCCTGGGTAATCGAACAGGAAGCAATCGTTGTAAGCGTCCTTGGAGTCGCCGTCGGAATTCTGCTGACCTTAGTTGCGCGGTTTGCAGTAATGCGCGTGACCAGTCTAACAATTGAAATAGAGCCACGTTGGCTTCTGATGCGCACTCGCCGTGGGTTTGTTTGGTGGAACGATTGGCGCGCTGTATCCAGCGTTGAGAGCGGCGCGACAAGATGCGAGTTGACGCATTAAGTTACGAATAACTCAATGGGAGTTGACTATGAGTTCTGCTGCAGCAGTACAGGCCGCAATAGCACAGGCAATCAAGGCGAGTGGCGTTCTGGTTCAAGTGAGTCCGGAAGACTTCGATAATATCCTCCGTAAGATCGAGAAGCCTCTGGTGATTTCTTCGACTGGAGGGTTCATTCGGACCAACTATAAATACCTCACAAGCTACAAGGGCTTCGCCTTCTATACTAAGTGTCCCGCCCCCTAGAGTTCTCTCCAAAGATTGAAGTGATCATCGCCAACAAGATCTGGATTCCCGGTTAGGATCGCTTGTTCGCGCTAGCGTTAGAGTAGTCCTTAGCCAATAAATCAATCCGCTATGGCAACAGAGGTTCTCATAATCGGCGCCGGAGCCGCTGGACTTGCTGCTGCGCGTGATCTGAGTTCAGCTGGCCTCACGGTTCGTGTGGTTGAAGCTCGCTCTCGTATCGGCGGACGTATCTACACTCATCACGACACCACTGGCTCATTGCCGATCGAGCTTGGTGCAGAGTTTATTCACGGCAAATCGCCAGCGTTCGTTTTCGATTATCGAAAGGGCCCGTTTGAAATTTGACGAGATGACATGGCGTCATTGGTATTTCGAAAATGGTCACCTGGACAAGTCGTCTGATTTCTGGTCAGCAATTGAGGAGCTGATGTCGGAGATGAAAGGCGAAGTAAAGATCAGTCATTCAAAGAATTTCTCAAATCAAAGAACATGCCCGCGCGCGACCAAGGCAATCGCCAAGCAGGTATGTCGAGGGTTTTGACGCGGCGCAACTAGACAAGGTCGGCATTCACGGACTAACGGAGGAGAATGAAGCAAAACACTTGATCGAGGGCGAAAGAGCCTTTCGTTTGCCCGGCGGTTACGATAGCGTTGCAAAATGTTTTGATGAATGAAGCCAGGAGTCATGGTGCTGAGTTCAGGCTTAACACGCCAATTACTGAACTTCGTTGGTCGAATAACAAAGTAGAAGCCCTTTGTGAACCGACGCGCGATGCGCCGTTGACCGCCCACAAAGGCCTAATCACTATTCCTCTTGCGGTTCTCAAACTCGAGCATGAACAAGGCGGCATCAGGTTTGTCCCCGCTCTCCCCCAATGGAAGCTGGACGCAATTCGATCACTCGAAATGGGCGCAGCATTACGCCTGGTTTTGCGCTTCACACATCGTTTTTGGGAAGACCTCGAAATCCCAGGAGCCGAACGGGAAGATCTAAAACAGCTTGGCTTCATCCACTATCCTGATGCGTCGTTACCGACGTGGTGGACGCCTTCTCGGAAGTGAGCCGATTCTGGTGGGTTGGGCCGGCGGGCCAACGGCGCAACGACTCCTTAGTCTTAGTGATGCTGAGATAGAGTCTCGAGCGCTCGAGTCCCTGTCTCTCATTTTTGGAGTTAACAAGAACGTGCTTCGCACTTTTGTCGCGCAGTCCTACTTTCACAATTGGCACACAGACCCGTTGAGTCGAGGCGCTTACTCCTACGTGCCAGTGAACGGCATGGAACACCAACTTAATCTCGCAAAACAGGTGGACGGTACGTTGTTCTTCGCTGGCGAAGCTACAAGCCTGGGCCACTTCGGTACAGTTCATGGCGCGATCAGAGTGGCCTGCGTGCAGCACCGCGAGATTTTGACAGCAACGCCTGCAAACTAGGCTCTACATACTGTGAGCGCAGGCGTCTCCGCCTGCTGCTGGCAGTAGCGTTGCTACGCGTGAGTAGCAGGTCGAGGAGCTCGTCGTCGTCGCACAGCGATCGCGTCTCGACGCTCTGCATATCAAGGCAATTCTGAGGAACCTAGGTTAGGCTTTTGGCGTTTCCATTTTGGCCAGACACTGATCACTAACAGCCCGGCACAATTAAACCCGACTAGAGCAGAGACAAAATGTACTGTCCTCAATGCGGAACTGATTCCAATCCGAGCGTTCAGTATTGTCGCTCCTGCGGAGCGAATCTAAAGGTTATCGGTAAAAGCGGTCTCCTTGAGCGAGGCCATCGCGCGAAGCGACCGTGGCCCACTGCCGAAGATTCGCGAGATGGTAAAGGGCCTCACCGTCGATCACGTAACGGACGAAGTATCGCGGGCGTTCGACAAGATGAATGCCGAGATCGCACGAATCTCGCCAGAAAAGAAACCGGTCCCCGGAAAGGATTCATGAGTTTTCGTAAACAGAAGACTCCCGAGGAGCGTCGTGAGCAGCAGATAACCAAGGGTGTTGTTTCGATGTTCTCAGGTGTTGGCCTAACCGTTTTTCTTTACTACCTGTCTGCCGCGATGGTGTTGAAACTGCCTCCTAACGTAATCGGTCAGATACCATTCGAGATCGATCCGGTAGTAAGGGTAATCTGGCTGTTTGGCTTGATACCTACACTAACAGGCTTTGGTCATATTCTTGCAGGCCTGATGATTCGACCTCATCGCCACCAACTGCCCTCGGCACCTGAACCGTCCCATCCGGATCAGATTGAGTTTCCAAAACAGACAGTGAACACAACCTCAGCCATCCACTCAGTACCAGGAAGTGTCACCGAACATACGACCAACCTGTTAGAAGAAAAATCAGTGCAGTAATACTCGGTGTATCAGCGGAGGGATTTCTCTGCGTCTCCTCTGCGTCCTCTGCGTCCTCTGCGTCTCCGCAGTAAAGATTCGGCAGCACATTTCAAACCGCCAAGACGCAGAGAACGCAGAGGAGACGCAGAAAGTTCAAAAGAACGGACACAGAAAAACGGGGACGAAGCTTGACGCTCCGTTCCCGTTCTCCGTTAGTCAGCGACTATTTATTCTTGCCTTCGTGGATGAATGCGGACCGCATAGTCGGGCCAACAATCGGCTGAGTTGAAGTCCTCGAATGACGTTGAGTTGAACTTAAACTCATCGTCAAAGCCCAACGGATTTACCGGAGTGGTTGGAGCTGGCGCTGCGAATTTTGGATCAAGCGCCTTGGCTATTTGATCCCTGGCATCCGCCAAATGAGCTCGTGTCTCTCGATCGAGCGCACGCGGCGATGCTGTAGCTAGTGCCGCACTGAGATCGCGCAATTCAGCGCGAATCATTGCACGGAATTCATCCCCAGCAGGCGCCCTGCCATTCAACTTCTGCGATAGCAAGTCGATGTACGAGTTCTGCAGGTTACGCCTGTAAACATCAATACGAACCGGCCCTCCTTCAATTTCACTCCAGATGCCCTTGCGAACATCTGCCATGAAATCACCCGGTCTGTACGCTGACGTCCCGTCAATCGCTTCCTGCTCAACTAAACGATCGAAGCGACTGTTGTTCAGGAGCGAATTTAGAACGCGCATCTGTGCTGTATTATTAACTCGCGCTATCGCTCCAGAGGGTTCGATGCGACGAAGAATTTCAGGCTTGAGCGCCCAGGTTGGAGTAGCAAACGCATTATCGTTAAGAAACCTTACTGCTGCGACCTGCTTCTCACGTGGCACGATTGTCGAAGCGAACACCGTCCTGTCCAGCATGTTTCTGTTGTGAATTAAAACCACCGACAATACCTGTGACGTGTGTCAACTCCGTCGCCCATTGACCAAGCATGCGTCCGTACAGTTCCTCGAGATCGTCATAAGGCTCACCCTGATGAGACGTCGCAGGCAACAACATATCAGCCACCCGTTTCAGGTTCTTGATGCCAAAGCCTGTTGCGACCACTGCATCTGCATCACCAACTGCTTCCCGTGTTTTCCCCAGGGTCTGACCCACGGGCATCTGCTGTCGTGAAACGCAAGTACGGCTTTGAGTCCTGTTCGCGGGCCCACGCATCAAGCGTCGGTTTCTCCCTGATCAGGCGTTGTAGCATTTGGAATGGGTTTGTATCCCCACATTGTTGCCCACTTGTCGTACGGACCAATCTTCGGAATCAAATCTTCAAGCGGGATGTTGTCTTCCGGTTGAGCACACGTAATTGAAACGCGAGTAGTCCATCAAAGTTGGCGTATGACTCATCGTCTTTAGCCATTGTGGGTCACGCACTTTGTCCACCGGATACTCAGCACTAGCTTTCATGTTGTGCTGAAAACCCAGCGTGTGACCAACTTCGTGCGCAACTACGTACTCGACCAAACGTCCCATCAAATCATCCGGCAGCGGAAGTTTCTTTGCACGGCGTCTAGTGGACCTGACCTGAAGGAAGTACCAATCACGCTGCAAAGTTCATTGCACGTTGTGATAGTACTGAATATCGGATTCCAGGATTTCACCAGTCCGTGGATCAGACACGTGTGGGCCGGACGCATTTTCAATCGTTGAGGGCAAGTAGCGAATGCGGAGTACCTGGCATCTTGGGATCCCAATTTGGATCTTCCTCTTTACCAGGTGCTTCCGTTGCAATGATCGCATTCTTGAAACCGGCTGCTTCGAACGCTGGCTGCCAGTCTTCGATTCCCTTCTTGATCCATGGCACCCACTTCGTTGGTGTTGCAGGATCTACGTAATAGACGATTGGTTTGACTGGTTCTGAAATTTCCCGCGTTTGGGATCTTTCTTTTCCAGCCGCCAACGAGTGATACGTGCGTTGTGGTGCACGCTGTTCGTCAACACCGTAGTCGGTCTGGCGAATCGTAAAGCAACCAACGCGCTCGTCAAACAGTCGCGGCATCATCGGCTTCTCAGGCAGTTTCACCATGCTGTAGTGCATCACGACCGTGGCGTTGGTGCCTGCGCGCATTCCTGCGCAAATGGATTTGGTGCCGGTTGCGGTCCCGGACCACCACCACCCACGCAGTTGGATTCACTGTCTGGAGGCGAGGTGTAGGTTTGCGAAACCTCAATCTCGATGTTCCGTGGGGAAACGACTTTGTCTCTCTCAATGAAAGAACGTGTTGCATCGAATCCACGCGCACGCAAACAGTGCGTGCACTGAATTCCAGTTACTTCAGTTGTGAACAACCACTGACGTCGATTACTGAAGATTCATCTTTACCGAAGGCCTCGATATTGAACGCCATAATAATGGGTATCGTTGTTCGCGGCTTGTACCGCTCGAGAAACGGAAGCTTCGGATCAGCAACGACTTCGTACGATACATTTCGAAGCAGGATTCGATTGCCTTTGCGTTCCCACTTCACAACGCGATTTCCTGCACGCCTGACCACCATAGCCAACGCCCATAGTTGTCCTGAGCAATCCTGACTTACCCAGAGAAACTCTTTGTTGAGTTCCTTTTGGGGATTTCGTAATAGACCTTCTCTTTAATAGTGTGAATCGTGAAGATGCCTTCGTCTGACTTTGCGTCTTTCGTGATCACCCTTTCGTATGGTTTCGGCTCCACTGGTTGCTCCGGACGACCCGGACGGTCTTGTCCGGCTCCCGTTGGTGCACCTGTAGGTGTCTGTGGATCCCGGGCGCGCTCCCGGCTTCTGATCTGGTGGCAAAGCGAAAGCCACCACTAACAACAAAAACAAAGATCGAGACAGGGAGAGACTTAGATCGCATTCGCATGCGTTTACTCCTTCCAATTAATTGATGAAATTATCGAGTGCGGGCCGGCGCCACGTTTGGTAAGCGAAACAAAATCAGCTCTAAATGATTCGACGTAATCGCGGAGCAAACACCAAGTTGAACTGAGCGAAACAATAAGGCTACGACGCCTTTCTTAGTCAACGACACTGGTCAAGCGTGTTGCGTATGCTCTTACGCTTTTGCGGCTGACAAGCGGATGTCTTGAGGGTTGATTTGACGTTTGTCAGTACGGGAGCATTGCGGTCGACTAACAAAGGCAGCAGGGTTGATTGCGCCGTCAGAAGTATAAATACCAAAGTGAAGATGAGGAGGTGTTCCTTCTGCGTTTCCTGTGGTGCCAACGTAGCCCAACAAGGTCTTCGTATTCCACAGGATCACCTTCAGCAAGTCCCGGTGCATACGAATTCAGGTGGGCGTAGTAGTACACACGACCGCCTGCACCGATTACTGACACTGTTTGACCGCCAAGATTATTCTCGCCGATCTTGTACACATAACCTGAGGTTGCCGAAAGATCGGAGTACCCTTCCGAACAAAATATCCTGACCCTCATGAACACGATCGATTCCACGCGGGGCGTGCCACGTATTCGCAATTTGCTTCTTCAACACATCCTTCACGGGCATGTCGAGCCTGGAGTCAGGTTGCAACGTATACAGTCGGGCAATGTGTCCGCAGAAAACGAAGCTTGTCTAATACGACTCCGCCCAAGCCCGTGAGCAAGAGAAGGGGTATTAAAAACGCCGCCGCAGAAATTTTTGCGAGCTTTCTCTATCTTGAACTTGCGATGCAGAGTGGCGGATTGAGGTTGCGTTTTCGAGTTGCTTATTTGGATCCAGCGCCTCATGGATTGTTAAACGGAAACGATGAGAAATGTCCGCTCGGGCATTCCTTTGAATCTGGGATCGTTTTCCAGCGCGAGTGTTTGCGTTATTATCCTGACACCGCTGCCTGGGAGCTACATCTGGTTTCATCGATACTCACGAAACAATTTCTCAGAAGACTTTAGCCGTACCATTCAGGAAGCGGAGAAACAACTGCTCGCTATTCCCGAGGAAGCAGCGGCAGCGGGGCTCAGGAAATGGTCGTCCAAACAGATCGTCGGTCACTTAATTGATTCTGCCGCGAACAATCACCTGCGTTTTGTGCGCGCTCAGACTATAAACGATCTAATGTGCCCCGGATATGATCAGGAAGCATGGGTCGATGCGCAAAGGTACGACGAGGAGTCATGGACGAATCTAGTTCAATTATGGTCCGCCTACAACGAGGCACTTGTTGCATTTCATGTCCGCTATGTCTGAGGGACGCTCTCAAACGCGATCGGCAAGAACACAATCTCGATCTAGTTGCCTTCAAGTCCGTACCGAAGAACACCTCGACTACACTTGAATACTTCGTTAGAAATTACGTCGATCATCTGGTGCATCATCTCAATCAAATTCTTGTGGCCAGACCCGCAAACTAACTATTGAATCAGGAGGCGTTTTATGTCGTTCACCATCGAAGAACTCAAACACAAAAACATCACCGAATTACGTGACATTGCCAAGGGGATTGAACATGAGGCTGTGCAAGGTTACACGCAATTAAATAAAGAGCACCTCATCACGGCTTTGGCAGCAGCACTCGGTATACAACATACTCATCACGATGTTGTTGGCGTTGATAAGGCGTCGATCAAAGCTCGCATCAAGCAACTAAAGATCAAACGATCCGAAGCACTATCGAGCTCATAATCATGAAGAGCTGAAAGCAGTCCGACGCAACATCCATCGACTAAAGCGCCAGATTCATAAAGCGACTGTTTGAGGCCAGTAGAACGCCAATGTCCGATAAGCTTTAGCTTGTCGGAAAAGGATCTACGTTCCACCGACAAGCTGAAGCATATCGGACATTGGCGTGGCATTGACTTTCGATCCAATCTGACTTAGAAGTCGGTCAGAAATTCTTCTTCCAATTCAAGAATCCAAAGTGAGGTAGCTCATGAAAAAGGCTGTCAACCTCAACGTGAATGGTGTCGCTCGCAATGATGAAGTCGAACCACGAATGCTGCTCGTGCATTACCTGAGAGACGTTCTGGACTGACCGGCACACACGTTGGTTGCGAAACGTCTCTCTGTGGCGCGTGCACTGTCATGCTCGATGGACAAGCCGTGAAGTCGTGCACCATGTTTGCCGTACAGGCCGATGGGAGCGACGTGAAAACTATTGAGGATTTGCTGCGAACGGCGAGTTACATCCGGTCAGGAAGGATTCTGGGAGAGACATGGACTGCAATGTGGTTATTGCACGCCGGGAATGATCGTCACCGCAGCACAATTACTCGATCGCAACGCTAGTCCATCGCGCGAAGAGATTTGTCACGGACTCGAAGGAAATCTCTGTCGCTGCACGGGCTATCAACACATCATCGAAGCAGTCGAATACGCTGCCGGAAAGGCAGCGGGTAAGTAAGCCAGGAAAATGAGCTTTGTGCTTTGAGCTTTGAGCTTTGTCCTTTGTGACTTCGAGTTTTGAGGGAATGGACAGAGTTCAAGCTCCACACTCAAATCTCAAATCTCAAAGCACAAAGTGCAAAGCTCAAAGATCCAGTGATCAGAATTAAACAACCTTCCACATTATCTCGGAGGCTTCCATGCCAAGTAAATACGTCGGCCAGTCAGTAAAGCGAACTGAAGACCCTCGCTTGATAAAAGGTCTCGCTCACTATGTCGACGACATCAAGTTACCCGACACTTTGCATGTTGCGTTTGTGCGTTCCGTCTACGCCCATGCTCGAATCAAAGAGTATTGACACGGCAGACGCCCTGTCTGCTCCTGGTGTCGTTGCTGTTTATACGGGAGCTGATGTGGCCGATAAGATTGGTCCCGTGCCCTGCGCCAGCGCCTTGCCCGATTTGAAGGTCCCGGATCATCGCGTACTCGCAAAGATCGAGTCTATTTTGTCGGGCATCCAATCGCGGCAGTCGTGGCCAAAGACCGTTACGCCGCAAGAGACGCGGTCGATCTCGTGATGGTTGATTACGAAGATCTGCCGGCAGTCACTGACGTCGAAGCTGCCGCCAACGGAGGGCCACGCGTTCACGAAAACTTTGCCGACAACATTGCCTACAAATTGACTGCTGGCGAAGGCGATATAGATGCGGCGTTTTCCGCTGCCGAACGAACAGTCAAACAACGAATCCCTTCACAAGAGACTGGCGCCAATCGCGATGGAGCCCGTGGTGTACTTGCTCGCTACTTTCCTGGCGAAGAGGAACTAACGGTCTGGTCCTCAACGCAGATTCCGCACCTGCTCAGAACTCAACTCGCTTTGATGATCGGCATTCCTGAAAACAAACTCCGCGTAATAACTCCTGAAGTGGGTGGTGGTTTTGGTTCGAAGCTAAACGTTTATGGTGAAGAAGCGTTGGTTGGTTGGATTTCGATGCAACTCGCGAAGCCGGTAAAGTGGATCGAAACGAGGCGAGAAAATTTTCAAGCGACGATTCACGGACGCGGGCAGGTTGGTAATATCGAAAGTCGCGTTCAAAGACGACGGCACAATCACTGGTTTCACGCTACAACGTTTTCGCCGACCTTGGCGCCTATCACCAGTTGCTCACGCCGGCTATCCCAACTCTAACCGGCTTGATGTTATCCGGCGCTTACAAAATCCCTGCCATTCAGATCAACATCACCGCCTGCTTCACAAACAAGATGGCCACTGACGCATATCGTGGCGCCGGCAGACCCGAAGCAACTTACGTCGTCGAACGTGCAATGGATCTCGTTGCGGCTGATCTCAAAATGGATCCTGCAGAACTACGTCGTAAGAACTTCCCGGCCGCAAGCGAGTTTCCTTTCCACACTGCAACCGGACTGGACTACGACAGTGGCGACTACGAAGCCGCACTTAACAAAGCTCAGGGGATTGCCGACTACGCGAAACTTCGAACGGATCAAAGAGCCGCACGCGCAGCCTGGACGGCTACATCGGGATTGGAATTTCCACATACGTTGAGATTTGCGCACTTGGTCCGTCACAGGCAGTGCCCGCCGGCGGCTGGGAAAGCGCCACTGTACGCATCGAACCAACGGGTAAAGTCACCGTCCTTACCGGCGCTTCTCCACACGGTCAAGGCCAGGAGACGTCGTTTGCGCAAATCGCTGCTGATGAATTAGGAGTGGATCTCCACGATGTAACAGTCATCCATGGCGACACCGGAGTCGTTCAATACGGTATCGGCACATTCTCGGGAGTCGAGCAACCGCGGTCGGTGGCACAGCTGTCTATGTAGCTATTCAGAAGCTCAAGAAAGCACGCAAAATCGCCGCACACATGCTGAAGGCCGACGCTACCGTCTTTCGTTCGAGGGCGGACGCTATTCGTTGCAAGCGGCCTCTGCGGCAGCCTGCCGCTGGTACTTCAGGCCGGTGGTTCCAGTTGGCGAAGCGCCCGCGGCTGCCGCGCGGAGCCGCACACTGACGGAAATCCAGTTTGACGATTCAGGAGATTGCGCTTGCGGCGCATCGCCAAAGAACTTCCACCCGATAGCAATACGTAGC
>ERZ1370068.3306-contig-2422_pt1 | contig 22332 bp, 27 predicted proteins | sample MGYA00561227_ERZ1370068 | MGnify/ENA primary metagenome ERZ1370068 (study PRJEB38410, sample SAMEA6850437) | metagenome | study: Metagenomic assessment of the ecological functions of the soil: analysis of the soil microbiota associated with the... | reverse complement strand
AGTTACGTGCATTGCTGGCCCGGAGCCCCAGCGCGGCAAGCACCTCTGACCCCGGGGTTGCTCGCCCTCCCGCGGGTCGGGGAAGGCTCGACCAGTGATGTCCTCGGCAACGAGCTTCGGCAGGTGGCGAGCTCTCCCCGAGTTCACGAGCGGATGGATCATGAGCATTTCGAACCGCTCCCGGAAGCTTTCGGGGTCCCCGCCGGCAAGGGCACGGCCCTGATCTTGATCCGTCCCGACGCGCCCGCGACGACTTCTGGATTCCAGGCGCAACTCCGCAGGGACGCCAGCTCGGCCCGCGACTCGAGACGACGGACGGCCAGTCCAAGCCGCCGGGCCCCTTGACCGTGTCGTCGGAATAGGGTCGTGAGCAGATCGGCGGATGGCTTCTCCTGACACGGGAATCGGCCGGGCATCCGGGCCGACGTGAGCTCGGGGCCTTCTTCGCCGGGGTCACTGCCGCCAGCAGCGTCGGCGAGCGCTTCGCCAGCCCCTGCATGTCGCCGGATTTCAGGGCACGCCCGGCCGCCTCTCGCGGGTCTCTGGAGGCCGCCGCGAGGGATTGACTGCTTGAGGTGGTCAGCGCGAGTGCTCTGCAGCGCCACCCGCCGTCCCTCGCAGGGAAACCCTTCCACGGCGCATCCGCCAGCTCCGGCGCGCGGAGGTGCTCGACGGCCCCGGTCCGCAGCAGCGCCAGATCCTTCCCGGCGAGATGCGTAAACGCTCGCAGGCCGGGGGAGAACGGGTCGAGCCTGAACGTCGGTGACGGCGTAGACTCCGCGAGCCGCTCCGTTACCCGGCTGCGCTTGCCCTCCACTCCACTGACGGAGCGCCAGCCCCGGATGCGGCCGCTCAGCCGTTTGACCCGCGGCCAGTCCTGACTTCTCCAGCGCGCGCCCGGATCGCGAGCGGCAGGGGCCGCGAGCTCGGCCCTCCTCGCTCCCTCGATCCGCCGGAACTCCTCGACCCTGAGTATCCCCGGGCCAGCAGCGTCCGGGCATCGTTGCGCTGGTGGTGGATACACGTCGCGGTACACGGTGTCCACGTTCCCGCAGTCGATCAGCCAGGAAGCCAGCTTGAGCGGATCGACACGTGTGGAAGCTTCGGCAGCCAAAGAGATCGAATCCTTCCTCCGAGCCGGCCGGGCGCTTCGGCCCGCGACGCCCCGGTGCGCCGGCCCTCGCGGTACGAGCCCTACGACCGATTGATGCCCCTGGCCGCCCTGCGGCGCCCTTCTCTGCGGTAACCGGGTCAGGCCACGCCCGCTCGCATCGCTCGGATACCGGTCGACCGCGATCTCGGAGGTTGAACAGGAGACGCCGGGACCGAGGGTTCTCGCCCAATGGGGACCGTGCCGAACTACAGCATAGACCTCCGGGCTGAGTCCGGCGAGCCAGCACCAATCACGCCCTCCCGCCGCCGCTCTCTTCCCTCCGTCAGCATCCTCAGCGCCGAGTAACGCCGAGATCGAAGACTCCGGCTCAGATCGAGCACACCGACCCGCGGCCCGCCTCGGAGATCAGCAGCAGACGCAAACTCCTCTGCAGATCCGCCTTTCGGCGTTCGGGAAGAATACCCGACCCCTCCAGCTCTCGGCAGCAGGAGCCCCGGGAAACAACTCGTCGTCCGGGTGCTCGGGCGATCGCGGTCGGAACATGTTCGTCCCGCGCTTGCGGCCAAGGACAGCTACAGGGACGGATTCGCGACCTGTTGCGCGAGCGAGACGAGCGAAAAAGATGATCGCCACCAGGATGCCCCTTAGGTGCCGAGCAGCATGACGCCGAGCAGTGCAGCGACCGCCCAGAGCGAATTCCGTCCTGCGGACCTTCAGGATGTCACGGAAGTCGGCCGGTGGAAGAGGATCCGATGGAATAGACGATGACGACCCCGCCAGAACGGCCTGTGGCATGAGACCAATCAGCGGCGACAGCAGCAACAGCGCCAGCAGCGCCATCGATGCGGTGACGATGCCGGCAATCTGAGTACGGGCTCCCGTCATGCGATTGACGGCGGTCTGAGACGTGCCCCCGCCGGCCGGCATCGACCCCCAGAATCCGCCGATCGCATTCGCCATCCCCGTTGCAAGCAGCTCCGGCATTGGGCCGTGGTGATGGCTCTCGTCGCTCTTCGCGAACGCGCGCCCGGCGGCAATCGTCTCCGTGAAGCTCATGAGCGCCATCCCGAGAGCCCCGGGCCAGAGCTGAGCCGCCAGCCCGAGGTCGGGCACCGTCACCCCCGGCAAGCCTGTCGGAATTGCACCGACCAGCTCGAGGCCATAACGCTGCCAGCCGAGCAATCGCCGGACGCCAGCTATGGCGGCCGCGATGACGAGCAGCGGCGCCGGCCATCTTGGCTTGAGTCCTTCGATGGCAGCCAGACCAGCCATCGTGAGCAGACCCACAGCCACGGTCGGAATCGACATGTCAGGGAGTCCCCGGGCGATCGCCCCACATTATGGAGGAAGGAGCCCTTGGCGAAGTGGATGCCCAGGACCTTCGGAATCTGATCGACGATAATTGCTGACGGCGATGCCGGCTCGAAGCCGACCAGGACGGGTTCGGAGATGAAGTTGGCCACGAAGCCCAACCGCAGGACCGACGCCAGAATCAGCGTGGCGCCCACCATCACGGCGAGGAGGGCGGTGGCCTCGCAGCAGCGCCGCCGCACCCGTCGGGGACGACCTCGCCCAGCTCGGCGCCGGTCAGGATCGCAAGCGTCGTGGTCGTGCTCACGCTCAGAGGGCGCGAGGTGCCGAGCACCCCGTAGACGATCATGGGTATCAAGGCTGTATAGAGCCCCACCTGAATCGGCAGTCCGGCTACCGATGCGTACGCCATGGCTCCGGGATGACGACGGCGGCCGTGGTCATCCCGGCCACGAGGTCACGTCTCACCCACTCCCTTCGGTACTCCACCAGCCACTCGAGCAAGGGCAACCGGGCGGTCACGCGCGTCAGCTCGATCGAGGCGAGACCGGGCGAATCGTGCTCATCGGCGCTATCCGGCCCATCCGACGTGGGTCTTCCGGAATGGGAAGAGCCCCCGCAGACGCACGCCGATCAAGGCCACGAGAATGGACCAGCCTAGCCTTCTGCACGCCCACCACCGCCGCCTCGATCGGGCCAAGATGCCGCAATGGTTCGGCAGCTCCACGTCGTCATAGCCGACGGTGGTATGCTGGTGAGCCAGTCTGGCGAGGGCATCGGCTTCTTGGCATAGCCCCTCATTCCCGTACCTCGCATGACAGCGGTCCTGGGTCCACTGGCTCCGGGCCAGGGGTGGGTGCGGCCTTGATGGCAGACCGCCGACCGCTCTCGTTCGACCGTACCGGCGAGCCGAGGTCGCGACGCTAGTCGTCAACCCGGAAGCTGGAGTCGGACCGGGGGCAGTCGCTCGGTGTCAGCGCCGGTGTCACTCCCGGTGTCAGTCAGCCTTAGTGAACTGTCAACCCGGTCTCGCTCTGTCGCAGGAGCACCAGGCGTGAATCGCTGCTGTAGGCGCGGCAACTCGGTTCAGTCCGATCGTTGGCTCCCAGTCCTTCGATCACTTCACGACGCTTCGGCCGCTGCAGCCCCATTGGTCACCAATCGTCAGGTACGAGGAATGCCCCGCAGAGCACGAGTGGTGGTCGTCGTTCCCTCCTGATGGCTGCGAGCAGTGAGGGACTCCGACTGGCCCTGGATGACCGGAGGCGCGGTGGGCGGCAGGCGCATATACTGACGACCGTAGCTGCCCCCATGAGGAGAGCGCAATGAAGCGATGGATCGTGATGACTGCTGACCAGCCTGACGGTTTCTTCCGGCGTCTTTGGGGGCAGTGATGCCTGGGCGCGAGCGGGCGGCGCGGGGCTCGAGCGGTAGCCGTGGATCGCGCAGCTATTCGGCGCCTTCCTCGCCGGGTGCTGCGCCGATGAGCCCAACCCGCCCGAGTCCGGCGCCCCCGTCGAGCTTCCAGCAATCGCCGCAGCGGCCTGGCTTTGGGGCCGGCATCGGCGGCATGATCCGGCGGCCTCGTTCTCGGCGGCTTGATCGGCAGCCTCCTCTTCGGCGGCACGTGGGCAAATGGGCGGCGGCATCGGTCTTCTCGAGATCATGCTCATCGCGGGGGCTCGCCTACTTCGCGTTCTCGTTCTTCCGCCGGCGCCAGGCTGTCACCGCGGCGCCTGCGTAGCGTACGCCGATCTGGCGCGATGGCCGGGCCCTGGCACCTGAGCCCGCGTCGCGGTCCATCGCGATCTCGACGCTCCCGCCCCCGCTGCAGCGCTGATCTCGCCCGCGGCGTCGCGCATATCCGCCAGATGGACCCGGGCTTCGATCCCGCGCGCTTCGGCGAGTCGGCATCGGACGTGTTTTTCCGCGTTCAGGCGGCGTGGATGGCACGCGACATGGGAGCGTGCGTACCGCGCTGACCGAAGAGATGCACGCGACGATGCAGGCCCAGTGTCACCAACTTCGGGCACAGCGCCGCGTGAACCTGGCTCGAGAACATCGCGGTGCGTTCCGTGGATGTCACCGAGGCCTGGCAGGAAGGCGGCCAGGACTTCGTGACGGTCCGCTTCCTCGCGAGCCTGCTTGACTTCACGACGGACGAAGCGGGACCCAGCTGCTCGATGGCAGCCGCACCGATCCCGTCAGGATTCGAGGAGTACTGGACCTTTACCCGTCCGGTGGGGTCCAGCCCCCTGGCGTCTGTCGGCGATCCAGCAGCCCAGCTGAGGCAGAGCGACCGCCACCGCTCGATCGGCGTCGGGCCTCTGCTCATCGCGGCTCGGGCTGAGGTCGTACGCCCGGCGAGTGACGCCGATGTCTAGTCTGAATCCGGCCCGGCCGTTCCCACACCGTCCGGGACGCGACCCGGTCTGAGACAGCCGAGCGTGGCCGGGGACGATCCGGTCGACGTGCTCGTGATCGGCGCCGGCGCCGCTGGCGCCGCCGTCGCCTGGATGCTCGCGCGCGCCGGCGTCGGCGTCGTGTGCCTGGAGCAGGGCGACTGGGTCGACCCGCGCGCCTATCCGCACTGGCGCGACCGACTGGGAGCTGCATCGCGACACCGACTGGAGCCCCGAGCCCAACGTGCGGCGGCTCCCCCAGGACTATCCGGTCAACGACGCGGCGTCGCCGATCGCGCCGCTGATGTACAACGCGGTGGGCGGGAGCACGATCCACTGGAGCGCGCACTTCCCGCGCTTCCGCCCCTCGGACTTTCGCGTGCGGAGTCTCGACGGCGTGGCCGACGACTGGCCGATCGACTACGCCACGCTCGAGCCCTTCTTCGACCTGAACGACCGGATGATGGGCGTAGCCGGCGATCACCGGCGATCCCGCGTACCCTCCGAAGTCGCCGCGGCAGACGCCGCCGATCCCGCTGGACACGCTGGGCGCGACCATGGCCCGCGGGCTTCGATCGCCTGGGCTGGCACTGGTGGCCGTCGGACAGCGCCATCCTCACGCGGGACTACGACGGCCGCCGGGCGTGCATCAACTGTGGACCGTGCGATCTCGGCTGTCCGACCGGGGCCAAGGCGAGCACCGACATCACCTACTGGCCCAAGGCGCTCGCCGCCGGGCGCACGCCTCGAGACACGAGCCGCGCGTGCGCGAGATCACGCTCGGCCTGGACGGCCGCGCCGCCGGCGCCGTCTACTACGACGGCACAGGACGCCGTGCGCGAGCAGAAGGCGCGCGCGGTGGTCGTGGCCGCCAACGGGATCGGCACGCCGCGGCTCCTGCTGAACTCGCGCTCGGCGTCGGTTCCCTGACGGGCTGGCGAACCGCAGCGGGCTGGTCGGCCGGAACCTCATGTTCCATCCCTACGCGATGGTGCGCGGCGTCTTCGATCGGCCCCTCGGCGGTTACCGGGGTCCCATCGGCTGCAGCCTCATCAGCCAGGAGTTCTACGAGACGGATCTCTCGCGCGGCTTCGTGCGCGGCTACTCGTTCCAGGTCGCGCGGGGACTCTCGCCGATCGCCTCGGCGCGGCGGTGGATTCATCGGCGACCGCGTGCCCTGGGGCCGCGAGCACCGCCGCGCCTACGACGAGCGCTTCGATCGCACGATCACGGTCGCGGTCATCGCCGAGGATCTGCCCGAGCCGCACAATCGTGTGGACCTCGACCCCACGCTCACCGACGGCCACGGGATCCCGGCGCCGCGCGTGTCCTACACCCTCAGCGAGAACAGCCGGGCGCATGCTCGATCACGGCATCGCGCGCGCGCGCGAGGCGCTGCGCGCGGCCGGCGCTCGTCGAGGTCTCGGCCAATCCGCTCCTGCGAGCCGGCGGCTGGCACCTGATGGGCACGGCGCGCATGGGCGCGCGATCCGGCCACGTCGGTGATCGACGCCGAAGGCCGCTGTCACGACGTGCCCAATCTCTACATCGTGGACGGCAGCACGATGGTGACCTGCGCCGGGGTGAATCCCACCTCGACGATCCAGGCGGTGGCCCTCTACATCGCCGACGGGATGATCCGGAGGCGCTCGTGACGCGGCCCGCTGCTGGCCACGCGGCGGGACGTGCTGGCCCTGGTGCTGGACGTGCTGGTGCCCGCGAGCGACGGCTTCCCGGGCGCCGCCACGGTCGCGATCGACCACGTCCTCGCCGTGGCCGCGGCGTCGGCCGATGTCGACACGCTCCTCTCCGATGGGCTGCAGGCGGTGGAGGAGGCGACCCGCGCCCTCGGGGCGGCGGGCCTGGCGTCGTTGGGCGTCGATGACCGCGAGGACGTGCTCCGGCGCGTCGAGCAGTCGCATGCCGAATTCTTCGAGGCGCTGGTGCGGCACACGTACGACGGGTACTACAGCCATCCGACGGTCATCGCGCGACTCGGGCTCGATGCGAGCCCGTGCATCCCCGCGGCCACCGTGTCGAGACCGTCGACTTGCCCGATCTCACTCGCGTCAGCGCCCGCGGTCCGCTCTATCGCGGGAGGCCTGGGTAAGCTCGGCCCTCGACGAGGCGGTCGGTGAGCGGCGGCGCTCGGCCTTGCTCCTCGCCGTCAGCCTACCAGTCCGGCCGCCTGGAGATACTGGGCATCCTGCTCCATGATGCTCGCCATCTCCCTCGGGCAGGGTATGGGGTTCCAGCGACACCGGTCCGTGGTAACGATCCTGGCGAAGCCTGGCGATCATGACCTGCCCAGTTGACGGCGCCGGTCCCGAGCGGCAGGCACACGACGTTCCCGCCTCGCGCGGTGCAGCACCCGTCGCGCGTCCCCGTGGACCTCGGGGCTGTAGCGGGCCGAGTCCTTGGCGTGTAGTTGGACCACGTGGCCCTTGAGCAGCTCGTAGGCGTACGGGAACGGCTCGATGCCCGCGTTGTAGAAGTTGTCCGCGTCGAAGTTGACGCCGAACCTCGGATGGTCCACGTGCCGGACGATCGCAAGCAGGTCTTCGGGCTGGCGCGTGATCTTGATGAACGCGTTCTCGAGGGCGATCTGGATCCCCTGGTGTCCGGGATGCTCAGGAGCCCACGGACCGTAATGCGACGGAAGTCGTCGAGACTCTGCCGCCGGCTGGCGTCCGACGCGCTCTGATCGCGTCATCGAAGACGACGATGACCGGTGCCTTGAGGGCGTGCGCGGTGGCAAAGGCGGGCGCGAGCTCCGACGCCCCGGCGTTGACGTGCACACCGAGCCCGCGCGCAGCGGTATCTCGCGGCGGACCGCCCGCGGCGCCTTCCAGCGATGACCGTCGGCCGGAGAGCTCCACGAACTGCGCGCGGAGCTTCACGGCCAGACCGCAGATCTCGGCTACTGACCAGTGCGGGAACTCGCCTCCGTTGATTCCGGAGTGCGGACACGGCATCGTCAGGCTCCCCTTTGCTCGTCCCCGGCACGTCGGGAACTGGTTTCTTGGGTTTCGGCGGTCACACAGAACCGCGGTGAAGCCGACCACTCGTTCCACCAGGAGCACCACCGCCGTGGTGAACGCGATCAACAGGACGGAGATGGCGGCGATCGTGGGATCGCTCGCGAACTCGATGTAGTTGTAGATCTGGACGGGGAGCGTGGACAGCCGCGGCCCCGTCAGGAAGAGCGACACCACGAGCTCGTCGAACGACGTGATGAAGGCGAACGTCGCCCCGGCGATCACCCCGGGCTTGATGAGGGGCAGGGTGACCGGTCCAGAATACCGCCGAGAGGTGGCGCCCCGAGGCTGGCCGCCGCCTCCTCCACGATCCGGTCGGACCCTCGAGCGTGGCCGCGACGGTGCGGACCACCGTACGGCAGCGCGACCACGAGGTGCGCGGCGAAGAGAGGCCCCCGAACGTCTAGGCGAGCGGTGTGCGATTCAGGAAGATCAGGGAGCGCGATGCCCAGGACGATGCCGGGCAAGACGATGGGCGCCATGAGGAACGTGCGGATCAAGCCTCCCGGCCGGGCGAGACGGTGCCGGGCGAGGGCCAGCAGCGGCCAGGGTCCCCGTCGCCGTCGCGGCGAGCGTCACCGTCACGGCGAGCCGGCACGCTCAGCCATAGGGCCTCGGTCAGCTCGCGGCTCGTGAGGAAAGTTCGCGTACCAGCGGAGGGAGGCAGACCGCGCGGCGGGAAGACGACGAACGCCGCCGCGCTGAACGGACACTGGCACGACGATGAGGATGGGCGCGAGGAGATACAGATAGATCAGGGCGTTCATCGCTCCGAGGAGCCGGCGTCCCCCGCGCGCCCAGCATGGCGTTAGAGCAGCCTGGACGGTCCCGCTCGCCGGGGCACAGAGGCGCCCCTGGATCCAGATCAGGGCGAAGTACGAGGAAGAGGAGCACACAGGCGGCCGGCCGCCGAAGGGCCAGTTCAGCAGACTCAGCGTTTGCTCGTGAATGAACACGGTGATGACGTCGCTCGTCGGCCGCCCCCACCAGCCGCGGCGTCGCAAGGCGCCCACGGCGAGGACGAACACGAGGACGTGACCCCGAGACAGCCCCGGCCGTGAGAGCGGCAGGAATGATGTGGCGAAAGGTGGCGACCGCTCCGCGCGCCGAGGCTCTGCGAGGCCTCTTCGAGCGCGCGGTCGACACCCTGGAGCACCGGCAGCAGCGACAGCACCATGAACGGGAGCAGCACCTCGGCGAGCGCGATCACCACGCCGAGGGCGTGAACAGGAGCTGCACGGGGCGGGCGAGGAGGCCCTGCCGCGAGCAGCATGTTCACCACGCCGGTGGAGGCGAGCAGGATCATCCAGCCGTAGGAGCGGACCACCACGCTCGTCATGAGCGGGATCAGCAGCGCAGTCACACCGAGCGCCCGCCGGCGTCGCGCGAGCGCGTGCGCGCCAGCCCGTAGGCGACAGGATAGCCGAGCACAACGGTGACCGCGGTGACGGCAGCGAGGGCGAGGGCCAGCGTGCTTCCCGAGCAGCCGCAGGTGGGGGTCGAACAGGAAGCGCGCGGTACTGGATCCAGCACCCACGCCGGGACCATCACTCCTCCGGCCTCCGTCCGATACAGGCTGTAGCGGCCGCAGGATGCCGGCGAGGATGGCAAAGACGCCAATCAAGCATCGCGAGGCTCGGGGCGAGGAGAAGAGAGCGGCGTCCAGGGCGGCCGCTTCACGGCTGCCGCGGTCCGGGCTGCCCGGCTTGAAGGTGCAGCTCGTGGGTGAGCCAGGCGACGCGGGCGACCGTTCCCTCTGCCATCGGCCGCTCGTGCGCGTCCAGCGGTCCGACCTGGCAGTCCACCCGGAGCTCACCGCCCGTTTCGGTCACCACCCGATACTTCCGGAGGGCGCCGAGGTGCGTCACCCGCCGCACGACGACGTCGGCCACCGTGGCGCCTGCGGCGCCGCCGTCGCCGGCGCCGAGAAGGGCGATGGCCTCCGGGCGGAGGGCGATGGTGCCCGCTGTCCATGCGAGGCACACGCCGGTCAGGAGCGGGATGGTCGGCCCCGCAGTCCGCCCGGAATGACTCGGCGGCGCACCGTCGGAGCGCGTGCACCTGTCCCCGAGGAAGTTGCAGTGGCCGATGAATTCGGCGACGAACGGCATGCCGGCCGCTCGTAGATCGCCTCCAGGCGTACCGACCTGCTCGGCACGGCCCGCGTGCATGACCACCACGCGGTCCGCCAGGCTCAGGGAGCCTCTTCCTGGTCGTGAGTCACGAGGATGGTGGCGTGACACGCAGCGCCCGCTGGAGCTCTCGCAGCCTCCTGCATCGCCTGGCGGAGCCGGGCAATCGAGCACAGGGCTCATCGAGGACAGCAGCGGACGGCTTCGGATGACGATCGCCCGCGCCACCGCCACTCCGCTGCTGCTGACCGCCTGAGAGCTGGTGGGGATAGCGGCCGCCGAGGCCCGTGAGGCGCGACCAGGTCCAGGGCCTGCTCGACGCGAGTGGCCAGCTCCGCCGGGCGGCACCTTGCGCATGCGGAGGCCGTACCCCACGTTCTCCGCGACGGTCATGTGCGGAACAGCGCATAGCTCTCGAAGAACGATCCCGACGTCGCGGCGGTATGCGGGTAGCTTGTCCGTCGCGGGCACGCCCTGGATGCGCACCTCCGCCCTGGTCGGGCCGTTCGAAGCCCGCGACGATCCGGAGCGTGGTGGTCTTGCCGCAGCCGGAGGGCCCGAGGAGGGCCACGAACTCGCCCTGGCGCCCACGGCGAGGTCCAGCCCGTCCGACCGCGACTGTGCGCCCGAATGGTCTTTCGGAGGCCGCGGAGGACGAGATGGGGTTCCGTGGGCGCTGGGCGGGGTCATGGTGCGAGCGACCCTATTTGATCTCCGCGGTTCCAGCGCTCGACCCACTGATCTCGGCGCTTGCCGAACTCGTCCCCAGTCGGGAGCGACGAGGCGCTTCGAGGCTGTCGCCGTAGGGCACGAGCTTGGCCACGTCGTCGCGCGAGCTGGACGCCTCGGTTGGTCGGTCCGATGTACATGGTCTCGGCGTTGAGCTTCTGCGGCGCGACCGCCAGGGAATAGTTGATGCACTTCTCAGCGAGCGCCCGCTGCTTGAGCCCCTTGGCGATGCCCATGGCGCCCATGCCGAAGATCGCGCCCCTCCTTCGGGGCGATGGCGGCGATCGGCGCGCCGCTCTTGACCTGGAAGGCCGCCCGGTCGCTGGCCCAGGGGAGAGCCACACTTCTGCCCTGCACGAGGAGCTGGGCCAACTGGTCGTGGGACGTCCAGAAGGTGAGGACGCTCGGGCCGGAGGGTCTTCACGCGGGGGAAGGCGGCGTCGGCGTCGAAGAGCCCGCTGCCGAAGACCTTGCCCATGATGGCCACGAAGCACGCGCCGCTGATCGACCCGATCTCCGGGAGGCCACCTTGCCCTTGTACTCGGGCTTCCAGAGATCTTCCCAGCCGGTGGGGCGGTCTTGACGTGCTGCGTGTTGTAAGCGAGCACCTGGCTCGAGGTGAAGAACGCGACGTAGGCGCGGCCCTGCGGCAAGGCGAAGTCGTGAAGCCTGCGCTCAGGTTCGGGATACGCTGGGGTCCAGGGTCTCCAGCAGCCCCTCCCGCGCCGCGACCAGGGCGAAGGGCGCGTCGAAGGTGACCACGTCCATCTGGGGGTTGTCCTTCTGGGCGCGGAGCTTGGCGAAATTCTCCCGCTGAGCCCGGTTACCACGCGACGCGGACGTTGTCTCCCGCTCGAACGCTTGGATGACGTTGGCCCGCCACGCCTTCTCGAACGTCCCGCCGAACACGGCTACCACGAGCCTCGTCGCCCTGGGCCCCTGCCGGACGCAACCCGACCGCGACCAGCCCGAGCCCGACCAGCAGGGCGGCCATCACGCCCGCGATCCCCGCACCCACCATCCTCCGATTGCCCTCATGAGATTCTCCCCGGCGCGCTCGTGCGCGCCGTTCTGCAAGTCACCGCTCACCGTCGGCCGTCCCGCCGAGGAGCCTCGGACGCCGGCCGACACCAAACAGGGATCGCGGCCGCGGCGTCCCGCCGCCTGAACTCGAGCGAAGCTCGGCCTGCTGAGACACGAGCGCGTTGAACCGAGCCCGTCCGATGTCTCCGGCCGCTGGCCGCCCCGACGCACGGACGGTCAGCCCCTGAGCGTAGATGGGGTCGGGCGCGCTGGACGGGCGGGCGATTCGACGTTTCGGGCGGCCTCCGCCTTCGTGCCGGGTCTCGGGGTAGTCCTTCGCGGCCGCTTCCCCGATTCACCACAGGGGCTGGCGGACGAGGCGATCCTGACCCACTCGACGTCGATGGTGCGCGACCGGCGCACGCGGTGTCAAGGACGGCCTGCTCTCCGCCAGGTCGATCCACCTGATTGCCGCGGCGCCGCCACGCCCACGCGCGCCGCCCCGCGGTCCGCGCCCGGAGTCCGCGAGGCGTGGGTGCTACGGAGAACCGAACATCCTGGCTGCGGAGAGTACGCTCCTCCTGGTCTACGAACGACTGAGTCCTCTCGGTTGACCCCGATCTTCGGTTCGTGGAGTCAGGTTCGATCGTCGGCGCCAGCCTCTCTTCCCCCGACCGTTCCGTCTGCGCGCTCCGTGCCACGAATCACCGTGCGATCCGGCATTGCCGTCAGCCGGCCGGGCACACTGACGTGCCGGCGATGGTACGCTTGAGGCGGCAAGTGGAGGGAGAGCCACGATGCTCAATCCGTGCGCCTTCGCCAGTTCACTCGCCAGTGCTGACGGCAGCGCTCTATTGCTCTTCGCCCTGCTCGCGCTCGTGCGCCCCGCGTGGCTCCTTCCAGATTCTGTTCGATGCACAGTTCTTCGGCGCGAATGTGGCGTTCCTGTTCCCGAAGGTTCAGCCGTCCGCGCGCATCCCTGATCACGCTGGTGCTGATGATCGGGATGGCATGGATCGCGGGATACGCGTGGGCCTGGCTGTACAATCGGTTCGCAAAGGGCAGCTCCTGAGAGGGGCGAAGCAGCCAGACGAGACGCGTCGCTCGCGAAGGATGAGAGGCTGCCTCGGCGATGACGACCCTAGCGGAATTCCCTGTCTCGATCGCTGGTCGCCATTGGTCCCGGCCGCTCGAACCGCACCCCGCGCGGGCCGTTCCTGCGGCTGAGTACGGCCTGGTGCCTGTCGTCGTCGCCGGAGGTCCTGGTCGAGTCGGATCGTCCGCAGGGCGACCATGAGTCGTCCCAGGCTACCGAGCCCCGGAGATTTCCTGACTTGCAGCTGGGACAATGGCGCGTGCCGGATCTTCGACCGCAAGTTCGGAGCGGATTTTCTCGCCGACGTTCCGCCGGCTCCCGGCGTCTATCGCTTGTACGACGCGGCTGGGCACGCTGCTGGCGTCGGGAAGGCCGTCAATACTCCGACGCCGCTCGGCGCAATACCGAACGACGCGGCGCACCAGGAGTCACCGCAAGCGCCGCGAGCTGGTGCGAGCGGCGGATCGCATCTCCCGGCAGCTCTGCGAATCGGAGCTGGAGGCGTCGCTCACCGAGATCCACCTCATCCAGGAGCTGAGTCCCCGGGACAACATCGCCGGAGCGTTTCCGTTTCTGTACCCGGCACGTGGGGAATCGCGCCGACGATGGCGACACGCAGTTTTGCCCTGACGATCGTCCCCGGAGGTGTTCCCGGCGTTCGGAGTTTCACGGCGCGTTTCGGTCGCGGGGGTCACGGGCGACGGCGTTCTTCGCGCTGATACGCCTTCTGCGCTTCGTGGACACCCCACGTCCCGTCGTCGACGCGATCCCCGGGCGCGCCATCCCATGTCTACACCTTTCGCCGGCTTCCCGCTGACTGCGCTCGGAACGTGGAATGGCTTCTGGCGGGAGTCTCCCGGAGCCGCTCGAGCACTCTGCTCTGCGCTTGCTCGATCACGCGGGGGCGCGAGCGCAGAAGCGCCAGGATCCAGGAGGACCTCCGCGCTCTCGAGCGATTCTTCGACGATGAAGCGCTGCCTCTCGCCGCGGCCATCTCCAGTGCAGGCTACCGTGGCTATCCCTGTACCCCAGCGCGATCGCGACGCACTCTTCCTCCGCTACCGTGCTCGAGCGCCGCTCGTGAACTGACGAGGACGCGGCGCGACGTCGCTGCCTTCCTCGCCGGCAGGCAAGCACGGCGACATCGGCGCCGCCCATCCCGAGGCGCCGTTGCCGTGGCTCACCGGCTGCGCGCTACCTTCAGGCCTCCGGATGATGGCCGAGACGGAGAGGCGCGGGGACGAGAGCGTGGCTGGCACGTCCGACGTATGCCGACGAAGGAGAGACGCGATGTTCGTACGCACCCTCGCTGACCGGGCCGCGTGGCCGGCATGGTCAGGACGCCGGGCACGGGCACTCGATCCGCGCGCTACCTCACCGCCGCGGATCGGATGGGCTTCTCCTGCAACGACAACCAGATCGCCGCCCGCGCGGAGATGACGCTCTTGGTACAAGCACCACTGGGAGGCCAACTTCATCCTCTCGGGTCGGGGCGAGGTCACGGACCTGAGCAGCGGCCAGTCATGGCCGCTCGCTGGCCCGGCGTTCTCTACGTCGTCGGGCCGAACGACCGCCATCGGCTCGCGCTCGCGGAAGCACGCACCTGGTGAGCGTCTTCTGCCCGCCGCTCAAGGGCGACGAGGCGCCACGACTGCGGACGGCGCCTATCCGGCCAGCGGCCCGGTGCCGCGGACCGACCGGCGCATGTTCGTCGAAGCGCGCCGACGCGATTGCGCGCGGCGGGGCAGGAGATGACGGTCGCGAACGGCGCAGGCCCGGACGCTCCGGCTGCTGACGAAGGCGGACGACGTCGGGTTCGGCTTCTCGGACGTGCACTTCGCGGCAGGCGCCGAGACCGACGCTCTGGTACAAGCACCACTGGGAGGCGAACCACATCGTCTCCGGCGCGGGCCGCGTCACCGACCTCACGACGGGGCAGTCCTGGAAGCTCGAGCCGGGCGTGAGCTACAACGTCGGCCCGAAGGACCGGCATCAGGCTGCGCGCCGATACCGACCTGCACCTCGTCAGCGTGTTCTGTCCGCCGCTCGAGGGCCACGAGCAACACGATGCGGATGGCGCGTTGACGCCGAGCGGCCCCGATGCCGCCGGGGCCGAAGGGTGATTGACCGAGCTCCGTGGGGCCAGGCCCGACTCGCTGCGTGGGTGTCCTGAATTGTCGGACTCCTCGGCAACGGCCTCCGAGGGGCCCTCGGCCATGTGGTCGCGGTAGCGGGCATCCCGGCCAGTCGGCCGCCAGTCACTGGCGAAGGGCTTCGTCCTCGAGGAGAGCGTCGATCGGGTCGCGGACGCAGGCGGGGAGGGGCGTCCGGCTACAGGTTGGTGCCGCGGAGCCGGGGTCGAGGGCGTCGCGCAGGCCGTCGCCGAACTGATTGAAGGCCAGGACCGTGATGACGATGGCTGCCCCTGGAAAGACGCACCAGGTGCCACTGGGGGATCAGCATGGACGCGCGTCGCCCAGCATGCTGCCCCACGTCGGCGTGGGAGGCGGAATCGGCGCCGAGAGCCCAGCGTGGCCTCCAGGACGATGGCGATGCCGAGGGACGTCGTGACGAGCACCAGGTACGTCCCGATGCACTGGGGCGCGATGTGACGAAAGATGATTCTCCAGGACGGGGATCCCAGGCTCCTGGCAGCTTCGACGTACTGAATCCCCTTCACGGCCAACGCCTGGGACCGGATGATCCGGGCGCCGTGAGGCTACCCTGGTGGCGGCGATGGACAGGATGACCGTCCCGGTGCTCGCTCCAAGGGCCGCAGGCGAGCAACAGGGCCAGGAGTATGGCGGAAAGGACAGCAGCACTTCGACCACACGCTCCGGCTAGCAAGCTCGAACCGGCCCCGCCGAGAAAGGCGCTGGCAGCCCACACGGCTCCCAACGTGGTGCCCAGCAGCACGGACGTGACGGCGACGAACAGGGACCATTTCGCCCGTGAGTATGCGGCTGAGCACGTCCCGCCGATGAAGTCGTGCCCAGCCAGTGCCGCCGAGCTGGTCCCTGGGCCCTTGCCAGGACATTGGGCCGAAGGGGGTCGTCGGGCGAAACAACCGTGGGCGAGACGCCCAGCAGGGTGATGAGCAGCCGCGATTCCGCAAACGGTGGGAAGAGGGTAGCGGCGGGCGAACGTCCTAGGACCACTGGAGATCGCTCCCCACATGGCCCGTCACGACTCCCTTCAAGACCAGCGGCGTGGACTGCCATTCGTCGTCCTGTGAGAGCTCGGGTGGTGTTCGCCGAGCCGCGCATCCCCCCGCTTGGTCCGACCCTGGTCGAGTGCTGCGGCGGCTCTCAGAGGAGAACCGTCGCACGGATGCCGGGCTGGCCGGTCCTGGTCGTACTCGAATTCCCGGGTCCAGCCGGGCGCTAGCTCATGTCCGTGATCAGGTTCACCACCACGAACACGACCGCGTAGAGGAGCACGAGGTTCTGGACCACGCGGCAAGGTCGCCGGTCGTAGGATGGCGTCGATCATGGTCAGGCCCAGCCCGGGGACCCCGAAGCGCCTTCTCGACGGCGACCGAGCCGCCCAGGGCGACGCCCAGGAAGAGGCTGCTCCACGTGATCACCGGGAGTATCGCATTGCGAAGGGCGTGCCGGACGACGACCAGCTGCTCCGCAGACCCTTGGCCCGGGCCGTCCGGACGTAGTCCTCCTGCATCGACCTCGACGAGCGACGAGCGCACGATGCGCGCCACGAAGCCCGGCAAGTCCAAGGCCCAGGACGAGCGCGGGGCCGGCCACCATCTGCAGGTTCTTCCACGGGCTCTCCCAGGGATACACGGGGAGGATCGGCGCCTTGTAACCGAACCAGGGATGAGGGCCAGGACCGCCACCAGGCCCAGCCAGAAGCCCGGGATGGCGACGAAGAGGATGGAGAACATCCTGCCGGCGTGATCCATCCAGGTATTGGGCCTGAGGGTGCTGACGATCCCCACCGGAAAGCCGACCGATCCAGGAGATCACCGTCGCGAGCAAAGGCGATCTCCAGCGTGATGGGGCCGCGGCGCAGCACGAACTGGGTGACGCTGTCTCCGCGCAGCAGCGACTTGCCGAAATCGCCCGGTGCCGATGTCCCGGAGCCACTTTGCCGTACTGACCACGAACGGGTCGCGGAGTCCCAGGGCCTGTTCCAGATTCGCACGCTGCTCGACGCGTCATCCGCCGCGCCCCCTCGAGGCCGAAGATGGCCACCAGAGGGTCGCCCGGCGAGCAGGCGCATGGCAGTGAAGATCACCATGGTGACGCCGAGTGACGGTGGGCACGACGAGCAAGAGGCGTCTCGGCCCGGTACGTCCGCACCCCGACGACTCCTCATGCGATGTGACGACCGGGGGTGGCGCCGGACGCGCCACCCCGCGCGGGCAGCTACTTGTCAAGCCAGACGAAGTCCCACTGGTAGGTGTTGTAGTCGGAGTTGCCGCCGACCTTGGGCAGCCCTCTCACGTTGTTGTTGCCAGCCGTACGCTCGGCCGTTCTCGAGCAGCGCCGGTGTTGGGCATCTCGGTGTTGAGGATCTGGTTCAGCTGCCGGCCCAGCTGGAGTTTCTTCTGCGGGTCGACCTCCGACGGAGAACTGGTTCGAGGACGCTTGTCGAACTCGGCGTTCTTGAAGTTCGTGAAGTTGCTGTCGGACTTCTTGCCCGTGGTCTTGTTGACGCTGTAGCACGCCCGGATGGTGGCGCTCAGGTCGGCCCCGCCGAGGCACGCGGCGTGGGAGATGATGTCGAACGTCCCGGCGACCTGCCGGTCAACCATCGCGGAGACCTGCACGACCTCGAGGTTGGTCTTCACCCCCAGGAGGCGCGCCCACTCGGCCTGCGCGTAGGCCGCCAGCTGCCGGTTCTGCGGAGATTCCCTGACCACGAAGTTGAAGGTCTTGGGGATGCCGTTCGCGTATCCGGCGTCGGCCATGAGCTTCTTGGCGTCGGCGATCGGCCTTCTCCCGCGTGGCCGTCGCGTAGGGGTACTCCTTCATCAGCTCGTCGTAGGTCTTGCCGTACGGCGGCGGCAGGTAGTCGGCCATCAGCTGCCGTCGGGTCGAACTGCTGGGTGATCTTGCTCGATGCGCGTCCTGGTCGAGGGCCAGGTGCAGGGCGCGGCAGCACGCGGTTGTCGCTGAACGGCTCGCGCTCGTTGTTGAAGCCGATCCAGGAGGCCAGGTTCGGCGCCAGCCAGACGAGGCCGGACATGTTGGCGCTGGCCTTCACCTTCTGGTACGCGCTGGGGTCGAGCCACATCGCCCAGTCAACCTGACCGCCCAGCAGCGCCGCGCCCAGCTCGGGCGTCCAGGCCTTCAGCCAGACGTGGACGATGCGGTCGACGTAGGGCGCATTGGGATTCCAGTAGTTGGGATTCCTGACCTGCTCCCATGACTCAGGTGGTGCGGGTCTTGGTGCATGAAGGGTCCGGTGCCCGGGAAGTTGTCCACCTGCTTCCAGGTCGCCCTTGTATTGATCGAGGGCCTTCTTGCTGGTGATGACGTTCCAGCCCCGGCGAGAGAGGCGAGGAAGGTGTACGAGTCCCGGGGCTCGGAGAGCTTCATCTCGACGGTGTAGCGGTCGCGCACCACGATCTCTTTGATGGGCAGGATCCGCAGGCTGATCGGAGATTGGGCGGCGGGAAGACGATCCGGTCGAATGCTCGCCTTCACGTCCGCGGCCTCGAAATCCGTCCCGTCGTGGAACTTGACGCCCTTCCGCAGGTGGAAGGTGTAGGTCATCCCGTCGGGGAGATGGTCCAGCGTGGTGGCGAGGCTCGGCACGATCGGGCAGCTTGGGGTCCCGTCGGATCCTGTCCGAACGAGCAGGTCGTACATGGGCGCCTGGGCGCCCACGTTGGCGATGGTCCCGGACGCGTAGATGTCGAACATGGACGGCGGGCCGTGCGCCGCCAGCCTCGGGGTGCCGCCGCGCTTGGCCTTGTCGTGGTCGATCGCCTTCATGTAGAAGGGTTCGCCCGGCTTGGCCGCGGGTGTTTGCGCCGCCGCTGGGGTCGCCGCGATCAGGGGATCGACGTCAACGTCCCAGCGAGCCCGTACGCGGGAGCCAAGATCAGAGTTACGACGAGGCCGAGGGCCAGGAGCCCCGACGCTCTGGAGATCCGCCATTCCATGACTCACCTCCGAAGCTTTGGACAGGAGGTTCGCAGCGCGCCATCCGGCAGGTGAGCCACCGGAACCGGCAACCGGAGGAAGGCGCCGGCTGGAGCCGGGACCTCCCCGGAGACCGAGGGCGACGCTAGCATCGGCCGAACGGTCGAGTCGCAGGGATGCCCGGCATTCTGTTCGACGAGGTGACGTCCGCGCTGGACCCCGAGCTCCTCCACGAGGTGCTGAGCGTCATGCGGGGCCTGGCCAGAAACGGCATGACCGTGGTGGTGTTGACGCACGAGATGGGCCTCGCAACATGCGGATGCGCGTCCACATGCCCGGAGGGCCCCGGCGTCTCCGTTGTGACGGCGCGAGGCTGCCGGCCCCGCGCGCCGCTACTGGCGGCGGCCGAGCCGGAAGAGGCACCCGGACCCACGGCACGTACACGCCGTCGATGCCTGGCTGCGGGACGTCGTCCGTGTGCGAGGCCAAGACCCGCAAGGGTGCTCTCGTGCGCGAGCTGCTTGCGCACCTCGACCGCGCCGAACCGCGCCACGGGCGTGTAGCCGTTGATCCGTGCATGGACGCGGGGCAGACGATGTGGCTGACGCGTACGCGCGCGGGCCGGCACCGTTCTCCGCCGCATCGCCTCCGTCTCGGTGGCGAGGTACAACGGGACGTTCCGGTGGAGTAGTAGTAGCCGCCCGTCTGCCACCAGGGCACTCCCTCGAGCAGCACCCCGGCGAGATCCGCCTCCCGGTGCAGGAAGACGAAAGCCCGCAGCTCGTCCTGCGCATACAGCGGCTGCGCTGGATAGATGTCGTGCTCGCGCGGCAGCCGGCCGAGGATGCCGCCCACGCGATCAGGGCCAGGAGCCCGGTTGCGGCCCGGGCGGCCTGGTGGTCCGGGCGGGCATGGCCCGCGCCGCCAGGAGGAGCGTCACCGCCGCCGTCATGACCAGCAGGATCGGGACGGCGGGAAGATGAACCGGTAGTCCTTCAGCGAGACGAGGGTGTGCGCGCCCACGACGAGCAGGAGCCAGACGAGGGGGATCCAGAGGCGCCGCAGGAAGCACAGGCTCAGCAGGATGACGAGGGGGAACAGGCCCGCCGAGGCCAGGGTCAGCTTGCGGAGATACCAGTCGTGCCGCATCGTTGCCGAACGTCGTGGCGAATCCGTGGAGCACGTTGTAGAAGTAGTAGTTGTAGTAGGACGCGAACCAGCGTCCACGTCGACGTCGTCGAGGTAGCCCACCAGCAGCACCGCGCCGACCAGGACGGCGATGCTGCGGCCGAGGGCCGGCCAGCGCCAGTTGCCCGCCGCGAGCAGGAGCAGGAACGCCGCCACCGGCAGGTAGTGCATGCGCAGGGCCGCCGCAGCGGCGGAGGCTCAGGCCGAAGAGGATGGTGCGCGGGCGTCCGGCGCGCTCCGTGGCGCAGGCGAGGGCGAACACGAGGAAGTACGTCGCGACGACGTCGGCCAGGGACCGCGGCGCAAAGTAGAGCAGCTCGTACCAGAAGCAGGCGAACACTGCCGCAAGCCGGCCGACGGCCTCGGAGACGGATTCCGGCCGATGCGATACACGGACACGACGAGGGTGACGGACAGCAGGCAGAACACGATCTTGACGAGGGGGATGTAGTACGCCGGGTCGTCCAACCGGAGGAGCCGGGCCGCCTCGAGGGGCCCGGAGATGAAGAGCGGAAGCAGCCAGGAGCGGGCGCCGAACCGGTACTCCCACGGGATCACACCGTAGCGGAACACGAGGCGGTGGGCCTGCTCCGCGTACTGGAACACCTCGTCGGGGTGGTGGACACTGTCCGAGGCGAACGCGACGGCGAGACGCAGCCCGAGGCCCAGGGCCACCAGGCCGTAGAGGCCCCGCCAGGTCCCGGCCGGCGCCGGCTCCCGGCGCGCCTCCGGCGGGTCTATCCCTCCCGCGGTCACGCCGGCTCCGGGCGTGCCGCGGTCAGCCGGCCCACCAGCCACGCGAGATGGCACGCGGCGTAGAGGCACTGGAACGCCACGAGCGCGACGGTCAGCGCGGCGACGGTCCGCGGGTGCGCTCGGAGCCACCAGGCCACCAGGTAGAAGCTTACGGCAACGCCGCTGTCTCGTACCGCGCGATCGACAGGACTCGCTGCTGGCCGGCCAGCGTGCTCCGGTCCGGCAGGTACGCCATCAGGAAGATCAGGAGCGGGACCGCGAAGAGGAGCCGCGGCAGCGGGCCCGGGGCGATGAACCCGGCCACCGTGACGACGAGCAGGAGGAGGGTCCACCCTTGTTCCACACCGACAGCGAGGTCACGCGGTGCTCGATCGAGGGCCAGGGCGCGAGCGCCGTCCGCGTCGCTTCCAGCGCCCAGCTGAGCGGATCGGCGGGGCCGCGCCCGCCGGGCCTCGGCGCGGGACGGGCGGGCTCGGCGAGTCCCAGTACTCTGGATCCGCGCGTAGACGAGGGATCGTCGTAGTGGCGCCAGAGGAAGAACTCGTAGGCGACGGCACCGCTGATCGCGATGAGCCCGAGGGCGGCCAGGCCGAGCAGGGTCCGCGCGCCCGCCACTGGCGCCAGCCGGCCCCCGCCGCGCCGAGCCACGCCACCGCGGCCGGGCCAAGACCCGTGGGGCCGACAGGCGGTGGCGATCCCGGACGCGAGAGCTACCCCGTACCAGGCCTGCCGCTGCATGGCGAGGAAAACCAGAGCGACCAGCAGGAGAAACGGGCCTTCCGTGTAGGCGGCGGAGAGGAACGCGGCGGGCGGTGGTAGGCGGCGGTCAGGAGCGCCTGCCCGCGAGGGCCACCTCCGCGACCACGAATTCCCGCGCCCACACGCAGGCCACTCCCAGAGCGGCGAGGGTACAGACGTTGGCCACCACCAGCAGCGCGACTTCCGGCGTCAGGGGCGGCACCAGCGCCCGCGCTGCCAGCGGATAGGCCGGGAAGAAGGCCACCACCGCGCTCGGGGCCGGCGGGTAGCCGCGCACGAGGATCTGCGGTAGTGGGAGCGCGTCCCAGGCCACGAGGGGGACACCGGTCGCGTAGACGGGGTCTACGGCGTCCTCCGCAGCCACCCAGAGGGAGACGACCCCGCGGCGAACACGAGCGCCCGGATCGCCACCACGAGCGCCAAGCACCCGCACGGCTCACGGCCAACCTCTCGCCGAATCGGCGCCTCCCGGGTCCCGGCGGGATGTTGTTCTCGGCCCGCGGTCCTGAGCCGGTACTATACAGGGGCATCCGGGGCGCGGGAACGCCGGGGCCCGTCCCGCGCGCGGTCCCGGGAGGTGGGTCCTTGGACGCGGGTGGTCCCACGCTAGACTGCTGCCCATGCCAGGCGAGAGTCCGACCGGGCGCGTCTGGGAGCAATACGTAACGTAACGG
>ERZ1370068.6953-contig-5902_pt1 | contig 22335 bp, 27 predicted proteins | sample MGYA00561227_ERZ1370068 | MGnify/ENA primary metagenome ERZ1370068 (study PRJEB38410, sample SAMEA6850437) | metagenome | study: Metagenomic assessment of the ecological functions of the soil: analysis of the soil microbiota associated with the... | reverse complement strand
GTATTACTTCGTTCAGATTTACGTGTGCCCTATCGCGTCGGTTTCCAGGTTGAAGAGCGCCGAGGCCGATAGCGGCCCGCTTACGGCGAGGGTGTGTCGAGAGCGGCGTCGTAAAGCGGTCGGTCGCGAACGCGATGCACGACGGCCGATCCGGCGACCACGCCGGCTGCCGGATCCCGCGAACGCGTCGTTCGTCAGGCGCCGCAGCCATGGCGCCACGGCGCAGGTCATAGATCTTGCAGGATCCATCACCCCGCCGCTCATCCCCGCAGGCGCGATCGGGAGGCGCCATCGGGCGCCCAGGACGGCTCGATGATCGTCGACGTCCGGCGGCTTGATCTCGCGCTCCGCGCGCCCACGTATTCGCGTCGAAGACTGGCAGGCGCGGCGCGGCCGCCGGTCACGGCGGCCACGGCAAAGAGTGTCGCCCATCGGCGTCCCAGGCGCCCGCCGATCGAGATGAACTGCAGGCTCGAGAGATGCGTGCGCGCCGATGTGTTGGTCAGCCGTTTTGAAATTCGCCACGCTCTGTGCGTCGGCGACGCATGCCCGATCGACCGAGAAAGATCGCCGCGATGCCGGGAAGAAACGCGATGAGAGCGCCCATCGGGACTGACTGATCGCCGAGCCCGACGACGTTCAAATCGCCACGGCTCGATCCCCACGCCGAACGCGGCACGGGCGCCGATCGCTCGCGTGGACACGTCACCTCCAGCTATTTCCGGCGCGTGCGCCTTGCGAATCGCGGCATGCCACTCCTCGGTGAGCGCGGTGGTGGAGCGGCCCAGCAGCGCTCTCGGTGGCCGCGCGCACCCAGATTCCGCGGCGGCGGCGAACGGTCGCCGGGTGGCGCCGTCGCCCCATCGGCCGGCCCATGCGCCCAGCGCATGCGTGTCCCCAGCGATAGGGGAAATATGCGGGGTTGTCCGGAGATCGTCGATCCCGAAGTGGCAGCACGTCACGCCACGCCGCGCGGCGTCAGCGCAGCCACATCGCCGTCGGCGCGTCCGCGGCACCGAGCGGGCGATGCTGCGGCCATCCCCTCGACGGGCCAGAGCGGCAGCCGGCTCCCATCGCCCCGGTGCCAGCAGCGACCGCCGTCATCTCCGTGCATTCGAAACACGTTGCACGCGAGCTCGATGGCCACGATCACATGGTCGGTGTCGGCCAGCGTCACCGGCCGGGGCAGCACGATTCTCCGTCCGACCGGCTCGGTCAAACCGCCAGTCGCTTCGTCGACCAGGTCCCGGGACGACGATTGGTCTGTTCGAATTCGGGATGGGAGCGTAGCAGGATCAGCGGCTGCCGATCGAGCAGTCGGCGGAGCAGCGTCCGCGACAACCGCTCGTGCCACCGCTCGATCATGCGGGCCGCGCCATCGACGGCCGACGCGATCGGCCCGGCGTGAAATAGATGTCGAAGTGATCCGTCCGCAGTGTCTGAAATTCGAGACGCTTCATGCTGACCTTGTTCTGTCCGAATGATGCGCTGACGCGGGGGCGTCGAGCATCGCAACAGACAGTGTGCACAGCAGTATCTGCCGCGCCGAAGAGCCGAATTCGCATCGAACGGGTGATTACCCAAAAGGCATTCCCGGCGATCGTCGGCGGCGTGCGCAGACGCGTAGGCGCGCCCTCACCGGAGGGCCGTGATGCTCACCGGATGGTGTGAAAGGGTCCGGACGTGCTCCACTTCGCGGATGGCGGACAGCGGACAGCGCTCGAGACCGCCAATCGCGACAGCCGCGCCGCCTCGATCCGCTCGCAAGCTCAGGCCCGAGCACTCGCTGATCGGCGGACGATCCCGCGAGCGCGGCTGGCCATCGCGTCGCCTTCGGCGATGGCTCGGCCGACCGCGGTATCGGAGCGCGTCGGGCGAGGTGGTTCTCCGTCCGGGCGACACTTCGCGCGGCTGGATAGAAGTTCGGCAGAGAGCGCGCCGACACTGCGCTCGTCGCTCTGGCCGATGTGCTCGCGCGCCATGTCGTAGTCAATCGTCCCACATCGTGCAACGTCCGCCGCGCGAAGATCCGTCATCCGGCGGTCGCGCTCGGCTCTCAGCTCGCGCAATGTTGGCGCCGTCTGCACTCGTGTGAATCTGGTCGGCGTTCAAGGGCGGGAGAGCGATGGCATGCCGCGGCGTTCGACGCAATGCCCTTCGTCGGCGTCGAGCACGAACACGGTGTAGCAGCTGGCCGTCCGGTTGTCGCCCGGACAGTGTAGGCGGTCCAGCCCGTTGATGCCGCCGATCATGTCGCTGGGCGGGAGATCGAAGCGCGCTGCCTGAGCCGCCGCCGCGACGGCATACGAGACACGCCATCGCCATCACGGATCCGGCGATCAGCGAGCGCCAAGCGCCCGCCGCGGACGCGCTCATCAGTCACGACTCGCCTCGCGCCACTGCCCGCCGCCAATCTCGCCCCTTCGTCGATCCGCGCCCAGAGCCGGTGAATGAAACGATCGGCGAGGTCCGGGCGGATAGCCGCCGGCGCGAAACGCATCCGACCATTGACGATTGGTCAGTCCGCCGAAACCAGTTCGCACGCCCACCGGAGATCCTCGAGCCGAGATGCCGCGCGTCAGCTCGGAGTTCCACCCGCCGTAGTTGAATTCGACGACGCCGTTCTCCGGACCTTCCGAGTCCAGTCGTGGCTCTCGAACTTTTCGAGGTTGTTGCGCTGCACGAGCAGGCGCGCTGGAGCCGAGCGCCCCGCCGAGGTCGCGGACGACGTACCCACTGGTCGACGCCTGGCCTCCGCGATCGACTTCGATAGGCCACGTGTTGTTCGCTGACCTGAGATCGAAGCTGTTGAACATCAGCAGAATGACGGGGAGGCCCCGATATTCGCGCATCCCGAAGCGAACGGATTGTCCTGGAACCTCCGGTTGCCGCGAGCCTTCAGCGACGGCTCATCGAGGCCTGAACCGTCCACACAAGCCTCGGGATGCGTGCCGTGTGAATCCGGTCATCGTAAACAGGGCAAGAAATCTTTCGGCGGCTGGGGATCCGGTGGACGTCGAGCGTGCCGACGGCCGATCGGATCTCGCCGATCGCAGATCCGCGGGCCGGAACGCCGAGTCGTCCCGCTCGCCCGCCGAGCCGGATCCTGACACGTGAGCTTGGCGAGGTCGCCCAGGAGCGTGCCGCCGCCGCTCACCTTGCGGCTGTCGAAACGCGGTGCGACGAACGCGCGTCCGCCTGGATGTCGCGTCGCCTCGTCGGTGACGCCGGCCAGGTCGCTCGAGCATGTTCACGAGCAGGTTGTGGCGGCAGATCTCGCGAAAGAGCCGCTCGTCGTTCCCGGCCTCCTTGTAGCTCCGGATCGGCCGGTCGGCGAAACCGGCGGGAGGGAAAGCCACCGGGCGGGAACCAGAGCGAGATGGGTCACCCGCGGCGCGAGCCGCCAGGCCAGAGCTCGTGGCGACGGCGCCGCCAGCGCGAACCCGGCCAGGCGGAGCGGCGCGATCGCCCGGGAACATCTCGGCGAGAGAGGCGCGATGCACGAGGTCGAGGTACGCGGCGCCGCGTCGTGTCGCGGGGAACGGTCGCCGAATCGCCGTAGGACGGATGATCCCGAGCGCGTGCACTGGTGCAGCGGGTCGCGAGCGCCTCGATGCACCCGGTCCAGTGCAGCCGCCAGGACCCCGACCTCCGCCGTGAAACAGGACGACGGCGTCTGGCCCGCTGCCGCTCCGGCGCGCACCGCCATCCGTGGTTGCTCCATTTTCATCATGATGATGGCACAGATCGCAGCGGGCTGGACTTGCTGCGCGGAATATCACGATAATCGGCCCGGCCTCCGACGGCCTCGCGGTGGCCGCCGGCTCCAGACTCGAGACGCGGCCCGCGCGAAAGGGGAACTCATATGCGGAATCGCACTCTCGTGATCGAGCTCACGATCGCCTTCGTGGTGGGGGCGCTCACCTGTGTCACGTCGCGGCCGGGGCCATCGCGCACGGAAACGCCGGCAAGAGTCTGATCGGGAAGCTGGAAGGGCCCGGAGGTCGTCACCGACTCCGCGAAGTTCCCCAGACGTTCAAGGAGGCGCCGCAGCTCGCCGAGCTGGTCAAGGCCGGCAAGCTGCCGCCGGTGGCGGAGCGCATCGGCCAGGACCCGCTCGTGATCAAGCCGCTGAAGGAGATCGGCAAGTACGGCGGCGCGTGCGCGCGGGCTTCACGGGACCCGCCGACTTCTGGAACGGCTTCCGCTGCTGCTCGGGCCCGGACCATCTCATGTTCTGGGACTACACGGGCGACAAGGCCGTGCCGAACCTCGCCAAGGGGCTCGAGATGCAGGACGGCGGCAAGCGCGTGGCTGCGTGCACCTGCGCCGCGGCATGAAGTGGAGCGACGGCAAGCCGTTCACCGCCGACGACTTCGTGTTCTGGTTCGAGGACGTCTACCGGAACAAGGACCTCGTCCCCACGCCGACGGCGGTCATGGCCATCAACGGCAAGCAGGGCGTGATCGAGAAGGTCGACACCTACACGGTGCGCTTCAAGTTCCCGAGCCGTACTTCATGTTGCCCGACGTGCTCGCCGGCTCGACGGACCTCGCCGGGCAGTGGGGCGCCTATCGCGGCATGGGCGGCTTCGCGCCCGCGCACTACCTGAAGCAGTTCCATCCGAAGTACGCCAACGCTGAGAGAGCTGGACAAGAAGGCCAAGGAGGCGAAGTTCGACAGCTGGGTCCGGATGTTCCACGCGAAGAACGACTGGGCGCTCAACCCGGATCTCCCGGTGCTCTCGCCGTGGAAGACGGTCACGCCGATCAACACCGCCGACGTGGACGCTGGAGCGCAATCCGTACAGCGTCTTCGTGGACACGGCGGGCAACCAGCTGCCCTACATCGACCGGGTCGTGCTGACGCTCGGCGGAGAACCTCGAGGTGCATGAACCTGCGCGCGATCGCCGGCGAGTACGACTATGCGTCGCGGCACATCGACCTCGGCAAGCTGCCCGTCTTCATCGAGAACCAGCAGAAGGGCAACTACAAGGTCCACCTGGACCCCGGCGACTACTGTGACCTGATCATCAAGTTCAACCTGAACTACGACGCGGACGCGGAGATCGGCGAAGTGGTTCAACACCGCCGACTTCCGGCGCGCGCTCTCGCTCGGCATCAACCGCGATCAGATCAACGAGACGTTCTGGCTCGGCACGGCCACGCCAGGCTCCGTCGTGCCGGTGGACAGCAACAAGTACAACCCGGGGCCGCAGTACCGGAAGCTGTGGTCCACGCTCGACGTGAAGAAGGCCAACGAGATGCTGGACAAGATCGGGCTCGGCCAAGAAGGACGCGGAGGGCTACCGGCTGCGCGCCGACGGCAAGGGCCGGCTGCGCATCGAGATCATGACGCTGGGCGGGCAGTTCGTGCAGTACACGCAGATCTCCGAGATGATCCGCGAGCAGTGGAAGAAGATCGGCATCGACCTCCAGGTGCAGGAGGTCGAGCGCAGCCTCGCGATCAAGCGCGCCGCCGGCCAACGAGCATGCAGCTCAGCGGCCTGGAACAACGACGGCAGCGAGCACCTCTTCACCTTCCCGACCCACGTGTTCCCCTTCACGGTCGACGACGTCGCCACCTCCGGGCCGCTCTACGCGAAGTGGTTCCGCTCCGCCGGGGCGCAGGGCAAGGAGCCCGAGCCGCGGATGAAAGAGCTGATGGAGAAGTGGAGGAAGGCGTTCGGCGTCGCCGGAGAAGGAGCGGATCCAGCTCGGCAAGGAGGTCTGGCAGATCGCCGCCGAGGAGGTCTTCATCATCGGTGTCGTCGGCCAGGGTCCAGCCGCCATGGGCGTGCGCGTGGTCAAGAACAACATGGGCAACATCTAACTTGCTGCCGAAGTGGTAAAGAGACGAACACGGTGCCGGCGATGATCCAGCGCAGCGCGACGCGCCCGCGCCAGCCGTAGCGCCAGCGGCCGATGAGCAGCGCACCGAACGTGAGCCAGCCCAGCACCGAGAACACGCTCCCTGTGATTGAACACGAGCGACTTGCCGGAACAGCTGCTCGGTGAACAGGATGCGCTCGGCGAGGCGTGAGCGTGAGCTGGCGAAGCCCCCGCGATCAGCCGGAACAGGAAGCGCTCCAGCGTGAGAGGCAGCGGCAGGAACGCCCGCGGTTCGGCTCGAGCATGCGCCGGCGCAGCACTCGCTTCTCGAGGCCCATCAGCACGAGCGCCCAGCAGCGCCGCGACGAGGAACATCGCGTAGGCGACGAGCGCGATCGCGACGTGCGCCGCCGCCGAGAGCGTGTTTCGCCGCCATAGGCTGAATCGATGCGCGCTCACGATGAGCGCAGGCAGCAGCGAGGCGACCGCCGCGACCGGCAGCCGACGAGTGCCGATGGCGGGCAGCGTGCGAGGAGTCCCGAGATCCATGCGACGGCGGCGACGAGCCCGCGCCACGATCGACACCGCGTTGGCAAACGAGAAGTCGAGGCCTTCCGGTGTCGCGACGCTCGTGCCAGCCGAGCCATGCGTGCAGGAGCAGGCGCCACCGGCACGAAGGCCACGCCGGCCGACGCCGCGCCGGCAGTGCGCGCGCGGCCGCCAGCGGGCTTGGCAGTGCCGCGTCCCGCGGTGACCGGCCTGAGACGCATACGCGGTGCGAGCCCGTACAAGGCCACGACGGTCACGTGGAGTAAAATCATTCGGGTTTGGCGCACGGCGCGCGCCAGGTGGCTGTCGCGCGCGGCATATTTGCGCCAACTACCCAGGACTCCCGGCGGCACCCATGTTCGACAATCTATCGTAACGGCTCTCGCACGTCAGTCAAGCGGCTGCGCGGCGGCCGCAAAGACTCACCGACGACAACATCAGGACGCGCTGCGCGAGGTGCGGCTCGCGCTGCTCGAAGCCGACGTCGCGCTCCCGGTCGTCGAGGACTTCGTCGCGGTCGATCAAGGAGAAGGCGGTCGGCGAGGAAGTCATCGGATCGCTGACGCCGGGACAGGCGCTGATCGGCGTCGTCCATCGCGAGCTGACGGCGCTGATGGGCGGCGAGGCCGCGCCGCTCGATCTTCGCCGTCGCAGCCGCCGGCGGTGCATCCTCGCTCGCCGGACTGCAGGGCGCGGGCAAGACCACCACCGCCGGCAAGCTCGCGCAGCCTGCTGCGCGAGCGCAGAAGAAGAAGGTGCTGCTGGTGTCGGCCGACGTCTACCGCCCGGCGGCGATCGAGCAGCTCGCCGTGCTGGGCGGCGCAGGTCGGCGCCGACGTCTTCCCGTCGACGACCGGCGAGAAGCCGGTCGCGATCGCGCAGCGGCGCGCTCGACTGGGCGCAGCGGCACTATCACGACGTGCTGATCGTCGACACCGCCGGGCCGGCTCGCGCATCGACGAGGCGATGATGCGCGAGATCGCGCGAGCTGCACGCGGCGCGTGAAGCCGGTCGAGACGCTGTTCGTCGTCGACGCGATGCAGGGCCAGGACGCGGTCAACGCCGCGCAGGCGTTCCGCGACGCGCTGCCGCTGACCGGCGTCGTCCTGACCAAGCTCGACGGCGACGCGCGCGGCGGCGCGGCGCTGTCGGTGCGCCACGTGACCGGCGCGCCGATCAAGTTCGCCGGCGTGTCGGCGAGAAGCTCGACGGCCTCGAGCCGTTCCATCCCGAGCGGATGGCGTCGCGCATCCTCGGCATGGGCGACGTGCTGTCGCTGATCGAGGAGCGCGCAGAAGAACGTCGACGTCGCGGAAGCGCAGAAGCTCGCGCAAGAAGTGAAGTCGGGCAAGGGCTTCGACCTCGACGACTTCAAGGCGCAGATCGCAGCAGATGCGCAAGATGGGCGGGCTCGCGGCGCTGCTCGACAAGCTGCCGGCGGAGCTCGCGCGCGCCGCGCAGGGCACGCAGCGATCGACGAGCGCGAGATCGCGCGCATCGAGGGCATCATCAATTCGATGACGCCCGGCCGAGCGCGCGCAAGCCGGAGATCCTCAAGGCCTCGCGCAAGCGCCGCATCGCCGCCGGCGCCGGCGTTCCGGTGCAGGAGGTGAACCAGCCTGCTCAACCAGTTCGAGCAGACGCAGAAGATGATGAAAATGATGGCCAAGGGCGGGATGCAGAAGATGCATGCGCGGAATGAAGGGTTTCCTGCCGCGGGCGCATTGGCGGCCGGCGACGGCGGCGGCATCTGCGAGCTGACCGCACGATCAGCCAGCGGCCCCGCGTCGGCACCAGCGCGGATCGCGCCGATGCGGCGCGCTTGCCGAAGCGGCCCGATCTCGTCATATAATCAAAAGCTTTCCATCGCTATAGCCCGACAAGAGAATCCGACCATGGTGGTCATCAGTATTAGCCCGCGGCGGCGCCAAGAAGCGTCCGTTCTTCAATGTCGTCGTTGCCGATTCGCGCAGCCGTCGCGACGGCCGTTTCATCGAGCGCGTGGGGTTCTACAACCCGATCGCGCCGCGAAGGGCGAGGAGGGCCTGCGCCTTGCGGTCGACCGCATCACGTTCTGGCAGGACCGCGGCGCGCGCATGTCGGACACCGTCGCCGGTCTCGTGAAGCGGTCGGCGAAGCCGCAGCGCCGGCGCCGCGCAGCGCTGCTGCTGCGCAGCTCGCTGCGCAGCACCTGCAGCGCCGCTGCCTGATCGCGCGACCTGCTAGGTCGACGCGCCGCGGAGCGCTGCCGACCGGCTGATGAACGAGGGCGCGGACGCCATCGTCGTGATGGGCGACGTCGTCGCGGACCGTACGGCGTTCGCGGATGGGTCAAGGTCAGGTCGTTCGCCGAGTCGCCCGACACGCTCGCTCGACGTCACGGAGTGGTGGCTTAGGCGCCAACGCGGCGGCTCGGACGTGGAACAGGTCCGCGACGGCTCGAACGGACAGTTGCATTCGGGCTACGCTGGTCGTGGCGCTCGTCGGCGTGGATATCGCGACGAGGCGGCGCTGGCGATGAAGGGATTCGAGGTCGGCGTGCCGCGAGCGGCGCTGCCCGCCGCCGGCGGCGAAGGCGAGATCTACTGGGACGACCTCGCCGGGCCTCGCGCGTGGTGAATCGGTCGGGGGTCCTGCTGGGCGACGTGCAGCGGCGTCGTGCGCGCACGGCGCGCATCCGCTGCTGCGCGTGGCGCGTCCGCCGGAGCGGCAGGGCCGGAGCGACTGATTCCGTACGTCGCCGGCGATCGTCGACGACGGGTCGACGTGGCGGGCGGGCAGGATCGACGTGGATTGGGAGGCGGACTACTGAACGCCGCGGCCGGAGCGCAGGATGCGGATCGACGTCGTCACGCTGTTCCCGGAGATGGTCGAGCATGCGGCGCGGTTCGGGGTGACCGGGCGTGCGCTGCAGCGTGGGCTGTGGCAGTCTCGGCGTCTGGAATCCGCGCGATTTCGTGACGGACAGGCATCGCACCGTCGACGACCGGCCGTACGGCGGCGGGCCGGGGATGGTGATGCTGGCGGAGCCGCTCGCGGCGGCGCTCGGCGGCGGCGCGGTCGGCGCAGCGAGCGGAAGGACGCGCGGCGACGCGGACGTTCTACCTGTCGCCGGCGGGCGTGCCGCTGACGCATCGGCGGGTCGCCGAGCTCGCGGCGGACGGCGAGTCGACCAGGCTGCGTGCTCGTCGCCGGGACGGTACGAGGGCATCGACGAGCGGCTGTTCGAGCGTGAGGTCGACGAGGAAGTGGCGGTCGGCGATTTCGTCGTGTCGGGCGGCGAATTGCCGGCGCTGATGCTGATCGATGCGGTGCTGCGGCTGCGTCCCGGGCGTGTTGAACGACGCGGAGTCGGCGGCGCAGGATTCGTTCGCCGCCGGGCTGCTCGATTGCCCGCATTACACGCGGCCCGAGGTGTACGCTGGGCGCGCGGGTGCCGGAGGTGCTGCTTGTCCGGGCACCACGACGCGATACGCGCGTGGCGTCTCAAGCAGTCGCTCGGCCGGACGTGCGGAACGACGGCCCGATCTGCTTGCGAGGGTCGGGAGCTGTCGCAGGAGGAACGGGAGCTGCTGGCGGCGTATCGCCGCGAGCAGGATGCAGTCGCAGATTGACAGGGCAACGACGGTAAGCGGCAGCATGGCGTCGGCAACGTTGCAAGAAGCCGCGCGCATCAGGGGGCGCCCTGCGCTGCGCGCGCAGGTCAATGACCCGCAGTCAGTCGATCGGAGAACGCAGCATGAACATCATCGCAACGCTGGAAAAGGAAGAAATCGAGCGCCTGGGCAAGACGATCCCGGACTTCGCGCCGGGCGACACCGTGATCGTCAACGTCAGCGTGGTCGAAGGCGAGCGCAAGCGCGTGCAGGCCTACGAGGGCGTCGTGATCGCGAAGCGCAATCGCGGCCTCAACTCGTCGTTCGTCGTGCGCAAGATCTCGAGCGGCGAAGGCGTGGAGCGCACGTTCCAGACGTACTCGCCGCTCATCGCCGTCGATCGAGGTGAAGCGCAAGGGCGACGTGCGCCGCGCGAAGCTCTACTACCTGCGCGACCGCTCGGGCAAGTCGGCGCGCATTCGCGAGAAGCTCGCGCACGTGCACAGGAAAAGCAGGGAAAGCGCGTCAGCTTGGCGCCACGGGCGCGAAGCGTGGCGGCGCCGCGAGCCGCAGGTGGGACGGCCGTCGCGGCTGCCCGTTTCTTTTGCGCGCGGAAGCACCGCGGGCGCGCACTGCTGGCGCTTCGAATGTTGCCGATAATGCGCAAGCGCGCGGCTGGCGCGATTCTTGCACGCGGCACTTGCCTAGCGGGCCGATTTCCCGAATATTCCGGCGTAATCGACAGATCCTCGGCACACTGGCTAGATGAGAGCCTCGCTTTACGAAGCGCTGGGTATCCCGCCGACCGCCTCCGACGAGGACGTGCGCGCGGCGCTGCGCGCGGCTGATCCGGAAGTATTACGCGAAGACGCGTGATGGCCAGGGCAACGTCGAAGAGGCGCTGCGCTTCATCAATCATGCCAGCCGCATACTGAGCGACCCGCGATCGCCGGGTCCGCTACGACGAGCGAACTGGCGCGCTCCGGGCGACCACCGTGCCGGCGGAGTCGCGCACGTCGCATGCAACGCGATGGCGGAGCCGGCGAGGAGGCACCGACGTCGCGCCGCCCGAGCGGCGGCGACTCGGCGGCGCGAACGCATCGCTCGCGACGGCGCTCGAGAGCGCGGACCGTGCTGAACGCAACGTCCATCACCCCGGGCCTTACCGAGCCGCGTGGCATCGTTCGGCCGTCCCGGCATCGTGACGGTCGCGCTGTGCGCGCTCTTCGGCGGCTTCATCGCCGGCGCCATCGTGCTCGTCACGCCGCTCGACACGGTGCGCGGTCGCGAAGCAGGTGCTGGTCTGGCTCACGCTGACGCTGCTCGCGCTGACGCTCGTCTACGGCGTCGTCCACGGCTTCGCGTGGGCACAGCCGCCGCGGCGCGCCGCCCGTGCAGGTGCTGATGCCGCAGACGGACATCGCGATCCTCAACTGGCGGCGCGAGAAGAGCGTCTTCCTCGGCACCAACCAGCCGCAGGAGGACGCGAGCTGGATCTTCCAGCTGCGGATGGCGGAGCTCGAGCGGGCGAAGACCGGCCGCACGAGCGAGCCGCGGCCGTGGAACCGCCTGCGGCGCGCGCATGTTCGACTACGCGATCTGGGGGCATGCGTGCTCGCGCTGCTCCTGTCCGAGTTGCGCGGCGCGGGCGTCGTGCCCGAAGACGATCAGCGTACTGGCTCGGCCATCCGCTGATGGCGCCGATGATCATCACCGGCACGTGGGTCCGCGATCGAGACGCTGCTGATGGCCTCGATGCGGCACGACGCCGGGCAAGTGGCTGTTCGGCTGCTACCTGCAGTTCTCGATCTCCGACGCCTATGCGCGGCGCGAGATGCAGTCGCAGATCTGGCGCAGCTTCAAGCGCGCGTTCCGCGTCTGGTGGGAAGGCCTGGGCTGCGGCTTCCCGCTCATCGCGCCGATCCTGATCGCGATCGCCTACGAGACGGCTCGCGCAGAACCACGAGAGCGACTGGGACTTCGCGCAGGACTGCCTCGCGACGCACGCGCCGCCCGGCGCGCTCAACATGGCGACCGGCGTGTGCGGCCTCGCCGCGATGCTGTGGCTCTACGGCGTCGCGTGGCACCAGCCGCTCGGCGCACGTTCGATCGGCAAGGTCGGCAACTCGATCGTCGCGGCGCTGCCGTCCGTCGCAGTCGATCATTCCGAAGGGACTGACCGACGGAAGCGTGATCACCGGCGTGACCGGCGGCATCCGCGCTGCCCGACGGCGCGCGGCCGAGTCGCGCCGCCCGGCACGTGCGACTGCCGCGCCGCTCGATGCGGATGTCGCCGCGCTCTTCGCCGACCGGCGCCGCGCGTAGACCGCGGTGCTGAAGGCCGAGGGCCTGCGGACGCTGCGCGGCGGGCAACTTCCGCCGCGCCGCCGAGCTGCTGCCGCGCGTGGACCGACCTCGAGCTCGGCAACGCCGAGGCGTGGCGATGCCTGGGCGACGCGCAGCAGGCGCTCGGAAGCCATCAGGAAGCGCTCAACGCGTTCCGCAAGGCGAAGCAGTACGATCCGCCGACCGCATCGATCGACGCTGCGATCGATCGCAGCCAGAAGGGCATCGTCGGCGACTTCCTCAACCGCTATCGCAAGTAGCGGTCAGCGCGCGATCAGCCGCGGATCTCGCGCGATCAGCGCCGACGTCGAGTGCGTCGTAGGCGAAAGGAATCGCCACGAATCGTCCGCCGGCGGCGATCACTTCCGACGCGCCGGCCGTCGTTGTCCGCCGTGTAGTCGCCGCCCTTGACGAGCACGTCCGGGCAGGCACGCGACGATGAGATCGCGCGGCGTGTCGGTCGTCGAACGGAACGACGAGGTCGACCGCCGCGAGCGCGGCGAGCACGGCCATCCGGTCGGCGAGCGTATTGAGCGGACGGTCGTCGCCCTTGCCGAGGCGCCGCACCGAATCGTCGGAATTGACGGCGACCACCAGCGCCGCGCCCAGTGCGCGCGCCTGGTCGAGATAGGTGACGTGGCCGCGATGCAGCACGTCGAACACGCCGTTGGTGAGCACGAGCGGCCGCGGCAGCCGCGCGATGCGCTCGAGCGCGTCAGCCGGCGTCGCGATCTTCGCGGGATAGCGCGGCGCGGGTATCGCTGACCGCCGCCGACATCGCGCGATCTACTTCGGTACTCGAAGAGCTTGACCACGCGCACGACGTCCGACGTCGACGCGGCGACCTCGGCGGCCGCGTCGCCTTCCGGTCGGCGAGACGAGGCCCAGCAGATAGACGACGCCGCGCTCGGTGACGACCACCACGTTCTTGGCGTCAATCGCTTCGCCTCGATCAGGCGCGCCTTCACTTTCGACGTGATGTAGGAGTCGCGCGTTCGCGCGGCGATCAGCGTTTCCGGGCCCGACCAGCCAATTCGTTCGTCACGCGCCGCGGACGTTCCGGTCGCCTTCGCGATCTTCTCGGATCTCGTCCGCGAATGGCCTGTCGAAGGCACTTCGCCGGTGAGCAGCACCTTGCCGTCGTAGCTCGTCACGTTGACGTGGACGCCGGTGCCCAGCAGCCCAGCGATCGGCGACGGCCTTCGCCCACCTTCTGCTCGATCGCCTGGTCGCTCTGGACGACGCTTGCCGACCGGCGGTCCATCGCGACCAGCGTGCCTGCTCCGACCGTCGCGCCGACGACGACAACGGCGCATCCGCGCAGCGCCCAGCAGCGCGGCGAGCGCGAGCCAGCGCGACTACGAAGCGCGACGCCGGCGGACGCAACGTCGGCGTCCGCGCCTCATCCTCGTCTCCGAGCAGCGTGTTGTCGATGGCGTCGCACAGGCAATGAATCATCAGCAGGTGGCACCTCCTGGATGCGCGCGGTCCGATCGTGCGGCACGCACAGGTGCACGTCGCCGGCGGCGAGCATCGCGCCGATCTGGCCGCCGCCCTTGCCGGTGAGCGCGACGACGCGCATCTCGCGGTCGTGCGCCGCGACGATCGCCGCGACGACGTTGGCGGAGTTCCCCGACGTCGACAACGCGAGCAGCGCGTCGCCCTTGGCGCCGAGCGCGCGCACCTGCTTCGCGAAGACCTGCTCGAACGAGTAGTCGTTCGCGATCGCGCGTCAGGATCGACGTGTCGGTGGCAAGCGAGATCGCCGGAAGCTCCGGGCGCTCGCGCTCGAAGCGGCCGATCATTTCCGCGGCGAAGTGCTGCGCGTCGGCGCGCGCGAGCCGCCGTTGCCGCAGGCGAGGATCTTGCCGTCGGAGAGCAGGCACGTCGCGCATGCAGCTCCGCGGCGCGAGCGAGTGCCGGGCGCGAGCGCATCGGCCGCCGCGAGCTTGAGTTGCGCGCTGTCGGCGAAATGCGCGCGGATGCGCGGTACGTGATCCATGGTCGGAAACCGGTTTCGATTGTAAGCAAGCATTGCACGGACGACTCGCGTCCCGGTTCAGGCGTCCGATGATGTCGCTTCAGCCATTCGATGCGCGTCGGAGTCGAGGCGCGTCGAGCAGCAGCGCGTCGAACCGGCACGGCGGCGTGCGCGATCCGTCGCCCAGATAGAACAGCGCCGCGGCCGTCATCCGCGCGCGCTTGGCCGCCGTGATGCTGGCCGCGGCGCCGCCGAAGTCGCGCCGCGTGCGCAGGCGCACCTCGGCGAACACGAGCGTATCGCCGTCGCGCGCGATGATGATCGATCTCGCCGCGGCGGCAGCGGAAGTTGCGCTCGACGATGCACGAGCCCGCGCGCGACGAGGAAGGCGGCGGCCAGCGCCTCCGCGCGCGCCCGCCGGCGGCGGCCCGTCGCGTCAGCGGGCACCGGCCGGAACGACGCGGCCGCCGCGGAACTGCATCAGCCGCGCCCTCGCGGACGAACTGGCGCGTTCGAGTCGAGCGACAGATGGCCGGTGGCGCCGTCGAACTCGAGCCGTTCGAGGGCATTCCGTCGGCGAACGCCTGCGCCACTCGGAAGGCGTCCATGCCGAGCGCGTAGAGCCGCTCGAGCGACGGGTTGCGGATAGTCGGGGCGCTTCGAGTCGGCGAAGGCGGTCGCGTCGGCGTCGACGAGCCACGGGATCTCGACGAAGCGCACGTTGTCGAGGTCGCGCAACGCGTCCGGCGGCTGGCGCTCGTTGACCTCGCTGCTCGTAGTAGCTCGGAATGGATCCCGACGTACGGCTTCGCCGCGCGCGGCGTCCGCGGCGTCGACCGCCAGCAGCGCCACGTCGACCGGTGCGTCTTGCCGAGCTCGCGCTTCAGCAGGCGCAGCACATCCGGCGTCGGGTCGAAGCGAAACATCACCGGCGCGCCGCCGCCGGCGAGGATCCATTCGGCGTTGAAGGCGCTCGCGAAACGCTGCTGCCGCGGCGTGTCGCTGGCGATCACCGCGACGGTCACCGCGCCGCCTCTCGCGCGCGAGCCGCGCGAGCTGCGCGCGCCTCGCCGTCGATCGTGAGCGTGAGGATATAGACGTTGCGCGGAAGCGGCGCTCCTTCGTCGAGCTGATTGAGTGCGATCGTCGGCGGCAGATCGGCTCCCGCACGACGGCGAGCGTCTTCATGTCGTCGCGGACCAGAGGTCCGACGATGACGCGCGCGCCGCGGCTTTCGCCTTGGCGAAGGCCGTCATCACGTCGTCGTCGCCGTGCGCGATGACGACGAGGCTTGCGCCTTCGCGGCGCCGGCTGCGGCGAGAAATCCCGCCCGCACGGCTTCCGCCGCGCGGCGAAAGCTTTCGAGCCGAGCGGCAGCACGAGCACGATGGGACCGGATCTGCTGGGCACTTCGCTGCCGTGACCGATTCGGCGGTCGAGTGGATTCGACGTCCACGACGGATTGCGGCATCGGGGCTGCAGGCACCTGACGGTGCTTCGCGCGGCAGGCGTTTGCGCGGCGGACAATGGCGCAGAGTCCGCACACGAGCGCGAGCCGCGACGAAACTGCGCTGGCGTGCAGCGCGTGCCGCGGCTCGCCATCCGCACGCGGCGGGAGCGATCATACGAACGGGGTCGAGTTTCGCATGGACGTTCAGGCGGGGACGCGGCAAGTGCAGGACGAGCGCGATGCCCGCACGCTTTTTCGCGGCGCCGTCGGGACATTATATGTCGTTGCCACGCCGCTCGGAAATCTGCGCGACCTGACGCTTGCGCGCGCTCGACGTGCTCGGCAGCGCGGACACGATCGCCGCCGAGGACACGCGCGGTGACCGGCGTGCTGCTGCGGCACTACGGCATCGCGACGCGCCCGATGTCGCTCGCACGAGCACAACGAGGCGTCGCGCGCGGCGAGCATCGTCGAAGCGTTGCGGCGCGGGACGCAGCGTCGCGCTCGTCAGCGACGCCGGCACGCCGGCGATCAGCGATCCCGGCGCGCGCCTCGTGCGCGCGGTCCGCGACGCGGGATTCGCGGTGGTCCCGATCCCCGGGGCCTGCGCGGCGATCGCCGCGGTGTCGGCCGCCGGGCTCGCCGCCGAGCGATTGGCTGTTCCTGGGTTTCCTGCCCTCAGCGGCGAAAGCGCGGCGCGAATTGCTCGCGCGCGTCGCGCGCGTGCCCGCGGCGCTCGTCATCTACGAGGCGCGCATCGCTGTTCGCGCCACCGTGGCCGAGCTCGTCGCGGCGCTCGGCGGCGAGCGCACGGCTCGTCGTCGCGCGCGAGATCACGAAGAAATTCGAGGCGATCGCCGGTGACCACGCTGGCGGCAGGCGCCGAGCTGGTTCGCGCGCCGATGCCGAATCGCGACGCGCGGCGAATTCGTGCTGCTCGTCGACGCGCCTGCTGCGGCGGTCGGCAGCGATCGAAGGATCGTCGATCGACGCTCGCCGGCTGCTGACGCGCGCTCGTCGCGAACTGCCGCCGGCGCGCGCCGCCCGCGTCGCGGCGGCCGTGACGGAGTTGCCGCGCGACGCGCTCTACGCGCAGGCGATTGCGCTCAAGGGCGGGCACTCGTGATGGACTCCGTCATGCGTGCAGCCGGCGATGCCGATTTCTCGCTCATCGCCGCTCGACCGATGCGTCGCGCGCGCACCCGGCGGATGGGAGCGCACGCCTCGAGCTCGTGCTTCGAGCGCGATGCCGCGCGCACCGTGCTCGCCGCGCGGCGCATCCGCGGCCCGCTGCGCGTGCAGAAGGCGCTCTATCCCGAGGGCGCCGACGTATGCCAGGTCGATCGTCGTGCATCCGCCCGGCGGCATCGTCGGCGGCGATTCGCTCGCGATCGGGATCGACGTCGGCGTCGGCGCGCACGCGCAGCTCACCACACCTGGCGCGGCGAAGTGGTACCGCTCGACGGGATCGCGTCGCGCGGTCGGTCACGACGTTGCGCATCGCGCACCGGCGCCGCTCCTCGAATGGCTGCCGCAAGAGACGATGCTGTTCGACGGCGCGCATGCGTCGATCGCGCTCGCGCATCGAGCTCGCGCCGGCGAGCGCGATTCATCGGCTGGGACGTCGACGTGCCTCGGGCGCACCGCGTCAGGCGAGCGCTTCGCATCGGAACACCTGCGTCAGTCGACTCGACGCTCTGTTCGCGACGGCGGGCTGCTGTTCTGCGAACGCGCGGCGATCGATGGCGGCGGTCGCGTTCGCTCCAATCCGGTGCAATCCTCGAGCGGCGCGCCCGTATTTGGAACGCTGCGTCGCCGACGGGCGCGGTCGATGACGCGACATGCTTGCTTCGCTGCCGCGCGGTCGGTTGCCAATGCGAGGCGAGCGGCGCGGTGACGCGCGTCTGCCGGACGTGTTCGTCGCGCGCTATCGCGGCGACTCGGCAAGCGCGGCGCGCATGTATTTTGCTACGCTGTGGCGTCTGCTGCGACCGCTGATGGCCGGGCGCGACGCGGTCGACGCCCCGCATCTGGAGCACCTGACGCTACAGCCTGAACGCCATCGATGGAACTCACGCCGAGAGAGAAGGACAAGCTGCTGCTCTTCACCGCCGCGCTTGCTCGCGGAGCGCCGGCTCGCGCGCGGCGTGAAGCTCAACTACCCCGAAGCCGTCGCGTACATGTCGCGCGGCGATCATCGAAGGCGCGCGCGACGGCCGGACGCGTCGCCGAGCTCGATGAGCCACGGCGCGACGCTCCTCGTCGCGCGATCAGGTGATGGAGGGCGTCCCGAGATGATTCCCGAGATCCAGGTCGAGGCGACCTTTCCCGACGGCACGAAGCTCGTCACCGTGCATCATCCGATTCCATGATTCCCGGCGAAGCTGTTCGCTGCAGGACGGCGAGATCGAGCTGAACCGCGGCCGCGCGACGCGTCACGCTGACGCGTGGCGAATACCGGCGACCGGCCGATCCAGGTCGGCTCGCACTATCACTTCGCCGAGACCAACGCGCGCGCTCGCGTTCGATCGCGCGGCGGCGCGCGGCTTCCGGCTCAACATCGCGGCGGGGACGGCGGTGCGCTTCGAGCCCGGGCAGGCGCGCACGGTCGAGCTCGTCGCGCTCGCCGGTGATCGCATCGTCTACGGGTTCGCCGGCGCGGTGATGGGGCCGCTCGATGCGCGCGCAAAGGCGCGGACGCGTCGAGCGACGCCGCGAAGCAACCTGCGCAAGGCGCGGCGAAAGCGGGCCGGCGATGAAGATCGGCCGGCGCGCGTACGCCGAGATGTTCGGGCCCGACGGTCGGCGATCGCGTGCGCCTCGCCGATACCGATCTCATCGTCGAGGTCGAGCGCGATCTCACCGATCTACGGCGAGGAAGTGAAGTTCGGCGGCGGCAAGGTCATCCGCGACGGCATGGGCCAGAGCCAGCGGATCGCGAAGGACTGCGCCGACACGGTGATCACCAACGCGCTGGTGATCGACTGGTGGGGCATCGTCAAGTGCGACGTCGCGATCAAGGACGGCAAGATCGCGAAGCTCGGCAAGGCCGGCAACCCGGACATCCAGCCGGGCGTCGACATCGTGATCGGCGCGGCGACCGAGATCATCGCCGGCGAGGGCATGATCGTCACCGCCGGCGGCATCGACTCGCACATCCACTTCATCTGCCCGCAGCAGATCGACGAGGCGCTGATGTCGGGCGTCACGACGATGATCGGCGGCGGCACGGGTCCCGCGACCGGCACGTTCGCGACGACCTGCACGCCGGGACCGTGGCACATCCACCGGATGCTGCGAAGCGGCCGAAGCGTTCCCGATGAACCTCGGCTTCCTCGGCAAGGGCAACGCGAGCCTCGCTCGCCGCCGCTCGTCGAGCAGGTCGAAGCCGGGCGCGATCGGCCTCAAGCTGCACGAGGACTGGGGGACGACGCCGGCGGCGATCGACGCCGCGCTCAAGGTCGCGGACAAGATGGACGTGCAGGTCGCGATCCACACCGACACGCTGAACGAATCCGGTTTCGTCGAGACGACGCTCGACGCGATCGGCGGCCGCACGATCCACACGTATCACACGGAAGGCGCGGGCGGCGGCCACGCGCCGGACATCATCAAGGCGTGCGGCGAGCCGAACGTGCTGCCGTCGTCGACCAACCCGACGCGTCCCTACACCGTCAACACGATCGACGAGCACCTCGACATGCTGATGGTGTGCCATCACCTCGACCCGCGCGATCGCCGAGGACATCGCGTTCGCCGAATCGCGGATCCGGCGCGAGACGATCGCCGCCGAGGACATCCTGCACGACCTCGGCGCGTTCTCGATGCTGTCGTCGGACTCGCAGGCGATGGGTCGCGTCGGCGAGGTCGATCATCCGCACCTGGCAGACCGCGCACAAGATGAAAGTGCAGCGCGGCAAGCTCGCGCGGCGATCCGGCGACGCACGACAACCACGCGCGTCAAGCGTTACGTCGCCGAAGTACACGATCAATCCGGCGATCGCGCACGGCATCGGCGCACGTCGTCGGCTCGGTCGAGCCGGGCAAGCTCGCCGATCTCGTGCTGTGGAAGCCGGCGTTCTTCGGCGTCAAGCCGTCGCTGATCCTCAAGGGCGGCATGATCGCCGCGGCCGCGATGGGCGACCCGCAACGCGTCGATTCCGACGCCGCAGCCGGTCCACTACCGGCCGATGTTCGGCGCGTTCGGCAAGGCGCTCGCGACTTCCGTGACGTTCGTGTCGAAGGCCGCGCTCAAGAATCCCGCGGTGCGCAAGCTCGGTCTCGCGAAGCCGCTCGTCGCCGTCGAAGAACACGCGCAAGATCGGCAAGCGGGACATGAAGAACAACGACCGCGCTGCCGCGAGATCGACGTCGATCCCGAGACCTACGAAGTGCGCGCCGACGGCGAGCTCCTCGACGTGCGAGCCGGCGAGCGTGCTGCCGATGGCGCAGCGGTATTTCCTGTTCTGGCGTGCGAGCTGGGTGCGAAACTGAGCAGGAACTGAGCGGAACCGAGCGATGCTCGTCGTGCAACGTAAGCTCGGCGACGCGGCGTCCCGCACGATGCCCTGCTCGTCGCTTGCCCTTCGAGCTGCGGCAGAAGAGCCGGCTGCAACGCGACGGTCGCGGGCGGTGAGGAGATCGGCCTCGTTCCTCGAGCGGGGCTCCGTGCTGCGCGACGGCGAATGCCTGCGCGGCCGACGATGGCCGGATCGATGCGCGTTGCCGCCGCCGACGAGGATCTCCTCGGAAGTGCGCTGTGCGGACGCCGACGGCGCTCGGCCGCGCCGCCTACCATCTCGGCAACCGCCACACGCCGGTGCAGGTCGGGCGCTGGCTGGCTGCGCCTCGCCGCCGACAACGTGCTCGCCGGAATGCTGCGCGGACTGGGCGCCACGGTGACGCCGGTGCGCGCACCGTTCGAGCCGGAGGCCGGCGCCTACGCGGCGGGGGCATCACTCGCATTCCAGCGACGCGAAGCACGCGGGCATCATCCACGATTTCGCGGCGCGCGGTCGTCGCATGCCGGCTGATCATGATCAAATGCGGCACGCAGGCGCGCGCCGGCGCCGAGGCCATCTCATCGGCCGTGGTCTGTCCCATCTGCCGCTCGTGCGCCTCCTTCAACTTGCGAGCCCGACGCTGCCGATCGGCGCGTACAGCTACTCGCAGGGGCTCGAATGGGCCGTCGAGTCGCGGCGAGGTTCACGATGCCGCTACAGCGCGCGCGCGTGGATCGGCGATATCCTCGAATGGGTCGTCGCGACCGGCGAAGCCGCTCTGTGCTGGCGGTTGCTGGAAGCCGCGCAGAGCGGCGATTGGCCCGGCGCTCGTCGCGTGGAATGCGTGGTTTCGCGCGTCGCGCGAAACGGCCGAGCTTCGCGCCGAAACCGAGCAGACGGGCGGCTCGCTCGCGAAGCTCCTGCGCGGACCTCGAGGCTCATCGACGCGGCCGGCAAGCGAAGCGATGCCTGGCCGCTCGCTCCGATGACACTGCCGGCGGCGTACGCACTCGCGGCGCGCGCGTTCGCGGTGCCGATCGAAGCCGCGCTGACGGCCGTACGTCTGGTCGTGGCTCGAAAACCAGGTGCTCGCCGCCATCAAGCTGGTGCCGCTCGGCCAGGTTGCGGGACAGCGGCTACTGATCGCGCTGGGCGCGAGGATTCCGCAGGTCGTCGCCACCGCGATGACGATCTGACGACGCCGACTCTGTCGACGTTCGCGCCCCGGGCGTGTGCTCTCGCAGAGCGCGCGGCACAGAAACGCAATATTCGCGCGCTCTTTCGCTCGTAGGCTCAAGCAGCATGATGCAACCGCTGCGCGTCGGCATCGGCGGCCCGGTGGGCTCCGGCAAGACGGCGCTGACGCTCGCGCTGTGCCGCGCGCTGCGCGAGCCGCTACGAGCTCGCCGTCGTGACCAACGACATCTACACCGAGGAGGACGCGCAGTTCCTGGTGCGCAACGAGGCCCTGGCGCCCGAGCGGATCATCGGCGTCGAGACCGGGCGGCTGCCCGCACACCGCGATCCGCGAGGACGCCTCGATCAACCTCGAGGCGGTGGACCGCCTCGCCGCGCGCTTCCCGGCAACCTCGACATCGTGTTCGTCGAAAGCGGCGGCGACAATCTCGCGGCGACGTTCTCGCCCCGAGCTGTCCGACTCTCACCCTCTACGTCATCGACGTCGCCGCCGGCGACAAGATTCCGCGCAAGGGCGGCCCCGGCATCACGCAAGCTCGGACCTGCTCGTCATCAACAAGATCGATCTCGCGCCGATGGTCGGCGCGTCGCTCGAGGTCATGGACCGCGACGCGCGCCGGATGCGCGGCGAGCGGCCGTTCGTGTTCACCAACCTCAAGTCCGGCGTGGGTCTCGGCACGGTCGTACGCTTCGTCGTCGAGCGCGGAATGCTGGATGCCTCTCGCGGCGCGCGGCGCCAAGAACCGCACCGACCTGAGGTGCGGGTCCAGATCTCGGTGCACGCCGAAGTGCGTCGCACTCTTTTGGACCGACGATGCAGCACCGCAGTAGCGCGCTGCCAGCGCAAACGAAATTCTCGTATCAAAACAATGGACTAGTCAG
>ERZ1370068.9950-contig-8690_pt1 | contig 22342 bp, 28 predicted proteins | sample MGYA00561227_ERZ1370068 | MGnify/ENA primary metagenome ERZ1370068 (study PRJEB38410, sample SAMEA6850437) | metagenome | study: Metagenomic assessment of the ecological functions of the soil: analysis of the soil microbiota associated with the... | reverse complement strand
TTGTACTTCGTTCAGTTACGTATTGCTTTTACGCCATGATGCCTTCAAACTAGAAACTGCTCCGTCGCCATAGAGATTCAGTGATCTCCTCATTCCATTCCGCTACGACGATGGCAAAATTCTTTTTAGCAAGATCTACCTTCGACTTTACGTTCCCTGAAGTTAATGGTTATCCGGCCATATTAGAGCTGATTTTGAGGTAAACCCTAAAATAAAAAAAGGGATAGAAAAATCTATCCCTTCAATGCTATGAAATATTTTTAAGAGTTGGGCCCCAAACGTGCTTTAAACTGTCGCGCAGCTCTGGTACTCCGACGATTCCCAATATAGATTGATGATTTTGCTACATGGGTTTCCCGCGCCTTATCGTTCTTGATTGAGCTTTTCGTAGGCCAAAGCTTCCTTCATCAAATAAGCTAGGAGAAAAGTATTTGTTCGGCCTTATAGCGCTGGCGGCCTTGAAGAGTAATATTTGGCGGCATCGTAGCGCTACTTCTTCTTCCATATAGCTGTCGCCGACCAGACGCTGTAGGCCCTGCCGCACCGAATCAATCGAGTCAGTCGCGCTGGAAATCTTCGAGATAAAGCCTAGCCAGCCCAAATTTGCCTTGTTTAGGTAGCTCACGCCAGCATAGATAATTAGCAAGGTTGGCGTTAGCGCCAGTGACGCCGTATTCGTCGATATTAATCTCGAGGAAACCCACCGATGGTTCCCATCCCCGTTTAAGCGCCTTGCCCCGCAGCTTGCCCGCCTCTAAAATAATAAACAGCCTGAAACATTTCCTCTCATTGGGCCAGAAGTCGTTCTGACCGTTCTTGTAATAATTGAAAGCGAAATAGCCTCAACGGTGATCAGAATAGCAAGCCCCCTTGCGGACCTGCTACGGATGATTTTTAAGCCCTGCTTCGCTTCAAGCCAATCCTTCCGCACCTGCTAGTTTTTCTTTTAGGGCCTCCGAGGTTTTTCGAGGAGTTCGTAGTTTGTGTTACTTCCTTCTTAGCCATTGTATTTCCATATTATTCCAACCGGAAACGTGCGGAATCTGAACTTCTTAATGACCTCGAAAAAAGTGTTCCGGAGGGGCGCAAAACTACAAATTGAGATGATTCTAAACAAAGGGCTGTCGCGTTAGTCCAGGATAAACGGATAGTCGCGGATTGAAACTATGGCAACATCTGCTAGGGGCCTCAGATGGATTCCGGATATTTAGATTCCTCAAAGCAAAATCTTCACACTCTCATCGACCTGGCCCTATAACTTTTTGGTCAATCGCCTCCAGCTCTTGATTCGGTGTGCTAAACTTCTTTATCCAGGATCGATCGCCAATCCGCTTCAATCCGAAAGGATCGGCGCTGCTTATACTGCTCTACCTCATCCTTAGTTCTATACTTCCCGAGGATCTGACACATCGAGGTGGCCCTTGCAACTCGGTAAGTGCGGAATTCCAGTAAGGGTGGGGCCTTCGCCATTGCGAGCTCTTTCTGCCGCGCCGGGCAACGGCTCGATGAACATCCTCCACTTTCATTGCATCTACTGGTTCCGAAGGCATATCGTGAGGCGTCTGCCAGAGGTGTAAAAAGGTCGGCAACAATTTTGCGAACTTCTTTTTACCGACGTGCCCAGCTTGGCAGCAACCAAGTTGTTCTCAACTACAAAGTACCGCTCGAGTTTTCCAGGCGCATGGCCAGGTTGGAGTGTCTCTATGAAAAAGCGCCCTGCCTAACGGCAACCATCTCCCCTGTAACTCAATCGTCACAAGATTTCCGGTCTTATTGATATTTTTCTGGCAGTTAAGGCCCCAGTCCCACTGGAGTGGGTCGTCCTACGATGCCGTGTCCTCCGACAAAGCCTACATTTTTATCGAAGATGAGCAAGTGGATCCACCTTTACCTTTGTGGTTCCCGTTTCCTTACCATAAAGCTCGGCCATAATTGCCTGTGGGTCAGTTCCCCAATGCTAGTGGTTGACCGCGATCGCGATAGGCTGTAATCCATTTATCTCCCTTCCTTAAAGCGCTTGCCGCACCAGAAGCACAAGCTTCCTGTCCCTATATAAATGGCAAAACCCTTTAATTTTCTGCATTCCATAAAAAGCTGCCCGGCCTTTTCTTCAAACTTTCGCATTAACTGCATGCTCCATACCAATACAAGTATGTTTCCTTTGAAAATTGTGTCGTGTCGTTCTTTTAGCCTCAGCCGGCTCGTTCTTCGCTTCTTGGTTGTCGTAGGCATATCCCTATTTTTGGATTCGAGTTGCGAAATTACTTCCCAAACGAACATTCGCCAAACTTTCATCCATTAATTCCTTTCATGCATCTTGAAACCCTCTATCTTTTAAGTTTTAAGAAATTATTCGGAAGCAAATCTCCGTTTTTCGCCCAGAATCAACGTTTTGGTAGGTAAGAACGGAAGTGGCAAGACCAACTTGCTAGATGCAATCTTCTATTTAGGGTTCACAAAGAGTGCTTTTCGTCTTCCGACCAGCAATGTATTACACAAGGGCAAAACTTTTTTTTAATAAAGGGGATTTCCGGAACGGTGGAAACTTCGAATGAAGTTGCCAGTTCCGTTCAGATCGGGTCTAAAAAAATCTTCAAAGAGAATACTTCAGAATATCAAAAGCTGAGTGAGCACATTGGAAAGTACCCAGTCGTTCTCATCGCGCCCATGACGTAATGCTCGTCAAGGAAGGAAGTGAGGAGCGACGCAAGCAATTTTTGATGGCATCATCTCGCAACTCGACAGAATGTACCTCGAGAATCTGATCCAGTACAACCAGGCCCTGAGGCTTCGTAATGCCTTGATTGAAGATGTATGCCGAACGAGGGGTCGTCGATCGATTGGCTTACGCTGGAATCCTATGATAAGATTTTGAAAGCAATCAGGAGAATTCATCTTTCAACGCCGTTCCAAATTTTATCGGGGAATTCTTACCTGTGTTTCAAAAATATTATCTATTCCTTGTCGAGAATTCTCTGAGTCAGCGGAGGTCTCGTACTTATCAGAGTTAAAGGGGAAAGGGTTTCTCAAGGGTTATTTGGATGCCAGAACGAAAGATGCTGCCCTACTCAGGACAAACTTCGGAATTCACCGTGACGATTTTTGAATTTATATTAGCGGGCGAGCCCTTGAAAAAGTTCGGGCTCGCAGGGGTCAGCAGAAATCTTTTGTTATCGCGATGAAACTCGCCCAGTTTGAAATTCTGGAAAGGCACAAAGGGTTTCAAACCTATCTTACTTTTGGACGATATTTTTGATAAATTGGATGACTTTCGAATTGCCCGAGTTGTTAGAACTTATAAAATCGGAATTTGGGCAACTATTTATTACCGATGCGCGTACCCGAAAGGACAAAAGGGCTTTGTTGGGTCAAATTAGTGGTAGCCCTCAACAATTTTCACGATCGACCAGGGAAAGGTGAGTCTTTATGAGCAACAAGAAAAATGAATTTCAATCCGTAGGGCAGGCCATTCGCGATATGCTCAATTCTTATCGACTTTCAAACAAGTACGATGAGGCTAACATTATAGAATCCTGGGAGCGACTGGTGGGAAAGCCAATCGCGAGTCGAACCAAAAAGTATATATCAGGAATAAAGTCCTTTTCGTAGAGTTTGATTCCCCCACGATGCGACATGATTTCTCCCTCCACAAGGCCGAGGTTCTGGAAGTGTTCCGAAAAGAGTTCGGCGACGGCGTTATAACCGAAATTATAGCCATGTAGGCGCTGCTAAGCGGTTCCCCGAAGTTGCAGAAGGCCAAGGGAATACAATTGCCCTGGACCAATAATCAGTTAAATTCTTAGCATAAGTTTTGAAAAAGTGGAAAAGCGTCTAATTTTGCACTCTCTTTTAAAAAGCCTCCTGAGAACTTCGGAGGCTTTTCATTCGTTCTTGTAAAATATTGTTGGGGGAATACCAAAGCGGCCAACTGGGACAGACTGTAAATCTGTTGTCTTATGACTTCATAGGGTTCGAATCCTATTTCCCCACGGTTTAATGGTACGAATGTAGAATTGAATAATTGTTGCATTCATCAATACGATTAATCGACCAATCGTAGTTGAACTGCGGGAGTAGCTCAGTTGGTAGAGCGATAGCCTTCAAGCTATAGGTCGCGAGGTTCGAGCCTCGTCTCCCGCTCTTTGGAGCAGTTGTCCGTTAGCACCGTTATCGTCGAACGGATTACGCGTAACGAATAACGAATAACGCAGTAAGCTGAATGCTGTTGTAGCTCAGTGGTAGAGCACACTCCTTGGTAAGGAAGAGGTCGTGAGTTCAATCCTCATCAACGGCTCATAACAAGTTACTGTTTGAGGATGTTGAAAGCGCCGGAGTAGTCGTAGAAGTTGCTCCAGCCCGATAACCTATCGAGAGCTATCGGGTACCTCATCAACAGCTCGGCAAAGAATAGAATGGAGAGAAATAGAAATTAGAATCGTAGATACAAAAACTAAAAACATCATATACTTTAAATTTTAACGGGGATTTTCAAATATGGCTAAAGAAACATTTGATCGTTCAAAACCACACGTAAACATTGGTACTATTGGTCACGTTGACCATGGTAAAACCACGCTTGACTGCTGCAATCACTACAAGTTCTTGCAAGCAAAGGTACTTGCTGCAGATGCGCGATTTCTCTTCAATCGACAACGCTCCTGAAGAAAAAGAACGTGGTATTACTATCAACACTTCACACGTTGAGTATGCAACAGAGAAACGACACTATGCTCACGTTGACTGTCCAGGTCACGCTGACTATGTGAAGAACATGGTTACTGGTGCTGCTCAGATGGACGGCGCTATTCTTGGTAGTAGCTGCTACTGACGGTCCGATGCCACAAACTCGTGAGCACATCCTTCTTGCCCGTCAGGTAGGTGTACCTGCGTCTTGTTGTATTCATGAATAAAGTTGACTTGGTTGACGATGCTGAATTGTTGGACCTTGTTGAAATGGAAGTTCGTGAATTGATGACTTACTACAATTTCCCTGGCGATACTATGCCGGTGATCAGAGGTTCTGCTCTTGGTGCGCTTGAACGGCGAAGCCAAAATGGGTTGAGAAAGTTGATGAACTGATGAAAGCTGTTGATGACTTACATTCCAATTCCTGTTCGTCTGATCGACAAAGATTTCTTGATGCCTGTTGAAGACGTGTTCTCAATCACTGGTCGTGGTACTGTTGCTACTGGCCGTATCGAGACGTGGTGTTATCAAAACTGGTGACCCAGTTCAAATCCTTGGTATGGGTGCTGAAAACCTTACTTCTACCATCACTGGTGTTGAAATGTTCCGCAAGATCCTTGACAGAGGTGAAGCTGGTGATAACGTAGGTCTTCTTGCTCCGTGGTATTGAAAAAGAGCAGATCAAGACGAGGTATGGTTATCTGTAAACCAGGTTCTAGTTACTCCTCACGCTAAGTTCAAAGCTGAAGTTTACGTATTGTCAAAGAAGAAGGTGGTCGTCACACTCCATTCTTTAACAAATACCGTCCTCAGTTCTACTTCCGTACTACGGACGTAACTGGTGAAGTGATGCTTGCCTGCAGGTGTTGAAATGGTTATGCCTGGTGATAACATCTCCATCGAAGTACAATTGATCAATAAGATCGCTATGGAAAAAGGTCTTCGTTTCGCGATCCGCGAAGGTGGCCGTACTGTAGGATCAGGTCAGGTTAACTGAAATCTTAGACTAAGCTAAAAGCTTAAAGTTATAGCAGATAGATTGAATGCGTTTCACTTTCTGCTTTTTAGTGAATAGTCCTGGCGTTAAAGTAGTGCCAGGCTACAATTCAATTATCGAGGTCAAAATCTTTAAGCTTTTTTGGCTTCCAGCTTTTACTTTCCATGCTTTTTCTCCTACCTTTGCAGTCCTTTGGGCTGAGGGTATCGGGATGTGCGGCTCAAAGGCAAGTTGGAAACGTAATAAACGGTGTAGCTCATCCCGATAATCATCGGAGGTAGAGTAACTGGAAACAGCTCAAACCGGGAGTGAAACCAACAAACGGGTGTAGCTCAATTGGTAGAGTAGCGGTCTCCAAAACCGTTGGCTGGGAGTTCGAGTCTCTCCACCCGTGCTAAATTACTTAGAAGCTAGCTGATAGTAATCAGAAATAACCGGGTTACCCGTAAAATTAAAAGTAATGGAGAAGTAAAGACCTATATCAGCGGAGTCATGGGCATGAGATCAAGGAACAAGGTGACTTGGTCTAAGTTCAGTGAATTGCAGGGTAGTGCTATCCTTGTTTTGGTAGCATCAACCATTTTTGCCTTGGTTATTGGCGCGTATCGACTGGGTTTTTAAGACCGGTCTTGAATGGTTTTATAGAGAATTTTAAATGCAGAACGGTAATGGGCGAACTGAAATGGTATGTTCTCAGGGTCGTCAGCGGCCAGGAAAGAAGGTTAAAGTCTCTACTTGGAAACTGAGATCGAACGCTCAAAACTGGCGGATTTCATTCCGCAGGTATTGATCCCTTCTGAAAAAGTGTACGAAATGAGAAACGGTAAGAAGCGTGTTCGTGAGCGCAACTTCTTTCCGGGTTACGTTCTTGTTTCTGCCGACCTCTCCAATGGAGGAGGCTTATCACGCCGTGAACAGCATTCCTGGTGTGATCGGTTTTCTCGGTAACAACGGTACCGGGGCTTCCAAAGATCCAGTTCCTCTTCGTCAATCAGAGGTGAACAGGATTCTCGGTAAAGTTGATGAGATTGATGAATTCGAGGAAAAACTCGAGACACCATTTATTAAAGGTGAGTCTGTAAAGGTAATGGATGGTCCATTCAGCGGATTTACCGGAACAGTTGAGGAGATTTTTGAAGACAAGAAGAAACTCAACGTAATGGTGAAGATTTTCGGTCGGAACACTCCGGTCGAATTAAGTTATATGCAGGTAGAAAAGCTAGATTAAGATAACAATGGCTAAAGCAAATTACAGGTTATCTGAAATTACAGGTAAAAGGCGGCTCAGGCAAATCCAGCTCCTCCGATCGGACCTGCATTGGGTAGTAAAGGTCTTAACATCATGGACTTTTGCAAACAATTCAATGCGCGTTCGCAGGATAAGCAAGGACAAGTACTGCCGGTTTTGATTACACATGTACAATGACAAATCGTTTGATTTTGTCATCAAAACACCGCCCGCTGCCGTGTTGATTTTAGATGCCGCTAAAAAACAAAAGGGTTCAGCAGAACCTAACCGTACAAAGGTTGGCGCAATCACGCTGGGCATCAGGTAAAGACTATTGCAGAAACCAAAATGCCGGACCTCAACGCATTCAAGAGTTGAATCTGCCATGAAGATGGTAGCAGGTACTGCAAGAAGTTTAGGATATTACAGTTTCAGGTACTCCCCTTGGGATAAATAATTTAAGCGATGGCAAAAATTTCTAAAAACAGAAAGGCAGTCCTTGCGAAATACAGTCCTGAGAAGGAGTATTCCCTGGAAGACGCTTCAAAGCTTGTGAAAGGAAATTTCCTTTACAAAGTTTGATGCATCTGTTGATATCGATATCCGCTTGGGTGTTGATCCCAAGAAATCTGACCAAATGGTTACGAGGAGTGGTATCATTACCTCACGGTATCGGTAAGACAGTTCGCGTATTGGTGCTTTGCACTCCCGACAAAGTTCAGGATGCTAAAAGATGCCGGTGCAGATCACGTAGGTCTTGGATGAATTCATCCAAAAGATTGAAGGTGGATGGACAGATATCGATGTGATCATCTGTACACCTACCGTTATGGCAAAGGTTGGTAAGCTGGGTAAAGTACTCGGTCCACGCGGCCTTATGCCGAATCCTAAATCAGGAACTGTTACGCTTGACGTCGGTAAAGCCGTGAAAGAAGTAAAAGCCGGTAAAATCGACTTCAAAATTGATAAGCAAGGGATCATTCATGTGCAGTGTTGGAAAAGCTTCCTTCTCGGCCGACAAGATCCGGGACAATGCTGCAGAAATGATCAATGTTGTAGCAAAACTGAAACCGGCCTCAGCAAAGGGTACTTACTTCAAAGTATCACATTGTCAACAACAATGAGCCCGGGGATTGCAGTAGATACAAATTCGGTTGCTGGTCATTTAAGTATTAAAGACATGACCAGAGAAGAAAAAGCACAAATCATCGAACGAGCTTTCCGATGAAGTTTGCTGACAACAGCTCACTTCTATATTACCGATGCTACAGGTTTTACTGTTGAGCAAGTGAATAACTTTCAGAAGACTTTGTTTCAAGAGTGGTGTGGAATACAGAGTGTATAAGAATACTCTTGATCCGCAAAGCACTTGAGAAACAGGAAGGCGTTGACTACACTCCATCTGTTTGACGCATTGCATGGTTTCTCAGGAGTAATTTTCTCCAAAGAAGCAGGTAATGCACCAGCAAAGGTGATCAAGGAGTTTCGCAAGAAACTTGAGGGCAAAGCCAGTATTAAAAGCTGCATCTATCGACTCAGCCCTCTTTGTCGGGGACGAAAATCTAAAATGCTAAGTGAGCTTAAATCTAAAAATGAGCTCATTGGCGAAGTTATTTCCTTGCTTCAATCACCTGCGAAAAATGCTATCTCTGCGCTGCTTAGCGGAAAGAATACAGTTGCTGGATTGGTTAAAGCACTGGAAGAACGTGCAACTAAATAATTATTGAAAACAGAATCTAATTAAACTTTACTAAAATGGCCGACATTAAAGCACTCGGAGATCAACTCGTTGAACTCACTGTTAAAGAGGTAAATGAACTAGCTAGCTTACCTGAAAGAAACGCATGGTATTGAACCTGCAGCTGCTGCTGTTGTAGCAGGTCCTGCTGCAGGTGGTGCTGGCGGTGGTGCTGCCGCTGCTGCTGAAAAAACTAATTTCGATGTAGTATTGAAAGCTGCTGGCGCTAACAAACTTCAAATCGTTAAGTTGGTGAAAGAACTTACTGGTCTTGGCTTGAAAGAAGCTAAGGATCTGGTAGATGGCGCTCCTAAAACCATCAAAGAAGGACTTACCTAAGGACGAAGCAGAAAATCTTAAGAAGCAACTCACTGAAGCTGGTGCCGAAGTAGAGTTGAAATAATCCTTCTGGATGACGAAGGGCTACCGTCTAACAATATCTGGTTAGACCCCGTGGCTGTCTCGATTGTGATCGGGAGCAGCGGGGTCTATTCCTATTTGTACCCTACAACTAAATATCTACTTGTTCTCGTCTAGGATCTTAGAACTTTAAACGTTAAATACCTTGGCAAAGAAGACTATACAACGGTAGAATCGATTTCTCTTCAAAGCGAAAGAGTCCTTGACTATCCCGATTTTCTGGATCTTCAACTCCAGTCTTTCAAAGATTTTCTACAAATCGAAACACCTGCCGAAAAAGACAAAACGAAGGTCTTTATAAGGTTTTCGCGGAAAACTTCCCGATAAGTGATTCGCGCGAAAACTTTGTACTGGAGTTCGTTGACTATACCATCGATCCTCCCAAGTACTCATGTCGATGAGTGTATCGATCGCGGACTGACATTTCTCCGTTCCCTTAAAGGCAAAATTACGCCTCACTTGTAACGACGAGGATAACGAGGATTTCGAAACCATCGAGCAGGAAGTATTCCTCGGCAATATTCCGTACATGACTGAGAAAGGGTTCCTTCGTAATCAATGGAGCCGAACGTGTTATTGTGTCCCAACTTGCATCGTTCTCCAGGTGTATTCTTTGCCATGAGCAAACACACCAATGGTACCAAGCTTTACTCAGCCCGTATCATTCCGTTCAAAGGTTCATGGATCGAGTTTGCGACCGACGTGAATGCGGTGATGTATGCCTACATCGACCGTAAGAAGAAATTTCCGGTAACCACACTGCTTCGCGCAATTGGTTATGGTTCAGATAAAGATATCCTTGACCTCTTCGGACTTGTCTGAAGAAGTTGAGGCTATCAAAAACACATTAAAGAAAGTTGTCGATCGAAAACTTGCGGCACGTGTTCTTAAAACATGGACTGAAGATTTCGTGGATGAAGATACTGGTGAAGTAGTTTCCATCGACCGGAACGAAGTGTTGTTGAACGTGACCACACGCTTACTTCGGAAGATGTAGAGGTGATCATTGATTCAGGTGTAAAGTCAATCATTCTTGCACCGCGATGATATCAACATCGCTGACTATCACATCATCTTCAATACACTGGCGAAAGATACTTCCAACTCTGAAAAAGAAGCTGTGGAATACATCTACCGCCAGTTAAGAAATACAGAAGCGCCTGATGAACAAACAGCCCGTGATATTATTCAGAGCTTGTTCTTCAGTGAAAAACGTTATGACCTTGGTGAAGTTGGTCGTTACAGGATCAACAAAAAACTTGGTCTTGACATCAAGCTTCGATCACCGCGTATTGACAAAGGATGATATCATCCTCATTGTAAAATATCTTATCGGTTTGATCAACTCAAAGGCTGTTGTCGATGATATCGATCACTTGAGCAACAGACGTGTGAGAACAGTAGGCGAACAGTTGTATTCTCAGTTTGGCGTGGGTCTTGGCCCGTATGGCCCGTACCATCAAAGAAAGAATGAACGTTCGCGATAACGAAGAATTCAAGCCTGTTGATCTGATCAACGCGCGTACGTTGTCTTCGGTGATCAACTCGTTCTTCGGAACCAATCAGCTTTCTCAGTTCATGGATCAAACCAATCCATTGGCGGAGATCACGCACAAGCGCAGGATGTCGGCACTCGGTCCAGGTGGTCTTGTCACGTGAACGTGCAGGCTTTGAAGTTCGTGACGTACACTATACCCACTATGGTCGTCTTTGTACCATTGAAACTCCTGAAGGTCCGAACATCGGTTTGATTTCTTCCCTTTGCGTTCATGCAAAAGTGAATAAGATGGGATTCATCGAAACACCTTATCGCAAGGTTGAAAATGGTAAAGTGAAGATCGAAGGATCAGGTAATCTTCCTAACTGCAGAAGAAGAAGATACACATAACATCGCACAGGCTAAACGTAGCATTAAAGCCTAACGGAGAGTTTGTGGATGAAAAGATCAAGGCACGTTTTGAAGGTGACTTCCCGGTTATCGAGCCTAAGGATCTCAAGTACATGGACATCGCTCCGAACCAGATCGTTTCGGTTGCTGCTTCCATGATTCCGTTCCTGGAGCACGATGATGCTAACCGTGCGTTGATGGGTTCGAACATGCAGCGTCAGGCAGTACCGTTGATCAGACCTGAAGCTCCTATCGTTGGTACAGGTCTTGAAGGACGTGTCGCGCTTGATTCACGTGCCTTGATACTCGCTGAAGGTACCGGTACCGTTGAATTTGTTGATGCTAAGAAGATCACCATCAAATACGAAGTTATCTGAAGAGCAACAGCTGATGCAAGCTTTGAAGATGAATTCAAGACATTATAGCCTGATTAAGTTCAGAAGAACAAACCAGGATACCTGTATCAATCTTACACCCCTTGTAAAGAAGGGAGAAAAGGTTGTAAAGGTCAACCACTTTGTCAGGGATACGCAACCGAAAACGGAGAGTTGGCGCTTGGACGTAACTCTGCTCGTGGCTTACATGCCATGGCAAGGATATAACTTTGAGGATGCGATCGTAATTTCTGAGCGCGTTGTTCGTGATGATGTTTACACCTCAGTTCACATTGAAGAATTTGAGCTGGAAGTTCGCGACACCAAACGCGGTGAAGAAGAACTTACTTCTGAAATTCCAAACGTCAGCGAAGAAGCTGTGAAGCATCTTGATGAGAACGGTATCATCCGTATCGGTGCTGAAGTAAGAGAAGGTGATATTCTGATCGGTAAGATCACCCCGAAAGGTGAAACTGATCCGACGCCGGAAGAGAAACTGTCTGCGCGCCATTTTTGGTGACAAAGCAGGTGATGTGAAAGATGCATCGTTGAAGGCACCTCCATCATTGAAAGGTGTCGTTATTGAAACAAAACTCTTCTCACGTCCTAAACGCGACAAAGATATTCGCACGAAGTCGAAGAAGGAGTTGGATGCACTCAAGAACAAATACAGCAAACAACTCGCAGATCTCCGCGATGAAATGATCAAGAAGCTTACCCATTTGCTGAATGGAAAACCAAGCAGTGGTGTAAAGCATAAATTCGGTGATGAATTGATCACGAAGGGTGTAAAAATATCTGCGAAGGTGATTGAGAATAATCTCTTCCCTGATAAGAACATCTATCGCGACGAAAGCAATTACAATGTCCCTGAAGAAGTAAATCTTATTGCGGACATCAGCCTGGAAAACTGGACAACCGATGATCACACGAATGATTTGGTTAGCCAGACCGTTAAGAACTACTTGTTAAAACGCAATACCATCGCCGGCGAGTTTAAGCGCGAACGTTTTACACTTGAGGTTGGTGATGAATTGCCAACAGGTATCGTTCAATTGGCGAAAGTATATGTTGCCAAAAAACGCAAACTGAAGGTTGGTGATAAGATGGCCGGTCGTCACGGAAACAAGGGTGTTGTAGCACAGAATTGTTCGTGAAGAAGATATGCCATTCCTTGAGGATGGAACGCCAGTAGATATCTGTCTTAACCCGCTTGGTGTACCGTCGCGTATGAACTTGGGTCAGATCTATGAAACGGTTCTCGCATGGGCTGGTCATAAACTTGGAAGAAAGTATGCTACGCCAATCTTTGATGGTGCATCACTTGATGAAGTTCAGAAAGAACTTAAAGAGGCAGGTTTACCAGCGTACGGAAGAACTTATCTGCTATGATGGCTTGACAGGCGAAAAATTCGATCAGCCGGTAACGGTTGGTATGGCTTACATGCTGAAACTGGGCCATTTGGTAGACGATAAGATGCATGCGCGTTCAATCGGACCTTATTCCCTCATCACACAACAGCCGTTGGGTGGTAAGGCGCAGTTCGGTGGTCAGCGTTTTGGTGAAATGGAGGTTTGGGCGATCGAAGCATTCGGAGCATCGCACATCCTGCAGGAAATCTTAACGATCAAATCCGACGACGTTATCGGGCGTGCAAAAGCTTACGAAGCAATTGTGAAAGGTGAGAATATGCGCAAGCCAAATATTCCTGAGTCATTCAATGTACTTGGTGCATGAACTCAGAGGTCTTGGCACTTGAAGATCACCATGGATTAATTGTGGATTAGTCATGATCTAGTACGTGTACCGCTAACTGAAGCTGGACCTCTAAACGCAACTATTAAAATATGTCTTTCAGAAAAATAAAAAGATCAACAGCTGACTTCTCCAGAATCACCATCAGCTTGGCTTCTCCAGAGTCTATCCTGGAAAGCTCACATGGTGAAGTGACGCAACCTGAAACGATCAACTACAGAACCTACAAACCTGAAATGGGTGGATTGTTCTGTGAGCGGATTTTCGGTCCCGTTAAGGATTGGGAATGTCATTGCGGAAAATATAAGAGAATCCGTTACAAAGGTATTATCTGCGATCGCTGCGGTGTTGAAGTGACTGAGAAGAAAGTAAGACGCGAGCGCATGGGTCACATCGAGCTGGTTGTACCGGTAGCACACATCTGGTATTTCCGTTCATTGCCAAATAAAATTGGATACTTGCTTGGTCTTGCCTACCAAGAAGCTTGACCAGATCATTTACTACGAGCGCTATGTAGTTATTCAGCCTGGTATCAAGGAAGAAGATGGTGTTAACCGTCTTGATTTCTTAACAGAAGAAGAATACCTGGATATCATCGACAAACTTCCACGCGAAAACCAGCTGCTGGATGACAATGATCCTAAAAAGTTCATTGCCAAGATGGGTGCTGATGCTTTGGAGATGTTGTTGTCGCAGAACACAGCTTGATGACACTTTCCTATGACTTACGTCACCAGGCTGCTACCGATACATCACAACAACGCAAGGCAGAAGCTTTGAAGCGTCTTGAAAGTTGTTGAAGCTTTCCGCGATGCCAGACACGCGTATTGAGAACAAGCCAGAGTGGATGATCATCAAGATGGTGCCGGTAATTCCGCCTGAGTTGCGTCCGCTTGTGCCGTTGGATGGTGGTCGTTTTGCAACTTCTGATTTGAATGATTTATACAGACGTGTTATTATCCGTAACAACCGTCTGAAGAGATTGATCGATATTAAAGCTCCTGAAGTTATTCTTCGTAACGAGAAGCGTATGCTTCAGGAAGCTGTCGATTCATTGTTCGACAACTCAAGAAAAGTAAATGCCGTGCGTTCCGATGGAAACCGCGCATTGAAATCATTGAGCGATATGTTGAAAGGTAAAGCAAGGACGTTTCCGTCAGAACTTGCTTGGTAAACGTGTTGACTATTCAGGTCGTTCGGTAATTGTGGTTGGTCCTGAATTGAAACTTGCACGAATGCGGTCTGCCAAAAGATATGGCGGCTGAATTATTCAAGCCATTTATTATCCGCAAGCTGATTGAAAGAGGAATTGTGAAGACTGTGAAGTCAGCAAAGAAAATTGTTGACCGCAAAGATCCTGTGATCTGGGATATTTTGGAAAATGTATTGAAAGGACATCCTGTTCTTTTGAACCGTGCTCCAACACTTCACAGATTAGGTATCCAGGCATTCCAACCAAAGTTGATTGAAGGAAAGGCTATCCAGTTGCATCCATTGGTATGTACTGCGTTTAACGCTGACTTTGACGGTGACCAGATGGCGGTTCACGTTCCGCTGGGACAAGAAGCAATTCTTGAAGCTTCACTATGCTGATGCTTATCATCGCATAACATCCTTGAACCCTGCTAACGGTGCTCCTATCACTGTTCCTTCTCAGGACATGGTGTTGGGTCTGTATTACCTCACAAAGGAAGAAAGAGCACACCTGAGCATCCGATCAAAGGTGAAGGCAAAAGATTTTACTCTGCAGAAGAAGTGATTGTCGCTTTCAACGAAGGCAAGCTTTCGAAACACGCGAATGTTAAAGTTCGCGCAAAAGTTAAGCGATAAGAAGACCGGTGAGTTGACCGTTGCAAAATGATCGACACCGTTGCTGGTCGCGTAATCTTTAATCAGATACGTTCCGGAAGAAGTTGGTTTGTGGATGAACTTGCTGACGAAGAAGAAACTTCAAACCATCATCGCCGATGTATTTAAAGCTGCTGGCCAATCAAAGACTGCCAAGTTCTTGGATGACATTAAGGAACTCGGATTCCAAATGGCCTACAAAGGCGGCTTGTCGATGGGCTTGAACGATGTGAAGGTTCCTGATGAGAAACAAGAAATTGGTTGCCAATGCGCAGGAAGAAGTTGATGGCGTATGGAACAACTACATGATGGGTCTTATCACGGACAACGAACGTTACAACCAGGTGATTGATATCTGGACGCGTACGAATACACTTCTTACCAACACGCTGATGAAGCAGTTGGAAGAAGATCAACAAGGCTTCAACTCGATCTACATGATGATGCACTCCGGTGCCCGTGGTTCAAGAGAGCAGATTCGTCAGTTGGGTGGTATGCGCGGTTTGATGGCGAAGCCTCAGAAGAACCTTGCTGGTTCTGTAGGTTCGATCATCGAAAACCCGATCCTTTCAAACTTCAAAGAAGGTTTGGACGTATTGGAGTACTTTATCTCTACTCACGGTGCGCGTAAAGGTCTTGCTGATACTGCCCTTGAAAACTGCCGATGCAGGGTACTTAACCCGTAGGTTGGTTGACGTTGCTCAAGATCTTAGTTATCACTGAAGATGATTGCGGAACATTGCGCGGTTTGAAAGTGACGGCATTGAAAGACAATGAAGATATCGTTGAGCCATTGTCAGAACGGATTGTTGGTCGTGTAACGGTTCACGATATTTACGATCCATTGACTGAAGAAATGATCTGTGATGCCAACCAGGAAATCACGGACGAGATTGGCGAAGCAAATTGAAGAGACCAGCATTGAAGAAGTGGAGATTCGGTCATTGCTTGACCTGCGAATCACAAGTTGGTGGTTGCGCGAAGTGCTACGGACGAAACCTGGCTAACGGTAAAGATGGTCCAGGCAGGTGAAGCCGTCGGTGTAATCGCTGCACAGTCAATCGGTGAACCTGGAACACAGCTTACACTTCGTACCTTCCACGTTGGGTGGTACTGCATCGAACATTGCTGTAGAAGCAAACATCAAGGCAAAATTCACTGGTATTGTTGAATTCGAAGGTATTCGTGTAATCGATACGACCGATCAGCGATGGCAAGCCAGTCAAGGTAGTGATGGGTCGTACCGGTGAAATCAGAATTTTGGATAAAGAGAAAGATACGAGTGTCTGATCACAAACCACGTTCCTTACGGTGCGTTTCCTGCAAGTTGAGCGACGGACAAAAAGTTGAGAAAGGGCGAAGAGCTATGTTACTGGGATCCTTACAACGCCGGTTATCCTTTCAGAATTTGATGGAACGATTGAATATGAAGCGATCATTGAAGGTATAACTTATCAAGGAAGAGTCTGACGAGCAAACTGGTCACCGTGAAAAGGTAATTACCGATACACGTGATAAGACGAAGAACCCTGCGATCATTGTAAAAGGTAAGACAGACACGAAAGGATATAACATACCGGTGGGTGCCCACTTAGCAGTGGATGAAGGGAGAAAGATTAAGGCTGGCCAGGTGATGGCGAAGATCCCACGTACGATGGGTAAGTCACGCGATATTACCGGTGGTCTTCCACGGGTAACGGAATTATTCGAAGCTCGTAATCCTTCAAATCCAGCGGTGGTAAGTGAGATTGATGGTGTTGTAACCTACGGTGGAATCAAGCGTGGTAACCGTGAGATCTTCATTGAGTCACGCGATGGTGTTCAGAAGCGATATCTTGGTGCCCCTTGTCGAAACACATCCTGGTTCAGGACAATGACTTCGTGAAAGCAGGTCAGCCATTGTCAGACGGATCTATTACTCCTTCGGATATTCTATCGATCAAAGGACCTACAGCGGTACAGGAATACCTGGTAAATGAAATTCAGGAAGTGTACCGTTTGCAAGGTGTGAAGATCAATGACAAGCACATCGAAGCGTATTGTTAGCCAGATGATGCAGAAGGTTGAAATCATCGATCCAGGAGATACAAGCTTCCTTACTAAGTGAGTACGTTGACAAGCTTCAGTTCCGAGAAGACAACGATGCGATGCTTGATAAGAAAGTGGTAATTGAAGCTGGCGATTCTCCAAACTTGAAACCAGGGCAGATCATCTACGGCACGTGAGCTTCGCGATGAAAATTCTGTATTGCGCAGAAAAGATCAAAAGCTTGTTGAAGTTCGGGATGCAATGCCGGCGGTTTCAAGACCTACGCTTCAGGGTATTACGCAGGCGTCGTTGAAAACGGAAAGCTGGCTGTCAGCGGCTTCCTTCCAGGAAACCACGAAAGTACTGAGCGAAGCGGCCATTCGCGGTAAGACGGACTGGTTGATGGGCTTGAAAGAAAACGTTATTGTAGGTCACCTTATCCCTGCCGGAACTGGTCAGCGGAAGTACAACGACCTGATCGTTACGCATAAGGATGAGTATGATGCGATGATGACTTCTAAGGAAAGAACACGCGACCGGGAGAAAGAACTCCAGGATTGATAAACAAACAATTGCAAAAGTACTGGGTTGGCTCTGAAGAGTCAGCCCATTTTTATTATAATAGCATGGCAGAGGAAAACAAAAACAAGCCACCCCAAGCTCAAAATCAGATCAATATTGAGCTTTCCGAGGAAATCGCTGAAGGTATTTACTCGAATCTGGCAATGATTGCTCACTCAAACAGTGAGTTTGTAATTGATTTTATCAGGCTTATGCCGGGCGTACCCAAAGCGAAGGTAAAATCCCGGATCGTTATTACTCCGGAACATGCAAAGCGTTTTTGCTTGCTTTAAAGGATAACATTGATAAATACGAAAACAGCTTCGGGACTATTAAACGAACTGAAGACATGCCGAAATTCCCCATGAATTTTGGTGGTACGGTAGGAGGAGCTTAGAATAAAAAAGCCTTAATATCAAGGTTTAAAGAGTCAAAAGGATGCAAATTCTTGGGAAAAGGTTTTGCATCCTTTATTACTTTATGATACCTTTGCAGTCCCTAATTTTTGAAAGGTTTAATAAAGTTAAACATAAATGCCTACCATTCAACAACTTGTAAGAAAAGGAAGGGTGAAATTGACCTTCAAGTCAAAGTCTCCAGCCTTGGATTCCTGCCCACAACGCAGGGGCGTTTGTACACGTGTGTACACAACAACGCCTAAAAAACCGAACTCTGCTATGCGTAAAGTAGCTCGTGTTCGCTTAACCAACGGTAAAGAGGTGAATGCCTATATTCCTGGCGAAGGACACAATCTTCAGGAGCACTCAATCGTATTGATCCGAGGAGGCCGGGTAAAAGACCTTCCAGGTGTTCGTTACCACATCATCCGTGGTGCACTTGATACTGCAGGTGTTAATGGACGTAAACAAAGCCGCTCTAAATACGGCGCTAAGAGACCTAAGGCAGGTGCTGCTGCAGCTGCTGCCGCAAAAGCCGCTCCCGCTAAGAAAAATAACGTTTAGAAGAGATGAGAAAGTCAAAACCTAAAAAAGATACTTACTTCCCGATCCTAAATTCCAGGATACGTTAGTTACCAAGTTTGTTAACTACCTGATGGAACAAGGTAAGAAAAGCGTGGCCTACAGCATCTTCTATGATGCCGTTGCCATTGGTCGAGAAGAAAACCAATGAAAGCGGAATTGACGTTTGGAAACGCGCTATGAGTAACCTCACGCCTTCCGTGGAAGTAAAAAGCCGTCGGGTTGGTGGTGCAACTTTTCAAGTACCCGTTGAAATTCGTCCTGAACGCAAAGTCAACTTTAAGCATCAAATGGTTAATTGACTACTCACGACTTCGTGGTGAAAAAACCATGATGGATAAATTAGCAGCGGAAATTATTGCTGCTTCAAAAGGCGAAGGTGCTGCGATCAAGAAGAAGGATGATACGCACCGTATGGCTGAAGCGAACAAAGCCTTTTCACATTTCAGATTCTAATAATAGCATTATAAATGGCTAGAGATTTAAGATACACCAGGAACATCGGTATTGCCGCTCACATTGACGCTGGTAAAACAACGACGACGGAGCGGATTCTCTACTATGCGGGTGTGAATCACAAAATTGGCGAGGTTCACGATGGTGCAGCTACCATGGACTGGATGGCGCAGGAGCAGGAGCGTGGTATCACCATCACGTCTGCTGCCACTACCGTATATCTGGAAGTATCAGCGATAACGATTATCACGTTAACATTATTGATACGCCAGGTCACGTGGATTTTACCGTTGAGGTAAACCGTTCACTCCGTGTATTAGATGGTTTGGTGTTTTTGTTTAGCGCGCGTTGATGGTGTTGAGCCTCAGTCAGAAACCAACTGGCGTTTGGCCGATAATTACAAAGTTGCCCGCATTGGTTTCGTTAATAAGATGGACCGTGCCGGTTCTGACTTTCTTAGGCGTTTGTAAACAAGTAAAAGAAAAATTGGGCAGCAAAGCGGTAGCCCTTCAGTTGCCTATTGGTGCTGAAGAGAATTTCAGCGGTGTTGTCGATCTGATCAATAACAGAGGTATCATTTGGAATGAAACCGACAAAGGAATGACCTTACGAGGTTATCCAGTTCCGGAAGACATGGTAGAGGAAGCTAAAGAATACAGAGAGAAACTTCTTGAAGTCTGTTGCTGAATTTGACGAAACACTTATTGGAGAAGTTCTTTGATGATCCTAACTCAATTTCTGAAGTTGAAATATTAACGGCTCTTCGCAAAGCGACTATCAGACATGGCGATCGTGCCGATGGTTTGTGGCTCTTCTTTCAAGAATAAAGGTGTTCAAACCATGCTTGATTATGTGATGGAGCTTCTTCCATCACCGATGGATAAAGATATCATCGTTGGAATAGATCCAGATACGGATAGCTGAGGTTGCGATTAAGCCTGATGAAAAAGGACCATTTGTTGCGCTTAGCATTTAAGATTGCAACCGATCCATTTGTTGGACGTCTTGTGCTTTGTCCGCGCGTATTCAGGGGTACTGGAATCAGGTTCATACGTTTACAATACGCGTTCAGAAAATAAGGAACGGATTTCTCGAGTTTTCCAGATGCACGCTAATAAGCAGAATCAAATCGAAAGGCTTATCTGCTAGGTGATATTGGCGCAGTAGTTGGATTTAAAGGACATTAAGACTGGTGATACACTTTGTGACGAAAAGCGCAAAGTTGTGCTTGAGTCAATGGTATTCCCTGAGCCTGTTATTGGTTATGCTATCGAGCCTAAGAAACAAGCTGATGTTGATAAACTGGGTATGGCCATTGCGAAATTGGTGGAAGAAGATCCTACGCTTCGTGTAAACACAGATCGTGAGACTGGCCAGACCATCCTTCGCGTGGAATGGGAGAGTTGCACCTTGGAAATCATCATCGACCGTTTGAAGCGTGAGTTCAAAGTTGAGATCAACCAGGGTGCTCCTCAGGTTGCTTACAAAGAAGCGCTTACGAAATCTATTGAGCATAAAGAAGTCTACAAGAAACAGACCGGTGGTCGTGGTAAGTTTGCCGATATCGTATTTGAGATCGGTCCACGTGATGCTGACGGCAAAGAAGGTCTTGATTTTGTGAACGATATCGTCGGTGGTGTTATTCCTCGAGAATTTATTCCGGCCATTCAAAAAGGCTTCGAACAGTCTATGGTAAATGGTCCATTGGCTGGATATCCAATCGATTCCATGAAAGTTCGGTTGTTCCATGGATCTTACCACGATGTTGACTCTGATTCATTGTCATTTCGAATTGGCAGCGCGTGTTGGTTTTAGAGAAGCGGCCGTAAATGCGGTCCTCAGCTTCTTGAGCCAATCATGAGCGTGGAAGTTCTTTCTCCGGATGAATTTACTGGTTCTGTAACCGGTGATTTAAATAGAAGAAGAGGCGTTATGAAAGGAATGGATACGCGCTCCGGTGCTCAGGTTATCAAGGCCGATGTTCCTCTTGTCTGAACTCTTCGGATATGTAACAGACCTTGAGAACAATTACATCAGGACGTGCGTCTGCATCGTTGACGTTCTCCCACTATGCTGCGGTTCCTAAAGAACTTGGCAGAGAAGGTGATTGAAGAGGTAAAGGTGCAGCAGTTTCGAAATAATTTTAATAAAGGATTTAGGCGATTTCCTTAAACAGATAGTATGAACCAAAAATCAGAATAAAACTAAAATCCTACGATCACAACTTAGTTGATAAATCATCTGAGAAAATCGTACGCGCAGTGAAAGCTACCGGTGCTGTTGTAAGCGGTCCGATTCCCTTGCCAACAGAAAAAGAAAAATTCACTGTGCTTCGTTCACCACACGTAAACAAGAAAGCACGGGAGCAATTCCAACTGTGTACGTATAAACGCCTCGTTGATATCTATTCTAACAGTGCAAAAACGGTTGATGCATTGATGAAATTAGAACTACCAAGCGGGGTAGATGTTGAAATAAAAGTATAGTTACAACTTATAAAGAGCTAAAAAGCCATTCGATTACGGATGGCTTTTTTATTTGTTTTTAAAAAATTCTGAGTAGTCTTCTTGCGTATCTAAATCCGATGGAACCTTTTGGAAACGCCACCGTCGCTACCTGATCGGGAAATTGTAGGACAATCTTTTTAGCTCCCTGATCATCACTCAAGAGCAACAGGTTTGAAAAAAAGATCGGCCAAATAAAACAGGAACACCACTTGACCTGGCATAGTAGGAGGCTATGATCGCTTTTCTTTTCATGAAATTTTTGGATGAGCTTCTGCAGGTGCCCAGCAGTTAGAGCAGGTTGATCACATACCATGAGAATTACTCCATCAAGCTCTCCATCGGATTGGATCAGATAATTTAATCCGGTTTTTATCGAACTTCCCATTCCTGTTTTCCAATAGAAGTTAGAAACAATCTCGACGGGTAGCTTCTCAAGAAGATCGCGATGTGGTTTTTCGTTTGCGCCTAAAACGACCACAACATGTGATGGGTTTGCCGCCAAAGCCTGGTTTACACATTTACAAAGCAGGGGCTGCCCATCAATTTCTAAGAGCTGCTTCGACCTGGCCCATGCGACTGGATGAACCTGCCGCTAAAACAATTATGCCTATGCTCATCGGTTATGGTAATGAGAATGCTAAATAACTATCTCCAGATTTAGTGCCCGACTTTCCTCCCCCGCAGGCAATCACCACAAATTGTTTCCCATTGACTTCGTATACCGATGGCGTTGCATATCCAGCTGCTGGCAGCTCATATCCCTAGAGAGTTTGCCCGGTTTCTTTTATCAAAGGCTCTGATTTTTTCTGTCCCGGCTAGCACGCCAGTGAAAACCGGTCCGCCGTCAGTAGCCACCAGGCCCGCCGTAGTTTTCT
>ERZ1370068.4065-contig-316_pt1 | contig 22349 bp, 24 predicted proteins | sample MGYA00561227_ERZ1370068 | MGnify/ENA primary metagenome ERZ1370068 (study PRJEB38410, sample SAMEA6850437) | metagenome | study: Metagenomic assessment of the ecological functions of the soil: analysis of the soil microbiota associated with the... | reverse complement strand
TATACTTCCGTTCAGTTACGTATTGCTCCATGCTCCGACACGATGCAGGTCACGCCGGGGCGCATCAGTCGACGGACAACGACACGCGACTCCACGCGGATCGTGACCGTCGCGCTCGACTACTTCCGGCAGGCGGCCCCGTCACGCTGATCGCGCAGATCGACGCGCCACGACTCGGACAGCGGGAGCAAGGACAGCTTCGTGCTGCAGCTCGGGGCGAGCCTGAGCTTGCCACCAAAGCAGTAGGAAGCGGATGCCGCCCTGCGTCAGCTTCTACGACCTACTTTCTTGCGCTGATTCAATTCCCTGCGGCCCCTTCGCATCTCTTCCGCGCCATCAACCCGTCCCGATCGGTAACGGCGACGGATCCGCGCACGTAATCGCGAACATACGCTCGGTCAGCTCGCGCACCTGCCGGCCGCCGCTCCGTCGTGCGCGTCGAGCGTCCCGCCCATGAAAGGCGTTGTCAGTCGCGACGACTCGCCGCGCCACGGGAGCGCGGACACTGCTCGTAGTAGCCACCTGGCCCTCCTTGTCCCTGCGTCGAGGAAGGCGAAGTCAGGCGGCCGCCATCGCCGGAGTCGATCGAGCGCACCGGCGTCTCGCCGCCCGGTCCGAGGCGCAGCTCGATCCAGTCCGCGACGCCCGCGCTATACCAGAGCGCCGCGCGATGCGGTCCACTCCTCCGAGACGTCGCAGGCGATCAGGCGGCCGCCCGGCGGCAGCTCGCGCGCCACACGGCGAGCTGTAGCCGGTGAACACGCCCACCTCGAGGCAGCGCTGCGCGCGCAGCGTGTGCGCCACGAGCATCGCCATGAAGAGCCCTGCTCGACCGAGATCTGCATGCGCGCTCGGCGGCTCGGAGGTCACGCTGAGCTCCGCGAGCAGCGGATCCTCGCGCTTCACCGCGAGGTCGTGGAGGTAGTCGGCAAGGCGCTCGTCGACGGGGTGCGTGCGGGTGGACATGGAGCTGTCATTGAGGTCGAGGGTCGCCAGTGTGAGGGGCTTGCGAGCGTCTTCGCCAATCCCCTGCGCGGATTTTGACGCTTGGATCCAGGTGACCAGTGAACGAAGTGAGGAGCGAGAGCGAGAGCACGCGCGCACGCTCACGCTACGCTCCCTCACGTTCCCATGCGACCCGACGGATCCCTGGCCGGGCGGACACCGGCCGTCAGCGGCGAGATCGGCGCGGCGCTCGCGCCGCGGCGACCGCTCAGGACATCGAGCTCTTCACCGGAATCAGCGGCGACCGCAACCCGCTGCACTACGACCAGGCGGCACGCGCGCAGCACGCCACTTCAGCGGCATCGTCGTGCGGGGCAGCGTCGACGTTCACTGAACGCCGTCGTAAGCCGGGGACCTGCCCGGACCCGGCACGGTGTTCCTGCGGGTGAGCTGGCGCTTCCGGGCCCGTACGTCCCGGTGACGTCATCACCGGAAGGTGAGAAGGTGACGAAGGTGCGCGAGGACAAGCCGATCGCGAGCTGCGCACGCGCATCTGCGGCCGACGGGACGCTGGTTGCTCGAGGGCGAGACGGTGTGCTACACGATGCCGCTGGCGCGCTAAAGACAATGATCTGACGCGGGCTCGCGGGCTCGCCGGGGCCCCGCATCTGCGGGAGGACGCTGCCCGGCGCGCGGCGTCCGGGCGCTGAGCTCGGAAAGCCGCCGCACGGCTGGTGAAGGCGCTGCGCCGCGCAGGAGCGCCCGGCCGATGCGGCGTCTTTCAGACTCGGGCGCCCTATTCCAGGTGCAGGGGCTGTCCCGCGCGCGGGAAGTGGCCCCAACGAGCCCGCGAGCTGGCTCGGGCGGCGCGCCTGGGCGGGCTCGCGAGATCAGCGTTCGAAGAGGCGAGCAGTCGCCGGAGTCACACCGGTACCGTCACCTGAACCGGCGCCCCGGCCCGGCGCCAGCTCAGGCGGATCGATGAGCCCATACAGCGCCCGATCCGGAAACAGCCGTCCTGGCGCGCCCGAGCAGCCAACTTCGATTCGGCGCCGCTTTGGCCGACCCTTCCACCCGTCGAACCACGGCCCCGAGGAGTACACGTCCGGCGCGAACGCGCCGCGCGCTCGGTGCTTGCGCGCGTTCTGCAACACGGCAAGAGCAGCGCGCTCCGCACCTCGCCGAGGAGTCCTGAGGGCCCGGGCGTGGTAGCGATCCTCGAGGACTCTGACCCACGCGAGCGCCGCGAAAACTGGTGAGCCCACGCGCGATGCGTGTCGCGCAGGCTCGTCCCGCGCGGGGTGTCCGCGCTCGTCGCCGGACTCTGGCGATGCGGCGTGGAGGAGGTTTGATCGGTCTGGATCGAGAACTCCCGACCACGAAGCTCCGCGCAGACCGGCTGCAGAACGACTCCTGAAGGCGGCATCTTCGCATCTTCCGTCCGCCAGCTCTGAAGACCACCGCACGGTCGCGTCGTCACGAGCGCAGGGAAGCGCGCAGCGAGCCTCGCGCCCGCTTCGCGATGCGAGACTCCCCGCGCGCTCACGCCGTCGGCTCGACGCCCCGCACCGCGCATCGCTTGCCGCCCCAGTTGGTGAACCCGAACTCCTGCCTGGCAGCGCGCCTTCCTTACTCATGAACAGCGGGCGAGCTCTGGCGATCGATTCGTGCTGATCGCGGTTTATCCGCGCGTCGTCCCGGTCGCTTCGCCTCGGATCTCGTTTCGGCACCCTTCGATCACCGCGTCTGGCGCGCCCGTATCCGTCGGCCCGATCAGCTCATGCGACCTCCGCTCGAGGCGGCCGAGCCGCCTGGGCGTGACCCGCCGCTCGCGCGCTCGACTGGGATTCACGCGCCGAGAAGGAGACACCCGGCGCGCTCCCCGCCGCAGTCGAGGCTCGCGGAAGGGCGCCACGCGGTCCGGCACCCGCCAGGCGCCGAAGGCGCCGGGGACCACGGCGGCGCGGAAACTCGACTGCGCGAGGCACCACGCGTCCGGTGAGCTCGCTCCCGCGCGGTGGCGGGGCCCCTGATCGAGCGCGCCAGGCGCGTGACAGGGTGCTACACTCCCTCACCCGATGTCCGGAGCAGCTCGAGCGTTGGAAGAACCGCGAGAGAATCCGGGACCAGGTCGGCTGGATCGCCGTCTGCGTCGGACTCGGAGGAATCCTGGTGACCGTCGCGGGTGTCGCTGAGCTCTTCGGGATCCGAGACGACGATGCGGATCGGAGCTGCCGTGCTTTCCACCGGAGTCGCGCTCCCGCCCATCGCGATCGGGCTCGCTCTTCTCTTTGCGCGATGAATGCCTGGAACGCGAGGGAGTGGGCACGTTGGGCCACTGCAGCCCTCTTCGCGTTGAACGTGGTGGGCGGCGTCGTGACGAATCCATTCGCCGGCACTCCCTCGACTTGGGGCTCCTGTTCTGCCTCGTGCCGGTCGTCTACTTGCTCTTGCCGTCCACAGGGAACGGTTCGCGCGAGCTCGAGACCTTCGGCTGACCCACGGGCCCTACGCCCACAGCACCAGGTCCCCGAGCGACCCCGCGTGCTCGCGATCCGTCCGGGCGCGCACCCGGATCCCGTACGCGAAGCTCCCCGACCGGTCCATCGCCTTCACGCCCTCGAAGACGTGCACGTTGGCGCTGGTCGTCTGCACGGGCCCGAGCGGCACCGCCACGCCGTCCGGTGAGCTCCAGCTCGCTCGCCGAGTGCCCGAGCACGAGCTCGACCCGCACGTCGTCGGGCTTGAGCGATCCGAGGTTCACCTCCACGCGCACCTCGACCGGATCGCCGACGTGCAGGCTCGCGAGCTCGCCGACGTGCGCCGGACGGGATCTGGATCTCCCGAATCCCTTCCGGATGCCGCTGGTTCTCCTGCACGAGCATCTTCGAGCTTCCAGCGCTTGTTGCGCAGGAGCTCGTCGAACGCGCGACGCCGAGGTGCGCGTACGCGCTTGTCGTGGTACTCGCGCACCATCCGGTCCGTGTTGAAGCGCATGCGGCACCGAGCGCGAGGCAGCGCTGGACGCGCTCGAGCCAGCGCGTCGGCGACGCCCTCGCGTCGCGCTCGAAGTAGAGCAGGCATGACCTCCTCCTCGAGCGTGCCGTACAGGTGGCTCGCCGTCGAACTGGTCGAGCAGCGCCTGGTCCTTGTACTCGCTGCCGCCGAGCTGCCAGCCGTTCTCGCCGTCGAAGGCCTCGGGCCACCAGCCGTCGCCGATCGAGAGGTTGAGCGTGCCGTTCGCGGCGGCCTTCATGCCCGAGGTGCCGCTCGCCTCGAGCCAGCGCACGGGCGTGTTGAGCCACACGTCGACGCCCTGCACGAGCGCGCGCGCGAGGTCCACGTCGTAGTCCTCGAGGAAGAAGACGCTTGCCCTGGAAGTCGCTCGTCGCGCGTCAGCTCGACGATGCGCTTGACAGGAGCTCCTTGCCGATGCCGTCGCTCGGGTGCGCCTTGCCGGCGAAGACGATGCGCACGGGCCGCGTCCGGATCGGACGAGCAGCTCGGCGAGCCGCGCCGGATCCTGGAACAGGAGCGTGGCGCGCTTGTAGCGGCGCGAAGCGGCGCGCGAAGCCGATCCAGAGCGCGTCCTCGTCCGAGTCCGTCCAGCAGCGCGCGCCAGCAGCGCCGGGCGTGTCGCCGCGCACGACGAAGGTGCGCGAGAGCCGCGTCGCGCATCTCGGCCATCAGGTGATCGACGCAGCTCGCGCTTGCTCGCGCGCAGTCCCAGGCAGCTGGCGAGTTCGTCGACGCGCGCGCGGCGAAGTCCTCCGGCTCGACGGCCGCGCTCGTTGACGCCGAGCAGCGCGCGATCGCGCGGGCTGCGTCCAGGTCGACAGGTGCACGCCGTTGACGATCGCGTCGACCGGCACCTCGCTCTCGAGCAGGCCCGGCCAGAACGGGCGCAGGAGCTTGCTGCGAGGCCATGCCGTGCATCTCGCTGACGCCGTTCGCGAAGGACGCGAAGTTCAGCGCCAGGTAGGTCATGTTGAAGTTGCCCTTGCTCGCCGTCGGCCTGGCCGAGCGCGATGAAGCGCTCCCAGGGCACGCCGACCCAGCTCGCGGCGTCGCGAGAAGTAGCGCCGCATCAGGTCCTCGCCGAAGCGGTCGTGGCCCGCGGGCACCGGCGTGTGCGTCGTGAAGATCGTCGTGGCGCGCACGAACTCGCGCGCCTCGTCGAAGGTCAGGCCCTCGCCGTGGGCGAGCTGCGCCGACGCGCTCGAGCGTCAGGAACGCGCGCGTGGCCCTCGTTCATGTGGAAGACCGTCGGGCTGGATGCCGAGCCGCTGCGAGCAGGCGCTTGCCGCCGCGCCCGAGCACGATCTCCTGCAGGATGCGCGTCTCCTCGTCGCCGCCGTAGAGGTTGCGCGTGATGTCGCGGTCCTCGGGCCGGTTCTCGGGACGGTTCGAGTCGAGCAGGTAGAGCGTGCACGCGCCCGACGCGCACGCGCCAGGCCTGCAGCGTGATCTGGCGCCCGGGCAGCGGCAGCTCGATCGTGAGCGCGGCGCCGCCCTCGCCCTTGACGAGCTCGAGCGGCAGGAGGCGCGGGTCGTTCTCGACGTCGAGCAGCGAGCTGCTCGCCGGCCGGTCCGATGCGCTGGCGTCGTGTAGCCCATGCGGTAGAAGAGTCCGACCGCGACCAGCGGCAGGATGAGGTCGCTCGCCGACTTCAGGTGGTCGCCGGCGAGCGACGCCGAGGCCGCCGCTGTAGATGCGCAGCGACTCGTGGATGCCGTACTCGGCACAGAAGTAGGCCACCGGGTGGTCCGGTGAGAGCGTCGCGGCGCTGCTCTCGCCGCTGCCTTCCTTCGCGACCGCGGGCGAGCGCCACTTCGCCGGCTCGAAGGGCGCAGCGCAGGTACGCGTCGAAGCGCGCGAGCGTGCGCTCGAGCCGCGTCCACGTAGGCCTTGTCCGCCGGCCTTCGCGGCGACGTCCTCGGGATACACGCGCTGCTGAGGAAGGCGACCGGGTTGTGGCCGCAGGTCTCCCACGAGCGCGGCGAGAGCTCCTCGTAGAGCGCGCTCGCCTCGTGGTCCCAGCTCCACCACAGGTTGCGCGAGAGCCGCAGGAGGCCCCGCAGCTCGGCCGGCAGCGTCGCGGAGACGTCGAAGTGGAAGAGGTGCGGGCGCTTGCCCTCGGGCGCCGGCTTGACCGAGAGCGGCTGCTTGGGCTTGCGCGTCTGCAGCACGCCGGCCTCGAGGCGCTTCTGCACGCACTCGAGCGCCGTGCGAGAAGGCCTCGTCGTAGCGCGGCAGGAACTTCGTCCAGCTCGAGCGCTGCGCGCGTCTCGCGGCAGATGCCCTCGAGCTCCGCGCGCTCTTCGGGCTCGTGAGGTGGCTCTCGATCGCGCCGGCGAGCTTCGTCGAGCACGTCCTCGTAGCGCACGTGCACGCGCTCCAGCACGGTCACGCCGTTCGCCGGCCCGAGGCCGGCGCCCTTGGCCCAGCGCCCGAAGCCCGCGTAGTCGCTGGTGATCGTGGGCACGCCGACGCGCGAGGCTCTCCTGCGGCGTGTAGCCCCAGGGCTCGTAGTAGGAGGGGAAGCACGTGATGTCGAAGCGCGCGCAGCACCGCCTGGTAGGGCAGGTTCCACAGGGCCGTCGCTGCGTCGAGAGGTAGATCGGCACCTGGATCACGCGCACGCGCGCGTCGCCGGCGTTCGTGAGGCCCAGGCGCTGGCAGTGCTCGTGCACCGGGTCGTGCTCGGGATCGAACAGGTTGTGCGTCGAGAGCCCGAGCGGACCCTCGATCTCGTCCAGCGGCTTGTCGCGGCGTTCGAGGAACTCGCTGCGCACGCCCGAGTTGCCAGCCGGCACCGAGCACGAAGAGCACGATGCGCCGGCCCTCGCGCTCCTCGAGGCGCGCCATGGCGTCGAGCAGGAGGTCGATGCCCTTGTTGTGGAACTCGTAGCGGCCCGAGATCGCGACCAGCGCCGCGTCGCGCTGACGTCCTCGCCGAAGAAGCGCGAGGCCGTGTGCAGCAGCGCGTGGCGCGCCTCCTCGCGCGTGGTCTTGCCGGCGAGCTCGTCGATCACGGCCACGTCGAGGCCGTTCGTGGTGAGCGGCGCGGGCGTGCGGCCGAGGAGCAGCGCCGCCTCCTTGGCCGTGATCTCGCTCACGGTCGTGAAGACGTCGGCCTCGCGCGCGGCCACGCTCTCGAGCGAGTGCTTGGCGGTCACGTTGTGCTGCTTGCGCGAGCGCCTCGGGCGTCTGCTCGCCCAGGCCGTCGTCGGGCGACTGCCCGTTCGAGGACAGCGTGCGTCCGAGCATCGTCGCGTGCGTCGTGAACACCGTGCCCGACGCTCGGCACGCGCTTCTTGAGGTAGAGCAGCGCCGAGCACGTCATCCACTCGTGCGCGTTCACCGACGGCGCGCTTGTGCTCGCTCGCCAGGAACTCCTCCCACCAGCGCTCGATCACGAGCCCGGCCGCGTGGCCGAAGAGCACCGGCTCGACGTAGTCCCAGCCGCCGTGGATCGAGTCGACCCTGAAGTCCTCCACAGGCTTCGTCAGGACCGCGTCCTTCTTCTCGTACAGCTTCGAGAACTCGATCAGGATCGTGCGCGGCCGTCCCGGGATGCGCCAGCGCCCGACGCGCACCGGCAGGCCCATCGTCGCGGCACAGCTCGCCGAAGGCCTGCGAAGCCAGGCTCCTCCTCGAACTCGAGGTGCCGGTCGGAGGTCGAGAGCAGCCACGGGCCCGACGGCCACGTAGCTCGTCGCCGAGGCGCTCGACCAGGCTCTTCGCCTTGGTCGAGATCGACCGTGTGGATGCCGCCGACCTTGTTGCAGACCTCCCAGGAGACCTCGAACAGGGGTGTGTGTGCTCGTCACGGAGCGATCGTATGCAGAGGGGGATCGACGGCGAATGGATCGTCCGTCGCAGGGTCGGAAGATGATGGAGGAAACGGGGAGCGAGTCCTAGTGCCGTGGGAGCGAAGATTCGCGTGAGGTCCGGCGCTGCTGGCCGCAGGAGGCCGGCCATTCGAGAGCCACGCTGGAGCGTGGCGATCCCGGGGCCACGCTGGAGCGTGGCGATCCCAGGGCCAGGCTGGAGCCTGGCGTTCCACAGGAGCCTGGCGCTCCAACGGCTGGAGCCTGGCGCTCCAACGGCAGGAGCCTGGTGCTCCTCAGCGGCCGGATGGTGTCAGCGCGCGATCCATGCGCAGGCTCAGGTCGTCGAGCACGTGCATGAAGAGGACGTAGGAGTCGTGCGGCGAGTCGTAGGGCGTGAAGTACTCGTGCACGTCGCCGTCGGAGTGCCACTTCGTGCTCATGTAGTAGACGTGGTCGGAGGTCGAGAGCTTGCGCCAGGCCTCGTAGAGCTCGGGGTGGCCGGCCTCGGCCGCGGCTCGCGCGTCGGCGGCAGGAGCTCGTAGAGCGCGGCGATGCGCGTCCTTCTGCATGTCGTTCTCGAGCCAGGCCGTGAGGTCGCGCTCCGTGTCGGCCCAGGAGAGCGTCGCGCGCACGTCGAGGCTCGGCCACGGGCGCGTCCTGCGGCCGCGACCTCGGCCGGCGTCTGGAACGAGAAGCGCTCGTCCGCCAGCACGAAGCGCGGCAGGTGGCGCATGAAGTCGAGGATGCCCGTGGACTCGTTCTGGTGCTCGCCGAAGGTCTCGTAGTCCATGAAGAGCCCGATGAACTGGTCCTCGGGCGACGCGCGGTGAGCCACTCGGCGTAGCGGTCGGCCATCAGCGGGTACTCGGGCCACTCGCGGTTCGAGAAGCGGAACGCGATGTCGTCCGAGAAGAGGTAGTCGCGCAGCAGGAGCTTGAGTCTCTTGCAGCCCTTCGACGCCGGTAGACGCGCGCGGGCTGCGCCACTCGAGCAGGCGGTCGACGCCCTCGCCGAGCTGGCAGTCGAAGCCGAGCTCCTCGACCTTGCGCGCGATGCGGTTGTCGAGGATCGAGCTCGGTGTTGCGGAACGTGCGTCGGGACCACGCCGAAGAGCTCCTTGATCCGCCGGCGCTGCGCCTCGACCTGGGCCGCGAACTCCTCCATGCCCGCGCGCCCGAGACCGAGGCGAGCGAGTGGTAGGCGGTCTCGCACACGAACTCGACCGCGCCCGTGCGCGAGAGCGACACGAAGCTGTCGAGCGCCTTCGGGGCCCAGCGCTCGCGAGCTGCGCGAGCAGCGTGCCCCGAGAGCGCGAACGCGCAGCGGAAGCGCCCGCCGGTATCGGCGATCGCCTCGGCCAGGACCGCGTTCATGGCGAGGTAGCAGCGCTCGGCCACGCGCTCGACGATGAGCCTGTTCAGCGCGTCGTCGAAGTATTCCTGCGCCCGGTCGTGCGCCCGACGTCGTCGTAGCGGAAGCGGTTCAGCCGGTTCGGCTGGTGCGCCTGGAAGTAGAAGACGACCGCGGTCATGGGCGAGCGGCGCTGGCGCGCGACCTCGTCGTAGATGCCGCGCAGCGCGCGGGCCGGGAGGTCCCAGCGCAGCTTCTTGACCTCGCGCAGGCCGGCGGCCGAGAGCTGCGAGCGCAGCGCCGGGCGCTCGAGCACGGCGACGATCTTCTCGGCCAGGTCCGCCTCGTCGCCGCTCGTGAAGCGCAGCACGCTGCTGACGACCTCGGTCACGCCCGCGCCGCGCGGCACGATGGTCGGGACGCCGAGCGAGAGCGCCTCGAGCGCGCTGATGCCGAAGGGCTCGGCCGCGGAGGAGAGCACGTAAGCGTCGGCGCCGAGCGTACGTGCGCGCCAGCTCCTCGCCCGTCACGAAGCCCGTGAAGCGCACGCTGCGCGCGAGGCCGAGCTCCTCGGCCAGCGCCGCGAGCTCGGGGTAGAGCTCGCCCTCGCCCGCCATCACGAAGCGCGCCTCCGGGTGGCGCTTCGCGACGCGCGCACAGGCGCGGCAGGAACACGTCGGGGCTCTTCTGCTCGCTCAGGCGCCCGAGGTAGAGCACGACCGGCCCGTCCGTTCCGCCGTCGCTCGGCTCGAGGGCAGCGGGGAGTAGGCGTTGTGCAGCACGCGCAGCTTCGCGCGCTCGACGGCGTGGTGACCGCGCAAAGTGCGTGCGCTCGCCTCCGAGACGCACAGGACGCGCTCGGCCGCGGAGAGTGCCGCCTGCTCGATCGCGCGCACCTCGCCGAGATGAGAACGGGCCGCGGCGCTCGACCTCCGACGAGTGGAAGTGGACGACGAGCGGCTTCCGGTGTGCTCGCGCAAGAGGAGCCCGGCCGGAAAGGTCATCCAGTCGTGGGCGTGGATCACGTCGAAGCGTCCTCGTGCTGCGCGAGGCGCCAGCGCGCGCGCGCGCGTAGCGCTTCGACCTCGGCCGTGCAGGGTGAGACCGTAGGGCACGGCCGCAGCCTCCGCGGCCGCGGCGGCTGCGGCCGTGGATCGGGTCGCCCCCAGCTGCCGCGGTCCGGGCGCTCTTGCGCGTGGAGAGCCTGACCTCGCGGAACGCCGGCTTCGGTTGCGGCGCTGGCGCGCTCCGCGCCGCCTCCGCGCGGATGCGCGCACAAGCAGCTTGCGCACGACGTCCGCGTAGTCGCGCGCCGAGACAGGTACGGCCGCAACGGACTGTCGATCGTGAGCAGGCGCAGCGCCTCGGCCACGCTCGGCAGCGCGACGGCGGCGGAGGAGTGCTCCCGCGGCGATCGTCGCCGCGGGCCGGCGGGCCTCGCTCCGCCGCCTCTCGCGCTCCGGGATTCACCGCGGGCTCCCGCCCGTCCAGCGCTACGCGACGAGCGCGCGGGCGGCGGCGGCGCCCGACGTCCGCCGCGGACGCCAGGCGCACCTTCCTCGGGCTGCCTCGTCGCCCGCGCAGGCGCGGCAGGACGAACAGCGACCTCGGTGCGGCTCGTCCGCGCGCGCCAGGGCGCTCGGCCAGCCCCCTGACACGCGCTGCCCACGCCGCCCGAGAGTCGCGGCGAGAAGTCCCAGCCGAGCATCAGGACCCGCATCGCCGCCACAGGTTGCTGGATCCCCTCCGGGAACGCCAGGCTCCAGCCTGGCCCTGGGCTGCCGGGCTCCAGCCCGGCCCTGGGTCCGCCACGGGCTCCAGCCCGCTGCTCCCTCTCTCCGAAACCTCGTGCTCGTCGGCGCCGTCATCTCCGCATGGAACCGCCAGACGGTGATCACCTGCGCGCGAGCACCGTGCACGCGAGTGGCACACGCGGTTACATCCGCGCGCACCTCGATTCCCGGGACTCGCGGTCAGCACTGTCACGTTCCACCTGGCCGACAGCCTGCCGTCCACGGTGCTCGCCCAGCTGGGCAGAGCTGCGACGACTTTCAGCGATACGCAGGAAATCGACGCTGCAAGCGACTGGAAGAGGCTCGACGCCGGCCACGGGAGCTGTCTGTTGCGGTCTCGCGATGCCGCCACGTTGGTCCGCGATTCCCTCTTCCACTTCGACGATGTCCGCTACCGACTGCACGCTTGGGTCGTCATGCCCAACCAACATCCACGACAATCCCGTGAAGGCAGGCTTGGTGAGTCGAGCGGAGCGACTGGAGGCGGAGTCGCGCTGGGGTGGTGGGGTATAGAGTGTCCTGCCGGGGCTGGGAGCCTGGCGTGCCCAGGCCGGGCTGGAGCCCGGCGAGCCCGGGGCCACGCTGGAGCGTGGCGCGCCCAGGGGGCGGGCGAGCGAGCTGAAGACCGGTGTTCTGCAGACGCGGCGCGGAGGCCGCAGGAGGGGCGCTCGGGTGGCGGTCTCCCAGGGACGACGTCATCCTGGAGGGATGTCGCTGCCGACCGAGCTGCGCGAGACGCTGACCTTCATCCTCGCCGGCGGCCAGGGCGAGCGCCTGATGCCGCTGACGGCCAAGCGCGCGAAGCCCGCCGTGCCCTTCGGCGGCGCGTACCGCATCATCGACTTCACGCTCTCGAACTGCATCCACTCGGGGCTGCGGCGCATCCACGTGCTGACGCAGTACCAGGCGCGCTCGCTCGAGGAGCACATCCGCTTCGGCTGGAACTTCCTGCCGCGCCGGCTCTGCGCAGTTCATCAGCGTGCGCCCGCCGCACCACCTGAAGACCGGGCACGTGGTACCAGGGCACGGCCGACGCGATCTACCAGAACCTCGACACGCTCGAGGACGAGTGCGCCCAAGCACGTGCTGATCCTCTCGGGCGACCACATCTACAAGATGGACTACGGCCGCATGCTCGAGCGAGCACCTCGATACCAAGCGCCGCGACGTGCACGATCGGCGCGGTGCACAGGTCGCCGGCCGCCGAAGCCGCGCGCTTCGGCATCTTCGAGGTCGACGCGCGCGGACCGCGTGCGTCGTCGTTCGAGGAGAAGCCCAAGGTCGGCAAAGGAGATCCCCGGCCAGCCCGGCTTCTGCCTCGGCTCGATGGGCATCTACATCTTCGAGGCGCGCGGAGCTCGATGCGGCGCCTGCAGGCCGACGCCGAGCGCGGCGCCGAGTCGAGCCACGACTTCGGCAAGGACGTGATCCCGCGCGATGATCGACGAGGCGCCGGTCTACGCGCACCACTTCCGCGACACGCAGGTCCGGCGGCGTCGAGCCCTACTGGCGCGACGTCGGCACGATCGAGGCGCTACTTCGACGCGAACATGGACCTCTGCAGCGTCGCGCCGCAGTTCAACCTCTACGACCTCGACTGGCCGATCTACACGCTCTGGCACAACGACCCGCCGGCGAAGACGATCTTCGACGAGTACGACGGGCGGAAGTCGGAGGTGGTCGACTCGCTCCTGTGCCCGGGCGTGGTCGTCTCGGGCGCGCGCGTGCGGCGCTCGATCCTCTCGAACCGCGTGCGCGTCGAGGAGAAGGCCCTGCGTCGAGGACTCGATCGTCTTCGCCGGCGCCACGGTCGGCCGCGACGCGCGCGCTGCGCCGCGCGATCGTCGACAAGTGGATCCAGGTCCCGCCCGGCGCGCGCATCGGCTACGACCCCGAGGAGGACCGCCGCCGCTTCACGGTCAGCGGAGTCCGGCATCGTGCGTCGTCACCGGCGGCACCGCGACGAAGAACGCGCCGGCCTGGCTGACCGTGGGTGAGGGCCCGGGAGACGATGCCGCGCAGCGGTATCGCTCCCGGTCCCGAGCCGATCGATCCCCGGCGCGCGATCCTCGCGCGCCGCTGGTCCTCGCCTCCGAACGTCAGGCAGCGGCCGAGCCGATGATGCGCCCGAGCTCGCGCGGATCGGCGCCGAGAGCGCAGCAGCGCGCACGAGCAGATCGATCGAGACCGAAGGATCGCCCGTCTCCATCTTCGCGACGCGCGACTGGCTGGAACCGATGCGGCGGGCCAGCGCGGTTTGCGCGTCAGGTGCTTGCGCTCGCGCCGCGGGGCGCGAGGCCACGGCGCAGGCGAGCCGGATCTCGATGAGCGCGGACTCGGCCTCGGTCAGCCCGAGGAACTCCCTCACCGTTCCGACCTTCCAGCCCGCGGCCTCCGGAGGCGCTTGCGCCTGCGGGCAGTCATCGGGCCGATCTCGGCGCCTCTTCTTCCATATCGTCTCAGGCGTCAGCTTGCAGGCATGGATGACGTGGAATGGAGTCGTGATGGTCTTCTTCTCGAAGACGTCGAGGATCACCACGCGTCCTGGTCGAGGCGGGTAGACGATCCGCCACGGAAGTGCGCTCGTCGGGTATGCGCAGCTCGTGACAGCGAGGTCCGATGACCGGCATGGGTCGAGAATGCAGGCATTCCGAGGCGCTCGCCCTCCTGGAGCCGGCGGAGCAGGAAGCCTGCCTCCAGACGGGCTGACTTCGAGAACAGGGGCGAGTGGATTCGACCATGAACCCATGTAAGAGGTCGGCCTTCGGGGAACATGATATGTCAGGGCGGACATGTGCGTCGATGGGATCCGGGCGCGGATCCGAGGACGCTCCGGCGCTCTCGCGGTTACGGGGAGAACCGCGTGAATCCGTGAGTCGAGACCGCTCCTCCGACCCGCGCCCACCAGCAGCCACGCTTCGACGGTCTCGACCGGCCTCGCACTCCTCGCGGCTGGAGGGTCGCCCGGACGTCAATCGGACGGTGACGCCGTCGCCGGGTCCGCGGCTCCGCGCGTGATCCCGACCCGCTCGGGCTCGAAGCGCGCCAGGCGCTTCGCCATGATGCCCACGGCCTCCGGCTTCTCGTCGATCAGCACGAACCCGCGTCCGTGCTTCGCCGCGGCCTCGCCCGTCGTGCCGCTGCCGGCGAAGAAGTCGAGCGCGACGTCGCCCGACTCGCTGTGGACCTTGACGATGCGCTTCGAGGATCGCGAGCGGTTTCTGCGTCGGGTAGCCGGTCTTCTCTCTTCGAGCCCGTGGGCACGATCGTCTGCCACCACACGTCGGTGGGCGTCTTGCCGCGCGCGCGCCTTCTCGGGCGTCACGAGCTTGGGCGCGAGGTAGGGGATGCGGTCGATCGCGTCGTAGCGGAAGACGTAGCGCCCGGATCGAGCGCGTACCCCAGGGATCGAGTCGTGCTTCGCGGGCCAACGCGACCTCGTGCGCGCGCCGTAGTCGTAGGCCCACACGATCTCGTTCATGAAGTGCGTCGCGCTCGAGCAGGCGCGTCCAGCGCCACCTTGACGTGGTGCACCTCGCGCGCGTCGAGGTGCACGAAGAGCGACGCGTCGTCCGTCAGGCAGCGCGAGCGCGAGCTCGATGCGCGGGATCAGGAACGCGCAGTAGTCGTCGAAGCGGTCGTCGAAGGCCGCGCTCGCACGGCGCTCGACGAGGTAGCGTTTGCCCCCGAACCCACCGCGCTCGCCGCGCCTGCTTCGTCGCCGTGACGCGCATCCGCTTGCGCGCCTGCACCCGGCCGGTGTTGAAGGGCGGATCGATGTAGCACAGGCGCGCGAATCAGACGCCGGCAACGACGGGAGCACGCGACTGTTCTCGCCCAGGAGGATCCGGCGCATCGAGGGAGGTAACGTCGAGCCGAGCTCCCGACTCGTGCGGGAGGTTGCTCGAGCCGGGTCGATGCCGCGAGCGGCATCGTCCGCGCCTCGCGCCTCACGCCAGCTCGCCCAGGTACTTCGGCAGCATCTCGCGCCACAGCGGCCAGTCGTGGTCGCGGCTCGTCCCAGGCGTCGACGCGGTTCGGCACGCCCTTCTTGCCGAGCACCTCGGCCGCGCGCCAGGACTGCTGCGGCTCCTCGAAGCGGCCGGTGCCGTGCGCGAGGAGCACGAAGCGCCGGCGCAGGCGCGCGAGCTGCTCGCCCTCGCCGAGGACCGGCAGGAAGTGCAGCGGGGAGGCGAAGTAGTGATCCTGCGGCACCTGGTGGTTCATCCACTTCGTGACGTCGTAGGTGCCGCTCATGCAGATCGCCTTCGAGAACGCGTCCGGGTGGCGGCAGATCATGCTGAGCGCGTGGAAGGCGCCGATCGACGGACCGGTGACGAGCGATCTCGAGCGAGTCGAGCGGCAGTCGCGGCGGATCGCGGGCACGAGCTCGTGGTACACGAGGCGTCGTAGCCGCGCCTGCACGCGCGCGATCTCGGTTGCGGTCTTGCCGGCGAGCAGCGCCTGGCCGGCGACGCTGTCGACCGAGGAGAGCTTGATCTTCCCCGCCGCGAGCAATCCGTCGAGGGGCTCTCACCATGTGGAAGCGCTCCGCCTCCTCGGCGTCGGCCGCGGCCGTCGGGAAGAACAGCACGGGCGTGCCGAGCTCGCCCCAGCGCGTGACGGTCACGTCCTGGCCGAGACGATGCGAGAAGCCACGAGGTCTTGAGCTTCGACATGCAGCGGGCGGTGTGCGAGCGTCGCGGGAACACTCGAAAGGGCGCGGCATTCTGCGGGACCGGCGCCGGGGCGACAAGGCGCGGCCCTCCGCGCTCCGCGACGGACGTCACTCCACCGCAGCGACCGGCGCGCTCTCGCGCTCCGGCGCGAACGAGGTCAGGGAGGCGCGCCGCCTGCGCGCATCTCCGGCCGCTCGCGCAGGGCCGCGAGCACGCCGGCCACGAGCCGCTCGTCGCGCTCGCGCGCGGGGACGATGCGCAGGCTTTCCAGCTCGGGACCATCGGCGCTGCGCGCGAGGCCGGTGCCGCGCTGCGCCGCAGGGCCGGCGCGAGCCCGCGCGTCTCGAAGGCGAGACGTCCGGAGCACCGGGCGCGCCTCGGGCTCCGCTCGTGCGGCACGGCGACGAGCTCGCCGAGGGCGAAGCTCGCCACCGAGACGCCGTCTGGACCGGAGTCGTCGGGGAGCGTGCGCGCGCGCGTTGCTCGAGCCAGCGCAGGCGTTCCCTTCGATCCGCTCTGGCCGAGCGCGCGCAGGAACGCGACCTTCTCCGCCGGCGCGGCAGTCGCTCGCGAGCAGCGCCTCCGCGCGCGCCTCCAGCGCCCGGGCTGGGCGCGCTCGCAGGGCCAGGAAGGCGACCAGGAACTCGCGCTCCTTGCGCGCAGCCGCGGGCTCCATGCTGCGCTCTGTGCTGCGCGGTCCGTACTGCACGTCCGTACGGCACAGGTGCAGAGGCTCGCTCGTCCTCCGAGCACGGGCTCGCGCGCGAGCTCCGCTCGAGTCACGCGGCTCGCGCTCGGCCGGCGCGAGCCTCGGACGCGACGCCGGGACGCGCGTCCGCTTCTCGGGTGGTTCCTGCGCGAGCCCGGACGCCGCTCCGCAGGGACCGGAGCACGATCGAGCGCGGCGCTCGCCACGACCAGCAAGAGGTCCGCCGCTCACCAGACCGAGAAGGCCGAGGAGCAGCGGACCGGAGGCTCGTCCGGATGGAAGGCAACGCGCGTCATCGAGATCAGTGTCCTGTGCGCTCAGTACGGCTTGTGCACGCGCACCACGTCCTCGTCCCGGCCCGGGCCGTGGCACACGCCGCAGGACTCGTTGCCCGAGCGAGTCGGTCTGCACGTGGATGTGCGCCTGGGCGTCGGTCGAGTCGTGGCAGGCGCCGCACACACGCCGCCCAGCGCCGGATCGGGGCGTCCTGGTCGGTCGGGTGCGCGCGCGGGCGCCGGCTCGTGCCAGGCGTCGTTGCCGTGGCACTTGTCGCAGTTCGTGCACGTGCCGCCCGGCTGGGCAGGGAAGACGACGCTCGCGCGAAGTTCGAGACCGCGAAGTTGTTCGGGTACGCGCCCGAGCCGAAGCCGACGCACGTCGTAGGTCGACGGCGTTGGCGAGGTCCTGCGCCCAGGTGGATCTTGTGCAGCATGGTGCGGAAGCTGATCGTCACGCCCGGCGTCGTCGCGGGCGCGTTGGCGGCGACGTACTGCGGGCGGTCCTCCGACGCCGGACGTGCCGTGGCACAGGACGCAGGACTCGAAGCCGCGCCGCCCGAAGCCGTGGAAGGCGAGCTCCTGGTGGCAGTTGAAGCAGCTCGTGCCGCTGGCGATGAGCTCGTAGGGCTCGATCGTCGGCGGCCGAGCCGACCAGGAAGTCGACGTTCTTCGCGTCCGAGGTCGAGCTGGTAGCTGTTCGATCTCGCCGAACAGGTTCAGGGTCAGCGAGCGCGAGCTCCAGATGCCGAGCGTGTAGGTCCCGTCGACCAGCGGCTTGCCCGTCCACTTGCCGCTCGCGTCGCCCAGGTCGGGCGAGCCGTTGAGCGCCAGCGGATAGGTCGCGGGCAGCACGAAGTCGGTCGTGTAGCTCGCCGAGCACGGTGTCGCCGTCGCCGAACTCGACGAGCTCGGTGATCGATGGCCCGCGGCGGCGTTCAGCGTGTAGTCGACGCCCGCGCGTCTTCGTGACGAGCGTCACCTCGCGCACGGTCGCTCCGGCCGGCGTGCGCGCGCGCCAGGCCGGCCTTGTAGCTGGTCGAGTAGGGCGAGGAGAACCACAGGCGGTTCGCCGTCGACGAGCTGGATGCGCGCGTACTCCTCGCCGGCCTGGCCGTCGTCGACGACGACGTAGTCGTCGCGCGCGAAGCCCGTGGCGTCAGTCGACGTCGCACGTAGTTCTGCGGCGCGGCGCGTGGCCGCGGCCGGAGCGCGCTGTCGCCGCCCGCGTCGCCGTGCGCACCTGGACGCTGGTGCGCGGCTCCGCTCACGTTCCAGTGCGGCGCGAAGGCGCTGGCGAAGGTACTCGAGCGCGGCGGTCGAGACGCCCAGCGCGCTCGAGGTCGACCTGCATCGGCACGTTCACGCGTGAAGGGCTGCGGGCCGGTGAGGGCCGCGGTCGGGATGGTCGTGTTCAGGAGCAGGTTGTAGTTGCTCGGTCGGGCCCGAGATCACCACGCGAGGGGCCGACGATCGCGGCCGGCGCGATGTCCGCGCCCGCGTCGTCGACGAGATGCGAACGTGAGCGCGATCTTCTCGCCCGGATCGAGCGTGCCGTCGCCGTCGTTCGTGCCGGCCTCGACCAGGCTCGGTGACGCTCGAGGTTCGACGCCCGGTGTCGAAGTTCGGGTCCACGAGCGGGTGCAGGTGCGCGTCGAACACGGCCAGCGGGTTGCCCGTGGGCGCGTGGCACAGCTTGCAGTTGGCGTTGTTCGCCTGGGCGCCCATCGTCTGCCCGTTGGAGGTGTAGGGCTGACCCCAGTGCACGTCGTCGTGGCACGAGCCGCAGGCCTGGCGCGAGGGCTGGGTCTTGTGCGAGGTCGCCCTGCGCGGGCGCGGTCAGCGGCCCGTCGCCGTCCGGGTCGCCGTGGCACACGGCGCAGTTCGACGGCCCGGTGCGGATCGTGTCCTCGGTGGCCTTGTCGGCCGACGGAGAGCGCCGAGTAGCCCTGGTCGCGCGGCATCGGCGATCAGGCCGTGCGGCCAGGCCGGGAAGCGACGCGCCGAGAAGTCGTGGCCGAGCCGCCGACCACGTAGGGCGTCGGCGCCGGCCGCGTAGTTGCGCGAGCCGTCGGGTTGGTCGCGACGCCCGAGCACGGACGGCAGGTGCTCGCCCGCGTGGATCTTGTGGATCATGACCCTGAAGTCGATCGAGACGCCCGGCGTCCCGCCCGCGCCGCCGGGTCGTTGTTGTCCTCCGCGCCGGAGGTGTGGCACAGCACGCACAGCGTGGCGTCCTCGCGCCGGCCGCCGTGGACGCGCAGCTGGTCGTGGCAGCGGTTGCAGTTCTCGATCTTGACCACCTGGCGCGGCTCGACCGCGCCCGGTCGCCGATGACGAAGTCGAGACGTGGCGTTGTCGGCGTCGCGCTCGGACTCGCCGTCGACCGTGAAGTCCCAGCCGAAGGTGAGGCCCACGCGTGTAGGTGCCCTCGAGCAGCGCCTGGCCGGTGAGCTCGCCGTCCTCGGGCCCGAAGGAGGCCGTGTCGTTGAACGGCGCGAGGTAGGTGGCCGGGATCGCGCTCGCGAAGGTGTAGGTGTAGGAGCCGTCGGCCTGCTTCACGGACGCCGTCAGGAGATCGGTCTGCTCGGCGATCACGCGCTGGTAGTTGAAGGTCGGGCCGGAGACGAGCGCGCGGCCCGAGGTGAGCTCCGCGATGTCCCAGTCGCTGCCGTCGCTCTTCTGCAGCCGGAAGTTCACGCTGCAGCTCGTCGCCGACGCGGAAGCGTCCGCCCGGACGCGGTGCCGCCCGTGAGCGACTGGATCGCCACGTCGAGGCCGGGCAGGTCGTCGCCCTGGGAGAGCTCGGTGTTCGTGCCCGGATCGCCGGGAGGGCCCTGGGGCCCCGTGGCGCCGTCGTCGCCGGTGCAGCCCGCACCGAGGAGTGCGGTGCCGAGCAACGCCGAGCGCGAGGGAGAGCGGAGAGCTGGCGTGGATCCGGTTCATGGCAGTTGCCTCCTGTGACAGCGCGCGATCGTCAGCAGGATCGTCACGCCAGCAGGCGTCGCACTCTCCGGAGTCACCGCCGTACGAAGAGGTGCGCAATCGTGGACGGCGATGTGCGGCCGCTCTCGACACGTGCGGCGCGCTGCGAGCCGCGCGCGAGGAAGCGCATGACCGGCTGATCCTTCGGGCTCGAGCGATGTCTCGGCCTTCGGACTCGGCAATCCTCGCCCGCCTCGCGGGCGGCGCAGATCTCGGCCTCAGCGGTGGCAGGACGTGCAGGTCTGCCCGTTGTCGACGTGCGGCAGCGGCTGGCCGTTGCCGTGGCACATGCGCGGCAGTCCATGCCCGGTGCGTGGTCGGGCGGCAGCGGCGTCGCTTGCTCGTGGCTGGGCGTGGCCGCGTGGCACACGCCGCAGGACTCCCGCGCAGCGGCTCGTGGCAGGCGAGGCAGTGCCGGTCCTGCGGCGCGCCCCAGGCGCCGACGTGGCTGAGCGGGCTGCTGGTCCTCGTGGCAGCGCTGGCAGGAGTCCGAGTCGTGGCACGTCATGCAGCTCTCGCCGGTCCATGCTCGCGGTGAGGCCCGTGGCCGCGCCGGCGCCAGTAGTTGTTGTGGCTTCTCGGGCGGCTCGATCTGGTGGCAGGTCGTGCACTCAGACGGCTGGTGGCAGAGCGCGCACTGGTCGGCGCGGTCGCTCGAGCGCCCGCGCACGAGCGTGCCGTGGTAGCGCGTCCAGTTCGCGCGGTGGCTCGGCGGCGGCTGGTCGAGGCGGATCTCGGCGTGACAGCTGGAGCACTCGGACTCCTTCCGGGCCGGCGCTCGACGCGTGGCAGCGCGAGGCGCGCCTCCATGCTCATGCGCAGCTTTGCGCCGTGCTCCGCCAGGCTGTCCCTCGTCCTCCGCGACCGCTCGCGTGGCACGCCGCGCAGTCCAGGCCGCGCGCGGCGTGGCGCTGGTGCGAGTAGAGGATCTCGTCGGACTGGTGGCTCGGCGCGCGCGGCAGCTGAAGCGGGTACCCTCGAACAGCGACGCCACCGCGAGCTCCGGGCGGCTTATCGGCGTCGATCTGGGCGTGGCACAGGGCGCACTGGCGCCGGCAGCGGCATGCCCCGGATCCGTCAGAGTCACTCCAGTGGGCGTGGCAGTCGGCGCACTCGAGGCCCTGTCCCTCCACGTGCAGCTTGTGGCTGAAGGCGAAGCGTGCGATCGCCCTGCACCAGCGCGTTCACCAGCACGCAGCCGGCGAGGCGCCAGCGAGCGCCAGCGCGCCCAGGACGGCGAGCGTGCGCGCGGTGGAGAGCGTCGATCCTCCAGAATCGCCATACGGCCCCCAGGCGCAGAGTGTTTGGTAGACGGCGAGGTCGTCGTTCTCGAGGCTCGTAAGGAGAACTCGAGCTGCGAGGCGTTCGGAGATCGTCTTCGTTCGCGTGCAGGTAGTAGGTGCGCACGTCGTCGCGCTCGGCCAGCTCGAGGAGCTCGTGCTTGTACAGCGAGTAGTAGCTGCCGACGCAGGCCCTCCAGCGGTCCTCCGCGTAGGAGACGTCGGCGCCGAGCGAGCTCGTGTCGTTGTCGTCGCCGTTCCAGCGGTCGGCGGTGACGCTCAGCGCGAGCCCCTCCGCTCCCAGGTCGTGCAGCGTGGCAGTCGTGTAGTGGCGCTCCCAGTCCCGGTTGAAGTCGCCCACGTTCCCGGACTCGGTGACGCGCCGCATGTCGAAGCCCGCGTCGATCACCGTGTGCGCCCCGAAGCGGCGCGAGAGGATGAGCGTCGTCTGGCGGAAGGGAAGTACTCCTGCAGCGCCTCGGTGAAGGGATCGAGCTCGGTCACGCGCTGGGTCTGCGTGTGCAGGAGCTGGTAGTACCCGAAGCGCACGAGGGTCTCGGACTCGGCGTCGTCGTAGAACGCCCGCAGGCGGACGTCGCGCGGGTCGCCCTCGAGTTGCGAGTACTCGCCCTCGAAGCGCCAGCGCCGGGACAGCTCTTGCCACAGGCCGAGGGCGAAGAGGTCGTTGCGCTCCGTTCCGAGCGTGAGCTCGTCCTCGAGGTGCATGTAGTCGACGCGCGCGCGGCCGCCCTGCCAGGGGACGACCCTCGACGAACGTGCCGTAGGCCTTGTCGCCGTCGGGCGAGTCCTCGTAAGAGGTGCACGGGGACGCCGCCGTAGAGGCCGAGCTCGACCTCGTCACTTGCCCATCGGCTTCGTCCAGTAGGACACGCCGTCGAGGCGCGGCACCTCCGGGCAGACGCGGGTCGCTCTGCCGGCCGATGCGCACGGTCCCGGGCGAATCCTTCGGGTTCGCGTCGAGCGCCATGTCGGCGTAGGCGAGTACAGCTTCGCGACCACGGCGCCATCGTAGGTGTCGGAGAGGTCCTGGAAGACCTCGCCCTGGTCGCGGCCGTCGAGGTCGACGTCGGCGCGCGCCTGCAGGTGGCCCGAGATCACGGCGCGTTCGGGTCGGCGATGTCGAGCGCGAGGATCCCGCGCAGCTCGTGGTCCTGGTCGCCGTCGCTGAAGCGCCACGCGGTAGCGCAGGCCGAAGGAGCCGTGGATCCAGCTCGGCGGGCGGCGGGCGCGCTGCTCGCGACCTTCGCGGCGCCGGCCGTCTTTCCCGGCTCCGGCGCGCCGGAGGAGCGCTCGGCTTCGCGCTCGCTTGCGGCTTCGGCTTCGGCGTGGGCCACACCTCCTCCTCCTCGGGCTCGCCACCGGGTTCCGCGACGGGAGGCGCGACCGGCGCGGCGCCCTCGTCGTTCTCCTGCTTCTTCTGCGCTTCGCCCGGCGCGCCGGTGCTTCGGCCGCCGGCTCCTTAGCAATACGTAAGC
>ERZ1370068.634-contig-10579_pt1 | contig 22354 bp, 35 predicted proteins | sample MGYA00561227_ERZ1370068 | MGnify/ENA primary metagenome ERZ1370068 (study PRJEB38410, sample SAMEA6850437) | metagenome | study: Metagenomic assessment of the ecological functions of the soil: analysis of the soil microbiota associated with the... | reverse complement strand
GGATTCAAGATCGGCAGCCGCCTGTTCACGAGCGAGGGGGCCTGGCATCGTCGAGGACTTCGCGGCGCGCCGGGGAGCGCGTCTTCCTCGATCTGAAGTTCCACGACATCCCGAACACCGTCGCCGGCGCAGTGGCCGCCGCCACGCGGCTCGGCGTCTGGATGGTCAATGTCCACCGCGTCGGGCGGCGGCGCGGATGATGCGCGCAAGCCGCGCGACGCCGCGCGCACCAGGTAGGCGGCGCAGTGTCGTGGCCCGCTGCCGCTCGTCATCAGCGGTGACGATGCGCGACGCAGTCCTGATCAGCGGGCGCTGACGGAGATCGGCATGGCCGAGGGGATGACGGCGCAGGTCGGACGCCTCGCGGCGTTGAGCGAAGCCTCCGGTCTCGACGGCGTCGTCGCGTCGCCGCAGAGATCGACCTCATCCGGCGCCGCTGCGGGCGCCAGTTCGTCATCAGTCACGCCCGGCATCCGCAGCGCGACCGAACGTCAAGGGCGATCAGAGCCGGACGATGACGGCGGCCGAGGCGCTCGCCTCCGGCGCGACGGCTATCTCGTCGTCGGCCGCCCGATCATCGGCGCGCCCGATCCGCGTGCCGCGGCGGAGGCGGATCGTGGCCGAGTGTCACGACGCGCTCACATAGGAAAAGTCCCCAGGTGATCGCGCTGACGATCTATTCGAAGCCCGGCTGCCATCTGTGCGACGACATGAAGGCCGTGGTCGATCGTGTGGTGCGCAGCTCCCGCGCAGGCAATCACCGTCGAGGAGATCGACATCACGACCGACCGCCGATCTGGAGGCCCGCTACGGTCTCGGGATCCCGGTGCTGGTCGTGAATGGGAGAAGAGTCGCGAACTACGCGTCACCGAAGCCGAGCTCACGCGGGCGCTTATCGGCGAGGGGCTGGAGAGGCGTGGATAGGCCATCCCGCCTTTCCTGCCCGTCCCGCCCTACTTCCCCGTGATCACGAAGTGTCCGCGCCGGTTCTGCTGCCAGCACGATTCGTTTTCCTCGTTGCAGAACGGCTGTTCCGCTGCCCTTGCTGACGACCGTCATGCGAGCGGCCGGCACGCCGAGGCTCGTCAGGGTACTCGCTTCACCGCCGTCGCCCGGCGTCGATCCCAGATCCGAGGTTGCTACTCAGGGCTGCCGCGCGAGTCAGGCGTGGCCCTCGACGGTGAGCTGCGTCGTCGGCCATTTCTTCATCCAGTCGGCGTCGCGCTGGGGCAGGGCCGTCCGTCATCCCAGGATGTCCGCGCGCTTGTGGGATCGAAGAAGACGTCCTCGAGCGGCTTCTCCGAGTTGAGCTGATCGACGGACTTGCGGGCGAAGACCTCTCCCTCGGTCAGCGGACGCGGCGCCGGAGCGGCGGCGGGCGGCGCGGAGAGGCGCCGGCGGCGGCGGCGGTGCCGGAGTCGCGGCGGGAGGCGGTGCCGGCGGCGGTGGCATCGGGGCGGCCGCTGGCGGTTTCTTAGTGACATCCGGCTGCACCGCTACCGCGAGAGCCGCACTCAAGGCAAGGATTGAAACAAGAGCACGCGCACGAATCATTCGACACTCCTCGGCGCGGGCTTACAAAGTTGGTGTAAGCGGTGTCAATCAATCGATCACCGGATCTGCAGTGAGCCGTTCGTGGCGCGTCTCTTCGATGCCTGCCGGGCCGCCCGTTGTCGCGGCCCGAAAACCGCACTCGAGGGCTCGTTGAACCAGCACGCCGTCAGTTTGAGACGGTCCGCTACAATTCCCGCGCCGACGCATGGACACTTGCTGCGCGCCACGGCGCGCGCCAGCACCGTCACTTCTGGTTTCGCCGGCTTCGCGTCGTTCGTCACGCCGCTCGTTTGCGCGACAGTGCGACCGGTCCAACGTCCGGATCCTCGACTGCGGCTGCGGCACCGGCGCCAACCTCGATCTTCTGAATCAGCTTCGGCCGCGTCACGGGTTCGACCTCACCGAGACGGGGCTGCGTTTCAGCCGCGAGCGACGGCGGACCGCCTGGCGCGTGCCAGCGTCACTGCCGCGCCGTTTCCCGGACGGCGCCTTCGATCTGGTGACGTCGTTCGACGTGATCTCACTTCGCTCAGAGGCCGGCGACGAGCGGGCGGCGCTGGCGGAGATGTTCCGGCTGCTGCAGCCGGGCGGCCACGCAATCATCAATGTCGCCGCGATGGAGATCCTGCGCGGGCGATCATTCGGTGCTGGAGCCATGAGGAGGCGGCGCTACGATCGCGCCGGCCTTCATGCGCGCCTGACTGCGGCCGGCTTCAGCGTCGTGCGGCTCACCTACTACCAATACGAGTGCTGTCGCTGCCGCTGATGCTGACGCGGGACGCTTGCAGCGCCGCCGCGCGGATTGAGGGACGAACATCACGCGGACCGAGGAGATCGCCGTTCCACCAGCACCGGTCAATGCGCTGCTGACCGGGGTCTCTGTGGGTCGAGAGTCTGTGGCTGCGCGCCTTCGATGCGCCTCTTCGGCAGTTCCTCCTCTGCCTCGCCCAAAACCTGTCGCCTCTCCTCGGCGGAGCTCGCACCTGCGTAGATCCGCGCAGGCCCGAGGTGCCGCAGGTCGCCGCCCTGCGCGCCACGGGCGCGAGCGGTCCTGCCGGGGCGAACACCTGATCGGTTTCAGCGTGATCGGGTCGGCCGCGTTCAGGATCGCGACGTCGATCGCGAAATCGGACGGCAACATCTGGTCGAAACACCACCTGCTGGCCGGAGGCGGACGACGAGCCGCGATCCGCGGGAGAAATACCTTCGCGGCGATTCGCCCTCGAGGTGCAGCTGGATCGACGGCTTCGGCGAGCGCACAATCAACTCGCCTTCTCGCTCAGCCCAGCGCCAGCGCAGACCGATCTGCGGGTTGTATTCCTGCTCATGCCAGCCGCCGCCGCCGTAGCCGAGCAGCGGGCGTGTCGCCGATGCATCGAACTGCTCGATCGCCACCCGCGACGGCGGCGTTGCGCGAATCGTCATCTTCGCGAAGTCGGGACCCGCTCCCGCCGTGCAGTTGGATCATGCGGACAAAAACCCGGGCGCGACCGGCCGCTCGTCGACTGTCGTCGATTCGAGCACGCGACGGCCATCGATCGCGGCTCGCTCCTCGAGGTTTCTGCCGCCCACGACCATCGTCCCGCCAAGGCTCTCCCGCGCGATCCATCCGTCGATCGCACCGGCTACGAGCCCGCGACGCTCAACCTCGGCAACACCGGCCGATTCCGGCGTCAGCGACCACCCTTCACCGACGTACCACTCCGGGCCGATCGATGCGGTACCACCGCATCTCGTTCGGCCGGACGCCGCCGAGCAGCACCGGATACGGCAGCGGCCAGACGTATTCGGCCGGCGCCGATGACCGATGAGATCGACGTCGGCGCGCAGCGGATCGGCGACGAACCACACCGGCGCGCGCCCGCCGCCGTTCCAGCACTCACGGCCTCGAGCCACTTCGTGCTGCGGCGGCGACGGCAGACGCTGCGCCAGCGCCGGCATCGCGGCGCCGACCCATATGATCGGGCGCCGCAGATCGAGACTCCTCGCGGCGGTCCATCGCCGAGACCGGCGCTCGGCGACGCCGATGCCGCGGTCCGCATGTCCTCGAGCAGCCGGAACGCCGGCGCCTTCCGGCTCGCGAACGCCGCGACCGACGTGCCGCCGACGTGCGCGCACGTACGCGGCGGTCAGCGCGATGACGACCAGCCGGATGCGCCGCGGCAGCGCTCGGGCGCCGGCGACGGCGAGAAACGCCGCCGGAATCACCAGCGGCAGCGCGTAGCGGCTCGTGAACGTTTCCTGAAAGACCACATCGAACACGAAGTACGGACCGAACGCCGCGAGGATCGCGCCGAGCGCCGGGCGGTTCCGCCGCAGCAGGACGACCGCGCCGATCGTCCCGAGGCCGAGCACGATCACGGCAATCCACCACACCGCCCACGGCGCGACGAGCGCGTGGTGACAACGCGTCGATCAGCGTGCGGACGTTGGGGCGCGTCCACAACATCTGGATGTTGCTGAGATCCTCGGCGCCCTGATTGAAGAGCGCGCGCCAGCACGCCGCCGGTCCGCCGGTCAGCGCGACGAGCGGCACGAACCAGGCCAGGGTGCCGGCGACGTAAGCGGCGGCACTTTGCAAACTCTCCACGACAGGAGGACGACCCTCCGCGTCCTCCGCGGTGGAGGTTCTGCGTTCAAGAGACCGCACACAGGACGTGGACGATCAGCAACGGCACCGTCAGCCACACGACCTGCGACCGGATGCCGGCAGGCGAGCGCCCGGCGCAGCCGCTTGCGACGATCAACTCGCGATCGGTCGCCGCGCCGAGGATCAGCGCCTGCACGGCCACCGCCGCCGCAAGTCCGGTCACGTCGCTGAGCGGCCGCACGGTCGTGAACCAGCATAGAGGCGATGCGACCGCCAGCGCCGTCGCTGCGGCGATCCACGCGTGCGGGACGGGCTGGAAGCCCGTCCGCTACAACCGTGGAGGAACGCGCGCCCCCGGCGGATGTCGCGTCTCCGGCGACGATCGCGGATCTTCGCGTGCCCGCCGGCGATCGCGGACGTCGTGTCGCGGCCGCCCGCCGAGGACTCTTGTCGGGGACGGCCTTCAGGCCGTCCCACTCCAATCGGCGGAACAACGCCGCGATCGCGAAGACCCCAAGCGTTCCGGCGACGATGCTGACGACGGCGAGCGCGCTCGCTTCCGGACGGGATCAGCAGGCGCGCGCCCCGCGCGATCAGGATGAACAGCGGGTAGCCGGGCGGATGCGGCTGATGCTGGGCGACATCGAAGTGCCGCACGCCGAGCGCGAAGTTGATCGAATCGAGATCCTCGAGCGACGGCGGCAGGTACGGGAGATGGAACGCGAGAAAGACGACGGCGAGGAGAACGGACGAACGGCGCCCGGGAATCCACCGACAGGAAGGTTGTGCGCGATGGGCGGCGCTGCCTGTCCGGTGCCGGGTGATGTTCACGTCGGACGCAGGAACAGCCCTTCGTTGAGACTGCCCGTGCGGTAGCCCTGGAGATCGAGGCTGACGTAGCGTGTAGCCGGCGGCCTTCAGCTCACGGACGATCGCCGCGCCGATCTCCGGCTCGAGCGCGCGCGGCATCTCGTCGCGCGCGATCTCGACGCCGCGCCAGATCGTCGTGATGGCGGACGCGAAACACGCGGAAGCCGAGCGCGCGAACCGCCTGCTCCGGCGCGCTCGATCGTCCGCAGCTTCTCGTCGGTGACCTCGGCGTGGTACGGAATGCGCGACGACAGGCACGCCGACGCCGGCTCGTCCCACGTCGGCAGCCCGGCCTGGCGCGACAGCTCGCGGATCTCGTCCTTCGTCAGATCGACTTCGTCGAGCGGGCTGCGGACGCCGAACTCGCGCGCCGCCTGGCGCCCGGGCCGGTAGTCGCCGCGATCGTCGGCGTTGTTGCCGTCGACGACGATCGCGTGCGCGGCGCGCGGCGATGCGCGACAGGTGCGTGTAGAGCTCGTGCTTGCAGTAGTAGCAGCGGTTGGCCGGGTTGGCGCGGTACTCCGGACGCTCGAGCTCGTCGGTGCGGATGATCTCGTGGCGCAGGCCGAACTGTCGCGGCGATGTCGAGCGCGAGGCGGCGATGGCGCTCCGGATAGCTCGGAGCTGTCGGCGGTGACGGCGACGCGCGCGGTCACCGAGCGTGCGATGGGCGACGCAGGCCAGATACGCGCTGTCGACGCCGCCGCTGTAGGCGACGACGACCGAACCGAGCGAGGCGAGCCGATCCGCGCAGGGCCTCAGCTCTCATTCGTCGCCAGTCATCGTCCTTCGTCAGCCGTCCTCGTCTTCCGTCCTCGTCTTCGTCGTCGTCCGTCGTCGTCGTCCTCGCGATCGTCGTCGTCGTCGTCGTCGTCATCGTCTTCGTCGTCATCGTCGGGCGCGACGTCGAGCTCGAGCGGGCGACAGACCGATCACCTCGAGGTTGGAGCCGCACTCGGGGCAACTCAGTTGATCGCCCTTGTCGACGTCGAACTCGTCGACTTCGATCTCGGCGTCGCATTCGGGGCAGGTGGCCATACGGCTCTCCGATCAGTGCTTAGAATCCTCTGCGCGGCAGGACAGTCGCGAGTTATAGCGAGAACGTGCGCGGATCTGCAACGTGCCACTATCGCCGCAACTGGCGCGTTCCGATAGTCTCTCAGATGGCCAGCACTTCGGTCACGACGCAAAACGGTGGTCGTCGCCGACGACACGGCGTTCGTGCGCGATCGGTTTCGCGCGGCCGTCGAGAACGCCGGGCCACAAGGCGATCGCGGTCAAGAGCGCCGCGGAGCTGCTGGCGCGCGGTCCGCGCCGATCTCGACCACGATCGATCTCATCGTCCTGGATCTGCGGCTGCCGCACGCGCCGGGCGTGGAGCTCGTCCGGTCGATCCGCAAACTCGACGACGGCCGGCTGCCGGTCCTGATCTTCAGCGGCACGATCGCGAGCGCCGACGAAGTGCGCGAGCTCGCCGCGCTCGGCGTCGCCGGCTACGTCAACGAATACAGCGCGGTGCAGCACATCCTGCCGTCGCTGGCGCCGCATCTGTTCCCGGACAACTTCAACCGCCGCGGCAGCCCGCGCGTCGTGCTCGGCATCCCGATTCAGTACCGCTTCGGCAACACGATCGCGGCGGCGCTGACGCTCAACCTGAGCCACGGCGGCATCGCCATCCGGACGACGAGCCCGCTCGAGAAGCGCCGCCAAGATTCAAGCGTCCGCTTCCGCATGCCCGGCGTCGAAGCAGCGACATCGACGCGGAGGGCCGCGTCGCGTGGAGCGACCGCCGCGTCGGGATGGGCGTCCAGTTCGAGAAAGTCGATCCCGCCAACCAGACGCGTCATCGACCAGTTCGTCGACGCGCACTTCTTCAGCAACCGAAAAGCCTGAGCAATTGGGTAATTGAGTAATCTGGTAATCGAGTAATTGATTGGCGCGATTGGGTCGATGCCAATCAATTCCCAGCAATTACCCAATTACCCGATTATCCGATTCACCCGAGTCGTGGAGGCACTGTGGAACCATCGCTCGCGGTCACTCTGTGGCGGCTGGCCGGGCTGCTCGCGCTCGTGTTCGCCAACGGCTTCTTCGTGGCCGCGGAGTTTTCGATCGTCACGGTCAGCAAGACGCGGATCGATCAGCTGATTGCCGAGGGCCACCGCGGCGCGCGCGCGGTGCGGCGCGCGGTCACCTCGCCCGATCGCTACATCGCCGCGACGCAGCTCGGCATCACGATGGCGAGCGCTCGGGCCTCGGATGGCTCGGCCGAGCCGGCGCTCGCGTCGATCATCGAGCCAGCGGTCGCGCGCCTGCCGTCGTATCTCGCCGCGGCGACGACGCACAGCGATCTCGGTGGCGATCGCGTTCGCCGTGATCACGGCGATCGCAGATCGTCTTCGGCGAGCTGACGCCGAAGTGGATCGCGCTCGAGCGGCCGGAGGCCACGGCGATCCTGGTCGTCAAGCCGACTCGAGCTGTTCATGCGGTCGTTCTGGCCGTTCATCCGGCGTCGTCCACGGCGCGGCGCAGGCGGTCATCGGCGCGCTCGGCATGAAGGGCGCCGACAGCCGCGCGATGGTGCACTCGGAAGAAGAGTTGAAAATGCTCGTCACCGCCAGCCAGGAAGCGGGCGTGCTCGAAGAGCACGAGGAGCAGATGCTGCACCGCGTCTTCGGCTTCGCCGATCTGACCGCCGGACAGGTGATGATTCCGCGCACCGAGCTGATCGCGGTGCGCCGGCACGATGCAGCGCGACGAGCTCGTCGCCAAGATCGCCAGCGGACGGCTGACGCGGCTGCCGGTCTACCGCCGCACGATCTCGACGACGTGATCGGCATGCTGCACGTCAACGATCTGCTGAAGGCGATCGCGGCCGGCAAGCGGTCGATGGCGCGGCGTCGCTGTCGAAAGAAGCGGTGACCGTGCCGGAAACGCTCGGCGCCGACGATCTGCTCGCCGAGATGCGGCGGCGCCGCGTCGCGCGAGGCGATCGTGATCGACGAGTACGGCGGCACCGCCGGCCTCGTCACCTTCGAGTCGCTGATGGAGCGGATCGTCGGCGACATTCCCGGCAGCCGGCGCGGCGTCGGGACGCATCGCCGTGCGCCCGGACGGATCGGCCGACATCGACGGCCTCGCGCTCGTCACCGACGTGAACGCGCAGTTCGGCCTGCACATCGACGAGGAGACCTACAACACGGTCGGCGGCTTCGTGCTCGGACGGCTCGGCCGCGACGCGCGCGTCGGCGACACGATTCACGGCGGAAGGCCGGTGGATGCGAGTCACGGCCCTCGGACGGGCTTGCGCGTGGCGCAGGTGTGGTTGTCGAAGCCGGCGGCGAAAGCGCCCGCCGCGACGAAGGACACGGGTCAAACCAACGCTGAGTGAGCACAAAGGACACTGCGCGCAGCGCCGTCTGCGCTAGTGGTCTGTATCAACTGAAGCACTGGTTACAACGAGCGTTCGACCGCGATTTTCGGGCCGCGACAACGGAGCGGCCCGGTAGTAATTCCGGGAGACACGCCACTAGTCGGCGCGAAGCAACCGCAGCGCGTTCGCGATCACGATGATCGACGCGCCGGTGTCGGCGACCACCGCCATCCACAGCGTCGCGACGCCCGGCAACGGCCGCGACGACGAACGCCGCTTTCATCACCATCGAGATCGCCAGATTCGCCTTGATGTTGCGCACGGTGGCGCGGCTCAGGCGGCAGCGTGTAGGAATCTTCAGCAGCTCGTCGGCCATCAGCGCGACATCGGCGGTTTCGAGCGCGGCGTCGCTGCCGGCCGCGCCCATCGCGATGCCCGACATCGGCCGTCGCCAGCGCCGGCGCGTCGTTCACGCCGTCGCCGACCATCGCCACCGACCCGAAGCGGCGCCGCAGCTCTCGACCGCGGCCACCTTGTCCTCGGGCAGCAGCTCGGCGCGCACGTCGTCGACGCCGAGCTGCGCGCGCGATCGCCTGCGCGGTGCCGTGGCTGTCGCCGGTGAGCATGACGAGCGCTCTGCACGCCGTCGACGGCGCAGCAGATCGATCGCGTCGCGGCCGGCCTCGCGCGGCCGATCGGCGACGACGATGATGCCGGATCAGCCGATCGTCGCGGCGACGAGCACCGCGGTGCGTCCGGCGGCGCTCGATCGCGTCGAGCTCGCTCGTGCATCGCCGGCGAGCAGAGGCCGACGCTCCTCGAACAGGCGATGGCTGCCGAGAATCACCCGCGCGCCGCCGACGCGCCCTCGGCGCCGCGCCCGGCGAGCGCCGTCGACCCCATCGCGCCGGCGACACCGGGATCTGCGCCGCACGCGGCATGCGCGCGGATCGCGTGCGCGATCGGATGCTCGGAGCGCTGCTCGACCGACGCCGCGAGCGCCGATGACCGCCGCCGCGCCGACGCCGTTCGAGCGCGCACGACGTCCGACGACCTCCGGCGCGCCGCGCGTCAGCGTGCCGGTCTTGTCGAACGCGACGCAGCGCACGCGGCTGGCGCGCTCGAGGTGCGCGCCGCCCTTGATCAGCACGCCCTTCGCGCGCCGCGCCGGCGAGCGCCGCGACGATCGACACCGGCGTCGAAATCACGAGCGCGCACGGGCACGACACGACCAGCAGCACCAGCGCGCGGTAGAGCCACGGCGTGCCACGGCTGCCGCCGAAGACCAGCGGCGGCACGATCGCCGTCGTCGCCGCGAGCGCGATGACGGCGGGGGTGTAGACGCGCGCAAACCGCTCGACCAGCGCCTGCGCCGGGCGCGCGCTGCGCCTGCGCCCGCTCGACCAGGTGGATGATGCGCGCCAGCGTCGTGTCGCGCCGCACACGCGTCACGCGCACCTCGAGCGCGCCGCGGCCGTTGATCGTGCCCGGCGAACACGTCATCGCCCGGCGCGCTTGTCGACCGGCAGCGATTCGCCGGTGACCGGCGCCTGGTTGACGGCGCTCTGCCGGCGACGACCTCGCCGTCGAGCGGGATTTTCTCGCCGGGCCTGACGACGATCACCGCGCCGGGCAGGACGCGATCGACGTCCACGAGGCGCTCGCCGGCGGCGTCGCGGACCAGCGCCTCGGCCGGCGTCAGATCCATCAGGGCGCGGATCGCGGTGCGCGCGCGCGCGAGCGTGCGCGCTTCGAGCGCCTGCGCGACCGCGAAGAGGAACACCACCGTCGCGCGCTTCGGACCACTCGCCCGAGCGCGACGGCGCCGGCGGCGGCGACGAGCATCAGCACGTTGATGTCGAGCGAGCCGCACGCGAATCGCATTGACCGCCTTGCGCATCGTCACGCGCCGCGGCGGCGGCGAGCGAGACGACGAACGCGGCGACGGCGATGGTCGAGGGCAGCGGCGCGAGTCCGGCGGCGAACCCGGCGCCGAGCGCAGCACCCGAAACGAGCACCAGCGCCTGACGGATGCGCGTCTGCCGCTCGGTGCCGGCCACGGGTTCCTCGTGCTCGAGCCACGCGCGCATGCCGGTGTCGGCCACCGCGCCGGCAATCGCGGACGCGGACAGCTTCGCGGCGTCGTACTTGCACGTGCAGGCGCTGGCCGATCAGGTCGGCCGGAGAACGCTTCGAGGCCGACGAGGTTCTTGAAGCGGCGCTTCGAGGATCGCGACCTCCTCGCGGCAGTCCATCCCTTCGATCTTGAAGGTCGACTCGGCGTGCAGCTCGCAGACCGAACAGGTCGGCGTCATTTCTTGATCCCGCGCGGGGCCCGCCGCCGCGGGCGTGAACGGCCTGCGCGTGACGCCGGCACGCTCTTCGACGTGCTCGAGGCCCTGCTTGAACAGCTTGACGATCCGCGTCTCGTCGCCGAGCACTAGCCGATTGCCTTGAGCGTCGACAGCACTTTCCCGTAGTCCGGCTCGTTGCGGGCGTCCTCGAGGACTTCCTTGTGCCGCACCACGCCGTCCTTGTCGATCACGAAGACGGCTCGCTTCGCGATCCCCTTCAGCCCGATCATGTCCTCGTTGAAGACGCCGTAGTCGCGGATCGCCTGCTTGTTGAAGTCGCTGAGCAGCGGAAAGTTGTAGTGCTGCTGATCCTGGAACGCCTTCAGCGTGAAGAACGTGTCGACGCTGATCCCGTAGACCTGCGCCTGCGCCGCATTGAGCTCGGCCATCGAGTCGCGGAACGTGCACAGCTCCTTGGTGCAGACCCCGCTGAACGCCGCCGGGAAGAACGCGAGCACGACCGGCCGCCCGCGCTGCTCGCTCAGCTTGACCGGCTGCCGATCCTGGTTGGTCAACGTGAAGTCCGGGGCTTTCGAGCCGACGTCAACAGACATGTAATCCTCCTGATAGGCCGCTGTAATGCGCTGGCTGCATCGTCCAGGCCCCTACATTTTTACGCGCGCTTCGGATAGCATTTTCGTTTGGCGCTGCGGCAACGGCGCCGTCCTGCACATCTGATAGGAGCGTTCTCTGTGATCGAGGTTCAACACCTCACGAAACGCTATGGCCGCGTCACCGCGGTCGACGACGTCAGCTTCCGCGTCGAACGCGGCGAAATCCTCGGGTTCCTCGGCCCGAACGGCGCCGGCAAGACGACGACGATGCGGATCCTGACCGGCTACATGCCGGCGACCGAAGGCAAGGCGATCGTCGCCGGCTTCGACGTCTTCGACCAGCCGATCGAAGCGAAGCGCCGCACCGGCTATCTGCCGGAGACGCCGCCGCTCTATCCCGACATGACGCGTTTCGCGAGTACCTGACGTTCGTCGTCGAAGATCAAGGCGCGTCCCGGCCGCCGAACGGCGCCAGCGCGTCGCAGCAGGTCGATGCAGAAGACACGCATCGACGACATGGCCAACCGCCTCTGCGGCAAGCTGTCCAAGGGCTACCGCCAGCGCGTCGGCCTGGCACAGGCGCTGATTCACAATCCCGACGTCCTGATCCTCGACGAACCGACCGCCGGCCTCGACCCGAAGCAGATCATCGAAACGCGGCGAGCTCATCAAAGAGCTCGCCGGCGATCACACGATCATCCTGAGCACGCACATCCTGCCGGAAGTCTCGCAGACCTGCCAGCGCGTCGTCATCATCAACAAGGGCCGCGTCGTCGCGGTCGACACGCCGGACAACCTGACTTCGCGGCTGCGGGGCTCGGAAACGATGTACGTGCAGGTGGACGCCATGGGGCCGGATGCCGGGATCTCGCTCGGCGGGATCCCGGGCGTCACTCGCGTCGTCGAAGCGGATCGAAGGAACGGGGTCGTCGGCTACGAGGTCGAGACCGAGCACGGCCACGACGTCCGGCGGGACCTGGCGCGGACGGTCGTCGGCCAGCGGCTGGGGCCTGCTGGAGCTGCGGCCGATGCGCATGAGCCTCGAGGAGATCTTCCTGTCCCTGACGACCGAAGACCTCGCCACGCCGCCGTGGCGGCCGCCGAAGGAGAGATCGCCAATGGGTAACGTCCTCGCGATCGCCCAGAAGGAGCTGAAGTCCTACTTCTCGTCGCCGATCGCCTACATCGTGATCGGCTTGTGGGCGCTGCTCTACGGCTACTTCTACGTCGCCATCCTGTCGTTCTTCGTGCGCCAGAGCCTGCAGATGAACCAGTTCGGGATGCAGGGACCGCAGAGCGATGAGCGTCAACCAGCAGCTGATTCGCCCGCTGCTGCAGAACGTCACCATCCTCATCCTCTTCCTGATGCCGATGGTGACGATGCGGACCTATTCGGAAGAGAAACGGTCCGGCACCATCGAGCTGCTGCTGACGTCGCCGCTCACGGATCTGCAGATCATCCTCGGCAAGTTCCTCGGCGCGCTCGCGCTCTACGCCATCATGCTCGCCGTCACCGCTGCTCCACATCGGCGTGCTGTTCGTCTACGGCCATCCGGAGTGGAAGCCGATCGTGACCGCGTATCTCGGCCTGCTGCTGCTCGGCGGCTGCTTCATCTCGCTCGGGCCTGTTCATCTCGAGCCTGACGAAGCAACCAGATCGTCGCCGGCGATGGTCGACCTTCGCCGTGTTCCTGCTGCTCTGGGTGATCACGTGGGTCGGCAGCTTCTGGCGGCCCGACCTTCGACAAGCTGACGACCTACCTGTCGATCATCGACCACTGGGACGACTTCGGCAAAGGGCATCATCGACACGACCCACGTCATTTATTACCTGAGCTTCATCACGTTTGGATTGTTCCTGACCGCGAAGTCGGTCGATAGCGAACGGTGGCGCGGATAGGCTCGAGCGTAGGAAAATGATGCTCAACAGAATTCTCAGTCTGATCGGCTGGCTCGGGACGGCGATGGTGTTCGTCGCCGTGGCGATCCGCTTCGGCTATGCCCGCGAAGGAACAGTGGGCGTACTACCTCGCGTGGGCTGGTCTGGTCTGCGTCCTGCTCTACACGATGGGTCAGTGGCGCGAGATCGCGAAGGCTCTTCCGCGGCGCCAGGCCCGCTACGGCACGCTCGCCGGCGTCAGCGTCGCTGGTGGTGCTCGGCATCCTGATCGCGATCAACTACATCGGGGCGCGTCAGAACAAGCGCTGGGACCTGACCGCCGAACAAGCAGTTCAGCCTGTCGGATCAGACGCAGCAACGTCATCGCCGAAGCTCGACGCGCCGCTGCAGATGATGGTGTTCGCCGAGGAGCCCGACTTCCAGCGCTACCGCGACAAGCTGCGGCGAATACGAGTACTCGTCGAAGCAGGTCAGCACCGACTACGTCGATCCCGCCAAGAAGCCGTCGATCGCCAAGCAGAACCAGGTCCAGCAGTACAGCACCATCGTCATCAACTACAAGGGACGAACCGAGCGGGTCACGTCGGACAGCGAACAGGACATCACCAACGCGATCATCAAGGTGGTCAGCGGCCAGCAGAGGAAGGTGTACTTCACGCAGGGCCACGGCGAGAAGGACAAGGACGGATCGGAGAGCGCGGCGGCTACAACGCGATCGCCGCGCGCGCTCGGCCGCGAGAACTACACGGTCGAGAAGGTCGTGCTCGCGCAGACCGGTGCCGGTGCCCGACGATGCGTCGGTCGTCGTCATCGCGGGCCGAAGATCGACTTCTTCCCGCCGGAGATCGATGCGCTCAAGAAGTACCTCGACAAGCAGGGCAAGCTGCTGCTGTTGATCGATCCGCCGGACAAGATCGACTGCACCGCCGCTCACCAGCCTGATCGCGCTCGCGCACGACTGGGGCATGGACGTCGGCAACAACATCGTCGTCGACGTCGAGCGGCATGGGCCGTCTGATCGGGACCGACGCGTCGGTGCCGGTCGCCGCCAGCTATCCGTCGCATCCGATCACGCAGAACGGTTCAGCTTCTGACGCGCCTGACCCGCATCGCTCGCGCGATCGGTCACCCCGGTCATCGGGCGGCGTCAACGGGCACACCGCGCAGCCGTTCGTGGAAACCGAGTCCGCGGAGCTGGGCGCGAGACCGACATCAAGGGCGCTGCTGACCAGCGGCAAGGTCGCGTTCGAAGAGCGACGGCGACGACAAGCCCGGGCCGATCACGATTGGCGCGGCGGTGAGCGCTGGCGGTCGCCGGCGGCGGCCCGATGCGAAACCGGACGCGGCTGACGCGCCGAAGTCCGGAGACACGCCGTCGTGGTCGTCGGCGATTCCGACTTCGCCGCCAACGGCGGCGCTCGGCATTCAGGGCAACCGCGATTTGTTCATGAACATGGTCGGCTGGCTGTCGCAGCAGGAGAACCTGATTTCGATCCGGCCGAAGGACGCCGACGATCGCCGCATCACGCTGACGGCGACGCAGCAGGCGAATCATCAACTGGCTGTCGCTGCTGGTCCTCCCGGCGGCATTTTCGCGACCGGCGTCTACACCTGGTGGCGGAGACGATAGGTGCGGTCGTGCCGTCGGTCGTTGCGTCGCGCGTAGTCGTTGGTCATTAGTCGTTAGTCGAGAGCAAACAATGCGCGGGTTGAAATCGACGATTGCGCTTGTTCTCGTGCTCGCCGGCCTCGGCGCGTATATCTATTTCGTCACCGTGGAAGCAGCCGGAGGGCGGGGACGCTGCGAGCAAGCAGGAGAAGGTCTTCGCCGGGCTCGAGACCGACAAGATCGACGAGGTCAAGGTCAAGTCCGAGAAGGGCGACACGACGACGGTGAAGAAGAGAACGGCGCGTGGCAGGTGACCGCGCCGGTCGCAACCAAGGCCGACGAGTCGGAGGTGACCGGGCATCACCAACAGCCTCGGCCAGATCGCCATCGTCGCGCGTCGTCGACGAGAATCCGGCGGACCTGAAGCGAGTACGGCCTCGCCACGCCGCGGATCGAGATCAACTTCAAGGCCGGCGGCGACAAGGATTATCGCAAGCGTACGTCGGCGACAAGGCGCCGACCGGCGGCGACCTGTTCGCCAAGCGGAACGACGAGAAGAAAGTGTTCCTCATTCCCGGCGTTCCAGGAGGCGTCGTTCAACAAGGACACGCTTCGAGCTCCGCGACAAGACGATCTGGAAGTTCGAGCGCGACAAGGTCGACGGCGTCGACCTGACCACCGGCGGCAAGACGGTCGCGATGGCGACGCGCCGGCGGCGAGTGGAAGATCAGCAAGCCGGTCGACGCGCGCGGCCGACTTCGGCTCGGTCGAAGGGCTGATCGGCCGGCTGCAGTCGGCGCAGATGAAGTCGTTCGTCGCCGATCAGGCGACGCCCGCCGACCTCGAAGAAGTACGGCCTCGACAAGCCGGAGGTGACCGTCAACGTCAACGCCGGCAGCGCGAAAGCGACGCTGCTGGTCGGCGGCAAGGCCGACGACGGCACGATCTACGTGCGCGACGCGTCGCGGCCGGCGGTGATGACCGTCGAGAGCGCGCTGGTCGACGAGCTGAAGAAGGGCGCCGACGAGCTACCGGAAGAAGGACATCTTCGACTTCCGCGCCTTCAACGCAAACCGCGTCGAGTTCACGCGCAACGGACAGACGATGGTGTTCGAGAAGACCAAGGTCGGCGAGGGCGACAAAGCGACCGGACACTGGAAGCGCGTCAGCCCGACGCCCGGCGATGTCGACAAGGAGAAGATCGAAAGCATGCTGTCGCGTCTGTCGAACATGCGCGCCGCCCGTTCGCCGCGCCGAACGCGAAGACATCGGCCTGACAAGCCGGCGATGTCGGTCGTCGCGAGGTTCGACGACGGGAAGAAGGAAGATCGCGTCACGTTCGGAAAGAACGGCGAGGACGTGTTCGTCGGGACGGCCCGGCGAACCGGGCGCGGGCAAGGTCGACACCTCCGGACTTCACCGAGCGTCAACAAGACGCTCGACGAAATCTCGAAGTAGCGCAGCGCTCTCCGGGCCTGCCGTGCGGCCGCTTCGCGACGGAGCCGCACGATGACACGCGCGCGCGTTCGGGATCGACAGCGTCGCCATTCCTTGCGAACGACGAAGTCCACCTTCACAATGGCGCCGGTGTGGATCAGGTGAAGACCGATCGGCCCGCGATCGCCGCACGAATCGTCTCGACGTCGCCGGCGCTGCGTTGGTGCGCGCCGCTGTGGGTCATCGTTGCGGGCGGCGCGCCATGCGACGCCGAAGCCGAACGTCAGCGCTGCCCCTCCGGCCGCTCCTGCCCCTTCCCGCCCTTCAACACGACATCGACACGATCCTCGCCGCGCCGGCGCTCGACCGTGGTTATTGGGGCGTCCTCGTCAAGTCGTTGAAGACTGGCGAGACGCTGTACTCGCGCAACGCCGCAGAAGCTGATGATGCCGGCGTCGAACATGAAGATCGTGACGCTGGCGGCAGCGGCCGAGCGGCTCGGATGGGACTACACCTAGCGAGACGCAGGTCCTCGGCGTCGGTGCGATCGACAACGGCGTACTCGACGGCGATCTCGTCGTCGTCGGCTCCGGCGACCCGAGCCTTGGCGTCGCCGACGGCATGGCGGCGCGCGTCTTCGACGACTGGGCTGGCACAGCTGAAGGCGCGCGGCGTCCGCACGGTCCGCGGACGCGTCGATCGGCGACGACAACGCGTTCGACGACGAGGAACTGGGATTCGGATGGTCGTGGGACGATTTACCCGACGATTATGCCGCCGGCGTCAGCGCGCTGCAGTTCAACGAGAATGCGGCTCGCGTGACGGTGACGCCGGGCGCCCACGCGGGCGAGGCGGTGTCGGTCGATCTCGCGCCGGTGGGCACGGGGCTCACGATCGACAATCGACCGACGACCGCGACGGCCGATGTGCCCGCCTCGATCGCCATGCGGCGCCTGCCCGGTAGCTCGCGGCTCGAGCTGCGCGGGTCGATTCCAGTGGGCGCGTCGCCGGCCGTCCGGGTCGTGTCGGTCGACAACCCGACGCTCTTCGCCGTCGCGGCGCTGCGCGATGCGCTCATCGCGCGCGGCATCGACATCCGCGGGCCGGCCGAGGACGTGGACGGGATCGTGAATCCGCCGAAGCGGCGCGACGGGGTCGTGCTGGTGTCGTACCGGTCGCCGCCGCTGTCGGTGCTGGCGGTGCGGCTGATGAAGGTGAGCCAGAACCCTCTACGCCGAGACGCTGCTCAAGACCTCCGGCCTCAGCCAGGTGTCAGACGTGTCAGACACCTGCCGGTGCGGCGGGCGAGCGCGGCGGGCGGACGCGCGGTGGTGCAGTCGATCGCTCCAGCCGTGGGGTGTCGCGAACGAGTCGATCATTCAGCGCGACGGCTCGGGCTGTCGCGCTACGACTACGTGACGGCGGATGCGCTGGTGACGATCCTGGTGCACGTCGCTCGCGACGATCGTCTGCGCGGGCCGTTCGAGGCGTCGCTGCCGATTGCCGGCCGTGACGGCACGATCGCGAACCGGATGAAGGGGACGGCAGCAGAAGGAAACGCGCGCGCGAAGAGCGGATCGATGTCCAACGTGCGCGCGCTTCCGGTTACCTCACCAGCGCCGGCGGCGAAGGGCTGGTGTTCTCCATCATCGCCAACAACTTCGAAACCACCGCCGACGTGATCAACCGCGCCACCGACACCATCGTCGTGCGGCTGGCACAGTTCGCGCGGTGATCGGCGGCCCTGAAAGGGCCGCCCCAGGCACGGTGACTCGCGGCCTCTGAGAGGGCCACCGCACGGCTACCGGCGCCAGTACTAGCGTACTGTAGGCCGGCCCTTTCAGGCCGGCACGCGTCACCGCGGCAGAATCGTCGCGTCGTTCTTCGCCGCGCCCGGCGCCACGGCCATATACGCGCCAGCGCTCAACACGATCTGATCGATCGACAAGCCATCCTCGCGCACCTGCACGCGGATGGTTCTGCGTGCCGCCGGCGGCGAAGTAGATTGGCGCGCCCAGGCCATCCCACTCGTCGTCCGACCAACCCCAGCCCTGGACGCCGGCATTCATCCCTTGCTCGATGCTGAGCGTTCGCGCCGACGTCGAGCCGATGCGCGCGGACGCGACGCCGTTGGCATCGACCGAGCCTGAGCACTGGACGTAGACCGAATCGTTCGCCCACTTGTTGCTGTCGGCCTTGCCGCGCATCCACAGGTGATACCCGACTCCGGCTTCGGCCTGGAATGTGATCTCGAAGTAGTTCACCGGGCCTCGCGAGCGGCGCCGCAACGTTTAGCCGCGGTCTTGTTCTGATTCCAGATGCGCTTTCCGCCGCCGCCGCGGCGTCCGCGACCAGCGACCAGGTGCCGGTAATCACCGTCGCATCCGACGTATAGAGCACGATCTCCCGCACGCCGACCGTGATGCTGAGCGGCTTCGTGGCGGCGTTGCCCGGCCAGCCGGCATCGGCCGCTTGCACGGTGAACGTCGACGTGCCGACCGCGCTCGGCGTGCCGCTGATGATGCCGTTGCTGAGCGCGAGACCCGCGGGCAGCGAGCCGCTGACGATCGTCCAGGTCGTGAGACCGGTGCCGCCGGTCGCCTGCAGCGTCGCCTGATACGCCTGCCGCACGCTCCCCGCGGCCAGCGCCGTCGTCGCGACGCTGATGGGGAGCGGCGCGACGTTGATGATCGCCGGCGCGTAGGCGACGCGCGAGGCGTTCCATGAATCCCGTCCGCGGACGGTCGCGACAAATGATCCGAACGTCGTCGGCACTCCAGAGATGATGCCGGTCGCTGCGTCGATGCCGACGCCTCCTGGCAGCGATCCGGACGCGATCGACCAGATCGTCGATCCCACCTGGCCGGAGGACGAGGCGGCGATTTGGAACGGCACGCCGACCGTTGCGATCGCGGGCGCCGGCACCGCGATCGAGAAGGCAGGCGCGTCGATCGTCAGTGCGAGCGTCTGGCGTCGCTTGGTTCGACGGCCAATTGGCGTCCCAGTGCGGTCACGCCGAAGGTGAACGTGCCGGTCGACGAGGGCGTGCCGCTGACGGTGCCGTTCGAGTCGACCGACACGCCGGCGGGCAGCGTGCCGCCGTTGACGGACCACGACGGCACCGCTTCCACCCGACGTGCGCAGCACTGCGTGAATCGACGACTGATACAGTCCATGGTCGAGCGACGTCGTCGTGACCGCGATCGCCGTCGGGGCGACGGTCACCATGAACGGCTTCGAGTCGGTGCGATTCGCGCCCCACGAGTCCTGCGCGGTGACGACCGCCGTCGTCGTGCTTCCCACGTCGTCGGCACACCGCCGATCGCGCCGGTGAGCGCATCGAGACTCAGACCGCCCGGCAGCGTGCCCGATGACACCGTCCACGTCGCGGTGCCGAGCGTGCCGCTCAGGCTCGGACTCAGCTGATAGGGCACGCCGACCTGCGCGGCGCCTGCAGCCGGCAATCGCCATCGACGAACGACGGTGCGTCGATCGTCAGCGTCAGCGGCGCCGACGTTCTGTTGCTGGTATCCAGCGTGTCGTAGGCTTCGACCGTGATGACGCCGCTCGACGGCGGACGGAGTTCCGGAGATCGTCGCCGTGGCCGGATCGAACGTCATGCCAGCCGGCAGCGTGCCGCCGACGACGTTCCACGCGCACGCGCCGAGCGCGCCGACGCACGACAGCTGCTGCATGTAGGGCTGATTGACGACGCCGTTCGGCAGGCTGGCCGGCACGATCTGCACGTGCGCCGTGCCGGAAGGGGCCGCTGTTGTCGCCGCTCAGCGCGCCGGCGGTCTGCGCGAGCACGACGTTCACGTTTGCGCCGACATCCTCTCCGTCGGCGCCGGCATTGATGTAGGGGCTCGAGCCGTTCAGGTGATAGTCACCGGCAGCGTAGTCGACGAAGCCGGCCGTCCAGGCCGCGACGGTCGGAAAGAAATTTCCGGGCGGGTAGTTCTTCGCGCGGCCGCCGGCGAGCACGTCTCGCGGTGACGACGCTGCCCGGCAGCACGCCGCAATCGAGGCGTTGCCCGCCGACTCTGCCCGATCCGAAGAGGCCGTAGGTGCTGTGCACCGACATGTTGTTCGTGATCTGCGAGGAGGTGGTCGGTGTGCCGCACAGCGCATAGATGGTGGTATCCGTGGTGACGATGGTGTTGTGGTCGATCGTGACCACGTCGGCGCCGTCGCCCATCTGGAACGGACGTGACCCGGTTCCCCACGTCGCGCTGGTCAGATCGTCGAAGATGTTGTTGCGAACGACGATGTTGTTCGTGCCGCTGGCTCGGATGCGAGGTTGTCCGTGCCGAGGATGTTCACGCCGCCCGCGGTGTGGCGGACGATGTTGTGCTGGAACGTGACGCGCTGGACGGCGACCCACGGCGCGCGTGTCGTCCTGATTGCGCGGCGTGAACACGATCGGATAGCCGGGCTGATCGGCCACCCAGAGGTTCTCGAACACGTTGCCTTCGATCGTGCACGTCCTGGGCGTTCTTCAGCTCGAAGATGTTCTTCACCGCCCACTTCGTGACGCTTCGCCGGCGTGCCGGCTCGTTCCAGCGCGCGCCGCGTGTCCGTGAGAGAACGGGTTCGGCGGTCGTCCAGATACATGCCTCGGCCGCTCGACGTGCGGCCGTAGACCGACGCATTCCTGCGCGCCGTCGACCGGCGTCCACGAGATCGTCACACCTGCCGCTCGTCGCGCGTCGCGATCGTGGCGGACACTTCGAGCCGACGCGGTCGACGTCGCGATGGTTCAGTTCTGCCCTGCGGCTGCGCGTGCTTGACACCTTGTAGTAGTAGGTGCCGGCGGGCGAGCGAACCTGCCGCCGGGCGTGCGCGGCCGCGGCTGACGTTCGCCGGCGTCGCGATGATCGGATTGCGCCACGCGAGCGGCTTGCTGCAGATAGTTGCGGCGGAAGACGACGTTGAGTCGTGACCAGATTCTGGATCGTCGGATCGGCGCCGCCGAGCAGGAAATTCTCAGTCGCGCGCCTCGAGGTAGTTGTTCTCGATCACATAAGTTGCCCGGGCCGTTGAAGCCGCCGATTGCCTGCGTGTCCTGGCCGACCGCCTTGCACTCGGACACGTACGAGTTGATCACCGACGTGTCGCGGCTGTTCAGCGCGATGCCGCGCTTCTGGCCCGATCGCGGATCGCCGTGCACGTAGACGCGATCGAGGACGAAGCGCGTACGGCACCTGCGACAGCTGCGGTCTGCGACGAGTCGCCGGCGCCGAGGGCGATGATGTCGCCGTAGCCGTCCACGTTCGCCTGGAACTCGAGAAACATCAGCTTCCAGTGGTTCGCCGCGGCGGCCGTCTGCAGCGCCGACAGGCTGTTCGGCGATTTGATCATCGGCAGCTGCGCCGCGAAGGCTGGCGTCATACGGATGCCGGGCCCGGCAGCAGCGCATCGGGCGCCGCGCGATCGGATGGTGATGTAGTCGGTGACGGCGCCCTGCATCCTCAGCACGAGAGTTGCCGATGCAGGTCGCCTGCGGCGCCAGAGCGTAATCAGGTCGCCGGGCTGAGCCCGATCGTGATCGCCGCCTGCAGGTCGCCGCCCGCCGGGTACCGCAATCGTCGCCGCACGCGCACTGGACGCGAGTGTCGAGACAACATCGTCGTCAGGCAGACGGATATCCAAATCCGCATGTGGACCTCAAAACGCTTGTCGTGAGCGCGCCGAGCCTTGGCGCGATCAGGCGATTGGCAATTGAGGTGCCACTACGGCTGAGTCTGACTAATTCAGCAATTTTGCATAGATGGGTTAGGACCCAGCGTCGCTGAATGTTCTTGTAACTCGACCGGCGGAAATTGAAATTGAAGAGGTGTCGAACGACGAAACTGTGCCATGGATGAGCTGTGCGTTGTTATGGCTGAGCTCTGCGGACGAATCCCGCCCGAGCGCAGATCGCAAATCTGTTGGTTCGCGGCATCGACCGGCTTCCGCCTTGGGCGAGTCTGCTTTTCCGCCGCCGCGTCCACCGAACTGCTCGATGATCGCGGCCAGAATCTCGTTATGGGACGCTGACGTCCGCCGATCGCGCGACGATCGACCAGCGCGCTGGCTTTGATGTCAGCAATACGTAACTGAACGGAAGTAAT
>ERZ1370068.3412-contig-2525_pt1 | contig 22366 bp, 29 predicted proteins | sample MGYA00561227_ERZ1370068 | MGnify/ENA primary metagenome ERZ1370068 (study PRJEB38410, sample SAMEA6850437) | metagenome | study: Metagenomic assessment of the ecological functions of the soil: analysis of the soil microbiota associated with the... | reverse complement strand
GTAGCGTACTTCGTTCAGTTACGGCTGCTAGATCCTCGAATACCACCTCGGCGGTTGTCATGGTCTTCATCGGGAAGGTCGCTTCTGCCTGGCCCGACGGCTTCGCGACATGCGCGAATGCGCCACGACGTCGCGGGTCATCGAGAATTCGTATTCGGTCGTGCGGCCGTTCGTGACCGTCAGCTCCACGCCGATCATCGTCACGCCTGACGGCGCGAGCCAGTGTTCTTCGGTCAGGCCGTTCAGCGGCCGCGCACTGCCCAGCATCCGGCGAGCAACGCAGGCGCTCGACGTTCCAGGACTGGCTCGGTGTGGCCCGGTGTCGACGCCGCTCTGAGTCGGACGAGCATGAGCATCGTGACGAGGGTGAGCATCATGCGCGCGAGGATACGCGGCCCGGACTGGTCGCCGTCTTGGAAAAACGCGACATCCGAGCGGCACGCATCCGGCAGACGACGGTCGCCTCTGGGCCGGCGATGCGCCGGGCTGAATATCGCCGTGGCGAGGCTCTCGGGAGTGTCCGCTTCGTCGGCGCATGACCCGCGAAGGCGCGCACGTCGCGGTTGAAATAATGCCTGATCGTAAAAGCCCAGCTCTGCGGCGAGACGGGCCCATGGACGAAGGTCGGTGCCCAGCTGAATCGCGGAGCACCTCCTGAAGAAACCTGACGATGCGGAGGAACTGCTTCGGCGTGAGGCCCACGGCCGTGCGAACAGAGCGTTCGAGCTGTCGCGGTCCCATGCCCACCTGTGCGGACAGATCGGTCACGCTGAGCAATCCGCGCCGGGTAGCGTATGCGCCGTGGCCTCGTCTGCGACCGGGGGCGCCGGTCGATCGGCGACGAACTCAATGAGGACGGCCTCGAGCGCGGACAGCATTCGTGAAGGGTCGACGCCGTCACGACCTCCGCGCGGCCGGTGGGCGAGGGTGCGATTCAGCGTGGAGAGCGGCGTCACCTGATCGACGAGCCCGTCTGTGACACGCCAAGCAATCGAAACCCGGCGCCCGGCAACAACCTGGCGCCGGCAATTCTGCCACGGCCTCCGGGGCGCCAGCCACAACGCTCGCGTGAGCTGGCCGGCGAACAGGACGGGCCGCTGCCTGCTGCAACGACCCGTCCGCCATTTGCTGGGCGAAGGGCACACCGCCGTGCACGATGATCTCGGGGTGTCCGTCGGGAAGATCGGATCAGCGACGTCCGCCGCGGTCTCGCTCTCGAGCGACCAGAGCCGACGAACGAATGGAGCGCCGGCGCGGTTCGTAGTCGCGATGCTCCATCAGTTCGAGACTCTATGTCAGCCGCGCTGGCCCCGCCAGCTGTCCAGCCCGATTTCATGGCGGGATCCCCACGTGACCAAGAGCCGGATGGAAGCCGTTCAGCGACGGCGTGCTGGCGATCATCATCACCATCATGGTGCTGGAGCTGAAGGTGCCGCACGGCGCCGACTGGCGCGCGCTCGCAGCCTGCTGCTGCCCAGTGTTCCTCAGCTACGCGCTGAGCTTCGTCTACATCGGCATCTACTGGAGCAATCACCATCACCTGCTGCAGGCCGATCGAAGCGCGTCGACGGCCGCGTCCTGTGGGCGAACCTGCACCTGCTGTTCTGGCTGTCGCTGACGCCGTTCGTCACCGGCCTGGATGGGCGAGAACCACTTCGCGCCGCTGCCGGTCGGCGCTCTACGGCGTGGTGCTGCTGCTGTCGGCGATCGCCTATTTCATCCTGACGCGCAGCCTGATCGCGCTGCACGGCGCCGACTCGGTGCTGGCCAGCGGCCGTAGGCCGCGGAGCATCAAGGGGGCCTCATCTCGCCCGCGCTCTACGTGTGCTCGCGATCGGCCCCGCGTTCGTGAATGCCGCTGCTCGGGTTGTCCGTGCTGGTCGCCGTCATGTGGCTGGTTCCCGACCGGCGCATCGAGCGGAATCTGAGCCGATAGCCGTTCTCCTCCGTGCCATAATCGCCCCGCGTCCCCGCCTACGGGCGGGAAAATGGAGGATACGATGCGCATATCTCGTCGAGACTTGGGTTTTGCTGCTTCCGTTCATTGCGGCATCTGCGGCGTCGCCGGCGCGGGCCACACAAGCACCTGCGCGCACGAAGCTCGCGACGAAGATGTGCACCATGCGCAGATTCCGTACGCGGGCGACGACAAGAAAAAGGGCCGGCGGTTCTTCACGGGCGAGACGCACGGCGGATTCAATCTCGGGGTCCACGAGACCATTCTCCTGGGATCGGCGTCGAGACCCACGCGCCCCGCCAAACACGTGCATCGAGGAAATCATCCTCGTCGTCGAAGGCACCGTCGAGACGAACGTCGAGGGGAAGACCGGAGAGTCGTCGACGCCGGGTCGGTGATCTTCTTCGGGTCGAGACCAGATGCACAACGCGCGCAACGTCGGGAGAGGTTCCCGCGCGCTATGTCGTGGTCGAGCTTCGGGGCGACGAGGCGTAGCGCGGCGCTACATGGAGGCGAGCAGCAGGATCCAGCTGCTGCGTCCCGGTCTTCGCCGACGCGATATCGGCCCCATTCGCTGAGCGAGTGCTGGTTGCCGCCGCGGCTGCGCCGATGGCCATCGAGGGGGCACATCGTGAGCGACGGCTGGGCACGGGTCGCCAACCTTCGGCTCGAACATGCCAGAATCTCTGGAGCATACCCTTTTCCCCAATGGTCCCTCACGCCTTCCTTCTCACCGGCGTATTGCGGCGGACGCCGCGCTCGGAGCCTCCTCCGGGCCGACTCTGATCTTCCGCTCGCGCGCTCGACTGCAAGCCGGCACGCTGACGCTCGGCGAGGCGTTTTCGTTCATGAGCGGGTTGTAAGCTTTCGCGGCAAGCTGACCTACGCGATCGCCTTCGGCCGCGGATGCGACGGCCCCACGCTGGTGATCACGCCGACGCGCGGACTTCAACGGCCCGACGTGCTCGTCGACCGGGCACGTCATTCACGAGTTCGCGTCGGTCGACGTCGACTCGGACGAGCCCCGGTATCGCCGTCCGCTCGAGCGCGACGTCTCGGCCCTGGCAGCCCGGCTGGGCGATGAGGCGCGCGTCGTGCTGCTCGGCAGCGTGGCCTCGGGCAGAAGATCGTCGACGTCCTGACGGGGATTCTGGGCGCGCGGTTGTGTTATCCACCGTCGTTCATCGGCCGTGGGGACATGAGCCGCGGCGGGTTGTTGCTCGGAAGCGCGGCGTCGGCGACCGAACTCGACTACGCCGTCCTCGATTCGAGCGCGCCCCGCCGCGGGCCTCGTCCGCCGAAGCTGGAGCCCGTCCGGAGCACACACGACGTCGCGGCCGGGCGCTGCCCGAGCCGCCAAGCTGCGCGCCGCGGGAGCGAGAGGCTGTGATCATGCGCCGAGGACGGCGTTCCTCGTCCTGTTCGCGGCGCCGCCTTTCGCCGAGCAGGCGCAGAATCCTTCGCCGATGGTCGAGCGCGGGGGTCCCCTCCGCGGCTCGTCGAAGCGGCGCCGCCCGGCCGTCGGCCCATGGGCACGCAGCAGTTGAGCGCAGTCCGGGCCCGAGAGTTCCGAGGGGCTGCGGTAACGCGCCACAATCGTCCGCACACACGCATCACCGGAGGATCGCCATGGATCGACGCACGTTCGTGCTGGGGACCGCGGCCGCGGCCGCTTCACGCCTCGCGGCTGCTCGCGTGGCAGGCGGCCGGTGTCGAGCTCGGATCGATTGACGGCAGCGTCAGCGGCAACAACTTCACGCCGGCGCAGTTTCTCGACTACCTCGAGCTCGATCAAGCTCACGTGGGCGATGATCTCCCTGCCCGCCGCGATGCTCGACGACGAAGCGGCGATTCGACAGGTTCGGGCGCACGCCGACCAGCTCGGGATCAAGCTGCAGCTGGCGCACGGCTCGGTCTGTCCAAGCTCGCGATCGTTCAACGCCCAGCTCGGCACGCTCGAAGCCCAGGTGACGCGCGCGTTGAAGATCTCCCAGATCTTCGGCGCGACCTGCATGCGCTGCGTCCTCGGCGGCGATCCCGAGCGCCCGCAGATCGAGATGCACATCGACAACATGGTCAAGGCCGTCCGCGGCCTGCGCTCACGCATCGTCGACTCGGGCGTGAAGCTGGCGTGGGAGAACCACGGCGGCGACGTCCAGGCGCGCGAGATGAAGATGGCGATCGAGGCCATCGGACGCGACGTCATCGGCGTGTGCCTCGACTCGGGCAACCCGGTCTGGATGCTCGAGGATCCGCACATGACGCTCGAGACGCTGATGCCCTACGCCGAGACGTGCGCACGTGCGCGACAGCGCCGTCTGGAAGGTGCCGGAGGGCATCGCCGTGCGGTGGGTGAACATGGGCGACGGGAACGTCGACATCGACGGCTGGATCAAGAAGTTCATCCAGGCCAAGCCGGGCCTGCCGATCATCTTCGAGAACCTGGTCTCCGGCGCATCCGCAGGATTCATCGCGATCTACGACCCGAAGTTCTGGGACAACTGGCGGCAGATGCCCGCCTCGGAGTTCAGCCGCTTCCTCGCGGTGGCCGAACGAGGCACGCCGACGCCGGCCATGCCGCGAGCCGGCAGGGAAGACGGCCGGGCAGCAGAAGATCGAGGATCTGGAAACGTGCGTGCGCTACACGCGGGATCTGTTGCGGAGGATGTGAGGCGGCGGTCTACTTCCAGCCACCGCCCGACGCACGCATCGTACGCCCAGCCCCCGATCACGCCTCCGATCGAGCGGTCCGACGATCGGCACCCACCACCAGCCGTTGCCCGCGGTGAAGACGCCGCCGCCCCACCCGGCCACCGCCGTGAACAGACGCGGACCGAAATCGCGCGCCGGGTTGATCGCATACCCGGCGTTGAAGCCGAAGCGTGGCGCCGATCAGCACGACGAGCAGGCCCGACGACCGGCGTCAGCCCGGCCGGCGGAGGCGAGTTCCGCGCATCGGTGATGCCGAAGATCACCGCGACCAGGAGCGCCGTGCCGACGATCTGATCGACGAGAGCCGCCGAGCGTGCTGAGGAATGGCTGGGGTAGGTGGCCCAGATCCCGGCCGTGCCCTGCGGCCCGAGGATCTGGCGAACGCCGCCGTCGAACGCGCCGATCGCCTCGCGATAGGTGATGAACACGACGAACGAGGCGACGAACGCGCCCGCGCATTGCGCGAGCACATGCGGACCGACCTTGGCCCACGGCAGCTTCCGATGCACCGGCGGCGCCAGCGTGACCGCTGGATTGAGATGCGCGCCGCTCACCCCCGCCGAGACATAGCACCCCATCGTCACCGCCAATCCCCACGCCAGATTGATCGAGAGGTAACTGCCCGCCGCTGTCCTTGCTCAGGACGACCTGGGCGACGACGCCCACGCCGAAGACGATCAGAATGAACGTGCCAAACAGCTCGGCGAGCATCTCTCGCACGATTCCTCGCGTCATCTGGGGCTCCTTCGGGTCCGCGACATTGTAGACTGCGCCGAGATGTCCCACATCCTGTCGCTCGTCAGGCGGACCGCCGCTGCGTGTGCTGATCCTCGCGCCGGATGTCTGACTGTGCGCCTGGCCCGGCCGGTGGCGTGTGCGGGCGCAGGCCGTGCTGCCGCCTGCGGTCACCGTGCGGCTGAACCCGGCCGAGGCCGCGCAGTTGGCCAGGGAGGGCCGCCAGAGCGTGGCCGCCGTGCTGGCCAACGGCCTCGAGCTGTCGCTCTGGGCGCCGCGACAGCTGATCGCCGATCCGATTGCGATCGACTTCGACAGCCGCGGCACGGCGTATGTCACCTCATCCCCGCGCTCCGGCCAGCTGGTCGACATTCGCCAGCACACTGACTGGATTCCCGAGGCGCACGCCACGACGTCGGTCGACGATCTGCGCGCGTTCTTCCAGCGCGTGCTGGCGCCATCGCTCAGCACGCAGAACGTCTGGATGCCTGATTTCAACAGGGACGGATCGCACGACTGGCGTGATCTCACCGCGATCAAGGAGCGCGTGTATCGACTCACGGATACGAACGGTGACGGCATTGCCGATCTGTCGAAGTCGCCTACGAGGGTTTCAACGAGGACGTCGCGAGCGACATCGCCGGCGGGCTGATGCTGCGCGGCGGCGATCTCTATGTCAGCGCGGCCCCGGATCTGTGGAAGCTGCGCGACACGAACGGCGACGGCGTGTTCGACGCGAAGAGTCGATCAGTCACGGCTACTCGAATCATCCGGCCATCTCCGGCCACGACCTGTCCGCCGTGACCGCCGGTCCGGACGGACGCATCTACTGGAAGGTCGGCGACATCGGCCTCAACGTCGTCGACAAGACGGGACGACAGTGGACTATCCGAACCAGGGGGCGATTCTCCGCGCCAATCCGGACGGCAGCGACTTCGAGGTGTTCGCGGCGGGACTCCGGAACACGCAGGAGATCGCGTTCGACGAGCACGGGAATCTCGTCGCGCGTCGACAACGACGGCGACTATCCCGGCGAGAGTCGAGCGCGTCGTCTACATCACGCGCGGGTCCGACGCGCGGATGGCGGTCGACGTGGCAGTATGCGGCAAGTTCACCGATCCCAGCAACAACAAATACAACCCCTGGATGGACGAGGGGATGTCGAAGGTGCGGTTCGACGGTCAGGCGGCGTACATCGTGCCGCCGATCGCGCCGTATCATCCCGGGCCGGCGGGCTTCGCCTACAACCCGGGCACGGCGCTCTCGCAGAAATGGCGCGGCGCCTTCTTCTCGACGAGCTTTACCGGCACGGCCGTCGATCGCGCGCGTCTGTACGCGCTTCCGGCTGGCCGAACGGGGCGCCGGCTTCGACCTGGCGTCCGACACCGAGATCCTGCGCGGCGTGCTGATTCCCGGGATGAAGTTCGGTCCGGACGGCGCGCTGTATCTGACCGACTGGATCGCGGGGTTCGGCTCGCCGCAGAGCGAGGCGCGTCTGGAAGCTCGATGTGACGGCCGGTACCGCCGATCCCTTGCGCACGGAGGTGAAGAGCCTGCTCGCGTACGACCTGACGTCCCGTTCCGGCGTGGAATTGCGCACGCATGCTGCGCCATGCCGACATGCGCGTGCGTCAGCGCGCAGTTCGAGTTCGCGCGCCGGCGCGACGTCGACACGCTCGCGCTGGTGGCGCGCCAGGATGACAATCCGCTGGCGCGCATTCACGCGATCTGGGGCCTCGGACAGATTGTGCGCGCGGGTGCGAGTCTGCCGCTCGCGCTCACGGAATCGCTGCGGAGCGAGGACCCCGAGGTGCGCGCGCAGGCGGCCCGCGTGCTTGGCGACGTGCGCGCCAGCGCCACGGCGCGCGTCGCTGCTGCCGCTGCTCAGGACACCGCGGCACGACCGCGCTTCTTTGCCGCGGAGGCACTCGGCCGGATTCGCTACGCCGCGGCGGTCCAGCCCATCGTCCAGATGCTCGCCGACAACGACGATCGCGACGTGTATCTGAGGCACGCGGGCAGCTACGCGCTCGCGTCGATCGGTGATGTCCGGCTCTCCTGGCGCCTGGCCCAGCATTCGTCGCGCGCCGTGCGTCTGGCGGCCGTCGTGGCGCTGAGACGGCTGCGCGATCCCGGCGTCGCGCGTTTCCTCGCCGACGGGGATGAGCTCGTGGTGACCGAAGCCGCGCGCGCGATCAACGACGAAGGCGGGATCGAGGCCGCCCTTCCGGCCCTCGCGCGGTTGCTCGACGACACGCGGTTCACGGGCGAGCCGTTGCTGCGCCGCGCGATCAGCGCGAATTCCAGGCTGGGCACGACCGAGGCCGCCGATCGGCTGGCGGCCTTCGCCGCTCGGACGACATCGCCGAGGGCGATGAGCACCGAGGCGCTTGCAGCGCTGAGCCGTGTGGGCGACGCCGTCGGCATTCGACCGGGTGGATGGCTCGCTGCTTGGCGTCTCCGTCGTCGCGCAGTGCCGTGGCGGCAGGGAGAGGCGTCCGATGAAGCAGGTCCCGTCAAGAAGTAGATTTCTGCAACAGAGCCGCGCAGAGAACGGATCGCAGTTTCTGCAATCGCGCGCTGGGCCTCTTGCGACCGGGGCTCGCCGGAGTCTCTGCCAAGATCAGGTTGGCATCTTCCTCGCAATGACGATGGTAAAATGCCATGCGAGTTTCATACACCATGCCTGAGGCCACACGCCTCGTCACTGCCGGCGAGCTGGAGAAGTTTCCGCGGGACGACCGCCGATACGAGTTGGTTGACGGCCGGATCATTCCGATGAGTCCGGTCGCATATCCACGGCCGTGTGGTGACGCGCGCTGCTCATCATGCTTGATCAGCTGCGTGCGATCGAGAAACCTCGGCGAGGTCATGACGGAGGTCGGATTCACACTGCGCACAGATCCAGACACCGTCAGAGCGCCCGACGTCGCGTTCCTTCGCCGTGAAGCGAATCCCGGTGAAGGCGCCGCGCGGGTTTTGGAAGGGCATCACCCGGACCTTGCCGCCGAAGTGCTGTCCCCGGACGATCGTCCCGGGAGACTCGAAAGAAGGTCGCGGAGTACTGAGGTTCGGCGTTCCGCTGGTGCTGGTCGTCGACCCGGATGAGAACGATCGCTGTCAATCGTCCGTCGGCTCCGCCTGACGGTCCTCACGTCGGAGGCCACGCTCTCGATCTCGGGGACGTCATCGCCCGGCTTCCGGTGCAGGGTCCGGGACATCTTCGAGTAGCGGCGGAGTCACGAGGACCTGCCCCATCCGCGTTGCACTGTCAGGCGGCGACAGGGTCTCAGGACGCGCGCCGTCATCGGTCGAGCGTCCTCGATGTCTCGTTCGATCGGCACGCCGTCCCTGAAGCGTACGAATCGTCCAGGGATCGCAGGCACTCGATCGCCCGGCAGCAGGATGCCCACCAGGTTCAGCGGATCGGCGACCGAGAGCGGTCACGATCTCACCGTTGGCGGCGGCGCGCGGCGCGACGCGCGGAGCGACTCCGACGGCGATGGGCAGCGCGAATTGCTCGCCGACGCATCCGCTCACGAAGCGGCCGCCGCGGACCTCGCCGCGATCTTCCAGCCGGCGGAACGTGATCAGCAGCTCTCGCCACCTGGGCAGAATCGTTTCGCGCGCCGAGCAGCTCACGGAACACCACGCCGTAGCGGCGGAGCGGCATCCAGCACGTCGCTCTCGAGGACGCGGACCTTGTCGGCCAGCGTCGTGGCGCGGCGGAGTGCAGCAGCGACCAGCGGCCGGTGCTATGTCGAGGCCGCGTCGTGCGGCCCGAACCGTGGCCCGCGCGCCGGCGCGGATCGATGAGTGCCCGCAGGTTGTCGAAGCCATCCGCGGTCACGAGGCCGGCGGCGACCAGTTCCCGTGAGCGCGGTCTCCACTTCCGACTTCAACCGGCCGGTCGCCGCGAACGATGTCCGGAAAGAACGACGCGCCGGTTCGCTTCCAGGAACTGGAGGGCCTCTTGTCCCTGCGGACTCACGCGCCTCGCACATCGTCATCCACCTCGCGCGCGCGCAGCGGCGTCATCCAGTCGGCATCGTCGCGCACGAAGAACGTGACGGGCGCCACGCTCGTCGGGACGATGCGCCGGCCAACGGCTTTCGGCTGAACTGCGCTCGGCACGGCGTCCAGGCGCGTGCCACGTCGATCGCGCTCGCGATGTCGGGGTCACGGTCGCGAGATGCGGGCAGCCGCCCCATCCAACCGCGCCGGTGAGACACAGGTCGTCGAGGCACTTTCGGATCGTATCGGGCGATTCGGCCGGCCAGCAGCCTGCGGCTCCCACGCGCTGGCCGGCGCCTCGAATCCCTGCAGCTGCTGCAGCACCTCGAGCGTGCCGCGCTCGCCCGTCAGCTGCGTGCCCGGTGCGACGTGCTGCCAGCGGAACAGCCAACGCATGAACTGCGCCGCCGTGATCGGGCTCGATCTCACGTCGGAGCGCGCCGAGCGTCAGGCGATGGATGCGCGCGAGCAGGCGGCGGTCGCACCATTCCGTCGATGGCCGCGAAAGTGCACTGGCTGGCGCAGGCTCGTGGAAGCTGCCGCGCAGGATGGCGCCGCTGGATTCGAGTCGCAGCAGGCCGCCGTCCACATCGTCGACCGACAACCCAGAGGCGATCCGCGAGCTCACCCGACGTGGTCGGTCCGACGTGCGCCATCCATCCGCGCAACGTGGAAAGCACCGCCTCATCACGAGCGGGACGACGGCTTCAACGCCAGGAAGGACCGTCTCGAAGCGCGCGTCCGGAAACAGTGACGAGAACGTGCGGCGCGCGCTCGGCGGCGACCCAGTACGTGCGTGTCCAGCGCGCTCGCTGTGGTGGCGCGGCGCGCTGGCCGCGAGTTCCTCGTAGAGCGTCGTCCATTCGCCCGAACCAGCGGGGACCGCAATCAACGTCTGCAGGACGTCGTTCAGTTCGTCCGCGTCTCGAACGTCCGGCCAGGCGTCGCGCACCACTTCGGCGATCGCCGCCGGGTCGAGGCGTCCGACCTCGCCAAGCACCGACGCCGGCAGCGATCGCCGCAGCTCGACCGCCCGCGCCCGGCGCTCCTCGAGCGGGGCGTCATCCAGATACGCGTACGGATTCGCGTTGAGAATCTCGTGCGAAAACGGCGAAGGGACCGGGCGTGTCCACCGAGAGGCACTGGATGCGTGCCGTCGGCGATGCGAGTCGAGCAGCGCCTTGAGGCCCTCGAGATCCATGGCCTCGGTCAGCACGTCCTTCATGACCTCGCGGATCGAGCGGATGATTGGGGATCTCGATCTCGCCTTCGAGGTTCTCCGGGCACGCGGCCGCGTCGGGGAACACCGGACGCCAGCAGGTCGTCCGACATGCATCCGCTGGATGTGAAGCGGCACGCGTTTGCCGGCGCGGAATCGCGGCAGCGCCAGCGACGCGGCTGGCATCCCAGCGCCAGCGCGAACCGAAGACGCGGCGCGGGCAGCACCGCCTGCTCGAGCACGTCGCTGCACCGACGTTCGTGTGCAGGAAGTGGAAGACGTCGGCGAGCGGGAAGCTGTGCTGCTCGGCGAGCGAGATGTTGATGCCGTTGTCGGTCGCGGCGGCCTGCAGCTCGAAGTTGAACGATCGGCAGAACCGCTTGCGCAGCGCGAGGCCCCAGGCCTTGTTGATGCGCGCGCCAAACGGCGCGTGGATGACGCAGCTGCATCCCGCCGCCCTCGTCGAAGAACCGTTCGGCGATGACGCGTCTGCTGCGTCGGCACGGCGCCCAGGCACGGCGCGGCCCGATGAGCACGTAGTCGACGGCCTGCTCGGCGCCCGAGTGATCGAGGCCGCAGTGATCCATCAGCCAGTCGACAGCGGCCGGAGCGATCTGCCGGCCGCGGCGAGGCGGCGTCCGCGCCGGAGCCTTCGCCGGCCGCATCGTCGTCGGGCGAGCCGATCGATCGTCTGGCGAACCTCGGCGACGTGGCTGCGACAGCTCGATCGTGCGGGCCGGCGCCTCGCCGTTCCAGAACGGAATCGTCGGCGCCGCGCCGTGCGCATCCTCGACGATGCACGCGTCCGCGCTGCGACGCGGCGGATGCGCCACGACGTGTTGCCGAGCAGCATGATGTCGCCGGCCATGCTCTCGACGGCGAAGTCCTCGTCCACCGTGCCGACCGTCGATGCCCTCCGGCTCGGCGACGACCTGGTAGACGCGCGGTTTCCGGGATCGCGCCGCCGCCCGTGATCGGCCGCGAGCCGGCGCCGCGCCGGCCGCGCACGCGGTCGTTGACGCTGGTCGCGATGCAGGTAGGCGCCGCACCGGCCGCGGCGCGCGGCGATGCCCTCGCGTCAGCATCTCGACGACCTCGTCGAAATCCGTGCGCGCGGCAGATCGCGATACGGATACGCGCGCGCGCACGAGCGCGAACAGATCGTCTTCGGCGCCAGTCATCCGCCGCGCACAGTCGCGACGATCTGCTGCGCCAGGATGTCGAGCGGCGCGTCGGGATGACGAGCCGATCGAGCTCGCCGCGCCGGATCGCGAGGACGAGCGCCGCGCACTCGATCAGGTCGTCGCGGGTCGTGGCGAAGAGCCGGCCCTTCGGGCATCGCGCCGCGCCAGTGGCCGGCGCGGCCGATGCGCTGCACGGCCGTCGCGATCGATCGCGGCGAGCCGATCTGGCACACGAGATCGACGGTGCCGACGTCGATGCCGAGCTCGAGCGACGCGGTCGCCACGAGCGACCGCGACCTCGCCGCGCCTTGAGCCGCTGCTCGGCGTCGAGCCGGATCTTGCGCGCCAGGCTGCCGTGATGCGCCGCGACGCGCGTCGTGCCCCAGCCGCTCGGCCGAGATGGTGCGCGATGCGCTCGGCATGCCGCCGCGTGTTGACGAAGACGAGCGTGGAGCGATGCTGTCGGACGAGCGCGGCGAGCCGATCGTAGACCTCGTCCCACAGCTCGTTCGACGCGATCGGGCCCGAGCTCGCTGCGGCGGCACTTCGACCGCGAGATCGAGCGCACGCCGGTGGCGATCTGCGACGATGACCGGCGCCGGCCGGCCGGCGCCGACGAGGAACTGCGCCGACCACCTCGATCGGCTTCTGCGTGGCCGACAGGCCGATGCGCGGGAGCGGCCGGCCGACCAGCGCGTCCAGCCGCTCGAGCGAGAGCGCAGATGCGCGCCGCGCTTGTCGTCGGCCACCGCGTGGATCTCGTCGACGATGACCGTGCGACTGCGTCGCAGGATCTCGCGGCTGCTTGCTCGGCGGTGAGCAGGATGTAGAGCGACTCCGGCGTCGTCACCAGGATGTGCGGCGGACGTGCGCAGCATCGCCTGCCGCGCCGGCATCAGCGTGTCGCCGGTGCGCACGGCGCGTGCGGATCTCCGGCATCGCGAGGCCTGCTCGCGGCGCGCGAGCGCGACGATCTCCGCGAGCGGGCCGTCGAGGTTCTTCTGGACGTCGTTGCCGAGCGCCTTGAGCGGCGAGACGTACACGACCTCGGTGCGATCCGTCGAGCGTCGCCGTCGAGCGCCTGGCGCACGAGCCGATCGATGCACGCGAGAAACGCGGCGAGCGTCTTGCCCGATCCGGTCGGCGCGGAAATCAGCGCGTCGCGCCCGGCCAGAATGCAGCGGCCAGCCTTCGGTCTGCGGCTCGGTGGGCGTGCCGAAGCGCGCGACGAACCATTCGCGGACGATCGGATGCGCCCAGTCGAGCGACGCCTCCGCCTGGCCGGACTGCGGGTTCGATGGGGCATGGACGATCGCACAGCAAAGTCCGCGTGGTTCAGCGGCGCACGCCTGAAACTCCTCCGACGGGCGGGCGCGGGCTCTGGCGGGCGGGTCAGGACGACGGGCGCGCGCAGGTGCTGGATTCTCCATGGTGAGGGGGCCTCACGGCCGGCCGTCGTCAGTCGTGGGGCTGCCCAAAGCCCAAAATGCGAGTCCGTCACTGGCAGCATATTTGCTGTCTGAGAAGTGGATTTCTGTCGCGGAGGGTCCACTGTCGCCTCGCCCGCCGGGCCTGGCGGTCAGCGGACCGGTCCGCGCGTATCGTGCTGGTGAGTCTGTCGGCGAGGCAGCCTGAGTGCGAGATAGAGTGACCGATCAGGAGGTGTCCGATGAAGCGTAAGAACGCGTTGCTCGCTGCTCGGTGTAGGGTCTGCTGGCGCTCGTGGTCACATGGCGCCCACCGTGGGGGCACAGGCAACAGCAGCCCATCAAGATCCCGGCGTCCGATGTCAAGATGCCCGAGCCCGGCGTGCCCCAGATCATGACCATCGAGGGTCTGTTCGTGCGGGCCTCGCCAAACAACGAATGGCTACGTCATCCTCGGCTACAAGACCGCCAACATCGCGCGTCGGCGAGGAATGGATGCTCCTGGAAATCGGCGCCACCGTGCGGGACAACGTGCCGGATCATGCGCTGAAGCGTGAGGCCGTGTCGCTCCGAGACGCCCGGATGGCAGAAACTGCCGCTGCCGTCGGTGGAGGGTTACGCGACGGCGAACCTCACCGCGCTGAACAACAGGGCGAACGTCGCGCCGGATTCGATCAACTACTTCCCACCCATGGCGACGCAGGCGTGCCGGATTGGTTTCTTCAGTGAGCTGAGCGGCCCGGCGCTCGCCTTGGGACGAGGTCGAATTGAGCAACACGCGCGCCTGCCTGGGCCGCTCTACTTCAAGGCACCCGGCGGCATCGCTTACGCCAGCACTGGCTCGACGTGAAGTTCGAAAAAGAGCCTCGTGCGCGTGCCCTTCCGCATCTTGACCAAGGACGAGGGAGAAGCTGCTCTCCCAAGAACTACGGGGACATCGGGAAGCGAGGTCCAGGCGGCGCTCGCGCCGCCGAAGAAGAAGAAGGCGATCTTCAGTTCAGCTCGCGGAAGCGGGTCGTTATACGTCGACGCGAAACGCGTCGTGTGTGGTGCAAACGCCGCCCGGCCACTGTTGCTCATGGTCAGGGACCACCAGTGAGCGCGATCTGACGCGAATGTCTCCGCTGGCCTGCCCCGCGCCATTGGCGCGGTCAGCTCATCCTGCGTCGCGCTGTCTGACGGTATCAGCGACCCCGCGAAAGCCCGGCGGCGATTCCGACTCCGTCCGGCCCAGCGCTACCGCTCGGTCGCACAGCCTGACGCCTTTCACCGGCGCCGCCACCGGCGGCGTGGGGAGGAACAGGAACAGGAACAGCGCCGCGGCGAACGCGACGCTGGACGGCACGAGGAAGAGCCGGCTGAACTCGAGCTGGCCGTTCTGCGTGAAATACGCGTCGCCCATCCACGGCAACAGGAAGTTCGACACGAACACGCCGAGACCGAGGATCAGGAAGTTGAACAGGCCCTGCGCGCTCGAGCGGCGCGTCCTTCGGGAAGAACTCGTCGACGAAGATGTAGACCGTCGCGAAGAAGAACGCGTAGCAGATGCCGTGCAGCACGTTGATCGAGACGATGAGCCACGGCTGACCGGGAAGCAGCGCGAAGACCAGGAAGCGGACCGCGTGGCCCAGGATGCCGATCGACCATCGTCGTCCGCCAGCCGAGCCGCTTCAGGAACGCGCCGAGCACGGCCATCGTGCCGATCTCGGCGAACTGGCCGATGCTCATCACCGGCATGATCCAGTTGCCGGGAATGCCGACGCGGCTCTCGAGGAAGCGCCCGGCGCAGATGAAGTAGCCCTGGTGCACCGCGGAGTCGAGGAACGTGACGAAGAAGAGCACCAGCCACGTAGGGAATCTTGCAGCAGCCGCATCGCCTCGAGCCAGGCGAACTGCTCCTGGCCGGCGGTCGCGGGCTTGGGCGGCGTGTGCGGCAGCGTCAGGCTGAACGGCGGCGAGCAGCAGAGCGACGCCACGCCGGACGCGAGGAAGATGTAGGCGGTGCCCTGCTGCAGCACCGCGCCGGTCTTGCCGGTGCCGAGCACCGCGCCCAGCCAGCTGACGAAGCCGACGTCACCGAGCGCCGGGAATCTTGGCCCAGTCCGCGAGGATGAAGATGAACGGCCAGCTCGCGGCGATCCAGCCGATCGTGCCCCAGAGCCGCACGCGGCCGAAATCCTTCTGCGCGATCCTTCAGGTTCGCGAACGCGATGCCGTTGGTGATCGAGATCGTCGGCACGTAGAACAGCGAGTGCACGAGCATCAGCAGGAAGAACGGCCAGAACGTCGTCGTCCAGAACAGCGCGAGAATCGCAGACGCCGCCGATCAGGTGGCTGAACGCGACGGAACTTCTCGGCCGCGAACTTCCGGTCGGCGAACTGCGTGCTGAAGAACATCGCGGCGAACGAGGCCGATCGCGAACGCGTTCACGATCCAGCCCTGCTCGATCGCGCTGAATCCCAGGCTCGGCAGGTAGCCGAAAATCAGCGGCAGCCATGCGCCCCAGATGAAGAACTCGAGGAACATCATGACCGAGAGTTTTGTGCGTGCGACTCATAACTGCCGCCGGAGTCTAACAGGATTACACTCGAACGAGGAAAGCGCGAACCCGCATGAAGACCACTGCTCGCGGCGGCTGCCGCACTGGTCATCGCGCTCACGCCGCCGGCAGCAGCGCGGCATCCCGATTACGGGGTCGTCGCGGCCGTGCAGTTTTCGAGGGCGCGCCGCTTCAACGGCTGCGGGATCTCGGTGTGGGCTCGGTGCGGATCGGCCTCGACTGGTCCCTGATCGAGCCGCGTCCAGGATCGGTTCGATCTCGCCGATCCCCGGATTCCGGGTTGGATCGACACGCGCACGCGGCCGGGTTCCACATCTTCGCGACGCTCGGCGGCCCGCCTGACTGGGCCGCGCCCTGCGCTTCGTGCATGCCATGCTAGCCTGTCGGATTGGCATGACTACGTGTTTCACGTGCTGGCGCAGTTCAAGTACTCTCGGCAGCGACATCACGTTCGGCATCTGGAACGAGCCGAACCTCGACAAGTTTCTGTTCCCGTCCTCGCCCGATCTCTACGGCGATCTTTTCGACTACGCGGACATGGCGCGGTCGGACGCGAATCCCGCCGCGCGGCTTGGCGGGACCGGAGCCGAACACGGCGCCCTGGCCAGCGGATTCTTCGCCTCGGCGATGGCGCGCATGCAGCCGCGCCTGCGGCCGCAGGACGTGATCACCGTGCACTGGTATCCGGGGTTGCGGTCGCCGGATCTGCTCGCATACATGCAGGACACGCTGGCGCGATCGGGCCACGCGTGACGTCTGGCTCACGGAAACCGGCGAGAAGAATCTCGACGATGCGCTCCAGCAATCGCGGCTGCTGACCATTGTCGACACGTTCAATCGCCGGCCGTCCGGGCAGTGGGCGAAGATGTTCGTCTATCGATTCTGGGGACCCGATCCGGACGAGGACGCGGCGTTCGGTCTGCTCCGCCAGGATTTCTCAATCCGGCCGGCGTTCACGGCCTATCGGGACGCGATGTACCGGATCTTCCGCGTCAGCCTCATGGCCGCGAACGGTCGCTACGTGACCGAAGACGACGACGGCCGCGGCAGTCTGCGCGCGTTGGCCGACACCGTCGGCGCTCGCGGAGACGTTCGAGATCGACGACTTCAATGGCGGGTCGCTTCGTGACCGGGGATCTCGTCCGGATCCGCGCCGCCGACGGCAAAGTATCTGCAAGCCGCCGGGCGCAATCGCCCTCTCGCTCGCGAATGACGATTGCGCGTGCGCCGACACCGGCCTGTTCATCGTCGAGGCGACAGCCGGCAATCCCGACGAGCGTGGCGCTGCGAAGTCGGTGGCCAGCGGATGCGTGCGCGTCCCTCGATTCGGACGGCAGCGGACATTCTCGTGAACCGGTCGTCGGCTGGGCCGCGGGAGCGGTTTCAGGTCGTAGTGCGGTAGGGCAGGGGCGCCGATTCTTACACTCGACCTGTTGTGACCTCACAAAGACCGATGGTCGTGGATTGAAGATTGCGTCATGGTGCCGCACGCGGCGCTCGATCATGACGGCTATCGCGACTGGGTCAAATCCGCGGAGTACGAGGAGACTCACCCCTGCCTTCGGACGACGTTTGTCGAGGGCGAGGTGCTGGTCGAGATGACGCCCGGAGTCGATCGACAGCAGCAATCAGGTGCAGGGCGGCTCTCGGTGCCGTGCTGTTTTGAGTTCGCAGCGGCGACACGACCTCGGCACGGTCTATCCGGACGGCGCGTTGCTCACCAACGAAGCCAGCCCGTCTGAGCTGCGAACCTGACCTGACCTTCGTGTCGTGGCGGACGATTGAGGAGGGACGTGTCCAATTCGTTCCGCGCAAGGACGCGCACCGACTGCATCGAAATCCTGGGCAGTCAGACCTGGTCATCGAAGTCGTCAGCCCTTCCTCCGCTGCGGAAGGACACGCAGTCTGCTTCCGGAGCGCATATTTTCGCGCCGACATCCGTGATGCTGGCTGATCGACGCGCGTGGACCGACGATCAGGTTCGAGATCCTCGCGCGGCGAGCGCGGATTCATCTCGCCTGGCGATCCCGCCGGGCCGCAGACTCAGCGAGATCCTGGGCGGCCGCTGGAGCCACGACCCGTTTCCACAACCGTCGCGCGTGGACAGCTGGACACGCGGCTGGCATCGCGCCATCGGTGACGGCGCACGCGTCGCAACGCATCGGCCTCGGCGCTGCGCTAAGGCGCCGGTCAAGACCCCACGGGCCGTGGCCAGCGTGCCGCAGATATGATGTCCGGACGTGACCGAACGCGAGACACTCGACCTCGACATCGTGATCGTCGGCGGCGGGCCGGCGGGATTGTCGGCGGCGCTGCGGCTCGCGCAGCTGCAGCAGCAGCACGGCGGCGATCAGCTGTCGATCGGCGTGCTCGAGAAGGCGCGCGAGCCGGCGCGCACTCGCTGTCCGGCGCGCGTGCTCGATCCGTCGACGCTTCGCGATCTGATTCCCGACTTCGAGGCGAAGGGCGCGCCGCTCGCCGACGCCGGTGCATCACGACGCGGTCTACTTCCTGACCGAACAGGGCAAGCTGCGATTTCCGATCACGCCGCCGCCGCTGCGTCAATCACGGCAACTACATCATCTCGCTCAGCCGGTTCGCGAAGTGGCTGAGCCAGCAGGTCGAAGCCGCGGGCGTCGACATCTTCAGCGGGTTCGCGGCGTCCGAGGTGCTGTATCGACGGCGACGCGCGTCGTCGGCGTGCGCACCGGCGATCGCGGGCATCGACAAGCACGGGCAGAAGAAGGCCGACGTTCGAGCCCGGCGTCGACGTCCGCGCGAAGGTCACGATCTTCTGCGACGGCGTGCGCGGCAATCTCACGCAAGCCGCTGGTCAAGACGCTGGAGCTCGACGAGGCCGGCCATCCCAGTTGTATGCGCTCGGCATCAAGGAACTGTGGGAGATCCCGAAGGATCGACTGGCGCCGGGCTCCGTCATTCACACGATGGGCTATCCGCTGCGGATGGAAGAGTTCGGCGGCGTCCTTCATTTACGCGGCTGCCCGACGGTCTCGTGTCGCTCGGACTCGTCGTCGGGCTCGACTATCGAGGATCCGCTGTTCGATCCGCATCTGACGTTCCAGCGCTTCAAGCAGCATCCGTTCATGCGCGAGCTGCTGGACGGTGGCAAGCTCGTGCGCTACGGCGCGAAGGCGCTGCCCGAGGGCGGATGGCACACGATTCCGCGCGCTCGCACATGGACGGCGGCCTCATCGCCGGCGACGCCGGCGGGTTCATGAACTCGATGCGGCTGAAGGGCATCCATCTCGCGATGCGCACGGGCATGCTGGCCGCCGAGACGGCGTTCGCCGCCGTCCGCGCGGGCGACATCGTCGGCGGCGAAGCTCGCGGATTACCAGCGCGCGATCGACGAGAGCGCGCGTGCGAGCGCGAGCTGTATCCCGTGCGGAACGTGCACCAGGCGTTCGGCCACGGCCTCGCTGCCGGCGTGATGTATTCAGGGCTGGCGCTGGCGACCAACGGCTGGTGGATCACCGACCCGATGCCGTCTCAGGCCGGTCACGAGCGATCTGGAGAAGCTCGCCGAGTACTACGACGGCGCGCCGCCGACGCCCGACGCTCCGGCTCGGCCGGTCAAGATCGATCGCCAGCTCACGTTCGACAAGCTGACCAACGTCCACTACTCCGGCACGCGGCACACCGAGGATCAGCCGTCGCATCTGCATCGTGCACGACACTCGACATCTGCCGGACGCGGTGCCGCGTCGAGATACGGCAATCCGTGCACGCGATTCTGTCCGGCGAACGTCGTACGAGATGGTGGACGATGGGCAGGCGGGAAGCGGCTGCACATCAACGCCTCCGAACTGCGTGCACTGCAAGACGTGCGACATCATGGACCCGTATCAGATCGTCGACTGGGTGCCGCCCGAAGGCGGCGACGGCCCGCAATACGAAGGCATGTGACGCTCACGCGCGGCAAGCGGCTACAGGCGGCCGCGATTGCGGCCGTCGGGACGCCGCTCATCGAGGCGCTCGGCAGCTACCTACCACTGGCGCGAGCGCGGCGTCGAGCACCTGGACCGGGTCGTCGCCGGCGGCCGTCAGCCGATTTTCGCCTTCTGGCACGGCCGGATTCTGGCCGGCGACGCTCTACTTCCGCGACCGCGGATCATCGTCATCACCAGCGAGAACTTCGACGGCGAATGGATCGCGCGGATCATCCGGCGCTTCGGGTATGGCACGGCGCGGGGATCGACCTCGCGCGGAGGCGTCGCGCGCGCTGCGTCCAGCTGCAGGCGCGACATGGCGGCCGGGCGTCCGGCGGCGTTCACCGTGGACGGCCCGCGCGGACCGGCCGGCGTGGCGCAGTCCGGCGCGGTCTGGCTCGCCGGCGCGACCGGGCAACCCGATCGTGCCGTTTCACATCGAGTCGTCATCGCATCTGGACGCTGAAGAGCTGGGATCGGCATCAGATTCCGAAACCGCGGCAGCGAAGTGGCGATTGCGATCGGCGCGCCGATCGAAATCGCGGATACGACAGAGCCGACCATCGAGGCGGGACGACAGGCCCTGGAGGTCGTCCTGAGGAGCTTGCAGGAGCAAGCGTTGGGGATGATTGTCATACCAGGATCGTGCCGAAGCTTCCGAGACTGTGCTGAATCCTGAAGGCCTTCGCCTCGCAGATGCTGTGTTTCTCATCTCCAGCCGCGCTTCGCTGATCACGTGCCGCCGCCTGGTCATCCGAGCGGCTCGAGCGCGCCGAGGTGTTCGATGCGAGGTCGCCGACCGGTGGCGACGCCGGCGGCGGGTCGTGCACGAACCGCGGCCGGCGACCCGCGAGGAACTGGCGCGCGTCACACGCCGCACCTATCTCGACGAGTCTGGCGGCGACCGCCGGGCGCGCCGTGATGCTCGATCCCGATACGTTCACGAGCACGGAGACGTACGAGGTCGCGCTGCTGGCGGCCGGCGCGGCGATCGACGCGGCGCGTCACGCGTTCCAGACCGGCGAGCCGGCGCTGGCGCTGGTCCGGCCGCCGGGCCATCACGCCGAGCCCGACCGGGCGATGGGGTTCTGCCTGCTCAACAACATCGCGATCGCGGCGGCCGCGCTGCGCGCCGACGGCGTCGATCGCGTGGCCGATCGTCGACATCGACGTGCACTCACGGGAACGGCACGCAGGCGGCGTTCTACAGCGATCCCGACCGTGCTCTACGTGTCGAGCCATCAGTTTCCGCTACTATCCGGGCACGGGCGCGCGCCTGATGAACGGGGCAGCGGCGCCGGGCCTCGGCCTCACGGTCAATCTCGCCCTCGCAGGCGGGAGCCGAAGACGACGTGTTTCTGGCGGCCTACCGCGAGACCGTCATTCCGGCGCTCGATCGGTTTCAGCCCGGACGCGATCCTCGTGTCCGCTGGGTTTCGACGCGCACGCGCTCGATCCGCTGGCCGGCATGCGCGATGACGACGAGCGGCTACCGCGAGCTCGTCTCGCTGCTCGATGAGGCCGCCCGCCGGCTCTGCGGCCGTCGCATCGCGTTCATCACCGAAGGTGGTAGCACACCTCGAGGCGCTCCAGGAGTGCCTCGAGGCGACGATCGACGTGCTCAGTTAGACTAGGAGCCTGCCTTGAAACACGAAGATCACGAAGAGGCACGAAGGTTGGACTGGAAGACTGCGTTGCAGTTTCCGCTTCGTGGTCCAGGGCTCGTGTCACGCACGTGTTGAGAAGATTGAGTGGATCGTGGCTGATTATCGTCCTCAAACCATCGAACAGAAGTGGCAGAAGCACTGGACGGAGACGCCGCGCCTTCGAGGTCACCGAAGATCCGTCGCGGCCGAAGTTCTACTGCCTCGAGATGTTCGCGTATCCGTCCGGGCACGCGCACGTCGGGCACGTGCGCAACTACATGATCGGCGACATCATGGCGCGCACGAAGCGGATGCGCGGCTTCAACGTGCTGCATCCGTTCGGGTGGGACGCCTTCGGCCTGCCGGCCGAGAACGCGGCGATCAAGAACAACGTGCATCCCGAGAAGTGGACGCTCGACAACATCGCGCACATGAAGGGGCCAGCTGCAGCGGCTGGGCATCAGCTACGCCTGGGATCGCGAGCTGGCGACGTGCCTGCCCGACTACTACCGCTGGAACCAGTGGCTGTTCACGCGCATGTTCGAGCGCGGCCTGGCCTACCGGCGCCGTTCGAACGTGAACTGGTGCGAGAGCCGCCAGACCGTGCTGGCCAACGAGCAGGTCGTCGACGGCGGCTGCTGGCGCTGCGGCACGACCGGTCACCATCCGCGAGCTGGAGCAGTGGTTCCTGCGCATCACGCAGTATGCCGACGAGCTGCTGAACGGCATCGAGCAGCTGCGGCGAGCTGGCCGGACAAAGTGCTGACGATGCAGCGCAACTGGATCGGGCGATCGGAAGGCGCGCGCGTCCGGTTCGGCGACATCGAAGTCTTCACGACGCGCATCGACACGATCTACGGAGCGACGTTCGTGCTGCTGGCGCCCGAACACCCGCTCGTCGAGCGCTACGCCGCGGAGTCGGACGATCCGGCCGTGTTCCGAAACAGGGCAATACGTAACC
>ERZ1370068.11333-contig-9956_pt1 | contig 22387 bp, 39 predicted proteins | sample MGYA00561227_ERZ1370068 | MGnify/ENA primary metagenome ERZ1370068 (study PRJEB38410, sample SAMEA6850437) | metagenome | study: Metagenomic assessment of the ecological functions of the soil: analysis of the soil microbiota associated with the... | reverse complement strand
CAGTTACGTTGCTCTCTTCAACATCAGCGGAGCAATGATCTACTTCGGTGACGCGTGATGCTGGCGAACGGTTACGAAGACGTTCGAGCAAGGTCGACATGTGTATGCCGCGACCATTACGCCAAATGCGGGCTCAGGCGCAGCGCGGCATCAACAGTTCTCATCCGCTGAGCTTCATAACGTTCGCGACGTTGATAGACATCGCCATACCTGATTCTGGGACGACTCAAAGCATTTGAGCTCGTTTGCAGATTTCACTCCCGGGACACTGGTCGCCGGCGGCGAACTGGTCGCCGGGTGCGCGAGCGGCTGCCGCTGGCGCTTACTGCGGATCATGCCCATCACCGGCGATACGTTTGAACCGCGCACCGCAACTCGCGGATTTGCGCCGCGCGAGATTGCCGTACTGCGCCCGAGAACGTGCTCGAGGCTAAGGCACGTTTCGTGAAAGCCTGGGGCTGTCGAACGTCGCCGCGATCGGCAATGGGACGCAACGACCGACTGCTGCTCGAAGCATCGGCGCTGGCGATCGGCGTTTGCGGGCGCGAGGGCACGGCCACGGAAGTGGCAGGCTCGGCGATGTCGTCGCCGATGCAATCGATGTCGACCTCGCTGCGCAGATTGATCACCCCATCGCGACGTTGAGGTCAGGCGCGCTGATCTGCGCCGTACCGCGTGGAAGGATCATTGATGCCTTGGGCGTCGTTTTTGTGGGCGCCGGAGCGGTCGCGCCCGGCCGCGCTGGTGGCTTGGCGTCGTGCTCAATCCGCTGCTTCCGACGGTGCCTTTGGGCATACCTGACGGCCAACCTGGGCTGGCGGGCTGCCTCGCGCGTCGCCATGGAGCTCCTGTTCACACGATCGTCTCCCCGAGGCACGGCCTCTGACCGATTCCTGGGCGGGCCTACCCACGTTTCTCGACCCCTTTCCGCGGAAGTCGCCATCACGCTTGGTTGCTGTTGCCATGGAAGATTTTCTTTTGGGGCGCCGTCAACAATTGCCGCATATGTCCTCCCGTCGGTTCGGCGATGCACCATTCTCGGCATCCTGGGCTGATTCAGCGCTCTTCGTCTGGGGATCGACATGACCGGTGGCCGCTGCTTCGGTTTTATCCTCAAATGAAGATCGTGCGCCACCAACATTCAAAGTTCCCGTGTGGATGAGTGGCTGCCTGAGCAGGCCAAGGCGATGGGAATTCACGGCGGTTCCGCGTTTCGCGCCATTGCCGGATACGGCCGGCACGGCGTCCGCATGAAGAGCACTTCTTCGAGCTCGCGCCGCGCGATGACCGTCGAAGTCGAATTCGTATTAAAGCAACGCGAGTGGAAGCGATAAAGATGCACTGGCTGCGGCGCGAGCGCGCCGCCGCACTTCGCGCGCATTCGGCAGAGCCCGGGACGATCAGCGCAGCCTATGAATCGAAAGGTTCGCAAGCAAAGTGTCCTGGTCTGGGGGTCGAGCCGATGCCGTGCAAACTGGCTGGTATATTGGCGCTCCGTGTTGAAAACTCCACTCTGACCCCACCATGGCCCGTGTTGTCTGGTGCGTTCACACCACCGGCGTCCCGATGCCATGAAGTTGGTGGAGGGTCGCCGTCAGCCCGGTCCTGGCGAAGCTCGCCGCCACACGGCAATCGGCATCAATTTCATCGACACCTATCACCGCACCGGCCAATACAAGCTGCCGCTGCCGTGCGGCATCGGACTCGAGGCCGCGGGCGTTGTCGAGGCTGTCGGCGCGGGCGTGGATTGACCTCAAGGCGGGCGATCGCGTGGCCTATTGCGGCGGCGCGCCGGGCTCGTACAGCGACCGAACGCGTGATGCTCGCTGACGAAGCTCGTCCCGATACCCGCGACGGATCGACGACGTGACGGCCGCGACGCTGATGCTCAAGGGTCTGACCGTCCAGTATCTCTTCCGGCAGACGTTTCCGCTGAAGGGCGGCGAGACGATCCTGTTCCACGCCGCGGCGGGCGGCGTGGGCCTCATCGCGTGCCAATGGGCGCGCGCGCTCGGCGTCACGATGATCGGCACCGTCGGATCCGACGACGAAGGCCGCGCTCGCGCAAGGCGAACGGCTGCGCGCACACGATCGTCTACACGCGCGAGGATTTCGTCGCACGCACCAAGGAAATCACGGGCGGCAAGGGCGTGCCGGTCGTGTACGACGCGATCGGCAAGGACACCTTCCCGAAATCGCTCGATGTCCTCAGTCCGCGCGGCATGTTCGTGAGCCTTCGGCAGCTCGTCGGGGCCGGTGCCTCCGTTCGAGATCATGCTTCTCGCGCAAAAGGGCGCGCTGTACGCGACGCGGCCGACACTGTTCGTCTACGCATCGACGCGGCCGGCGCTCCTGGCGCATGGCGACGAGGACGTGTTCAAGCTGGTTCTCGCGGGCAAGATCAAGTCCGAGGCCCGGCAACGATTCCCGCTGAAGGATGACGCGAAGCGGCGCACCGCGCGCTCGAGTCACGCGCGACGACCGGCGCGACGATTCTGATGCCCTGAGCGCTGCCGCGTACGCGACCGTCCGATCAGGCCGCGCGTCCCGCCGCGTTGAGCAGCGCGCGCGCGGTGTCGGGCAGTTCCGATGCCGTCGAGGCCGAGCGGGCCGATGCCCTGCGCGACCAGCAGCGCGTCGGCCGTCGCGCCATGCAGGCACACGGCGAGACGCAACGCCGATTTCGCGGGGAGGCCCTGCGCCAGAGAGCGCGCCCAGCAAGCCGCATAGGACGTCGCCGCTTCCCGCCGTGGCGAGCGCGGGTCCGCCGCTGGCATTGATGTCCCAAGTGTCGTCAGGATGCGCGAGCACGCTTCCCGCACCTTTGAGCACGACATTCGCGGCCAGCTCCTGCACGAGTCGTCGCGCGGCGTGCAGCCGGTCGCTCTGGATCGCGGCGACGTCCACGTTCAGCAAGTCGCGCCGCTTCGCCCGGATGCGGCGTGGCGAGTGTCGGCGCGCTGCGCGCTGCACAGACCGCGCGCAACGCCCGGATCCTTCGCGATGCAGATTGAGCGCGTCGGCATCCAGCGCGATCGGGATTGGCTGGGCAAGAGCGCGCGCAAGCAGCAGGACGAGCGCGCGGCGTCGCTTGTGCCAAGACCGGGGCCGACGACCAGCGCGTCGGGCTGCGCATCGAGCACGGGACCTGCGTGGCGCAACATCAACTCAGGCATGCTGGCATCGAACTTCGGCGCGTCCGCCATCAGGAAGCCCAGCCAGACTTTGCCCGCGCCCGGTGCGCAGCGCCGCGCGCCCGGCGAGGATGAGGGCGCCGCCCATCCCTTCGGTTCCACCGAGGATTCCCAGCGTGCCGAACGTTCCCTTGTTGACGTTGCGCGCGCGCCAGCGGCGAGGACCGGCGGCAGCGCGGACGCGAGCGCAGGCCAGTCGAGCCGGTGGCCCCAAGGCAGCCGGCGTCGCGTCGATCCCCAGCGCGTGCACGCTCAGCTCGCCGCAGAAATCCGGTCCATCCGCAGTGAGGAGCCCGGGCTTCAGCGCGATGAACGTTGCGGTTGCCGCGGCGCGAATGGTCGGGGCGCGCGCATTTCCCGTCTCGGCGTCGAGGCCCGGTGGGAATGTCGAGCGCGAGTATCGGCGCGCCGGTGCCGTTTGCCCATTCGATGAGGGTCGCGTAGAGCGCCTTCGGCCGGCCGCTTGAGGCCGATGCCGAAGAGGCCGTCGACGATGAGCGCGGGGCGGGGACCCGCGGGCGCGGTCAACGGTGGAACCCCCTGCCGCGATGAATGCCTGGTGCGCAGCGGCCGCGTCCGGGGAAGGCGCTGACGCGTCGCCCGGAAACACGACGAGCACATCGTGGTACCAACCTGCGCAGCCAGCGCGCGGCCACGAACGCATCGCCACCGTTGTTTCCGGGCCCCGCGAGGACGACGATCTGCGCCGCCGCGCGTCCCCGCCAGACGCCGTCCGACTTCGGCCGCCGCCATCCCGGCGCGCTCCATCAGCGGTTGGTCGGCGTGCGAGGATTCGACGCGCGCGCAACTCGGCGGTGTCGAGAATCGGCGGCAAATCGGCTGGCATCGGCCGATTATAGGTGCGGCAGCGCTCTCCACGCTCCGGCATGCGCGCGTCCGACAGGTGGCGTGCATAGACAAACCGGCGGGCGCGCCGCTAAACTAAGGCCACCGTGGCTGACAACGCGGCGCCTTGAACTCGCGCCGCAGCCCCGCGGCCCATCCCATTCCCTTTCCATCCCATAACATCCGCACGGCATTGCGGTGCACAACTGGAGGTTTCGATGAGGTTTCTCCCCAAGACAGGATTCGTGCTGGTCGCCGCGCTGTTCGCGCTGTCGGCCCATGCGCAGGAACTGACCGGCACGCTGAAGAAGATCAAGGACAGCGGCACGATCACGCTGGGCGCGCGCGAGTCGTCCGGCGCGCTGGCCTACACGCTGGGCGACGGCAAGTACGTCGGCTTCCACACCGAGATGAGCGAGAAGATCGCCGCCGACATCCAGAAGCAGCCTCAAGATGCCGAAGCTCGACGTCAAGTACCAACCGGTGACCTCGCAGAACCGCATTCCGCTGGTGCAGAACGGCACGGTGGACCTGGAGTGCGGCTCGACCACCAACAACGCGGCGCGGCAGAAGGACGTGGCGTTCGCGATGACGACCTATGTCGAGGAAGGCCGCATCGTCGTCAAGGCCAACTCGAGCATCAACGGGCATCGCCGGACCTGAACGGCAAGACCGTCGCCACGACGACGGGAACGACGTCGGTGCAGACGCTGCGCAAGAACAAGCGCGCCGCGAACATGGACTTCAAGGAGGTTTTCGGCAAGGACCACGCCGACAGCTTCCTGCTGCTCGAATCGGGGCGCGCCGATGCGTTCGTGATGGACGGCCAGATTCTCGCGCGGCCTCGTGTCGAAGTCCAAGAATCCGGCCGACTACAAGATCCTCGGCGAAGTCGCTGAGCGTCGAGCCGATCGCGTGCATGATGCGCAAGGACGACCCGGCGTTCAAGAAGGCGGTCGACGACAGCATCAAGGCGATGGTCGAAGAGCGGCGACCTGGCCAAGATGTACGACAAGTGGTTCGTGCAGCCGATTCCGCCGGCCAACACCAAGGTCGGATTGCCGCTGTCGGACGCCACCAAGAACGCGTGGAACAATCCCGAACGACAAGCCGATGGAAGAGTACGCGGCGCCAGTAGCGACAACGTGGCGGGCGCCAGCGTCGCTGTCGCCCGCCCATGCTGCGAAAGCGCGGCGACGGTGCATCCGCGTCGCGCTTTTTCTGACCGGTAGTCCGAAGGCGCGGGGAGGCAGCTCGATGAGCTGGGATTGGCAGGTATTCTTCCAGGATACCGGGGGCGGTCAGACCTATTTCCACTGGATGATGTCGGCCTGGGGCTGGACGCTCATGGTCTCCGGGTTGCTCGCTGGTCGTTGCGCTGTTCATGGGCTCGCTGATGGGCATCCTGCGCACGACACCGGTCAAGGCGTTCGTCTGGATCGGCAACGCGTGGACCGAGCTCTTCCGCAACATCCCGCTGCTGGTGCAGATCTTCCTGTGGTACCACGTCATTCCGTCGATCTTCGGAGGCCGCTGCAGGCGCGTCCCCGATTTCATCGCGGTCGTGATCGCGCTCGGGCTTCTTCACGTCGGCGCGCATCGCCGAGCAGGTCAAGGCCGGCATCCAGGCGCTGCCGCAAGGGCCAGCGCTACGCCGGCCTCGCGATGGGCCTCACGCTGCCGCAGACGTACCGGTACGTCGATCCTGCCGATGGCGTTTCGCATCGTCATCCCGCCGCTGACCAGCGAGTCGATGAACATCATCAAGAACTCGTCGGTGGCGTTCGCCGTCAGCATTTCGGAGCTGACGTTCTTCGCGATGCAGGCGCAGGAAGAGACGTCGCGCGGCGTCGAGATCTACCTCGCGGTCACGGTTCCTGTATTTCATCTCGGCGTTCGCGGTCAACCGCGTGGCGGCGTTCATCGAGAAGCGCGTGCAGGTTCCCGGGCATGATCGGGAGCACCAAATGAACCTGAGCTTCGCCTTCTTCGACTGGAATCTGCATCTCAGGCTTCATCCTCAAGGGGTTCTACTTTTCCGTCCAGCTCGACGCTGGTGCGCGATGGTCGGCGGCATCGCGCTCGGCACGGTCGATCGCGCTGATGCGGCTGTCGGGCAAGAAATGGCTGGTGCTGCCGGCGGCGATCTACGTGAACACGCTGCGCTCGATCCCGCTGGTGATGGTGATCCTGTGGTTCTTCCTGCTGATTCCCGCTGCTGATCGGCCGGCCGCTGGGCGCGGAGCTCTCGGCGATGGTCACGTTCACCGTGTTCGAGGCGGCGTACTACTCGGAAATCATGCGCGCGGGCATCCAGTCGGTGCCGCGCGGGCAGGTCTCCGCGGGCTACGCCGTGGGAATGACCTACGCGCAGTGCATGAAGCTCATCGTGCTGCCGCAGGCGTTCCGCAACATGCTGCCGGTGCTGCTCACGCAAACGATCATCCTGTTCCAGGACACTTCGCTCGTGTACGCGGTCGGCGCCTACGACCTGCTGAAGGGCTTCGAGGTGGCAGGCAAGAACTTCAACCGTCCGGTCGAGATGTACCTGCTCGCGGCGGTCACGTATTTCGTCATCTGCTTCAGCCTGTCGATGCTCGTGCGCCAGCTGCAGAAGAAGATCGCCATCATCCGCTGAATTCCGAGGAAACGCAAAGAGCGCGCCATGATCGACATCAAAGACATTTCCAAGTGGTACGGCAGCTTCCAGGTGCTCACCAATTGCACGACGAGCATCCAGAAGGGCGAGGTCGTCGTCGTGTGCGGCCCCTCCGGATCGGGCAAGTCGACGCTGATCAAGTGCGTCAATGCGCTGGAGCCGTTCCAGAAGGGCGACGTCGTCGTCGACGGCATTTCGATCGCCGATCCGAAGACCGATCTGCCGAAGCTGCGCGCGCGCGTCGGCATGGTCTTCCAGCATTTCGAGCTGTTTCCGCACTCTGAGCGTGACGGAGAACCTCACGATCGCGCAGATCAAGGTGCTCGGCCGCTCGATGGATGACTCGCTGAAGCGCGGCCTCAAGATGCTCGATCGCGTGGGCCTCATCGGTGCAAAAGGACAAGTTTCCCGGCCAGCTCTCCGGCGGCCAGCAGCAGCGCGTCGCCATTGCCCGCGCGCTGTCGATGGATCCCATCGTGATGCTGTTCGACGAGCCCACTTCCGCGCTCGACCCGGAAATGGTTGGCGAAGTGCTCGACGTGATGGTGCTGCTCGCGAAGGAGGGCATGACGATGATGGTCGTCACCCACGAAATGGGCTTCGCGCGCAAGGTGAGCCATCGCGTCATCTTCATGGACCGCGGCGAGATCGTCGAGGATGCGACCAAGGACGACTTCTTCGGCAAGCCGCGCTCGGAGCGCGCGCAGCAGTTCCTGGCGAAGATACTGCAGCACTAACCTGGCGGGCGAAAGTCTCGAGTCGTTTCAGCTCCCACGATACTCTGAGGCCACTTGAAGCGTCTTAGCTGCAGTCGGACTTGGAATTCTTGCAAGCGGGTGTTGTCAGTCTCCGCGCGGCGGACTACCCCGACCACGCGATCACGATGATCGTGCCGTTTCCGCCGGGCGGCGTCGCGGACACGGTCGCGCGTCCGGTCGCGGAAGCGATGGCGCGCGACCTGCAGCAGCCGGTCGTGATCGAGAACAAGGCCGGCGCGGGTGGCGGCATCGGCATGGCGCAGGCGGCGAAGGCGAAGCCGGACGGCTATACGGTGCTGCTGTCGCTGTCGTCGATCACGGTGCTGCCGGAGGCAGACAAGATCCTCGGTCGCACGCCGCTCTACCAGCTCGACCAGCTGAAACCGATCGCACGCTTCACCGCCGACCCGACGGTATTCGTCGTGCGCGCCGACGCGCCGTGGAAAACGCTGGGCCGAATTCGCCGCCGACGCGCGCGCCAATCCGGGGAAATACACGTTCGGCACGTCCGGCAACTACGGCACGATGCACGTGCCGATGGAAATGCTGCTCGCCGCCGCGGGTATCAGGATGACGCACGTGCCTTTTACCGGCGCAGGTCCTGCGATCGTCAGGCCTGCTCGGCGGGCAACATCGATGCCGTTGCGACAGGGCCCTGCGACGATCGTGCAGCAGGTCAGCGCAGGCAAGGTGCGCGCGCTCGCGCAATGGGGCACTGCCCGCCTGGTCGCGCTGCCGGATGTTCCGAGCCTTCCACGAACTCTGGCACCGACGTCGACTATGCGCAGTGGTCGGGGTTGTTCGTTCCTGCCGGGGCGCCGGAACCGGTCATCAGGCGGCTGCGCGACGCCGCGCGAGCGGCGGCGAACGATGAGCGCGTCAAGCAGGTGATGGTGACGGTCGGCAGTCCGATCCAGTACCTCGACACGCCCGGAGTTCCAGCGCTACGTCGACGCCGATGCGCAGCAAGATGGCCGACGTCGTGAAGCGCATCGGCAAAGTCGAATAGCCGCGGCGCCACTTTCGCGGGCGCGCGCGCGGAACCACTACTCGAAGGTCTCGCCGGAGATCCTTGACCACCTTCGCCCACCGCGCCTTCTCGTCGCGGATGAACGTGCCGAACTGCGCCGGGGACTCCGGGCGCGTCTCGGCGCCCGCCGTCGACCAGGCGTTCGCTGCATCTCCGGCGTGGCGAGAATCTTCGGTGACGGTGTCGTGCAGCTTGTTCACGATTTCCGGCGGCGTTCCGGCGGGCGCGACGATGCCCTGGAACGACCCGGTCTCGAAGCCCGGCAGCCCGGATTCGGCCACCGTCGGAATATCGGGCGCGGCCGCGAAGCGCTTCGCGCTCGAGATCGCGAGCGCCCTGAGCTTGCCGCCCTTCACCGATCGGGTAGGTCGCGAGCATGCCGTTGAAGAGCACGTCGCGCCTGCCCGCCGACCACGTCGGCGATCGCCTGCGCGCCGCCCTTGTACGGGATGTAGGTCCACTTGATGCCGGTGCGCATGCGCGAAGTCGACGCCTGCGAGGTGATTGGCGCCGCCGATGCCCGGAACCGCGAAGTTGAGCGCTGCCCGGCTTCGACTTCGCGAGCGCGATCAGCTCCTTCACGTCCTTCGCCGGCAGCGCCGGGATGCACGGCCAGGAAGTGCGGCGAGTACGCGACCATGACGACCGGCGCGAAATCCTTCGACCGGATCGAACGGAAGCGTGGGCGAACACGCTCGGGCTGATCGCGAGCGAGCCGATGTCGGCGAGCAGCAGCGTGTAGCCGTCAGGCAGGCGACTTTGGCGACGAAGTCCGCGCCCGACGTTGCCGGTCGACGCCGGGCTTGTTCTCGACGATGACGGGCTGCCCCAGCGCCGCAGTGATGCTTCAGGCCGAGCGCGCGCGCGCAGGATGTCCGACGTGCCGCCCGCCGGGTAGGGCACGATGATGTGGATAGGCTTGGACGGGTACGGCTGGGCGGCTGCGAGGGTTACCGAGAAGCGCCGCAGCCGCGACGAGCATTGTGAATCGGGCGATGCGCGACGTTGATCCCATTTCATTTTCCTTTCGACTGGCGTGCACGCGATTCTGATTCGCGTCGCCCTCCCGCGGCAGCGTATAATCCTCCTTTTGCGCTTCTGCGAAAGCGATGTCGAAATCCTCTCGTTGCATGGCCGGCCGGCGCTTGTCGAATTTTCGCCTGGCCAAGTTGCATGCAAAGGCCTCACCGCCTCCGTCCCACTCACCGCGTCGCCGGCATCACCGCAACGTTCAGGCATTTCGTCGCAGATTTCCCGATCGCTCAGTTCGGCCGAGCGCGCCACGCTCGATAGACTGCTGACATACGGTCCCGAAACGATGCCCGCCGCCACCGAGGCGGCCACGTCGTTCCTCGTGGTTCCCCGTCCCGGAACAATCTCGCCGTGGTCGTCGAAGGCGACCGACATCGCCGAAGAACTGCGGCCTCGACGCGGTTGTTGCGCATCGAGCGTGGTGTCGCGTACGGCGTAGCGACGCGCCGACGGCGCGCCGCATTGGCGACGGACGATCGCTCTGCGCTGCTGCCGCTTCTGCACGACCGGATGACCGAGGCGGTGCTTCACCGCCGTGACCGACGCCAGCGAACTGTTCGCGCACTTTCCGCCCAAGCCGCTGGCGACGGTTGCCGCTGCTGCGCGAAGGCCGCGCGGCGCTCGAACGCGGCGAACGCGGACGCTCGGCCTGGCGCTTGCGCCGGACGAGATCGATTACCTCGACGCGAGCTTCCGACGCGCTCGGCCGCGATCCGACCGGACGTCGAGCTCATGATGTTCGCGCAGGCCAACTCCGAGCACTGCCGGCACAAGATCTTCAACGCGCAGTGGATCGATCGACGGCGAGTCGCAGCCGCAAGAGCCTGTTCGCGCATGATCCGCGACACGCACGCGGCGCATCCGCAGCGGGACGCGTCGTCGCGTACTCCGACAATTCGGCGGTGATGGAAGGCGCGACGTCGTCGCGCGCTTCTATCGCCGATGGCGACGGCCGCTATGGCGCGCAGCGCGAATCGACGCACATCGCTGATGAAGGTCGAGACGCACAACCATCCGACCGGCGATCGCGCCGTTCCCGGGCGCGGCGACGGGCTCGGGCGGCGAGATCCGCGACGAAGGCGCGACACGGCACCGGCGCGCAGGCCGAAGGCCGGCCTCGTCGGATTCACGGTGTCGCACCTGCGCGTTCCGGCGCTGCCGCAGCCGTGGGAGACCGACTACGGCAAGCCTGAGCGCATCGCGTCGGCGCTCGTCGATCATGCTGCGAGGGGCCGATCGGCGCGGCGCGCGTTCAACAACGAGTTCGGGCGGCCGAATCTCGCCGGCTATTTCCGCACGTTCGAGCAGCACGTCGCGGGCGAGGTGCGCGGCTACCACAAGCCGATCATGATCGCGGGCGGCGTGGGCAACATCCGCGCCGCGCACACGCACAAGCGCGCCGCTCGCCGACGGCGCGCTGCTGATCCAGCTCGGCGGCCCTGGCATGCTGATCGGCATGGGCGGCGGTGCGGCGTCGTCGATGGCGACTGGGCGCGAACACCGCCGACCTCGACTTCGATTCGGTCCAGCGCGGCAACGCGGAGATCGAGCGGCGCGCGCAGGAAGTCATCGACCGCTGCTGGCAATTGGGCGAGCGCAATCCGATCCTGTCGATCCACGACGTCGGCGCCGGCGGACTGTCGAATGCGCTTGCCGGAGCTCGTGCACGGCGGCGGCGCTGGCGGGCACCTTCGACCTTCGCGCGATCCCGTCGCGAGGAGCCCGGCATGTCGCCGCGCGAAATCTGGTGCAACGAGGCGCAGGAGCGCTACGTGCTCGCGATCGCGCCAGCCGATCGCTTCGCAGCGATTTCGCGGCGATCTGCGAGCGCGAGCGCTGCCCGTTCGCCGTCGTCGGCCGCGCCACACGCCGAGCGCCGCCTCGTCGTCGACGATCCGCACTTCCGACAATGCGCCGGTCGACGTGCCGCTCGACGTCATCCTCGGCAAGCCGCCGAAGATGACGCGCGACGTCGCGCGCACGTCGCAGCGCAGCGCTGCCGCCGCTCGATCTCGCCGGCGTCACCGTCGACGGACGCCGCGTATCGAGTGCTGCAGTTTCCCGGCGGTCGCCGACAAGACGTTTCTGGTGACGATCGGCGATCGCACCGTCGGCGGACTTGTGCTCGCGCGACCCGATGGTCGGGCCCGTGGCAGGTGCCGGTCGCCGACGTCGCGGTGACGCTGATGGATTTCGACGGCTACGCCGGCGAGGCGATGGCGATGGGCGAGCGCACGCCGCTCGGCGCTGATCGACGCGCCCGCGTCGGGACGCATGGCGGTTGCGCGAGGCGATCACCAACCATGGCTGCCGCCGGCATTCGCGCGACTCGGCGACGTGAAGCTTTCGGCGAACTGGATGGCGCCGGCCGGGCATCCGGGCGAAGACGCGGCGCTCTACGACACAGTGCGCGCGGTGGCGATCGAACTCTGCGTCGCGATCGGCGTATCGATCCCGGTCGGCAAGGACTCGATGTCGATGCGCACGACATGGCGCGACGACGGCGTCGACGAAGGCGGTGACGGCGCCGGTGTCGCTGATCGTCTCCGCGTTCGCGCCGGTACCGGATGCGCGCAGTGACGCTGACGCCGCTGCTTCGTGCTCGATCGCGGCGACACGGCGCTCGATCTGCAGATCGATCTCGGCGACGGCGAACGGCGGCTCGGGCGCGCTCGTCGCTCGCGCAGGTCTACGGGCAGCTCGGCAATGACGCGCCGCGATCGTCGACGATCCGCATCGGCTCGCCGCCTTCTTCGCACTCGTCCAGCGGCTGCACGCGAGCGGCGACGCTGCTCGCGTATCACGACATCGGCGACGGCGGCCTCTTCGTCGACGTTGGCGGAAATGGCGTTCGCGTCGCGCGTGCGGGCGTCGACGTCACGCTCGATGACATCCCGGGCGAACCGCTCGCGCGCATTGTTCGCCGAGGAGCTCGGCGCGGTCGTGCAAGTGCAGCGCGGCGACGCGCAGTGCCGTAATCGCTGCGGCGCGAGCACGGCGGGTCTCGCCGCACGCCATCGGTCGGCCGTCGCCAACGCAATCGCGGACGCGATCACGATCACGCGTCGCGGCGAAACGCTGCTCGACGAGATCGCGCATCGACCTCCACCGCGCGTGGTCGGCGACCACGCACGCGATGCAACGGCTGCGCGACAATCCCGATGCCGCCGACCAGGAATACGCGCGCATCCGCGATGCGGACGAGCCTGGCCTTGCGCCGCTGCTGACGTTTGATCCGGACGAGGACATGGCAGCGCCGTTCATCGCGACGGGCGTGCGGCCCACGGTCGCGATCCTGCGCGAGCAGGGCGTCAACGGCCACGTCGAGATGGCGGCTGCGTTCGACCGCGCCGGCTTCGACGCGTACGACGTGCACATGACGGACATTGCTCGCGGGCCGCCGCTCGCTGAGCGAATTCGAGGGCTTCGTCGCGTGTGGCGGGTTCTCGTACGGCGACGTGCTCGGCGCCGGAGAAGGCTGGGCGAAGTCGATCCTGTTCAATCGCAAAGGCGCGCGACCAGTTCGCGGCATTTTTCGCGCGCGGCGACTCCTTTGCGCTCGGCGTCTGCAACGGCTGCCAGATGATGAGCAACCTGCGCGAGATGATCCCGGGCGCCGCGCACTGGCCGCATTTCGTGCGCAACGCGTCGGAGCAGTTCGAAGCGCGATTCGTCGCTGCTCGAGGTGCAAGCGTTCGCCGTCGCTGTTCTTCACCGGCATGGCGGGCAGCCGCATTCCCGTGGCAACGGCGCACGGCGAGGGTTATGCCGAATTCCACGACGCCGCGCAGCTCGCGCGCCGCGCAGCCGCCTGGTCGCGCTGCGCTTCGTCGACCATCGCGGCGCGCCGACCGAAGCGTACCCTTACAATCTGCAACGGCTCGCCGCAGCGGCATCACCGGCCTGACCACGGCCGACGGCCGCTTCACGATCCTCGATGCCGCATCCGGAGCGCGTGTTCCGCACGGCGCAGATGTCGTGGCATCCCGAAGGATGGGGCGAGTGCTTCGCCGTGGATGCGGATGTTCCGCAACGCCCGCGTCTGGCTCGGCATAGCCTCGGGTAATCGCGAGAGGAGATCACGATGCAATTGACCGTGTATGCGATCGACGGCATGACGCCGGTGGTCGATCCTTCGGCCTTCGTCCATCCGTCGGCGATCCTCATCGGCGACGTGATCGTCGGGCCCGGCTGCTACGTCGGACCGTGCGCGAGCCTGCGCGGCGATTTCGGGCGCCTTGAGGTGCGCGCGGGTGCCAACCTCCAGGATTGCGTGCGTGATGCACGGCTTCCCGGAGCACCGATACGATTGTCGAGGAAGAGGGCCACATCGGCCATGCGGCGGTGCTGCATGGCTGCATCGTGCGGCGCAACGCGCTCGTGGGAATGAACTCCGTAATCAACGACAACGCGGTCATCGGCGAATCGGCGATCGTCGCGGCGATGGCGTTCGTCAAAGCGGGCTGCGTCGTGCCGCCGCGCACGCTGGTCGCGGGCGTCCCGGCGCGTGTCGTGCGCGAGCTGACGGAGCAGGAGATGGCGTGGAAGGTCGAAGGGACGCGCAGCTATCAGGAACTCACGCGGCGCAGCCTGGCGACGATGATTGCCACATCGCCGCTTGCCGCGCCCGAGCCCGGCCGCAAGCGCATCGACGTGGCGGAGCTGCTGCCGTTGTCGGTGCTGAAGGCCGGCAAGGGCCCGTGATCTCGCGGCAGTCCGATCTTCGCTCACGGAAGATCGACGTGGTACACCGTCGCGAGACGCTGCTTGACCTCGCGCAATACGGACTCTTGCGCGGTTCCGGTTCCGGTAGAGGTCAATCCGATCGCGTTCCCCAATCGGCGCATCACGTTGGCAAGGCCCGCCCGGGTTACGCCATGGTGATGCGCGACGTCGCCCCAATGCCGCTCGTCCAGGCGCGCAAACGTGCTGCCGTAGTCCAGCAAGTCCTTGTGGATGTCGGCCCCGGTGTCATACTCGATAAACGCGGGACGATGGCCGTCGATGACGAGGTGCCCATCGTTGGGCCCCGTTTGTCGCCCCGGCAAGCGCACGTGCTGCAAACCGCGGATGCGAAAGCGATATCCCAGGACTCGCGCGAGCATCGGATTGTTGCGGCAACTCGAGGAATGTTCGTCGAGGCCTGAAGCTGCTTCCATGCCGCGCAAGCGCACTGCGGATGGCGCGGGTTCGCAGAGAGGACCAGCGGAATCCACATGCGTTCGGCGTAATACGCGGTGTGGGGAGGCAGCCCCTGTTCTGCTCCAAGCCACGCAGGGCCGTGAAGAAAGCCCGCGCCATAGGCGTTCGCATCGCTGTTCAGGCGGGACAGCATCAAGTCGAACAGGCTTGCCGTTCGTAGCTCCACGTCCGAATCGATGAGCAGGACGTTGTCGGCGGAACTCTGCGAAACAATGCATCCAGGGCGTCCCCATGCGGGCGCAATGGCCCATTCGAGCCAATGAAACGCAAGGCGGTGCGCACTGGCGAGCGCTTCGAAATGGCGGCGGCTTCCGTCCCGTGCGACCCGCAATTGATTATCAGCACCGGCGCGCATCGGTGTGGGTCAGCGCCGACATGAAGGTGCGAGTGACGTCACCCATTTCGTCCCGCAATTGATGATGACCGCTTGCGTGGTCGGCGACGGCAAGTCCGCAAAGGCGATCGATTGTCAGCAAGACGGAAGCGTTCGGTGGCGCATCGCAGCGCCATGACGGATTCTGAAGCCTGCAGCGTGGCCGTCGCGCCGCGGGTCCGACGCGGCGATGTAGCCGTCGTCGGTCTTGACGATGAACTGACCGGCGCCGAAGTCCATGTAGGAATTGGCCAGCGATTTCGATATTGTGGCCGAGCGCGATCAGGCCGGCGCGTAACTCGAGAGCGATGCCGTGTCTTCGAGGTCGAGCGAACCGTCCGCCGTTGAGCTTCCATCGCGGCGCGTCGAGCGCGGCCTGCGGATTCATCTTCGTAATCGATCAGCCGCACGAGCGTTTGCACGTGACCGGGCGGCTGGATCGGGCCGCCCATCACGCCGAACGCGGCGTAGCGGCGCGGCGGTCTTGCGTGACGAAACCCCGGAATGATCGTGTGGAACGGACGCTTGCCGCCGCCGACCTCATTCGGGTGACCCGGCTGCAACGACGAAGTCCGGCGCCGCGATTCTGCAGGCTGATCCCGGTGCCGGGCACGACGACACCAGAACCGAAGCCCATGTAGTTCGACTGGATCAGCGACACCATCATGCCGGCGGCGTCGGCGGCGCAAAGATAAACCGTGCCGCCACGCGGCGGGTCGCCAGGGTCCGAAATCCTGCGCACGCCGCGCATCGATCGAGCCTCGCCCGCGCCGCGAGGTAGCCACGATCCAGCAGCGCCGCGGCCGAAACGGCATCGTCCGTGGATCGCTCACGTACCGGTAGGCATCGGCGAACGCCGAGTTTCATCGCCTCGATCTGGAGATGCTGGCACGGCCGCGGAATCGCGCGCGCAGCGCCGCGAGGTCGAAATGCTCGCAGCATGCCGAGCGCCATCAGCGCCGACGACGCCCTGGCCATTGGGCGGAATCTCGTGGACGGTGCAGCCGCGATAGTCCTGCGCCAGTGGCGTCAACCCAATCGAGCGTCGTGCGCCGCGAAGTCGCGCGAGCGTGTGCGCACGCCTGTGCGCCTGCGCATGCGCTCACCATGGCTTCGCGCGAGCTCGCCGCGATAGAACGCTCGCCCGCGCGTCGCCGCAATCTCGTTCCAGCGTATCGCGCCATCGCGGGGCACGCGAAGCGCTCGCCGACTCGCGGCGCGCGCCCGTCGAGGCATGAAGTGCTCGGGCCAGCCCGAGCTCGTTGCGGCATACGCGGCGACGCGCCAGTGCCCATTTGTCCGGCGACCACCGGCGACACCGCGCCATCCGTCGCGCGCGTAGCGGATCGGCGGCGCTCGAAAAGGTCGCCGAACGGAAGCTTGCCGTAGCGCTGCGACAGCGCCGCCCAGCCCGACACCGCGCCCGGAATCGTCACGCTTTCCCAGCCGCGCTCGGGCATCGCGCTGCCGCCCGGCAAAGCGTTTGGGCGACCACGCCGCCGGCGCGCGGCCCGATGCATTCAGGCCGACCAGCTCGTCGCCGGTCCCACAGGATCGCGAAGAGATCGCGAACCGATGCCGTTGCTGCACGGCTCGACGACGGTGAGCGTGATCGCGGTGGCGAGCGCGGCATCGACGGCGTTGCCGCCGCGCGGCCAGCATCGCGATTCCCGCTTGCGTGGCAAGCGGCTGCGACGTCGCGACGACGTTGCGCGCGAGGACCGGCTGGCGCCTCGACGCGTACGGTAGTCGACCAGTCCAAGGGCATCTACGCTTCTTCCTGAACGCTTCTTCGCGCTTGCGTGCGAATGTTGGGCAGCGCGATGACGACGATCAGCAGCACGGCGGCGGCGAGCATCACGGCCGACAGCGGCCGGGTGACGAACGTCATCGGATCGCCGCGCGACAGCAGCATGGCGCGGCGCAGGTTCTCCTCCATCATCGGTCCCGAGCACGAAGCCGAGCAGCAGCGGCGCCGGCTCGCATTCGAGCTTCACGAAGACGCACGCCGAGGAAGCCGAAGAACGCCGTCTGCATGACGTCGAAGCTCGTGTTGTTGATCGTGTAGACGCCGATCGCGCAGAACAGCAGGATCGCCGGGTAGAGGATGCGGTAGGGCACCGTCAGCAGCTTGATCCAGATGCCGATCAGCGGCAGGTTGAGCACGACCAGCATCAGGTTGCCCACCCACATCGACGCGATCAGGCCCCAGAACAGCGCCGGATTCGACGGTCATCACCTGCGGACCGGGCTGGATGTTGTGGATGGTCATTGCGCCGACCATCATGCGCCATCACGGCGTTCTCCGGAATGCCGAGCGTGAGCAGCGGAATGAACGACGTCTGCGCGCCCGCGTTGTTGGCCGACTCCGGCCCGGCGACGCCCTGGATCGCGCCCTTGCCGAACTGCGACGGATCCTTGGCCGACCTTCTTCTCGACGCGCATAGGAGGCGAACGACGACGAGCATCGCGCCGCCGCCGGGCAGCAGGCCCAGGAACGATCCGAGGCCGGTGCCGCGCAGCACCGCGGGCCAGGCCGCCTTGAACTGCTGCCTGGTCGATCCAGAGCCCTTGACCTTGCTCGTGATCGAGTTCGCGCTTTTCCTGCGATTCGAGATTGGCGATGATCTCGGCGAAACCGAAGAGCCCCATCGCGACGCTCGACGACGCCGATGCCGTCGGTGAGCTCCGGAATGCCGAAGTCGAAGCGCGGCAACGCCGGAGTTGACGTCGGTGCCGACGATGCCCGAGCAGCAGACCCGAGGATGATCATCGCGATCGCCTTCGAGCAGCGAGCCGTGCGCGAGCACGACGCGCGCCGATCAGGCCCAGCACCATCAGCGAGAAGTATTCGGCGGGGCCGAACTTGAGCGCGAGCTCGGACAGCGGGTACGCGAGACGGCGGCGATGAAGACGGTGGCGACGCAACCGGCGAAGAACGAGGCGAGGGCCGCGGTGGCGAGCGCAGCACCGGCCTGCCCTTGCGCGCCATCTGGTGGCCGTCGAGGCACGTCACCGCGGACGACGTCTCGCCCGGCATGTTGATGCAGGATCGACGTCGTCGAGCCGCCGTATTGCGCGCCGTAGTAGATGCCGGCCAGCATGATGAGCGCGGACACCGGCTGCAGCGCGTACGTCGTCGGCAGCAGCATCGCGATGGTGGCGACCGGCCCGATGCCGGGCAGCACGCCGATCAGCGTTCCGACAGTACCGATCCGATCAGCGCATACAACATGTTGATCGGAGTCAACGCGACCGAAAGCCGAGGGCGAGGTGGTTGAGCAGTTCCATCGCTTCAGCCCTCGGACGAACGTCGGCCAGATCGGCAGCTGCAGCTTCAGGCCGATGATGAACACGCCGATCGGCCAGCGCCGCCAGCGAGGATGCCGCTGACCAGGGATTCCTTCCAGCCGGAATTCGGTGCTCGCCGCGCTCGCGAGCACGATCAGGACTGACCGTCGACAGCGCGAGTCCGACGTAGGTCACGATGAGCCCGAACAGCACGACGCTGCCCAGGACGACGATCGTCGGCCGCCACCGCCACGCGGGAATCGGCGGGCCGTCCGCGCGCAGTGCGCGCAGCGCAATGATGCCGCCCAGCACGATCAGCAGGATTCCGAGGATGCGCGCGGAAGTAGCCCGGCCCCATGCGCGCGGCGGTGCCGAGGTTGTACCTGGAGCCAATGGCGATCGCGGCGATGCCGACCAGGACGAACAGGACTCCTGCCCAGAAGTCCTTCGGATCACGAATGCGCACCACGACTGGCCCCGGGTTGCGCATTTTGGCGCGCAAGGATAGCATCTACCGGATCGCTTGCCCGCCGCCGCAAATTCGCGGCGGCCAATGAATAAAGGGCAGGCCGTGCGGCCTGCCCCTCCGGATCGCAAAGCTCTCGCGTTACACGCCGTTCTTGGTGCGCAGTTCCTTGAAGTACTTGTCGAGATACGCAGCCTGCATCGCGCTGCTGCAGCTGCGGCTTCACTTCGTCGAACAGCGGCACCTTCGCCTCGCGGACGTCCTCGACCAGGATCACGTGGTAGCCGAACTGCGTCTGCACCGGCGCGCGTCGAGAACTTGCCCTTCGGCGTGGCGACCATCGCGTCGGAGAACGGCTTGACGAAGCCGCCGGGCGCGTTCCAGTCGAGATCGCCGCCCTTGTCCTTGGAGCCCGGGTCCTTCGAGCGCGCCTTGGCGAGCTCGTCGAACTTCGCGCCCTTCTGCAGCTGCGCGATGATGTCCTTGGCCTCGTCTTCCTTCTCGACCAGGATGTGCTTGACGTGGTATTCCTTGTCGCCGATCTGCGTCTTGATCACGTCGTATTCCTTGCGCAGTGTCGGCGTCGGGAATCGGGTTCTTCTTGATCCAGTCGGCAACGAAGGCGCTGACCAGGACAGTCTGCGACGCCAGGTCCATCTGCGTTCTTGATGTCGGTGTTCTTGTCGAGTCCCTGCTTCTTCGCTTCGCGCGCAAGCAGTTCGCGCGTATTGAGTTCCTCGCGAATCGCGCGCGCGAAGTTCGGGCGTATCCGGCTGCCCCTGCTGGATGCGCTGCTTCAGCATGGCGTCGAACTGCGCTGCGGAAACAGCGCCTTGCCGGTCGATGCCGGGGCGGCGGCGCCGCCTTGGGGGCTGCGGTTTGTGCCTGGGCGACGCCCATGGCGAGGGACGCGCGCGAGCACCGCGACCAGGATTGGATTTCTGGTCATTGCGTACATCCTTTCGTCAGGAAGGAAATTCGTCCAGGGTGTAGGCGCGAATCGCAAGCGCATGCACCGGATGAGGGATCAAGGTCGCCCACGCGATCCAGCACCGCGCGATGCCGCGCGAGCCGCGTGAGCCCCGAGAAATTGTTCGAAACGATCAAGCAGCGAAAATGCTCCGCCGCCGCCGCGGCACCGGCGTGGCCCGACGTGCTCCGCGCTGTCGTCGGCCAGTTCGAGGACGATCGGCGCGAGCGCAGCCGAGCGTGCCCTCGAGCGTGCTCGGCCACGCCGCTTCGCGCATGCGTTTCGCTGCGGTTCCTCGATGTGGCGCGCGAGCATCAGTCCCTGCGCCAGCGCGAAGGCCAGGAAGAGCCCGATGCCGCCCCACACCTTGAAATTGACCCACGTTTCCAGCGGGTAGTGGAATGCGACATACCAGTTCAGGGCAGCCATCGCGAAGAGGAAGCCGGCCCACGACCACGTCACGACGCGACCACACGGCGGGCGGCAGCGTGATGTCACGCAACAGGTAGCTGATGAGGTCGCGCCCGAACGCGAGCTTGCCCACCGCGAGGATGGAGCCGAAGAGGCCGTAGAGGACGGTGGGTTTCCACCGGATGAACACGTCGTCGTGCAGCGACTAGCGTCGCGCCGCCGAAGACGGCGATGATCGCGAACGAGAGCCAGTGAATGGCCGACAGCTTGCCCTTCCACTTGAACCAGGCGATCTGCACCACCGAGGCGGTCATCGCCACCGCGGTGGCGAAATAGATCCCCTGCCACTTGAAGGCAATGAAGAAAGAGCAGGAGCGGGAAGTAGTCCGCCAGTAACTGCATGGGGTCGAAGGATGCGCCGGTCTGCCTTAAGGACGCCTTAGTGACGCCTCAGTTGTTCGGCAGCCGGCCAAGCCTGATACAGCCCGCAATGGGCAACCGCCCATTATAACCGATGGCCTCGGCATGCTCTTCGGCGGCTGGTTTGCCTGGCCGTTGGTTGGGTCGCCGCGGCTCGGCCGGTGGTCGGCGCGGCGCCAAGAAGCCGGCCCAGTCGCGGCCAGTCGAATGCAGGTCCGGGATCGGTCTTGCGTCCGGCGCGACGTCGCTGTGGCCGACCATGTCGCGGATGGGATAACGCCGCGCACAGCGCCCTGGCGACTCGCGCCAGCATGGCGTACTGCGGGGCTGCATAAGGCGCGATCATCCGTCCCTTCCAGTTCGATCCCGACCGAGTAGTCGTTGCAGGCCGGTCGACCGCGCCACGACGAGGCGCCGGCATGCCACGCGCGCTTGCGGCACGGCACGAACTGCAGCAGCGTCCCGTCGCGGCGGATGAAGAAGTGCGACGAAACCCTGAGGTGGCGATCTCCCGGATAGTAGGGGTCGGCCGCCGGATCGAGCGTGTTGGTAAACAGCCTCGACACGTCCGTCGCCACCGAACCGGCCGGGCGGCAGCGAGATGCCGTGGACGACGATGAGCGAAATGGCCGTTCTCGCCGGCTGCGCATCGCAGTTGGGCGACGGAATCTGCGTGGCGCAAGAGGCCACGCCCCGTATGTGTCGATCAAGCATTGCGTTGTCATATTCCCGATAGTTGCCACTGTGGTCGACATCTTGTCGGCACCTGTTACCATGCCAATCAGCCGGCAATGTGTGCAAAAAGGCAGCCAATTGACGCATGGCTGGTATCTACGACGGCGGCTGGATAGTCTCACAGTCGGGCGCGGAATCACGCAATGCTGCGGTAACCGGCCGTCGAGTTTTTACAGTCGCATGCCGCTACTCTCAGAATATTAGTCGAGTATTTTCAGTCATGTTACAAATTTGCATGGATCTTGCATAGATGTTGGCCGGAAGCATTAGGTTGTCGATTAATCCCAGAAACAGAGGAATGGCAATGAAGAAACTACTGGCAGTTGCACTGATGGCGATGGGACTCGATGGCCACGGCGCCAAGGCCGACCCGATTGGTCCGGATTGCGGGCTCCGTAAGCTTCGGAGGCATCTACACTCCTGGAGTACGCGGTGGTGACTCCAACGGAGTTTCTGGTCCGTCTGCTCATCGACTCCAGCGGCTACAACGGTGGTCCGCGACCAGACTATTATCCGAGGCGTCGCGATCAAGCCGCGCCGTCGTCGATGACTGGCACTGCTCCAGTTCATGTCTGGTCAGCACCACCGCTCCGGGGCATGGGATTTCCACTCCAGCATGCGGCCTCGCACAACGGTTGCAACGGGGGCGACGGTTTCGATGCTCGCAGTCGCGCGGACGCAATAGCGGCCACGGTCGGCACGACCTACCAGTGGATCTTCGACATCAGGTCGCCAAGCGCGAGCGATTGGCTGCTGGCCAGGCGCAACACGCGAGACCATCAGGTGAACTACGATCCAGCTAACGGGATCATCGTATCCGAAAACATCCACGCTGCAGAACAATCAAAACTGCTGCAATCATGATGTGCCGGAGCCGCAGCCGCTCATCCTCGGTCGGGCTGGGACTCTTCGTATGGCCGCGATCCGCCGCCGGCGCGGCTGCCTAGCAGCGATTCGCCCGATAAGAAACTTCAGCAATACGCAACTGAACGAAGTACAA
>ERZ1370068.10840-contig-9502_pt1 | contig 22395 bp, 34 predicted proteins | sample MGYA00561227_ERZ1370068 | MGnify/ENA primary metagenome ERZ1370068 (study PRJEB38410, sample SAMEA6850437) | metagenome | study: Metagenomic assessment of the ecological functions of the soil: analysis of the soil microbiota associated with the... | reverse complement strand
CCGCCGCATTGCTGACTCTGCGCGCTCGCGAATCTGGCGCCGAGATCGGCGCGATTTGACGGCATGGATCCCTTAGCGGCAATCGGGCGTCGGCGCCGTTGCCGCGCTCGTCGTTGTCGGCGTCATCACGTCAGTCGTATCTGGCACGCCGCGCCGCGCAGCTTCCCTGGTCGAGGCGTTGCGGTTCGAATCATGACGATACGCGTCCTGCGGGAGATCGCCGTCCGTGAGGCGATGCGGGCCTCTTCCGCAACCGCGTCGCGTGCGCCTCGATGCTCGGCATCCGTGGGCATCGTCTCGGTCGTCATGCTGCTGGCCTACGGCAACGGCTTTGACGAGGCGCTCATCCGCGGGTTCCACGGCGCGTTCGGCGACGGCGTGACATCATCCTGGCCGGCGGCCAGACGAGCATGCAGGCGCTGGCGGAGCGCGCGCGGGCAGCGCATCCGCGTTCGATTTGCCGACGCGCGAAGCCGTCGGGCAGATTCCGTTCGTGAAGGCGTGGAGTCCGGAGTAGGTTCCAGGACGTGCCTGGTGTCCTGGGCAGGACAAGCAGGCTGCCTCACCTCGCCCGCGGGCGTCGCACCAGCGCTACGGATCGATGCGAAGCCAGAATCCCTCGGCGGACGCTTCATCGACGCGGAGGACGTCCGGCTGCAGCGGCGGGTCGTGTTTATCGGCAGCGAAGTCGCGCGGAAGATGTTCGGCAACACGCCGCCCGTCGGCCAGTGCGGTGCGCATCAACGGCGTGCGGTTCGACGTCGTCGGCGTGCAGCGCGAGAAGGTGCAGCTGTCGAACTACCGCCGTCCCGGACAAGGAATCCATCTTCATCCCGCATAACGACCGCCGGACAGATGTGGAACACGGAGTATCTCGACATCACTCGTCTATCAGGCAGTCTCGCCCACGCTCGACGACCGGACGACGGCTGACAGTGAAGAAGCGTGCTCGCCGAGCCGGTCTGCAGCTTCAACCCGGCGGACGATCGCGCGGTGCAGGTCTCGGGTCCGCCGAGACGCAGAGGATTGTCGGACCGATCGTCATCGGACTGAAGATCATCCTCGACGTTCATCGGCGTGCTGACGCTCGCGATTGGTGGTGTCGGCGTGATGAACATCATGTTCGTGTCGGTGACGGAGCGCACGCGTGAGATCGGATTGCGCAAGGCACTCGGCGCGCGTCGCGGCGCCATCCTGCTGCAGTTCCTGATGGAAGGCCTCGTGACGACGTTTGCGCGGTGGCGCGGCCGGCGTACTGCTCTCGCACGCCCTGGTGTGGATGTTCAGCCCGCGTCCGTTCCTTTCGGAGCTGCTCGACGATACCAGCCGTTCTGCGGATATCTACATGGTCGCTGTCGGTGCAGCTGCTGCGGCATCTGCACGGCGCATCCTGATGTTCGTCGGTATCATCAGCTCGTTCGTGCCCGCCATGCGCGCGGCGCGAATGGATCCGATCGAAGCACTCCGCTATGAATGAGTCAACGCCATCGGCGAGGGAGCTAGTAACCGGCCAGTAGCGCGGGCGGCCCGTTCGACCTGCTCCTCCGACGCCAGGAAGAACTCCTCGAGCGGCGGCGAGTACGGAACGGGCGTGTCGAGCGCGCCGACAATGCGGACGGGCGCGTCGAGCGACTCGAACGCCTCCTCCTGGATGATGGCGGCGAGGCTCTCGCCGATGCCGCCGGTGCGCGTGTCCTCGTGGATGATCAGCACTCTGCTGCAGTGGCGGGCGACGGCGAGCACCGCCTCCTTGTCGAGCGGCGCGCAGCGATCGCAGGTCGAGCACGCTCGCCTCGATGCCATCCGCCGCGAGCTTCCCGGCGACGCGCATGCCGACGTGCACGTACGCACCGTAGGAAATGATCGCGAGGTCGTCGCCCGCGCGCCGCAGCGCCGCCTTGCCGATCGGCATGGGCGCCGGCGCATCTTCCGGCAGCAGCCTGCTTGACGCGCGGATCGCGGTACAGCGCGATGTGCTCGAAGTAGAGAACCGGATCCGGATCGGCGACGGCCGACGCCATCAGCGCGCGCGCATCCTGCGGCGTCGACGGAACGACGATCTTCAGGCCGGGCGTCCGGTAGAACCACGCTTCGGTGTTCTGGCTGTGATACGGGCCCGGCGTGGCGCAGGCCGCCCCACGGCATGCGCACGACCATCGGAATCGACGCTGCCCCAGCGGTAACGCTGCTTCGCGGCGTTGTTGACGAGCTGATTGAACCCGGTCGCGACGAAGTCGTTGAACTGCACTTCGGCGATCGGACGCTGTCCCGCGATTGCCGGCGCCGACGCGCGATGCCGAAGATCGCGTTCTCGGCAATGCGGCGAGTTGATGATGCGGTCGCCGAACTCCTTCAGCAGCGGCCGCAGCAGCAGGAACGCGCCGCCATACAGGCCGCCGATGTCCTCGCCGTAGACGAAGACGCGCGGGTCGGATCGCAGCGCATCGGCGACGCCGGCGGTGACCGCCTCGAGGAAGGTCGTCCCCTTGCGATCGAACGGCAGGCCGGGATCGAGCGGTGGCAGCGCGGGGTCGAGATCAATCGCGAGCCGCGTGGATGGCTCGAGCGGCTCGACACGTGCACGCGCGGCGGCTCGTTCGCGAGGACGCCGACGCCGGCGCTTGCCGGTTCCGGCCACGGCGCGTCGATAATCACGCGCGCTTCTGTTTCAACCATCGCTTCCGCGTCACGCGCTTGAACTTGTCGAGATCGCCGGACGCATCAGCCCTCGTCGAGCAGCTCGCGGCGTAGCCGGCGATAGGATCCTTCTTCGACCAGAACTCGTACTGCTCGCGGTTGGCGTAGGCGCCTCCGCGACGGGTGCGCACTCCCACGAGACCGGCGGCTCCTTCCCGAGGTACGAGCATGTCGTCGTGGTGCGCGTGGCCGCACATGCGCATCGACACGAGCTCGACGAGCGTCGGCCCCAGTCCCGCGCGGGCGCGATCGCCCGCCCACGTGAACGCCGCGGCGATCGCTTCCGGATCGGTGCCGTCGACCGTGATGCCGGGCACCCCGTAACCGGCGGCCTTGTCCGCGAACACGCGCACGGCCGACTGTTCGTGCACCGGCGTCGAGAGCGCGGTCTGATTGTTCTGAACGCAGAAGACCGCGGGCAGCTTTCGCACCGCGCACGCGTTGATCGCCTCGTGCCACTCGCCGAGCGACGAGCCGCCTTCGCCGATCAGCGAGAACGCGACGCGGTCCGATCCTTCGCGCGCAAACGCCATCGCGACGCCGGCGATGTTGACGGCGTTGATCCCGAGCGGCGCGGTCGGCGGCAGGATGCCCCACCCGAAGTCGGCGACGTGAATGTCGCGTGCCGTTCATCGGCGGGCCGGCCTTGCCGATCTGCGCGTTGAGGATCATGCGAATCGTCCACGGGTCGTTGTGCATCGCGAGGACGAGCGCGTTGTCGCGAATCAGCGGACAGACGACGTCGCCGTGCCAGCCGCCTTCGCCGTCGCGATACGCCGCGCCGCGATGAAGCCGGATGCCGGCGCCGTAGATGGCTTCCTGGCCGAGCGAGCGGAACCCCTTGCCCTGCACGCCGAGCGCGCCGTACTTGACCTCGGGCTGCAGGTAGAACTGTTTCAGGCGGTTGTCGAGCGCGCGCATCAGCACCATGCCGCGCATCATTTCCAGCTTCTCGTCAGTAGTCAGCGATGCGGCGATCGTCTCGCGGGCGATGAAACCGTCAACCGCGTCGAGCAGCTCGGTGACCGCGGCGTCCCACCGTTCTTCGGCCGCTCACGCCCGGGGTCGTCTCGGGCAGATCGGCGAGGTCGATGCCGCGTAATTGCCGCTGGATCTCTGTCTGGAGTTCCCGTCGATTTGCCGGGGTCCGACCAGCCTTCGCGCTCTGCGCTACGGCGGTTCGCCGGAGCAGACCGCGAAGCGGTCTGCTCAAGCAGCACTGGCCTCGGGTCGCTGAGCGACCCGACGTGGCGGAGGCGGAATGGACCGCCTCCACCGGCGGATTTCTCAATCGCGCGCTGGACGGCAGTTACCGCAAAGGGAAACCGCTCGACGACGAACGCGGCAAGCCGAGCGGCGAGGCCCGTGGCAGCCTGTGACGCAGCGGAGCGGGACATCATCTCAATGGTAGCCTGACAGGTGGCAGGGGGCGGGTGGGCAGGTGGCAGTAGCGAGCAGTGAAGCAGATCGAAACTCATTTCAAGGGATGCGCGAAGCCCGGCATCGTTCCACCGGGTGCGCACGCTGCGCCTGAGGTTGCGTCCGACGAGACGCTCGACGCGATCAGCGGACACTTCCGCATCTTCCAGCTTCGCGACGGAAATCGGTTCTCAACGGACGATGTGCTGACCGCGTGGTACGGAACGACGTGGGTGCCGTCGGCGGCGCGAGTGCTCGATCTCGGCTCGGGCATCGGCTCGGTCGGAATGATTGCGGCCTGGCGGCTGCCCGGTGCGCGCTTCGTCACGGTCGAGGCGCAGGAGGAGAGCGTCCGGCTGGCGAGGAAGTCGGCGGCGTATAACGGCCTGGACGGGCGCTACGAGATTCGGTCTGGCGACTTTCGAAGCGACGACGCGCTTGCAGCGGACGAGCACTTCGATCTGATCCTCGGCAGCCCGCCGCACTTTCCGCCAGGGAGCGGCCTTGAAGCCGATCACACGCAGAAGGTCGCGTGTCGCTTCGAGGTGCGCGGCGACATTCGCGACTACGCGCGGCGTCGCGGCGGCGCACCTCGCGCCGGGCGGCCTCTTCGCGTGCGTGTTTCCTGAAGGTGATCGCGGCCGCGTCGAAGACGCCGCTCGAGGCGCGCAGCTATCGATCGTGCGGCGACGGCCTGTCGTCTTCCGGCGAAGGCGAACCACGGCTGGTGGATCTTTTCGCGATGGTTCGCGACACCGATCTGCCGGCTCACATGCGGGAGCGCCCGTGGGTCGAGCCCCCGCTGACGATTCGCTGCGCGGATGGCACCGTGCATCCTGAGTACGCGGCCGTCAAGCTGGCTGTCGGCTTTCCTCCGTGAGCGCCTGCGCGATGGCGGCGCCGACCTCCGCCGTCGTCGACTTCCCGCCCAGATCGGGCGTCTTGATCTGGCCGTCGGCGAACACGCGCCCGATGGCGGCAACGATGCGGTCGTGCGCGGCACGCTCGCCGAGGTGATCCAGCATCATCGCGCCGGCCCAGATCGCGCCGACAGGATTGGCGATGCCCTTACCGGCGATGTCCGGCGCCGAGCCGTGAATCGGCTCGAACATCGACGGCGCCGTCCGCTCGGGATTGATGTTGCCGCTCGGCGCGATGCCGAGGCTGCCTGAAATCGCCGAGCCGATATCGGTGAGGATGTCGCCGAACAGGTTGGAGCAGAGGATGGTGTCGAGCGTCTGCGGATGCGTCACGAGCGCGCGCGGCGATCGCGTCAACGTGATACTTCCGATAGTCGACGTCGGGAAATTCCTTCGACACCTGCTCGACCACTTCGTCCCACAGCATCATCGAGTGCTGCAGCGCGTTCGACTTGGTCGCGCTCGCCAGCAGCTTCCGCGGCCGCGACGCCGCCATCCTGAACGCGTAGCGGGCGATCCGCTCGATGCCACGTCGCGTGAAGATGCCGGTCTGTTCGGCGAGCTCGTCGGGCGTGCCCGCGTGAACCCGGCCGCCGACGCCGCAGTATTCGCCCTCCGAGTTCTCGCGCACGCAGACGATGTCGATGTCGGCCGCGGTGCGGCCGCCGAGCGGCGAGGCGATGCCGGGAAGCAGCCGCACCGGCCGGAGGTTCACGCACTGCACGAGCCGGCGCCGCAGCGGCAGCAGCAGCTCGCCGGCGGAGATGTAGTCCGGCACTTTCGGATCGCCTATCGCGCCCAGATAGATCGCGTCGAACTTCATCAGCTGATCGACCGCGTCCGCGTCCATCATGCGGCCGTTGCGCAGGTAGAAGTCACAGCCCCACGGGAACGACGTGAACTCGAGCGTGAAACCGCCGCGCACGGCCGACGCCTTCAGGACATCGATGCCCGCCGGGATGACTTCCTTCCCGATGCCGTCGCCCGCAAGCACTGCAATGCGATGAGTGTTCATAGAGAAAATCAGATCCTATCTTGATCTGGATATCGCGGACCCGAAGCGGCCGCGGCGCGCTCGATCCGACCCCGCCTCCCAGCGCGTAGACGGCGAGTACGCGCACGCGGAGGCGATCAGGCCTGCGACGGTCGGGTCGATCCAGGCGTACGACGGAGGCAGCGCGAAGCGCGCCACGAGCAGCGCGAGATTCCCCGCCGCAAGCGAGGCGAGCGCTTCCCGCGCCCCGCGCGCGGCAGGTAGAGCGCGCCGACGACCGGCATCAACAGGCTCACGCCGAGCAGCGAGTAGAAGATGGCGAGCGCCTGCTGGACCGTCTCCGAGCAGCAGCGCGAGCACGACACCGCCGGCGCCGCCCGCGAGCGAGGCGAGCCGCGCAATCAGCAGCACTTCGCGGTCGCCCGCGTCCGGCTGCAGGAAACGCTTGTAGAGATCCTGGGAGAGCGACGTGGCCAGCATGAACAGGATCGCGTCGCAGGCACTGACCTCGGCCGAAAAGACCGCCGCGAGCGCCAGCGCGCCGAACCAGGGCGGAAGCTGTTCGACGAGCACGGTCGGAAGCACGATGTTGGGGTTCGTCAACCCGGGATGGGTCGCGCGCGCCGCCATCCCCAGCAGCGCCGGCGCGAAGGCGAAGATCGCGAGGGCGGCCGCCTGCAGCCCGACGCCGATCCGCACCGTCCGCTTGCTGTTCGCGCCGTATACCTTCTGAATCAGCCCTGGTGAGATGACGAACGCCGGCGCGAACACCAGCGAGCGTCCATCCCGAGAGCGGGCCGCCCGAATAGAGCGGATCCAGAAACGTAGCCGGCACGCCGGGCGCGTGCGCGATCCCCGCGAACCCGCCGGCCTTCGCAACCACGATCGGTATGGCAACGATGAACCCTGCCAGCAGCACGGTCAGTTGCACGACGTTGACCCACGCCGTGCCGAGCAGTCCTCCGGCCGATGAACGTTGTCGTGACGACGACGGCGCTGATGATGGTTCCCTCCCATCGGGGAACCCGGCGACGACATTCAGGACCGCGGCGCCGGCGATGAGCTGTCCCGCAAAGATCGACAGCGTGCCCAGCCAGATCAGCATCGTCACGAGGGCACGCACGAGCCCGCCGTATTTCAGCTCCAGGAAGTCGCCGGTCGTGAAGAGGTTGTGTGCCTTGGCGATGCGCCAGATGCGGGGGCCGATGAAGAACGCCAGAAAGATGGATCCGATCGCCGACGATCCGCTCCACCACCACGCGCCGATACCGTCGCGAAGCTACCCGCGGCCCGTCGCACCGATCGTCGCGCCCGCCCCGATGTTCGAGGCGAGAACCGTCGAGAAGAGCAGGGGCGCGGTCAGTGCCCGGCCCGCGACGAAGAAGTCGGCGCTGCCTTTGATGAAACGCGTGATGGACAGGCCGATCGCGATGAGCGCGACCGAGTAGACGATGAGAAGAACGAGGTAGAGGTTCATCGATGGGGCGGCTGAAGCCGGCCCTACCGGAACCGCGCGGGAACGGTTCCGATGTCCGACGCAGCCGGGAGGCCGCCCGAACTCTTCGCCATTACCGCGGCCCGGACGATCGCTTCCGCCATCACGTCCGCTGCGAGCGCTCCGACGTTGCTGGTGTCCGCGGTCCCGCTCCAGCTGCCGGTCGCGAGCGCGAACACGGTGTCGCCGTCGCCGAGCGTGTGCGACGGAAACAGCGCGCGCGCCAGGCCGTCGTCAGCCATCATCGCCATGCGGGTCGCCTGCGCCTTGGTCAGCCTTGCGTTGGTCGCGACCACGCCGATCGTCGTGTTTTCACCAGGCCGCGGCGTGGTGATCGGCGAACCTGCGCGAAGCACCTTGCGCGCGTCGGCCAGCTTGCCGTTCGCATCGCGCGCGCCCGCGACGACCGCGCCGTTGGCCGGATCGATGACGTCACCGACGGCGTTGACGGCGACGATCGCGCCGACGACGAGACCGTTCGGCAGCGCAATCGCTGCTGATCCGATCCCCGCCTTCATCGGCATGCGGCCGCCGCCAATCTTCCCGACCGTTGCGCCCGCACCTGCACCGACGTTGCCTTCCGGCGACCGGACCACCGGTCGCTGCACCGCGCTGCCTTGTAACCACAATCAGCGGTCGGTCGCGTCCTGTTGCCGCCGAACCCGAGGTCGAACAGGATTGCCGACGGCACGATCGGAACCGACGCCCGGCGCTGGTCTTGAAACCGACGTTCTTTTCCTCGAGAATACTTGACGACGCCTTGGGCGGCGTCGAGACCAAATGCGCTTCCACCCGAGAGCACGATCGCATTGACGCGCTCGACGAGATTGGTTGGATCGAGCAGATCCGTCTCGCGCGTGCCGGGAGCGCCGCCGCCGCTGTGCGCACGCCGCCGACCGCACCCTGCGCCGTCCGCGAGCACGACCGTGCAGCCGCGTCAGCCCGCCGGCCAGCGTGAAGTGCCCGACGCGGATGCCGGGAACCTGCGTGATGCCCTTCGGTCCCGGCTGCAGAGTCTGGCCGTTGGCTGTCATGCGTGGCCACCGCGAAGATCGCGAGAAATGCCGCCTCTCCTCATCGACGAATTGATTATGGTGGAACGCAAATCACGTTGTCGATGAGCCGCGTCGGTGCCGACCCAGATGGCGCCGGCCGCAATCGACTGGCCGATCGACGTGCTCGACCGGCTGCATTTCGCGCGGATCGACGATCTTCCAGATACTCCAGGCGTCACGGCCGGCTCGCTCGATGACGCGGTCCCGCGCGGCCTGACGAACACGTGACGGCATCCCGTGACGCCCGCGGCCACCTGCCGATTTCGCCACGTTCGAGCGCCTGCGTACAGAACGCGTTGCCTCGCGTCGCTCGTCGGGCTGCAGCCGCTGGTTTCGCGAGCTGAGCGCGAGGCCGTCTGGCTCGCGCACCGTCGGCACGCCGACGACGTCGATCGGGACGTTGAAGTCGGCAACCATCCGGCGGATGACCGCCAGCTGCTGCGCGTCCTTCTCGCCGAAGTAGCGCGCGATCCGGCTGCGCGATTTGAAACAGCTTCATGACGACCGTCGCCACGCCGCGGAAGTGGCCGGGACGAAATCGCCCGCAGAGGTGGTCCGCGACCCGGCCGACATCGACGACGCAATCGAGCGGCGCCGGGATACATCTCCGCCACCGACGGCGCGAACACCACGTCAACGCCTGCCGAGGCGGCGCAGAGGTCAGCATCGGCCTGCAGCGAGCGCGGATAGCTCTCGAGGTCCTCCGGCCGGTCGAACTGCAGGGGTTGACGAAGATGCTGACGATGACCACGTCGCACTCGCGCGCGCGCGAGGTCGATGAGACGCGTGTGGCCCGCGTGCAAGCGCGCCCATCGTCGGAACAGGCCGACCCTCGACCGGCTCGGGCGAGCCCTCGACCGGGCTCGGGGCGAGTGCGGCCGCCGGCGCGCCGGGCTCGCCACTCGATCCCGCAGGCGCGGGATCGACGTCGATCACTTCCGGCTGACTCATCTCAGGCGGTTGGCGTTGCCGGTCTTCGCGGCGGCAGGCCGTGCGTAGCGTCCGGACTTCGACGTCGTCGACGTATGCCTGCACGGACGACGTCACGGTTTCCGTCGAGATGCGCGTATTGCTTGACGAACGACGGTACGTGGACCGTCGAAGAGGCCGACCATGTCGTTGGTCACGAGCACCTGCCCGTCGCAATCCGGCCCCGCGCCGATGCCGATGGTGGGGATCGCGAGCGCCCCGGTCACCGTCGCGCGCGACGTCGGAGGGAATCGCCTCGAGCACGATCGCAAATGCGCCGGCCTCTTCGAGCGCGAGCGCGTCGGCAAGCAGCGACGTCCGCATCGCGCGGCGTGGTGGCCTGGCGGACGAAATCCACCGACCTGATGCGACGGACTGCGGGAGCAGGCCGAGGTGTCCCATCACCGGGATGCCGACGTCAACGAGGCGCTTGACACACGTCGACGATCGCGCTGCCGCCTTCGAGCTTGACCGCCTCGGCGCCGCCTTCCTGCATGAGACGTCCCGCGTTGCGGACCGCATCCGCGGCGGTCGTCTGATAGGTGAGAAACGGCATGTCCGGCGACGATCGAGCGCGCGCGTCGGTGCCGCGCGCTCACCGCGGCCGTGTGGTGAATCATCGCGTCGAGCGTGACGGGCACCGTGTTCTCGAAGCCGAGGACCACCATGCCGACGGAATCGCCGACAAGCGATTGCATCGACGCCGGCGCGGTCCAGCAGATGCGCCATGTTGGCGTCGTAGGCGGTCAGCATGGCGATCTTCTCGCCGCGCCGCTTCTTCTCCTTGAAATCACGAGTGCGGAATTTGCTTTTCATCGGCGTCCGGCTGGACAGTGTCTTCGTCAGCCAACCCTGCGACCGCGGCGGTCGACGTCCTTGCTGACGTTCAGGTCGCGCGAGCGACGCATATTCGTCCGTGCTCGCCGGTCACGGCGGGGACAAGCAGGTGGTTGACGCCGCGCACGGTGACGACCTCCACCGACTTCGACTTGCCTTCCTTCCTCGCGACATCGACCAGCCGCTCCACGTGCGCGACCGGTATCTGCCGATCGAGATCCGCGTGGACGAACAGGATCGGCTGCCTGACGTCCTCGATGACTTGGGCCGGGTTGAACGCCAGCAGGCTCTGCGTCCAGGGCGTATCGATCTGCCTGCGCATCTCCGCCGGCACGCCTTCCCATCCCTTGCCGCTCAGGACAGCAGCCTGGATTTTCCGCTGCAGGTCGATCTTCTGCTGGCGCTCGGCGGGCGTCGCCTTCAGGCGATCGAGCGCGTGCTGCTGCTGCTCGAGCGCGAGCTCGGCACCCGTCGTGGACGGCGCGTCGATCGAGATCACGCCGCCGATTCGCTTCGTCGCGTGCGGCCGTCAGCAGCGCCACCCATGCCCCTCGCCGTGACCGATCACGGCGATCCGCTTCGGATCGATGTCTCTCCGATCGGACAGCCACTTGACGATGGCTCTCACGTCGTCGGCCAGATCGCGTGATGGTGGCCGGATTCGCGACGCCCGCCGCTCTGGCCGTAGCCGCGCTTGTCGTAGCGGACGGCAAGGAAACCAGCCCGCGAAGCGGCCCCGGCGAGGTTGGCGAGAATCGGCACGCTGAATCACCGTTCCGTCGCGGTCGTCGGATGTCGCCGCCGCCGACGAGAATGACGGCCGGCACTCGTCCGCGGTGCGTCCTGCGGGCCGAGTCGATCGTCGCGCCGAGGTTGAAGCCGGGGCGGGAATGATGACCGCCTCGTCGCCCGGATTCGACGTGACGTGCGTGCGCGACATGGCTCCCGCGACGTCATCGCGCGACGACATCGAGGAACTGAGCCGGCACGCCGAGGCGCACGAGTGCGCCGACGTTGTCGGCGTAGAGATGAAGCGCGAGCGGAGCGCCCGCGTTGTCGAACGCGAGCTCGTAGTGATGCACGTCGAACGTCGACGTGCCGAACTGCATCTGCTCGGTCATCTCGCCGTGCGAAGGCGAAACGTGACCTGCGCGCCGGGGCCGGGACCGACGAAACGCGCGGAATTCCGTGCCGGGCGTGGCACCTGCGAGCCGCCGCGCGAGCACGGCGTGCGACCCGAAGAACACGTTCGGAAGGAGCACCGACTGCGGCGAAACCACGTCCGTGGTGGCAATCGGGATGTTGCCCTGCATCCCCTTCGAGACCGCCATGCCATTCTCGAACGTCGTCTGAAGCGTGATGTCCACGCCCATGATTCGCGCCTCGAGCGTCAGCGACTCCGCGGTCTGATCGGGCCGGTAGCTGAGCTCGGCCTTGCGCGTGATGACGTCGAGCGGCGCGGCGAGCTGGCCCTGGCCGGAGACCACGAGGCCCTGTGCATCCGAACGAACGGTCACTTCCTGGTGACCGACCGGCGTTCCGCGCAGGAAGACCGTGTAGCCCACCGCCGCTTCGGCGCCGGCTGGCGGCGGCTGGGGCCGCTGCGCTGCCGCGGGGAGCGCCAGGAGCAGCGCGAGCGTCAGCAGTACAATGGAAAGCGCGCATCGCTTCTGAATCGTATCAGCTAGACGCGCCCTCTTCGAAGCACCGCGGATGACCTCGCCCGACGATTACGCAGCCATTCATGCAGGCGCAGCCATCGGCGCAATTGCGCCGCGGGGCCAGATAGCTCTTGCGGGTCCGGATCGCGCCACCGTTCCTCCACGGTCTTCTCACCAACGACACGGCGTCGCTCACGGCCGGCCACGGCTGCTACGCCGCCTGGCTGACACCGCAGGGGCGCATGCTGTGCGACCTGCACGTGCTCGAATCGGGCGACCTGATCCTGCCTCGACGTCCCGGCGGCGGACGTGCGAGCAGGTGGCTGACAGGCTCGAGCAGTTTCATTTCACCGAGGACGTCCAGATCGCCGACGCTCCGCGATCGCTGCGCTCCGTGTGGATCCACGGTCCGGCCGCGCGCGCCGGCGATGCTCGGCGCCGGGTTCGACGCGTGGGATGGTCAAGCATCAGAACGCGCGCGATCGAGCTGTGCCGGGTGTCCGTCGTCGTCGCGCGCATCGATCAGCTCGCCGTGCCCGGGTTCGTCATCTACGTGGATGCGCAGCAGGAAGACGGAAGTGACGGCGGCACTCGCCGCGCGCGGAGCGCTGCACGCGACACCCGCGACGCTCGACGCCGCGCGCATCGAAGCCGGCTATCCCGTGTTCGGCATCGACATGACGGCCGACACGATTCCGCTCGAGGCGGGCATCGAGGACCGCGCGATCTCGTTGACGAAGGGCTGCTACGTCGGGCGGGAAGTGATCATCCGCGTGCTGCATCGCGGTCACGGCAGGGTCGCGCGCAGGCTCGTCCGCCTGCAGGTTGAAGGCGACGCTCCACCGGCCGGCTCGAAAGTGTTCAGCGGCGATCGCGACAGTCGGCTTCATCACGAGCGCGGCGGAATCACCGCGGTCTCGGCGCGGTCGCGCTCGGCTACGTTCATCGTGATTTCGTCGAGGCCGGGACTGCGGTGGATGCGCAGGTCGGGGACGTGCGCGTGCGCGCGCACGTCAGCTCGCCGTCAACATCCTGATCAGCTCGTCATCGGCCGGCGGGAACGGCCAGCGAGGACAGCTGCGCACGCGGAATCCACTCCATCTCCTGGCCGAGCATCGGCTTCGGCGTTCCCAGCAGATCGCAGCGATAGAAGAACAGCGTGACCGTCCGCTCGGGATAGTGTGCGTGGTCTCGAGCACCAGGTCGTGGACGACGACGTCGGCGTCGAGTTCCTCGATGATTTCGCGCCGCAGCGCCGCGGCGTGCGTTTCGCCGGCGGCGACCTTGCCGCCGGGAAACTCCCAGTGGCCGGCCAGGTGGACGCCGTCCTGCCGCCGGGTGACGAGGAAGCGATTCGCGTGCTCAATCACGGCCGCGACGACCGCGAGGTTCATCCCCTGGTTTGCGTCGAGAGCCATGCGCACGCGTTCGGCCAGCTGCGACGGCGTGAACGGCTTCTGCAGCAGCGGCACGCCGCCCCAGAACGTCCCGTGCACCTCCGTTGCGTCGTCCGTGTAGCCCGACATGTAGAGCACGCGGAGCTTCGGGTTCTGCTGTATCAGCCGCGCCGCGAGGTTGGGCCCGCTCAGCCCCGGCATGACGACGTCGGTGATGAGGATGTCGGCGCGGCGGCGTTCCTTCGACGTCCAGTCGATCGCCTCTTCCGCGTTGCGCGCTTCAAACACCGTGTAGCCCCGGCGACGCAGCGCGCAGCGCGGAGATTTCGCGGATGGCGTCGTTGTCCTCGACCAGCAGGAGCGTCTCGGTTCCCTCCGTCGCCAGCGGCGCGATCTGCGGACGCTCGGTGACGGTGACGCCGTCGTCACCGGCAGATAGATCCGGAACGACGTGCCGTGACCCGGCGCTGTCTGCACCGCGATGGCGCCGCCGCTCTGGTCGATGATGCCGTAGACCGTTGCGAGCCCGAGACCCGTGCCCTTGCCCTGCGGCTTGGTCGTGAAGAACGGCTCGAACGCGTGCGCGCGCGTCGTCTCGTCCATGCCGACGCCCGGTGTCGGTGATCGCCAGCATGACGTAGCGGGCCAGGCGCGAGCGCCAGGCCTTCCGGTTGACGCCGCTCCTCGTCGAGGTCCACGTTCGCGGTCTCGATCGTCAGCGTCGCCACCGGTCGGCATCGCGTCGCGGGCGTTCAGCGACGAGGTTGACGATCACCTGCTCGATCTGGCTCGCGTCGGCTCTTGACGAAGCCGAGCCCGGTTCCAAGGCGGGCATCGGTGTGGATGTGATCCCCGATGAGACGCGGCAGCATGTGGAGCAGCCCGGCGACGCCTCTCGTTGATGTTGATGACGGTCGGATTGAGGAACTGCTTGCGGCTGAAGGCGAGCAGCTGTCGCGTGAGCGCGGCGCCACGATCGGCGGCGCGGCGAATCTCGCGCACCTCGCGCGACGTGGACGGATCCACTTCGGTCGAGCGCTCTCCAATCATGTCGGTGTAGCCGATGATCGCGGTCAGCAGGTTGTTGAAGTCGTGCGCGACGCCGCCGGCCAGGCGGCCGATCGCTTCCATCTTCTGCGACGTGGCGGAGCTGTTCTTCGCGCTCGTGGAGCGCGCGGCTCGACTGCCAGTTCCGCAGCGCATAGCGGATCGAGCGCTCGAGGTGCGCGCCGACCAGGTGTTTCTCGACGTAGTCCGCGGCGCCTTCGCGCAGCGCGGCTTCGTCGAGCGCGCCGCTGCCGTAGCCGGTCATCAGGATGAACGGCTTTGTCGGCGCCGAGGTCCTTCGCCGCCCGGATCAGATCGATCCCGGTGCCGTCGGGAAGCCGCTGATCGACGAGATAGATGTCGTGTTCATCGGCCTTGACGCGCTCGAGGCCCGCCGCCACGCGGTGGCGATGACCTCGATCTTCCGCTCGAAATGCGCGTCGAGGAGCGCCATTTCGATGAGCGCCTCAGCCTGCGGATCGTCGTCGATCAGCAGGATGCCGACGTGGCGCAAGTCGTGTGGGCGTGCTGGTCTAGCCACGCTGACGGAACTTTCCGGTTTCTCCAAGTTCTGCAGAACGAGACGTTCCATGTCGGACCCCAAGGGACGCAATTCGTGCCCAATTGGGGGGCGAAAGCTACGTATCATGCGCCCGCGCGCGGTCGACCTCAACAGTACCAGCGTTTTCGGGAAAATGGCTCTAACGACGTGCGCGTTATTGCACGCCAGGGTGCTGAACTGCACAACCTCTTCATGGGGACATACCTCGCACGCCGGCTTGCGCGCCGTGCAGACCGTGGCGCCGAGATCCATGAGCGCCTGGTTGAAATCGAAGACGTGCTTGTGCGGGACGCACCGTCTCCGAGATCGCCCACAGATGCTTCTTCATCGCGTGGCTCTTCGGCTCGCCGCGGCGCGACGAACACGCGAAACAGCACGCGCGCGACGTTGGTGTCGAGAATCGCGGCGCGCTCGCGGAACGCGAAGCTGCGGATCGGCGCCCGCCGTGTATGCGCCGATGCCCTTGAACGACAGCAGCGTGTCGTCGCGATCGGACGGCAGCTGGCCGCCGTAGCGCGCGACCGACTCGCGCGCGATCGCGTGCAGCCGCCGCGGCCGGATGTTGTAGCCGAGCGGCCGCCACGTTTCGGCCACGTCGTCCTCGGCCGCGCAGGCAAGCGCTTCGAGCGACGGAGTATTTCGCCGAGCCACTCGTGGTACTTCGGCAGCACGCGATCGACCTGCGTCTGCTGCAGCATCACCTCCGAGACGAGGATGTGATACGGGTCGCTGCGTGCGGCGCCAGGGCAGGTCGCGGCCGTTGCTGGCGATACCACTCGAGCAGCGTGCGCCTGAAACGTTGACGGGTCTTGCGGCGGCGGCAGGTAAGCGGCGGACATCCGCCCCTATAATTCCACGCGTGACCTTTCGACTGCACTCAGGATCATCCCGAGCCGAGTCGAGGGATGAAGATCTATACGAAAACGGGCGACTCCGGCGAGACGTCGCTCTTCGACAACACGCGTGTGTCGAAGGCCGACGCCCGGGTCGATGCGTACGGCGAGGTCGACGAGGTCAACGCCTGTCTTGGGGCCGCGCGGGCGGCCGGTGTGGACGAGGACATCGCCGCGCTCATCGAGTCGTTGCAGAAGGATCTGTTCGCGCTCGGGGCCCGCCTCGCCGATCCGTCGGCGCGCATCGCGCCGCGTGTCGAGAAAGCGGCGATCGGGGAGGCCGCGTACGAGCGTCTCGAGCAGGCGATCGATCGGCTCGAGGAGACGCTGCCGCCCCTTCGGCAGGTTTATTCTTCCTGGCGGATCGACGTCCGGTGCCCTTCTGCACCTCGCGCGGACCGTCTGCCGCCGCGCCGAGCGGCGCGTGATTGCGCTTGGTGCCGCTGCCGTCGATCCAGTTCTCGTCGTCTATCTGAATCGATTGTCCGACCTCCTGTTCGTCATGGCTCGCGCGGTGAATCATCGCTCCGGGTTTCCGGAGACTGAGTGGTGACCAGAAACGCCCAACTTCCAACTCCCAACTTCCAAGGAGCCGTGAACGATCTTGGGAGTTGGTAATTGGGAGTTGGGAGTTCGCGAAGCACTGCGGCGTGCGAGACGCGTGGCGCGCGGGCACTACGAGAATTTTCCGGTGGCCTCGATGCTGATGCCGCGACACGTGCGGCCGCACGTGGCCGCCGTGTATGCGTTCGCCCGCACGGCCGACGATTTCGCGGACGAGGGGGATCTTGCGGTCGCCGAACGCCTTCGCCTGCTGGACGGGTGGGAGCAGCGCCTGCACGAAGCCGCCGCATCGCAGGCGCCGGGATCCGCCGGCGCGTGCCGGTGAGCCGCCCGATACGCAGAGCATGTTCCTCGCGCTCGGCGAATCGATTCGGTCGCTTTCGCTGCCGGTGAAATACTTCGAGGCGCTGCTCAGCGCGTTCAGGCAGGACGTCACGGTCACGCGCTACCGGACCTGGGACGACATGATGCACTACTGCCAGCGGTCGGCGAATCCCGTCGGGCGGCTCGTGCTTCGCATCGCGGGTACGACGATCGCCAACCTGAACGCCGCGTCGGACGCAATGTGCGCCGCGCTGCAGCTGACCAACTTCTGGCAGGACCTGAAGATCGATTTCGACCGGGGACGCATCTACCTCCCGGAGGATGAGCGCGAGCGCCACGGCGCGCTCGAACGCGATCTCGCTGCCGGCGCCATCACGCCCGGATGGCAGCGCGCCGCTGGCCACCGCCACGCGCGCACGAGGCTCGCTGTTCGACGAGGGCAGATACGTCTGCGACGGCGTCCGCGGCCGGCTTGCGCTACGAGCTGCGAGCCACCTGGCTGGGCGGTACACGCATCCTCGATCGGCTCGAACGCTCCGCGCTTCGACGTGGTGCGTCGCCGGCCCAGGCTTGGCGCCGCCGACGCCATCCTGATCGCGCCGCTCGTGCTGGCGTGGCGGCCCGACCGTCGCGCTGCCATGAGCCGCGACACGAGCTTCTACTACTCGTTCCTCGTCCTGCCTGCCACGGAAACGCACCGCCATCGTCGCGGTGTGGGACTTCTGCCGCGCCGTGGACGATGCGGTGGACGAGGCGCCGGACGGCACGATGGCGCACGACGCGGCTGTCGCTGTGGCGCGACGAGCTGGCCGCCTGCTACGCCGGTGGCGAGGATCCGCGACGCCGCAGGCGCGCGCGCTGCTGCCGTGCATCGACGAGTTCAAGCTTCCCCGCCGCCCGTTCGAGGACCTGATCGACGGCGTCGAGATGGACCTCGCGAACGTCCGTTATCAGACGCTTCGCGGAGCTGGCCGACTACTGCCGGCGCGTCGCCTCCGCGGTCGGCCTCGTGCTGCGTCGAGATATTCGGGTATCGCGATCCGTCGGCGCGTGCGTATGCACGTGAACTCGGGATGGCGCTGCAGCTGACGAACATCATCCGGGACGTCAGCGCCGATCTCGCGCAACGGGCGGGTCTACCTGCCCGCGGAGGATCTCGCGCGATTCTCGTCGTCACCGAGGACGATTTGCGCGCGGGACAGCTGACGCCCGCGGTGAGGGGGCTGATGCGCTTCGAGTGCGAACGCGCGCGGTTCTACTACACGAAGCCGCCGCCACGCTCCCGCCGAGCGACCGGCGGAGCCTGCTTGCCGCCGAGATCATGGGTGCGATCTATTTCGAAATCCTGCGGCGCGTCGAGCGGCCCGGCTACGACGTGTTCAGCCGCAGAATCCGCGTGCCACGGCTGAACCGCGCCCTGATCGCGATTCGCCTGTGGGTGCGCGCGTTGTTCACCCGGTAACCGACTTGTCCCGAGCGAGCGAAGCGAGTCGAGCGACGCCGACGCCATCGTCATCGGCGGCAGGCTTCGCCGGACTCGCGGCGGCGACGCTGCTCGCCGAACAGGGCGCGCGCGTGCTCGTCCTCGAAGCGCGGCCGACGCTCGGCGGGCGTGCGACGGCGTTCACCGATCCCGCCACCGGCGAACGGGTGGACAACGGGCAGCATGTCCTTCTCGGCTGCTACCGCGACACGTTTCGGTTCCTCGATCGCATCGGTGCCTCGCGGTCACGTCCAGCGTGCAGGATCGACTCACGGTGGACATGATCGACCGTGAAGGCCGCGCGTCGCGGCTGCGATGTCCGCCGCTGCCGGCCGCCGCTCAACCTTGTTGCCGGGTTGATGACGATGGAACGCATTGGGTTGGCAAGATCGGTCTGGCCGCGCTGCGAATGCCCGCGCGGACCACAGCGTCCGCCCCGCTCGGCGAAACTGTTCGTGAATGGCTGGTTCGTCACCATCAGAGTGCGCGGCTCATCGAGATGCTGTGAGAGCCGCTCGCGGTCGGCCGCGCTCAACCAGTCGATCGACGCGGCCGCCGCCGCGCCGTTTGCGCGCGTGCTCGGAGATGCTGGGCAGCAACCCGCGCGATGCCTCCCTGGCGCTGCCGCTCAAAGCCGCTCGACGAGATGTGCGCGCTTCCGGCCCGCGGCGACATCGAGACAGCATGGCGGCGAGGTGAGGACGAATGCGTCGGCGACGATTCGCGCGTCCAGGCGGACCTAGAGGTCGTCGTGTCGCGATGAAGGACGTTGCACGCGCCGATCGGTGATCTGCGCTGTGCCGTGGTTTGCGTTGTCGGAGTGTCGTTCGACCGGCCGTGCTGATCATTGCGAGCGACATCATCGATGCCGCCGAGCGCACCTGCGGCCTCACCGATCGTTACCGTCAACCTCTGGTTCGATCGCGTCGTCACCGACCAGCGTCCTCGTGGGACTTCCTGGCCGGACGATGCAGTGGCTCGTTCGACAAGCGACGGGTGTTCGGCGAGCAGGCGTCGCATCTGTCGCTGGTCTCGAGGCGGCGGCCGAACACGATCGTGTGCGTCACCAACGAGGAGTTGATCGAGCCTGCGCGATACGCGAGGTCAAGGACGCGCTGCCTGCGGCACGTGGCGCGCCGCGTCGCCGCGCCGTCGTCGTTCGTGAGAAGCGCGCCACGTTTTCGGTCGCGCCGGGCCAGCCGCCGCGTCCGTCGACACGAGACCGACGTTCCGGGACTGTTCCTTGCGGGCGACTGGATCGACACGGGCCTGCCAGCTACGATCGAAGGCGAGCAGTTCGCAGCGGCCACATGGCCGCTTCGCTGGGCGTTGACGAATTGACGAATCTACGAATTGTCGAAATTCATTGCTCAATTCCGATCCGTAAATTCGTAAATTCGACAAATTCATAAATGACGTCGATCGTCGTCCATTACCAGGAGATTGCGCTCAAGGGAAAGAACCGGCCGTGGTTCCTCGGCCGTCTTGTGCGCAATCTGCAAGCGCGCGCTGTCGGACCTCGACGTCATCGCGGTGCGCGCGCTGATGGGGCGCATCGAGATTCAGCTCGGTCCAGGCACAAGCCGCGAGGCGGCCGGCGAGCGCGTCCGCGCGCACGTTCGGCATCGCGAACTTTTCGTCGCGCGCGACGGACGACGCTCGACCTCGACGTGATTGCGGCCGTCCATACCTCGACGACCTGCGCGACCGGACGTGCGCCAGCTTTCGCGTCAGCGTTCGCGCGCGCCGACAAGCGCTTCCCGATGACGTCGCCCCAGGTCGAGCGCGAGATCGGCGGACGCATCAAGCAGGCGCGCGGGTGGACGGTCGATCTCGACGAGCGCGAGCTCACCGATCCATGTCGAGCTGCTGACGACCGAGGCGTTCTACTTCTTCGGCAAGGAGCGCGGCGCCGGCGGCCTGCCGACGGGCACCGCCGGACGCGTCACGTGCCTGCTGTCCGGGCGGCATCGACTCGCCGGTCGCGGCGCACCGGATGATGAAGCGCGGCTGCGCCGTCGAGCTTCGTGCACTTCCACAGCTATCCCATCCTGTCGCGCGCGTCGATCGGAGAAGGCGCGCGAGCTCGTCCGGCTGCTGACGACGTGGCAGCAGCGGTCGCGGCTGTATCTCGTCGCGTTCGGCGACATCCAGCAGCAGGTCGTGCTCACCGTCCCCGGCCCGATGCGCGTCATCGTCTATCGGCGGCTGATGCTGCGCATCGCCGAGCAGATCGCGCGGCGCGCGCGGCGCGCAGGCGCTCGTCACCGGCGACGTCGTCGGCCAGGTGGCGTCGCAGACGCTCGAGAACCTGCAGGTGATCGGGCAGCGTCGCGACCCTGCCGATCTTCCGGCCGCTGATCGGCATGGACAAGGAAGAGATCATGGACGAGGCGCGGCGGCTGGGCAGCTACGCCATCTCGATCATCCCCGACCAGGACTGCTGCACGCTGTTCACGCCGCGTAATCCGCTGACGCGCGGGCGGCTCGCCTGACGTCGAGGCGGCCGAGCGCGCGTTGCCGATAGATGAAATTGTGGAGAAGGCCGCTGCCGAGGCGGTCGTGGAAGACTTTGAATTCCCGGTGGTAGGATCGCCGGTCGGAGGTGTGACGTGACCGCAGCAAGTGGAGTGGCAACCGTAGAGGGAATGAGCCGGATCGAGTCGCTGCTCGGCGACGACGCCGCGCTGCTGACGCATCAGTGCCGGACGATTCCGCGAGACAGCCTGCACCTGCCGGGTCCCGACTTCGTCGACCGCGTCGTCGCGGGCACCGACCGTCCGCCGCGCGTGCTCGGCGGCCTTCAGTGGCTCTTCGAGACCGGCCGGCTCGCGCGCACCGGATACGTCTCGATCCTGCCGGTTGACCAGGGCATCGAGCATTCCGGCCGGCGCGTCGTTCGCGCCGAACCCCGCATACTTCGATCCCGAGAACATCGTGAAGCTGGCGATCGAGGGCGGCTGCAACGCGGTCGCGTCGACGCTCGGCGTGCTCGGATCCGTGCGCGCGCAGCTACGCGCACAAGATTCCGTTCATCGTCAAGCTGAATCACAACGAGTTCATCTCGTATCCGAACGCGTACGACCAGATCAAGTTCGCGCAGCGTCAAGCAGGCGTTGGACATGGGCGCGGCCGGCGTCGGCGCGACGATCTACTTCGGCTCGGAGGAATCGAAGCGGCAGATCCAGGAAGTCAGCGAGATGTTCCAGCACGCGCACGAGCTCGGCATGTTCACCGTGCTCTGGTGCTACCTGCGCAACGCCGGCGTTCAAGACGAAGGAAGTCGACTACCACCTCGCCGCCGACCTGACCGGCCAGGCCAACCACCTCGGCGTCACGATCGAGGCCGACATCATCAAGCAGAAGCTGCCGGAGACCAACGGCGGCTACAACGCGCGTCAACTTCGGCAAGACCGCACAAGGCGGTCTATTCGCAGCTGACGACGCGACAACCCGATCGACCTGACGCGCTACCAGCTCGCGAACTGCTACATGGGGCGCTCGCCGCTCATCAACTCCGGCGGCGCGTCGGCGGGCGAGAGCGATCTGAAGGAAGCGGTCAAGACCGCGGTGATCAACAAGCGCGCGGGCGGCACCGGGCTGATCTCCGGCCGCAAGGCCTTCCAGCGGCCGATGAAGGAAGGCGTCGGCCTGCTCAACGCGATCCAGGACGTCTACCTGACGAAGGAGATCACGATCGCGTAGGCGTCCGCGCTCCCGAGAATTCCTCCAGCGCCTGCTTCGTGCTCCTGAACGCGAGCTCGTCCCACGGAATCCGTTCCGGCTCGAACAGCTGCGCCTCGAGCCCCTCGTCGTCACAACCGAGGCAGCCGCCGATCGCCGTGGCCGCGATACGCGATGATGATCACCGCGACGCCGGGATACGAATAGACGTTCACCAGGCGGTCGAGCCGGATGTCGAGGCCGCACTCTTCACGCGCCTCGCGGACCGCCGCGGCCTCGACGGTCTCACCGCGATCGATGAACCCGCCCGGGAAACACCCATTTGCCGTAGCCGGGTTCGATCGCGCGCTTCACCAGGACAATGCGCCCCGCGCTCGTCGCTGATGATCGTGCC
>ERZ1370068.57-contig-10048_pt1 | contig 22396 bp, 27 predicted proteins | sample MGYA00561227_ERZ1370068 | MGnify/ENA primary metagenome ERZ1370068 (study PRJEB38410, sample SAMEA6850437) | metagenome | study: Metagenomic assessment of the ecological functions of the soil: analysis of the soil microbiota associated with the... | reverse complement strand
TTGTACTTCGTTCAGTTACGTATTGCTCGGCAAATCGTCGAAAGCCGCCGCCGCTTCGAGCAACTTCCACCTCGGAGCGGGACCCAGCCGCCCTCGGGGCCGATGGCCGAGAAAACACCGTCGTGGCGCTGGTGGACGCCGCCAACGCCTCCGGCAGCTCCAGATCGCTCTCGCGGGTCTGCTGTCACCAGGCGGCGCACCGGGTCGGCCAGACGGCGCCGGCCTGGTCTTCGACAAACGGCCGGAAGCGCCGCTCGATGCTGAGCCACCGGCAGGATGGTGTCGCAGGCCTGGGAGAGGCCGAGCCGCAATTCCTCGTCAATCGCCTCAGGCCGCGAGCAGCGGCGAGATCGAAATAACTCTTCTCCGCACCCGAGCGCTGTTGATCAGCACCAGGCGCTTGATGCCGATCGAGGCCACGGCGGCGAGAAGACGCCGCAACACCATCTTAGGGCGGGGCATGGCCCAGCGCCAGCCAGATCGATGCCGAGCGCCGCGGAGCGGCGGATCGACCCGGCCGGCGTGACCGCCGAAGCGTCGCCTCGTCGCTCGAATCTCAGCGGTCACGATGCCCTGACTCGATCAACCCTCCACAGCCAAGCCTGCGACCCTCCAGGCGTCGTCAATCGCGACGCGCAGCGCCGGGATAGCGACGGGCTTTTGCGCCGCGAAGCAGCGCGCCTGCCCGCCGGCGCCCAGATCGCACAGCGGTCATCCGGAGCGGCACGAGATTCACCGCGAACTCCTTATCTCCGCTCGCTGCTGAAATCCTGATGCTTTTCATCCGGGGAATTCGTTTGCTGGACTCTCGCGTGGTGTGCAAAGATGCTGCGCACTCCCCCAATAACGGTAGTCTGTTCACCACGGGTTGAACGAAAGGAGCTCTGTGATGATTGAAAGCTCTGCAGGGCGTCGGCGGTCGTCGTCGTCTCGGTTCTGCGCGCTCTCTGGCCGGGTCCTGACCTTGAAGGCCGACGCGACCACGGCCACGGCAACGGCGACCGGGACAAGACCCCGGTCAGCGCCGGTCGCGTTCGGCACCCGGCGCAACAACAATGCGCAGGCCGGGCAACACGCCCAACCACCACATCCCATCCGCCAGGAGTTCAAGGTCCGCATCACCAGCGCCAGGAAACTCGACGGGACGGTGGTCGTCGACCCGGCCTCGGTGAACTTCATCGTGTCCGGTTTCCATTGGCCGTGGGTCTGGCCACAGCCCGGGGTCACCCGGACATCGGTCAGCGCCGTGTTCCTGCCGCCGGAACCTTCGTGGTCAGCCATGACGTCCAGCGTGTTTGCGTGAAAGGCGTCTTCCGGGCACGCCCCCACCGGCCTTCGCCGACGCGACGCGCTCTTTCCGTTGACGATCCGGCGCAGAACCGTGCACCGACTCGGTCGCGTTCATCGCCGCCCGCCAGCAAATACTGGTCATCTGCAACGCGCTGGCCACTTCAACGACGGCATGTACGTTGGATCAAAGGTCGTCGCCGAGGATGACACGACGACGACAACTGGGCAATTTCCGTTGTAGTACGTAGTTGTCCGCCTTCAGGCGGACCTGTCACGGTCCGGCCAAAGCCGGACACTGCGGCATCCATTCGTCACGTTCAGTCGATCATTTCCGGCGCTTGAGCGCGGCATACAGGCCGGGCATGGCCAGCAGCGTGACCGGTGTCGACAGCGCGAGACCGCCGATCACGGCCAGCGCGAGCGGCTTCTGCAGCTCCGCGCCGGCGCCGAGGCCGAGCGCCAGCGGCAGCAGGCCGAACAGCGTGCAGAACGTCGTCATCAGGATCGGCCGCAGCCGGATGCGCCCGGCGTGCGCGATCGCGCGTCTCGAACGGCTCGCCCTCGCTCGTGCAGCTTCTCGGAGAAGTCGAGCAGCATGATGCCGTTCTTCACGACGAGGCCGACGAGCAGGATGATGCCCATCGCCGACGAGATGTTCAGGTCGGTGCCGGTCAGCACGCAGCAGCAGCAGCGCGCCGCCGAGCGACAGCGGCGCGGCGAGCAGGATCAGGATCGCCGGCAGCCACGCCCGGAACTGGATGACGAGGATCGTGAAGACCAGCACGACCGCCAGCGCGAACACCATCAGCAGCTCGCGGAACGCCTGCGCCTGCGCCTGAGTACTGTCCGCCGATCTCGTAGGTGTAGCCGATCGGCAGCGTGAGCTTGTCGAGGTTCGACCTGGATCTCGGCGACGGCGCTTCCGAGGTCGCGCTCCTTCGAGGCGGCCGCTGACGACCGCCATCGGCCGAAGGTTCTCGCGCGCGCAGCTCGCCCTGTCCGTTCGCGCGCGTCCATCGTGCGCGACTTCCGGACACGGGAATCGGCTTGCCGTCCGGCGTTCGAATCAGCGTCTGCGCGCAGCTTGTTGGGATCGAACCGGAACGAATCCGGCAGCCGGACGCGCACGGGAACCGTGCGATCGGCGCAGCCGCAGATCGGTCGCCACCTCGCCGAGCCAGTTGCCGGCGAGCTGATCGAGACACGTGCTCGACCGGTCAGCCCGTACGCGTCCGGCGGCGACCGGATCGATCGTTCCACGTCACCTCGGGGTTGCCCTGCTGCACGCCGACGACGTCGACGACGCCCTGACCTTGTTCATCATCTCTTCGACCGGGCTCGGCCAGCTCCGCGAGGCGATCGGGATCGTCGCCGAAGATCTTCACCTCGATCGGCTCGGGATTGCCTTCGAGGTCGCCGAGCATGTCCTGCAGCAGCTGAACGAACTCGACGTCGACGAGCGGCGCCGCCTCGTGCGACCTTTTCGCGGACGTCGGTGATGATCTCGTCCGCCGAGCGGCTGCGCTGGCCGCGCGGCTTGAGGCGGACGAGGATGTCGCCGGTGTTCTGCGCCGTGGCGAACAGCCCGAGCTCCGACCCGGTGCGCCGCGAGTACGCGGCGACCTCCGGCGTGTCCGCGACGATCTTCTCGATCTGCGCGCACCTGCGCGGTCGGTTTCCGCGAGCGCGCTGCCGGCCGGCGTCAGGTAGTCGAGCGACGAAGCCGCCTTCGTCGGCGGCGGGGAAGAAGCCGGTTCCGACCTGGTAGAAGAGGCCGACGGTCAGCGCCGCCAGCAGCAGCGCGACCACGACGCGACAGCAGCGGGCGCGCGACCATCCACGCCAAGCAGCGCGCTCGTAGAACCGCTCGACGCGGCCGTGCGACTCGCCGGCCGGGCGATGGTGCGTCGCCGCCCAGCGCGCCATCAGCGGCACGACGCTGATCGACAACGCCAGCGAGATCGAGCACCGCCACCGAGAGGCTCATCGAGAGCGCGCGGAAGAACTGCCCCGGCACGCCGGACAGCAGGCCCAGCGGCGCGAAGACGACGACGGTCGTCAGCGTGGAGCTGACGAGCGGCGCCAGCAGCTGCTGCACCGCGTCGACGACGCTGCTGCCGCCTTCGCCGGCGCGGCGGTGAATGTTCTCCACGACGACCGACCGCATCGTCGATGACGAGGCCGATCGCGACGGCGAGGCCGCCCATCGACATCAGGTTGATCGTCCCGCCGAAGAGCCACATGAAGACGAAGGTCGGGATGACGGCCATCGGCAGCGTCACCGGCGGCAATCATCGTCAGCCGCCAGTCGCGGAGGAAGACGAGCAGGACGACGATGGCGAGGAAGCCGCCGATCAGGATGGCGTCGCGGACGCTGGCGATCGATTCCTCGACGAACTGCGCCAGGTCGTAGACGCGGTTCATCCTGATGCCGGCCGGCAGCGTCTTCGCGAGGCTGGCCAGCGACGCCGTCGATGCCGGCCTTGAGGTCGAGGATGTTGGCGCCGATCTGCTGCGAGATGCTCATCGACGACCGCGTCGCGGCCGTTGCCGGTGATGAGCAGCGTGCGATCCGGCGCGCCGGGCGCCACGGTGCCGAGGTCGCGAGACGCGAATCGGTCGCGCCGTTCTTGATCATGACCGGCGCTTGCGCAATCTCGCTCGGCGTTCTTCCAGAGTCCCGAGGCGAGCGCCAGATGCTGCAGGCCCGATTCCTGGAATCGGCCGACCGGCAGGATCGGTGTTCTGCGCCTTGAGCGCGTCGGAGACGTCGACCACGGTGAGCCGCGCCGCGGTCAGCTTCGCGGGATCGAGGATGACTTCGATCTCGCGGGTGTCGCTCGCCTGCACCTCGATGGTGCCGGCGCCGGGCACGCGCGCAGCTCCGGCTTCACGACGAAGTTCGCGTAGTCGTACAGGTCGGCGGTCGGCAGCGTGCCGGTCATGCTCAGGATGAACACCGGAAAGATCTGCCGGCGTCATCCGCTCGATCTGCAGCTCGGTGCCCGGCGGGCAGATCGCCGGTGATCTCGGCGACGCGGTTCTGCACCATCTGCAGCGCCACCACCATGTCGGTCGACGGATCGAACTGCGCGGAGATCTCGGCCGCGCCGCGGATGCTCTTCGACCGGACGCGGCGGACGCCCGGCACCGCCATCACGACCTGCTCGATCGGCCGGGTCACGATGAGCGACATCGACTGCGGCGGCAGCGTGCCCGGAGTGCGCGACGATGACGATGCGCGGGAATTGCAGCGGCGGGTAGATGCCGCTCGGCAGCGCGAGATGCGGCGATGACGCCGCCGACGACCAGGGCGAGCGCCAGCAGCACCGACGGCGCGCGACTGCCTCAGCGCGCCAGCGCCGCGACGTTCACTTCCCCGTCGTCCTTGTCCGCGCCCGGCGTGGGCCGGCTGCTTCGCGGCGTCCTCGCCGGTGCTCGACCTGATCGCCGCGCCGTCGGGAAGTCCGGCCTGGCCCGTCGACGATGACCATGCTCGCCGGCCTTGACGCCCGAGACGGATCTCGACGTGCGTCCCGTCGGCGAGCCCGATCTGCGATCGGCCGCCGCTGCGCTTTGCCGTCCGTTGGCGACGAAGATCGCCGTCTCTCTCGCCCTCGCGGACCGATCGCCGCGGCGGGGACCAGGACGACGTCGCTGCGCTGCTCGGCCTCGATCTCGACCTGCGACCGGCGTGCCGACGGGATGTTCGCCGGGCGCGGCGAAGGCCAGGCGCACCGGGATCGTGGCCGGACCCGGCGTCGACGACGCGCGGGAGCGGCGAGATGACCTTCAAGGCCACGGGCGCTGTCACTCGATGGCGGCACGAGCGCGGCAGGAGCGCCCGCCTTCGACTCGCGAGCGCATCGGCGAGCGGCACCGAGCGCGACGACCTCGAGCCGACCCAGGTCGATGACCAGCAGCACCGGCGTCGCCGGCGGCCGGCTCGACGAGATCTCCGGCGTTGTGCAGACGCTTGCGACGATCCCGTCGAAGGTCGCGTGCACGATCGGGCGGCCCGCCACGGTCTCGGCCGAGGCCAGCGACGCCTGCGCCTCGGCGCGCACCGCCTCGCGATTCGGCGAGCGCGGTCCGCGTGCTCTCGACTTCCTTGCGCGCGGCGACGCCGCGATCGAACAGCTCGCCGGCGCGCGTCCGGGCCGACGTTCGCGTTGGCGAGCGCCGCCTGGGCGCGGGTGACCTCGGCCTGCCTGGCGCTGGAGCTCGGCCGCCGAGCGTCGGAATTTCGAAGCGGACCAGCACCTCGCCACGCTCTGACGCGATCGCCGTCGGCGTGCGGGATCTCGACGATCCGCGCCGCCTCGGGCGCGACGACCACCAGTTCGGCGCCCGGAGCCGGACGGCACGAGCCCGTCGCGTGCACGACGCCGCGAATCGTGCCGACGGTCGCCGCCGCGGTCTTCACCGGGACGACCGTTTCGCTGTCGACTTCCTCCGCCGTCTGCTTGCTGCACGCCGCCACTGGCCGCTGAGGACGAGGACGGCGAACAGAGCGCGACCGGATCTCGCCGATGTGTCATGGGAGCGGTGCTCCGATCGCGCGCTCGAGGTCGGCCAGCGCGGTCTGGAATTGCGATCCGGCGTCGAGCGATCGCAGGCGGAGGTCGCGAGAGCGCCTGCAGCGCCTGCAGCAGCGCGGCAATGCCGCGTCTGCCCGAGCTGATACGCAGTCCTGCGCCAGCTGCTCGACCTCGCTGCGCCAGCGGGAGGATGACGTCGCGTAGCGGACGTACGCGCAGGCGCTGTGCCTCGGCGGACAGCGGCCGCGGCGGTGACCTCACCGTCGATGCGCAGCAACGGTCGCCTGCCGCTCGGCGGCGAGGCTGATCGAGCGTGGTCTGCTCGACCAGGACGCCCGCCTCGATGGCTGGTCAAGATCGGCAGCGTCACCGCGACGCCGGCCCGCCATCCGTACGTGAATTCAGGCTCGGGCGTCATGCGGTCAGGGTGGCGGTGGGCGTGAGGTCCGGGACACGCTGCGCCTCGGCCAGCGCCAGCTTCAGGCGCGCTGCTCGTCGATACGCCGATCGATCGACCATCGAGCTGCATTGCTGCCGGTGCGCGCCAGGGCCAGTGCCGTCCCGGTCGCGACCGGGGGCTCCGCGTCGATCGCGCTCGCCAGCGGCTGCACCGTCTCGAGCGGCTGGGCGAGCAGCGCGTTGAGCCCGACCGCGCGGCGGACACGTCCACCTTCGGCGGCGATCGCTTCGTTGTCGGACGCCGCCATGCGCCAGGCTCCGCCTGCAGCACTTCGAGCCGCGGCGCGTCGCCGGTCGTCGAAGCGCGCCTGCGCGGTCTCGCGCGCGCGCGGCGGGACAAGTCGCGCATTCGCGGCAGCACGCGTCAATCTCGCGTCGGCCACGACGAGGTCGGCGAAGTAGGCGCGCCGGACGTCGTCTCGGACCTGCGCGATCGTCGCCGACAGATCCGCGTCGCCCGCGCGCATGATCGGCCTCGCCGACCGCGATGCGTTTCGCGCGCTTCCCGCCGAGCTCGAGCGGCACCGCGACGCCGAACGCCTGCTTCGGCGTCTCCTTCTCCGAACTCGACGGAGGCTTCGGATTGGGCCGCTTCGCGGGCGACCCGAGGCCGCCAGGCTTGACCGCGCTGCTCAACCGTGCGGCCGCGATGGCCGGGTTGGCGGCCAGGGCGCGGTCCATCGCCCCTGGAGTGGTGAGCGGATCGGCCGGCGATTGCGCCGTGACCGGGGCGGCAGAGCCAGCGGGAGCACGCACGCGCCGGCCGCCGATGGCTCGATGGAGCGCGGGGTTCCCAGCATCAGGAGGCGCATGTGCAGGACCGACATCCTGTGTCATCGTTCATGACCCCACGATGACAGGGCAGCGCGCTATCATTGATCCGGGAACGAGGAACAAGGTGCGAATTCTGCTGGTCGAAGACGAGCCGAACGCCGCGCAGGTGCTCGCCAAGGGGCTGCGCGAGCAGGCCTACGCCGTGGACGTGGCCGGCGACGGGGAGCACGCCGTCTTCCAGGTGGGCACCACCGACTACGACGGGCTCATCCTCGACGTGATGCTGCCGCGGCTCGACGGCTTCACGGTCTGCCGCACGATCCGGGCCTCGGGATGCACCGTGCCGATCCTGATGCTGACCGCCCGCGACTGCGGTCGAGTCACGGGTCGAGGGGCTCGACTGCGGCGCCGACGACTACCTGACCAAGCCCTACGACTTCGGCGAGCTGCTGGCGCGCCTTCGCGCCGTCATCCGGCGCGGCGACAAGGCGGTTCTGCCGGAGCGCCTGGTCGCCGGCCCTCTCACCATCGAGACGCGCAGCCGCCGCGTCCTCGTCGGCGATCGCGAGGTTTCGCTGCGCGCCAAGGAATACGCGCTGCTCGAGTACCTCGCGCGGCGCGCCGGGGACGTCGTCAGCCGCGGCGACATCGCCGAGCACGTCTGGGACGACCACTACGATCCGCTGTCGAATGTGGTCGACGTGCATGTCCAGCGGCTCCGCCGGAAGCTCGATCGTCCGGGACGCGAGTCGATCATTCGGACCAGGCGCGGCGCGGGGTACCAGCTTGCTGCAACCCCTGAAGCGTAAGCGAACCCTGTCGCTTCGCGCCCGCCTGACCCTCTGGTGCACGTCATGGTGCTCGTCGCCGTCCTGGCATTCTTTGCCGTGGACCTGCTGATCATCGAACAGCGGATCGGGATCCGCGGGATCGATCGCGAGCTCGATGCCACCCACGTCCAGCTGGCCAACATGCTCAGCGAAGAGCTGCGCGAGCTCGATGCCCCGGCGCTGGCGGCGGAGGAGTCGTCTGGCGTCATCGCGTCCGCCGCGCACGCCATCGCGGTGCTTACCGCCGACGGCGAGGTGCTGTCGACGCGGCTCGGCGCGCTGAGCCTGGCCGAGGTGTTTCCGGCGGGGACGCCGGTCCCCGGCGCTGATGACGCGGCAGACGCCACACGGCGAATGGCGCGTGGCGGTCCAGCGCGAGACGCTCGAAGGCGTGCCGCTTCGTGCTCGTCGTCGCCAGCCCGCTCGCCGACCTGGCGCGAGATCGGCGCCAGGTGGGGCAGGCGATCCTCCTCGGGATCCCGATCGCCCTGCTGCTGGCCGGCGCGGGCGGGCTCTGGCTCGCCTCGATCGGTCTGCGGCCGATCACGATCATGGCTGCGCGCGCGGCCAACATTCCGCCGAACGGGCTGGAAGATCTCGGCGAACCGATTCGGGACGACGAGCTCGGGCAGCTGACGAGCGCGTTCAACGCCGTCGTGGCGCGGCTGCGGGCGGCGCTGCAGGCGCAGCGGCAGTTCATGGCCGACGCCTCGCACGAGCTGCGCAGCCCGGTCTCGGTCATCCGGACGGCGGCCGAAGTGACGCTCAGCCGCGACCATCGGGAGGAAGCGGAATACCGGGAAGCGCTCGCCATGACGCGGCGGTCAATCCCGCCGCTCTGACCGCGCTCGTCGACGACATGCTGGTGCTCGCCAGGGCGGACGCCGGCGGCTATCCGCTGCGGCCGGTCGATCGCATATCTCGACGAGCTCGTCGACGAGTGCCGGCGAGCGATCGGCGTGCTCGCCGCCGATCGGCGGATTACGGTGACGGCCACCGGCACCCTGGACGCTGCCGATCCGCGGCGACGAGGAACTGCTCCCGCGCCTGTTCGCCAACCTTCTGCAGAATGCCGTGCAGCACACGCCGCCGGGGGCACCGTCGCGATCGACGTCAAAGCCGGACGGCGCGCGCGTCTGCATTCGCGTGACCGACGGCGGCAGCGGGCATCGCGCCCGAGGATTGCGCCCGCATCTTCGATCGGTTCGTCCAGCTCGATCCGTCGCGGCGCTCGGGCGGCGCGGGCTGGGGTTGACGATCGCCAAGCGGATCGCCGAAGCGCACCGCGGATCCTTGCGTCGTCGAGTCGAGCGGTCCCGGCGGCAGCACGTTCTGTGTCGTGCTGCCGATACTCGTCTGCGACGGCGTAAGTCCTCACGGTCCAATTCCAGAGGTGTCATCCTGATGTCATGGTCCCTTCGTCATAGCGAGCGGATGTCACTGTCCTGCCGTGGCCGGTCCTGCCGCTCGTCGAGCACCGTCCGCTACGCCCGGCTGCTCGTTCTCGTCCTGGGGCTGTTCAGCGTCGCCGCGCCTGCTCGTGCGCAGGACCCGCTGTCCAGACACGGCTCTTGGAAGCGCCGGCGACGTCGGCCGCGCTACCCGAGCCCACCGGTTCGGTGGCTGCCGTCTCGGCGCCGACGCCATCGCGATGCCGCCGGACCTTTCGAGGGATGGTCGAGGCTGACCAGGCGTCACCAGCACCCGAGCCGGAGCAACACACGGCCTCAAAGCCCCGTTCATCGAAACCGGCAGGGACTTCAAGGCCTTCCCACGGCGCAAATCCACCTGGGTGATCCTGGGAATCGGCGCCGCCGGCGCGCTCCCTGGTCCACCCCGCCGACGACAACGGAACGAGAGCTGACCGGATCCGACACCGCCGGCAAGTTCTTTGCGGCGGGCAAGTGCATCGGGTCCGCGCATGCGCAGGCGGGCGCGGCGATTGGCTCACGTCAGTCGGGCGCTACGGCATGGCGCATCCCAATGGCGAACGGACCAACAAGGTCTCTCATCTGGGCTTCGACACGTGCTGCGCGCGCTCTTCGTCTCGCAGATCCTGACGCAGGCGATCAAGGTCACGGCGCAGCGCGATCGACCGACCGGCGAGTGCTGCGCGTTTCCGTCCGGGCGTGCGTCCGCGGCGTTCGCCACCGCCTCGGTGCTGGAGCGCCACCCTCGGCTACCGCGGCGCCTGGCCGACCTTCGCGCTGGCCGGGGTATGTGGCGATATCGCGGCTGGCCGACAATCGACATTTTCTGAGCGACGTGGTGTTCGGTTCGGCGCTCGGCATCGCCAGCGGCTGGACCGTCGTCGGACGTCATGGCCGCTCGAACTACGCGCTCATGACCGGTGCCGGTCCGGGGCGGCCTCATGGTCAACGTCACCCGCAAGCCGAAGACACAGGCAACGAACTAGCTGGTGGCACTTCGCGAGGCCGAGGTCTTTGCGGGCTTCGCGGCCTTTGCGTTCCAACGTCCGTTGCTCCGATTCGCGGATACGTTGCGGAGGACTTCAGTTAGACCGCGCGGATGCGCACTGGCATCTTGATCGCCGTCGCGGGTCTCTCGTTCCTGGCTGCCGCCCCCGACCCTCAGAAGGTCGTGTTCGCGCGGGTGTTTCCGCAGCCGGGTCAAATCGGTCTGTTCATCGCGGCTGCCGACGGCAGCGGCGAGAACGCCGCTCGTGACCCCGGCCGATCATGGACTACGACGCCGCGTGGGCGCCTGACGGCGCGCTCGATCGTCTTCACCTCCGAGCGCAACGGCTCCGCCGATCTGTATCGCGTCAAGCCGGATGGCAGCGGCATCGACCGGCTCACCGACAGCCCGGCCTACGACGATCAGGCGGCGTTTTCGCCCGACGGCCGGCAGCTCGTCTTCGTCAGCGACGCGCGCCGGCGGCACGGCCGACCTCTGGATCATGGATCTGCAGACGCGGCGGGCGAAGGCGCTTGACCTCGGGGCCCGGCGGCGACTTCCGGCCGTCGTGGTCGCCGGACGGGCAATGGATCGCGTTCGCCTCCGACCGTGCCAGCAGCATGCCGTTTGCCCACGGGCGCTGGGAGCATCTCCACGTCGTCGATCTCTACCTCGTGCATCCCGATGGCTCGGGGCTGAAGCGGATCACCGAGCCACGGCGGCTTCTGCGGCAGCCCCAAGTGGACCGCCGACAGCCGGCGCGTGATTGCGTATTGCATGACGGCGGAGCAGACGCTCGACAATCGCCGCGCGATTCCCGGAGCATCCCGGAGGACACGCGGATCGTCGTCGGTCGACATCGCGAGCGGCGCGGTGTCGGAGCTGCCGTCCGGCCCGGGCGTCAGCTACAATCCCTCGATGCTCGGCGGCGACGTCGTCGGCTACATTCGCACGCGACGGCGACGAGCGACGGGATCTCACTACTCGAACGGCAGCGCGCGGCCCGGCAGGCCCGATCCGGGCACGCGGCGTGGTCGCCCGATGGCGCGCGCGTGGTGTTTCACAAACGCATGCGCGTTCGAGCGCGAAGCCGTGGGTCAGGACGTGGAGCCGGAATGCCGCGATACGCGTTGACGCTCACGAGCGGCGGCCCGTCGTTCAGTCCGGCCGGGGATCGCTTCGCGTTCGTCGGGACCGCCCGACAAGGCCATCGGCGCCGGCGTCGCGGTGGCGAGCGTCGAGCGGCGGCACGTCGCAGATCATCTACCGCGATCCGGCGCGCAACGTCCTCGGGCCGCAGTGGTCGCCCGACGGCGACAGCGCATCATCTTCGGCATTGGCGTCTTCAACGCGTTCTTCAACGGTTTCCACGGTCGTCTTCCTCAAGCCGGGGATCGCGCGGAAGGCGGCGCGCAGATCGCGATGGTCAATCCCGACGGCAGCGGGTTCCGCGAGCTGACGAGCGGCCCGAACAACAACGGCGTTCCCGTCGATGTCGCCGGACGGCAGCCGCTTCGTCTACCGCATCGTTCGGGCCGGAGGGCGAGGGCCTGCGCATCATGGACGTCGAGACGAAGCAGGTGACGATGCTCGCCGACGGCTACGACAACTTCCCGCTGTGGTCGCCGCGCGGCGATCTGATCATGTTCTCGCGCCAGGCGGAGGGCGACTACGAGATCTACACCGTCAAGCCGGACGGCACCGGCGTGAAGCGGCTGACGCACAGCCGCGGCAACGACGCGCACATGGCCTGGTCGCCGGACGGCGAGCACATCGTGTTCGCGCTCGACGCGGATGGGATTCAAGGACGAGATGATCTACACCGACGCGCCGCAGCCCTACGGCGAGATTTTCGTGATGCGCGCCGACGGCACCGACGTGCAGCAGCTCACCGACAATCAGTGAGGAGGAAGGCACGCCCGCCTGGCAGCCGGCGCGCAAGGCGTCCGCGCCTTCAATGAGTGACCGCGACAGGGCGCCGCCGCCGTCACCCTTGCACGCGCCGCTGATGATCCTGCAGGTAGGCCCGCCACGGGCCGACTTCGTCCGAGCATGCTGCCTGGCCAGGACCCGCGAGATCTGCACGACGTGGTCCAGGTCGTGCGCCACCCACGTCGCCAGCAGCTGCCGCAGCGTCACGACGCCGAGCTCGGGGTGGCGGCCGCGCCGATCCAGATCGGCCCCGGTCACGCCGAGCGCCGCCAGCTGCCGCAGGTTGTCCTGGCGCAGCGCCGCGAACTCGTCGAGCAGGCTGGCGAGCGTGCGTCCTTTCGTGAGCGCGGCCTGCGCGAAGCGATCGAACGGGTCGAACGGCCGCGCCTCGCCCTGCTCAGGATGATCCGGGCGCGCGGCACCCAGTCGGTGTGCTCGCCGTGAATCAGGTGTCCGACGACGTCGAACGGGCTCCACGTGCCGCCGCCTTCGTTGGCGGCAATCCAGCCGTCCGGCAGGCCGCGCAGCAACGCGTCGAGCGTCGCCGGAGTTCGCGCGAGGACGGCGACGGCTTCGTCGCAGTGCGAACGAGCGGCGGGTGCGATCGATCTCCGTGGTCATGTCGGGCCTCGGCCAATATAGCCGCACCGGAACGCCGCGCGCCACCCTCGACGACCGCCGTCTCACGCCCGCGACACCTTTCCCCTGTCACCAGGTCATCTATACCAACAACGCGGCACCGGCAGCGGCCATGACGAGGCTCGGCCGTTCAGCCGGGCCAGGTCGCGGCCCGCGAACCGGATGGTCTCGAGGAGGTTGGTTGTGAAGACAGAATCATTGGCACATCGGCGGAGTTTTCTCGGCCGGCATCCTGGGCGCGGTGGCGGCCGCGAGCCTGCCGATGGCGCGCGGCCCGTGTGGCTGCGGCGGAAGTCTCAGGGCACGACGACTGGATCAAGGAGGTCAAGGGCACGCACCGCTGCCTGTTCGACTTCCCGCAGCACAAGAACGGGATGCCGCTCGCTGCACATCCTGAACTACATCAACACCTACAGCGCACGCCTACAAGACCGGCCGCGGGCGAGGTCGGCGCCGTCGGCACGTTCTACAGCGCGGGCAACCAGGCGAGCATCCCGCTGGCGTTCAACGACGCCATCTGGGCCAAGATACGAGCTCGGCGCGTACACTGGGCTCAAAGACGCGGCCGGGAAGCGCCTACACGCGAAACGTGTTCAACCAGCCGACGCCGAAGGATCTGCATCTGCTGATGCAACGCGATTCGACTCGCCGATGATCCCGGCGCTGGCCGACGCGATGCCGGCGATCGGCATCGAGAGCCTGCAGAAGATGGGCGCCAAGTTCGTGCTCTGCGCGAACGCGCTCGGCATCTGGTGCCTGGAGCTCGAGGCGCAGGGGCAAAGGGCAAGGCGGCGGATCATCGACAAGGAACTGCGCGCCAACCTGCTGCCCGGCGTCACGATCGTGCCGGCCATGGTGATCGCGATCGACAAGGCGCAGGAAGCGGGCATCAGCATGCAACGCCGCCAGTAGGCCGCGTCAGTGGTTATGCCGCCGCGTGGGGTCAGACGGGTGTCTGACCCCACCGGCCGGGCAGAATTCTGTTCCAAGCCTGGGGTCCGCATGTGTAGGATGCTTCCGATCTGGAGCGACCCGCGAATCTCATGCTGCTCATTGGGCCTCGATGACTCCCGGCCGGCGGCCCTGGTGGGTGGACGTCGTGGCCGCGTCCTTCCTTGTTCTGACTCTCTTCAACGGATACCTGGTCATCTGGGGCCCCGAGCTTGCCGATGGCCTGGACGCCACATTCGATGGCGGCGCGCTGCACGTTCGGTCGGTCGCGTTCGAGACGCCGTTTGCGCGAGCCGGCCTGCAATCCGGCGATCAGCTGCTCGCGGTGAACGACCTGCCCATGCTCGGGCCCTCGCGAATGGCGGGCCGCCCTCGCGAATGTCAGAGCGGGGCAACCGGAAACCTGGCACGTGCTGCGCAATGGGTCTCGTCTGGAACTGGCGGTGACCTTCGACACAGCGAAGGGGACCGACCGGTTGACGGCGGGGCTGGTGGCGTAACTCGCCGGGATTCTCGGGTTCCTGCTCCTCGGCCTGTTCATCGGCGTCCGGCGTCCCCACGATCCCGCCGCTCGAATCGGGGCGTGGCTGTTCCTGTCCACGTCGGCCGCGTTCGGTTTGCTGAATGGATGGGCCGCCCTCTGGCGGCAGAACACCGGCGTTCGTGCAGGCCCTGCTGTGGATTCCCGAGGTCAGCCGCTTCGTGGCCGAAGCCATCGGCGTCTCGTTCTTCGCGATGTTCCCGCGCCCGCTGTTTCGCAAACGCTGGATCTGGTTTGCCATCTGGATCCCGGTGCTCGCGACGCTTCCGTGGCGGCTCTCCTGGTTCTCTCGTCGGTGATTTACCGAAATGGCCACCTCCCGCCCGTCCCTGGTTGGTTCAATCGAGCGATCTTCATACGCGCGATTCTCTACGCGGCCGTCACGCTCGTATTCCTGACCATCAGCTATCGCTGGCGAGCGGATGCCAACGAACGGCGGCGCATTCGCGTGCTGATGCTCGGCATGGCCATCAGCCTGGTCGCGGGTGGCTATGCGTCCTGGGTCTTCTCCGTCGAGGAATACCGGGTGCAATCGGTGGCGTCGGAGCGCCTGATCCCGCTCGTCGCCCTCATCGGCCCGGTGGCCTTCGGATATGCGATCGTTCGGCACCGCGTGTTGGACATCCACCTCATTGTTCGACAGGGTCTGCAATACGCGCTCGCCCGCCGGGCGGTGCTGGCCATCGTGCCGGCGCTGGCGGCCATCCTCGCGGTCGACATCGCCGTCCACAGCCACGGAACCGCTGGCCGGCATCCTGCGGGCGCGCGGCTGGATCTACGCCGGCGTCGGTGCGCTGGGCCTGGTGGCGGTGTTCCAGCGCACGCAATGGCTGGCGGCGCTCGACCGGCGCTTCTTCCGGGAGCAGTACGACTCGCTCCGCGTGCTTCGCGAGGTCATCGACGAAATCCAACAGTCCAGAAGCATCGACGAGGTCGCGGCGCGAGTGGTGGCGCGGATCGAAACGGCGCTGCATCCCGAATTCGTCGCCGTGATGGTGCGCGAGGCGACGGGACGAGAGTATCGGTGCTTTGCGTCCGTTCCGGCAGGGCAGGCGTGCCCGCCGATCGACGTCAACAGCAAACTGGTCGCGCTGCTGGGCGTCCTCGGCGAAGCCGCTCGAGGTGTTGCCGGCCGATTCCGGCTGGCTGCAGGCGCGATTGCCGGAACAGGACATCAGTTTCGTCCGGCGATTCCAGGCTCGACCTGCTCGTGCCCATCAGGACGATGACGTCCGAGCACATCGAAGCACTTCCTCGCGCTGGGGACGAAACGGTCCGAAGAGCCGTTCACCCAGGAGGACCAGGATTTGCTCGAGGCGATCGCCTCCAGCCTGGCCCGTCTCCTCGAGCAGCCGGTGACCGCGATGCGGCCGCCGCCGAACTTCGAGGAGTGTCCGCGGTGCGGCACCTGCTACGACGCACACGACAGGCACCTGTCCGATCGAAGGCGCCGTCCTCACCCCTGTCGGGTTTTCACGGACGCTGGCCGGCCGCTACTGGCTCGAGCAGTGCCGCGGCCTCGGCGGGATGGGCAGGGGTCTACGCCGCGATGGACACGGCACTCAGGCGCCGCGTGGCCGTCAAAGTGATCCTGGACCACCTGGTCGGCACCGAGGTCGCCCGGCGCTTCCCGGTCGAGGCGCAGGCGGCGGCGACGTTTGCGCACCCGAATGTGGTGACCGTCCATGACTACGGCATCGACGCCGGCAATCGGCCCTTTCTCGTCATGGAACTGCTCGAGGGCGTCACGCTGCGCGACGAACTGAAACGGTGTGCGCGTCTCGATCTCGTCGCGAACCCTGGCCATTCTTCGGGGCGTCTGCCTGGCGGTCGAGGCCGCGCACCGGCGACAGCTGATTCATCGTGACCTGAAGCCGGAAAACATCTTTCTCGCCCGCACTCCGGACGAACCGGGCAGAGACCGTGAAGGTGCTTGGATTTCGGCCTGTCCAAGTTCCTGTCCGCTCGCAACGAGGAAGCGCGGGCGTCGGCGACGGCGCAGACGACCAACGTCGGCGTCGAAACGACTGCCGGGATGCTGGTGGGAACCTTCGACTACATGTCACCCGAGCAGATGCGGGGAGAGCATCCGGCCGTGTCCTGGGATTTGTGGGCCATCGCCGTCGTGGCCTATGAAGCCCTGACCGGCGCCTTGCCGTTCCCCCAAACACTCGAGCGACGGTTGGCGGCCAGCCGTCGTATACAGCTTCGCGCCGTTGGCCGAGCACTTGCCGCACCTGTCGCGACGGGCCCAGGCGCTCTTCGCCGATTCGTTCGCAGTCGCGCGCGCCACGCGCGCGCGCCGACCGCCGCGGAGTTCTTTCAACGCTTGCAGGATGCGCTCGCCGTGGACGGGCCAGGCGTTCACGAGTCGCTCCGGCTGAAAGCGCCGTGCCACGCCGAGCTGCTCGGTCTGCATGGCCTTGCGGTAGGCGATCGCCACCGCGTCGAACTGCAGGTGCAGCTCGTCGGCCAGGTCGAACGGCACCTGCTCCGGACGCTGCGACTCGACGACGCGCTGATCCTGGCCGAAGATGACGGTCCTCGAACTCCTGCAGCGTCTCGTCCGGGTCGTCCGAGGTCGTAGTTGCGCGCCGATGACGCAGAACCCGCGGCAGCGATTCGGGGCGACCGGCTGCGACGCGAAGAAGTAGACCATGCCCCGTCTCGCCGCCCCAGCCGAGGCGCAGCGCGATCGTGTACGGCAGGTGCAGCTCGTAGCGGCTGCGCCGCACGGGCCGGCTCGGTCTGCTCGTTGGCGAACACCGGAAAGTCGTCGCTGTTGGCGGCCTCCGGGCGCACGACCTGATAGTGCAGCACGTGACCGCGGGTCTCGCACCTGGTGGTCCGGCACGACGGGACGTTCCGGGTCGCCGAGCAGCCCGGGATGCACCCACGGAAAGTGTCCGAAGTCGGTGAAGTTCTCCACCTGCCGCGAGGCGTCGGTAGCCCACTCGAACGGGCCCGGTCTGTCACGACCTTCCACGACTCGCTCCGAGCTCGGGGACCTCGGGCACGGCGTAGGCCGGCTCCGCCTCGGCCAGCGCCACCCAGATCAGGCCGTAGCGCTCCTGGCACCGGTAGAGCCGGCGATTCTCGCCTTGACGGGAATCGTGGCGTGCGCCGACTGCGGAATGCGCACGCACGCGCCGGTCGGCGTCGTAGCGCCACGCCGTGATACGGACACACGAGGCAGTCGTCGGCGATCCAGCCCAGCGACAGCGCGGTGCCGCGGTGGATGCAGAGGTCGCGCATGGCATGCGCGCGCCCGTCGGACGAACGCCACAGGACGAGCGCCTCATCGAGCAGCCTCGTCGCCCGGGGCGCGCCGGCCACCTCGTGCCCGTATGCCACCGGATGCCAGCACTGACGAAGTTTTTCTGGAATCACCACCGGATCCGCCATTCAGCCAGGTTGAGATCGTTTCGACGACGCCGTAGCGCGAGCTTCAGCCGAGCGCCACACACTACAACGGAAAGCGCGTCTTCGCGATGTGACGATTGATCGCCTCGAGCAGGCGCCGGCTCTTGTCGCGTACGATGAACACCGATTCCTCGCGCCGGCCGGGATAGAGATCGTGATGATCGATCAACGCGAGGTCGGGGCCGTACGACGGGATGACCTGGCCGTCGAGCGCATAGTATTCGGCCTGCGCCACCGCATCGAGATGGCCCTCGCGGAACTGCTGGTAGAGCTCGGGAAACGTCGACGTCGACACCACGTTGACGCCCGGCGGCGCGCGCTGCAGCAGGTCGCGCTCCGCGGCCATGCCCTTGACCGCGCCGACGCGCTTGCCGGCGAAATCGGCGATGGTCCGGTAGCGGCCCGTCTCCGACGCCCTGATGCCGGAGCGCCCGGCGCTCGTACAGAAACGGCGCCGAGAACGTGCCGCCGGCGCTCACCCGATCGGCGAAGCTCGCGACGTTGGTGGCCACGAGATCGACCACGTCCTTGCCGGCCAGCTCCCACGATCGATCGAAGGGCACGACGTGCCACTCGATGGGCAGACCGATCTCCTGCCCGAATCGTTCGACGTAGCGCAGCATCCAGTACTCCGGATCGAGCGGATCGGAAACCGTGCGGTTCGTCACGGCGACCTTCAGCACGCCCGCTTCAATCGTCTCGACTGCCGGCGCCGCTGCACGTTCCGAGGCGCAGGCGACCCACGTGGCCAGCAGCACCGCCGACGTGAAGGCGCGCGCTGGCAGCAGGAGCCCCGTGCGATCCGGACCGTGATGAAGCATGCTGTTCTCTAAGCCAGGCGGGCGTCCGGATCGGGGCGCGTCTCGAAGTGCGCGGGCAGCGAGACCTCGAGCAGCTGCAGATCCGCCGAGCAGTCGGTCGAGCGACGTTTTCAGGTGGGGCGGAATCACGTACGCGTCGCCCTCGCCGAGCGTGTGCGCGCCCTGTCCTTCGCCGCTGAAGCGTGACCGCCCCTGCCAGCACGAACGTGAACAGGATGTCCGGACGTGTGGCTCGTCACCTGGCCGCCGGTGGGGCCGGCCACCCGCGCGACCTGGACCGGACGCCACGCCGGCTGGTCGCCGCGCCGATGCCCGTCTCCCGCGCCTCGAATCCCCGCAGCCGCCACGGCTTCCACACGGCCTTCGCGGCCTCGCTCCGGCAGAACGTCTGGCCCGCCGAAGTCCCGATCGGCGTTCACGACCGGCGTCGGCAGTTCCATGTCGTGATCCAGGCGTCGTGACGTGCTCCGCCGGCACGCCGATCTCGATGACCTGCAGGTTGTCGGAAGCTTCGAGCACGCGATGGCGTGATCTGCGGCGGCTGGATGACGCAGTCTCCGGCGCGACAGCAGGAACGGCGGACCCTGGTCCTCGTAGACCAGCCTGACCGAGCCGCTGTAGCAGAAGATCAGCTGGAAGCCGACCGTGTGGTAGTGGACCATGTCGGGCACCGGTCCGGCGTCGAGGATGCGGATGTGCGAGGCGATGATGCTGCCGCCCAGCCTGCCGGGAATCAGGTCGCGATAGCGCATGCCCGCCCGGCCGATCACCCACGGCGTGTGGTCCTTCAGCCGGCGCACGACGAACGCGTGCGCGGTCCGCGGCGTCGTCGAGCGGCGGGTTGGCGGCGGCGAGGATGATGCGGGTGCCGTTCGGCGCGGTCAGTTCCCGTGCGCCGCCGGCGAACGGCCTCGGGCTCGAGGCAGAGCAGCCGGACGACGCCCGGCGTCAAGGAGGTGCCGCGCTCCAGCCGGATGCGAAGGCCATGGCCGGACAGCGTGGCGACGGCCGGATCGTCCGCAGGAAAGATCGTATCCAGCCGGAAGCCGAGCGTCTCGATGTAATAGGCGAGGTCCGCCGCCAGGTCCCCGGATGGCAGGCACACCTCGGCGGCTCTGCACGTTGTCCGGGTCGGTCATGGTCCACACACTGCCACGAGAACGCGGCGAAGGGAAGATCAAGAACGCGGATCGCGCGAGATAGAATCCCGCCGGATGCACAGCCACTCAGCCTCGCCGCGAGTTTCTCACGCAGTCGGCGCTCGCCTTTATCGCCGCATCAACCGGCGGCTTTGGCGCGGCCACGGCGCGCGCCGGCGGAGCAAACAGGCGCCGGGCTTCGACGCGCGACCTCGCCAAACCTGGACCGATGCTCCCCCATCGCCTGCCATCCTGACGAGCGTCCGCGGAAAACCGGGCGACCCGGACGAGCTCGCCGTCCTCTGGACCTTCGTCGTCAACGGCGACCCCGCGCAGGTCGGCGTCGCCGCCGGCGACGAGCACATCGCCGGCGGCGCTCATCGCCCTTCACCGGGAGTTCGTGCTCAATGTCCCGACGGCATCGATGATTCATGGCTTCGACATCGTCGACTTCAGCTCGAGCCGCCCCGGCGACAAGTTCGCGAAGTCGGGGTTCACGCGCGGCCAGGCAACCCGCGTCGGCGCGCCGACGGTCAACGAGGCGCCGATCCAGCTCGAATGCCGGCTGATCCACACGCTCCGCGTCCCGCCGATGCGCACGGTGTTCATCGCGGAGGTCGTGGCCACCACCGTTCACGACGGCGTGTGCGACGGCGACGGGCGCCTTCGCCCGGAGTCGGCGGCATTTTTCGGCATGGCGGCCGGCTGCGGCGAGTTCTTCACGCTCGGGCAGCGGGTGGGGCACATCGGCCAGAGTGTCGGGCGCCGCGATATCCGGATACTGAAGACTCAGCCTTCTCGAAGAATCTCCGCGGGATCGAGCCGCGACGCCCGCCACGCCGGCACGAGGCTGGCCGCGAGGCCGACGACGCAGACGATCGCCGCGGCCTCGACGAACGTGATCGGATCACGAGGCCTCGATCCGGAGAGCAGGGACGCGATCAGCGTCGATGCCCAGATGCCGATCGCGAGGCCGCACCGCGACACCCAGGCTGAGGATGACGGCTGCGTGGGACAACACCAGCGCGCGCACCTCGGAGGTGTCGCTCCAATCGCCATGCGAATGCCGATCTCGGTCTTTCGTTGCGCGACCGAGTAGCTGATCACGCCGTACACGCCGATCGCGGCGAGGGCCAGCGCGAGCCCGCCGAAGAATCCGGCAAGCGCCGCCACCAGCCGCTCCTGCGCGAGCGATGCGTCCACCTGCTCCGACACCACGCGAAACGTCAGGTTGAGATCGGGGTTGACCGCTCTGAGCGCCGTCGCCACGCCTGTTGACGAGCGCGGCGGGCGAGCGCGCTGCCCGGACCGGGCTGCAAGGTAGAAGTTCACAGGGTAGATCGGGCCCTCGGCCTGGGCCAGGGCGAGGTAGACCGTCGGCGGCATCGCGTCCCGGACCGCGCTGTAGACGGCGTCGGCGACGGACACCGACGATGGTCATTGAGCCGATCGGCATTTCATCGAAGCCGCCAAAGCGCACCGACACGTGAATCGCCTGCCCGAGCGGCGAACGGTTGGCGAACAGTCGTCGCGCCAGCGCCTCGTTGACCAGCGCGACCGGCGCGGTGGACATCGAATCGTGGTCGTCGATGTCACGGCCGGCGCGAATCGGCGTGCCATACGCAGCCAGCCAGCCCGGCGTCATGTACACGGAGCGGGCCTGCCGTGCGGCGTCGGACGACTGAGAGGTGCCCGGCACGCTCACCAGGATCTGATCGGAGAGCTCGGACACCAGCGGCGCCGACAGCGCACCGCCGTGCGCGCGCCACTCCTGGCGCGCTTCGCGGCGGCCTTGACGAATTGGTGATATGCGGCGTTCCGGGCCGGGGCCGGCACGGTCGGCGCCGAGAGCGTGATGGCCAGCACGTCCGTCTTGTCGAACCCGAGTGGCGCCTCCCTGCAGCGTGACGAATGTCCGGAGCAGCAGGCGCGGCGACGATGACGAGCGCCAGCGACAGCGCGACCTGCGCGACGATCAGGCCGCCGACGCTGGCGCGGGAGGCCGGCGGACGTGGCCGATCGCCCGTGCGCCTTCAGCGCGTCGAAGGGCTGGACGTGCGTCGTCCACAGCGCCGGCGTCACGCCGAAGAGCATCACCGTCGCGACGAGCACGGCGGCCGTGAAGGCGAAGACCCGCCAGTCGAGCGGCAGGTCGAGCGCGATCGGGTTGATGAAGGTCGAGAGCTCCGTCACCGCCGCCGCGCTCGCCCAGCGCGCGAAGACGCCGCCAATCGCCATGCCCGCGCACCTGAGGATCAGGCTTCGACGAGCGGCTGACGCGCCAGATGCCACCGCGAGGCGCCGAGCGCGAGCCGGACGCTGAGCTCGCGCCGGCGGGCGGCGCCGCGCGCCAGCTGGAGATTCGCGATGCTTGACGGACGCGATGATCGACACCGAGGCTCACGACGCCCAGCAGGGTCACGAGCGGGCGTGCGAACCGGTTCCGCAACGGCGCAGACGCCGAGACCCGTGCCGGTGAGGACGAGCGGCTCGGTCAGGAATGCACTCGGCGTCACGAGCGCGCCGGGTGCCGCGGCGTCGCGAATCGCCGGCTGGACCGCTCTGACCGCGCTGGCGCTCTCGATGGTCTGCCCGCGGCTGAGCACCGTTCGCCACGCACGCCATATGATACGTAACT
>ERZ1370068.7581-contig-6491_pt1 | contig 22401 bp, 34 predicted proteins | sample MGYA00561227_ERZ1370068 | MGnify/ENA primary metagenome ERZ1370068 (study PRJEB38410, sample SAMEA6850437) | metagenome | study: Metagenomic assessment of the ecological functions of the soil: analysis of the soil microbiota associated with the... | reverse complement strand
TAAAAGGGTACTTATCTGCTGTAAATGATACCCAGCTTATTTTGAAAACCAATAATCGGCAAATGGTTGTTCCCGCAGAGAACCTGAAGTCATTCACCTGTGAAAGAAAGCATAGTGCATTAAGAGGTGCCCTGATAGGATTTGGGGTTGGCGCAGCAGCAGGAATCATTATTGGCCTTGCCAGTGGCAATGATCCTGTGATGACTTATAACTCCGGTCCATATGGCGATCCTCTTGGCCTTGAAGCGATAGGAGTGGCAATGAATAATGCATTTGCAATGACCGCCGGAGAAAAGGCTGTTGTCGGTGGATTAGGTCTTGGGGCAACGGGCGCCATTGTTGGAACTATAATCGGCGCTGTTGCGAAAAGAAATTCACCATCGGCGGCAAGAAAAGAAAATTTCATGATCTGCAGGAGAGCTCATGACGAAGCTGGTAAATAAATGATCTCGCATTCCTTATCCATTATTATAGCTCCATGTATTTCCATTCTTTGACAACTCGTTAGGTCTAATGATTTAAAAATCCCCGGTCAACGGGGGTTTTAAATCATTGAATCAGCAAAGCTCTTTTAGAAGGTATAAATCAACAACTATTAACCAAAACCAGAAATTATGAAAAAGAATCTCGCTCATTTCAGGCTCTATAATCAGTGGCATGTATGGTGTTCCTGCACTCTTGCTACACTGGTCCCATCTATGATCCCTTACTACGTTTCAGAGTCAAGACAGCAGGAAAACGTTTATTATGTTCCATCCTCACCGAACACGCAACTGCTTTCTGAAAAATGATATTGGTTTTGATCTCGTCGCTTCGGGCGGTTCAAAATTTTCAGGGGTCGAAACACAGGCTCTTATCTGCCGGCTAAACATGTCGGTCTGATCGCCGGCTACTCATCCGGTAAAAATGATGATGGTGACAGTACTTATATGAAGTTTCACAAATTTGAAGGGGGCGTTGGATACGCTACCAATCTTTCAAAGGGATGGCATTTTGAAACATACGGTGGTATTGGCACTGGAAAGATCGATAACTTTCATGCCACGGAAATTTGAAGGTAAATCTTACGAATTTTTCATTCAACCCGCCTCGCTGTCAGCAATAAAAAGGAAAACAGTCCAGTTTGGAATTGTATCGAAATTTTCCGGCGTCAATTTCAAGGTTGATACCGCGTTTGACAACGCAAGAGAGCCTATACAGTACCAGCCAGGTAATAGGGTTTACATGATCAGCCATTCCATATTATGTGGGAACCTGGTGTTGTATTTCGGGTCGGTTGGAAAAATTTCTTGTTTCACACGAGTTATTGTCTTTCGTGCAGATCTCACAAATTCCCAGCTTCACCGGGCAACTGATAATTTCTCGATCGGTGGTGCGCTGCGGTTCAATGCTTCCAAAAAAGTAAAACCAATAAACTACGGTAATCGTGAACCAAAACAAAGTAAAATGTGCAGGAAAAATTGAAAGTGAGTGCCACGGTTTATTTTACTACTGTCATTTCATTTATTACAGTGGTAAAAGCAGCAGCGGTCAAACATCGCACATGTATCCTCCTCTTTACAAAATGGTACCAGGATCCACTGGGATTAAAACCAATACAATTATCAACGGCTTTTGGTTTTGTTGTGGGTTCCAGCTGCTGTTGCAGCCAGTCTTCTTTACCCAAAAAGATTCTACGCTTCAAAAAAGGTTATCGCCTTATTGGGAAGGGAGGATATGGAGTTTGGCTACAAACCTCCATATACTAACGTGCTTCAAAATGACATCGGGATATTATACAAAATGAGGAAATGGATGTCCCTTAGGGTCTGCCGTGAATTTTTCTCATTTTAAAGATCATGTAAATATATACATGGATCAGTAGGCATGATGCCATTCTGCAACGATGGTACTTATACAAGAGCAAACCACTAAACCTCTTTTTCAATATGGCGCTGGTATTTTTACAGTTTTGAGAAGTTTCCACTTACCGGCACAGGTTGGGAAGCCGATACTGCGAGAACAGGAACCCAATTTAATTTCTTATCAAAATATGGAGTTGGAATAGAAGTTCATCTAAAAAGAGATTTTCTTTGAAACCGGGATAAGACATTTTCATTTATCAAACGGAAATATTAAAGGCATACAGCGAAATCCTCTCACATGACAGCAATATGTTTTTTGCAGGAATCATTTATAACAATTTTTAACGGCCGGCTCAACTAATTCTCTGCGGTGACCTAGCCTGAACCCTCGAAAGCAATACATATTCATTCACTTCTTAAAAAGGAGAACAAAATGAAAGCATTTTTAAATGTTTCATGGGCCTCATTGTGCTAGCACTTTCTTTTTACCAGCGTGTAAGGGAGATGACACCAACCAATGATGATTCATTGAACTTAAAAACAAAGAAGTTTCCTCGGCGGAAAAAGGGCATCGCATAATTGTGCATGCAGGCAGCTCTATACAAGCTGCTATAAATACCGCTGATGCCGGTTCTGTTATCCAGGTTGAGCCGGGCATTTATAAGGAGGCTATCGTCGTAGACAAACCTGGCATCCAGATAATCGGTTCGAAGATCGGGTTATCATTCAAAATCCCGGCGATGAAGAAAACGGCATTACGGTAAATGACAATGGAGATGGTTTTGTTTTAAAGAATGTAGCTATTCAAAATTTTGAAGAAAATGGTATCATCCTGGTAAGGGTTGATAATTTTACCATCTCCCATGTAACTGCAATAAATAACGGCGAATACGGGATCTTCCCGGTACATTGTTCACATGGTACCGTTGAGTTCTGTGTGGTAAAAGGACATTCTGATACAGGGCTCTATGTGGGACAATCATCAGATGTGACAATGCAATTCAATACGGCTCTTGAGAATGTAAACGGCCTTGAGAGTTGAAAATTCATCGAACGTATCAGTTATCCGCAACCTGTCATTTAACAATGTTTGTGGGATACTGATAGATCTGTTGCCGAGGAAAGACGTGAAGACATCCGCAAACATCCTCGTCAGGAATAACAATGTGTTTAATAATAACCACGTCAATTTCGGTGCGCCCGGTTCCTTAGAGTCCGTGGTGCCCAAAGGACTTCGGAATACTTGTTCTTGGTGCAGACAATGTAACCATGGAAAATAATATCGTTACGGGCAACGAATTTGCAGGCATCACAGTTTTCAGCACAACTCGTTCTCGGAAGTCTTGCCGGTATTCCACCGGAGGCATTTGCTGATATTGATCCCAACCCGGATAATGCTAGGATCATCAGGAATCTTGTGAAAGAAAATGGAAGCAATCCGCCGACGCTCCCGATCCCTTTGCCGGGTGTTGATTTCCTATGGGATGGATCAGGCCTGAATAATTGCTGGGCGAGCAATATTTTCAATACAAGTTTTCCTTCACCATTACCAAAGTGTAATTAAAAAGATCAAATCATTGAGCCGGTTTTTAAAATCCCCAGTCATGGGGATTTTTAAATGAATCGACCTTCTGTCTCATCACTTCGTACAATATCATGCCAGTCGCTACTCCAACATTCAACGATTCAAAATCTCCTGTCATGGGAATTTTGAATTTCTCATCGCAGATCTTCATCAGTGCCGGATAAATTCCTTTTTCTTCATTGCCCATTATAATGGCGCATGGTTCTTTCAAATCACAATCAAAAACATTTTTTGTTTGCGCTCATTTCACTGGCAAAAACTTTTATTCCATTTAGATGGAGTTCGTCAACCGCTTTCATCAAACTATTAACCCGGCATACGGAAATTTTTCCAATGCGCCAGCCGAGGTCAGAACAGCGTCTTCATTTAAAGCGCCAACTCCTTTATCAGGTATGATCAAAGCATGAACACCACAACAATAAGCTGTTCTGGCAATGCCACCAATGTTGCGTGTATGTCCGTTATACCATCAAGCAATAAAAACAAAGGTGTCTCGCCCTTTTCAACAACAAAAGAAATGATCTCCTGCAGATCCATGGTATTGAACCCCTTGCAATTGCGCAACAATGCCTTCGTGATTACTAATATTGAAACCATTGAGTTTTTCAACGGGCACTTTATTGATAGGGATGTTGTGTTGCAGGGCTATTGACTTTATTTCCTCGACCAGCCTTGCCAGGCATGTTGTTTTGAAGATAGATCCTGTCTAGCTGTTTTCCAGATTCAATAGCCTGCATGACGGCCTCTTTGCCGATGATGAGAGTTTTTTGGGGGCGATGTTGCTCTGCGAAAATTTTTCACTCTTCAAAAATATGCTTACTTCAATCAAAACAAAAAACTCCGGGACGTAGCCACAGAGTTTTGAAATTTTTCTCAAAAAATAACAGACACTATTTCAATCCAAACGCTTTCTTCAATTTAGGCACATAATCTAACTTTTCCCAGGTAAATAGCTCAACCTTTTTCTTTATTTGCCTTCCCTTCCGGAGAGACAAAAGTTTTTCAATGATCTCTGGTTTACGGCCCATGTGGCCATACGCTGCCGTTTCGCTATAGATTGGATTACGCAATTTCAATCGCTGCTCAATAAAGTAAGGACGCATATCAAAAATGCTTTTCACTTTTTCTGCGATCTCGCTATCACTTAATTCAACATTTGAAGTGCCAAATGTTTTGACATTGATACTGGTTGGTTCAGCCACTCCGATAGCGTAAGAAACCTGCACCAGCACTTCGTTGCAAATGCCTGCGGCCACAAGATTCTTGGCAATATGACGGGTTGCATAAGCCGCACTGCGGTCAACCTTGCTTGGATCTTTACCGCTGAAAGCTCCGCCGCCATGTGCACCCTTACCTCCATAAGTATCAACAATGATCTTTCTCCCGGTCAATCCCGTATCTCCATGAGGGCCGCCAATGACAAACTTGCCTGTGGGATTAATATGATATTTTATTTTATCATTGAAGAAGTGGGCATATTTCTTATACTTATTTTTTATTCGCGGAATTAAGATCCCGATGATGTCTTTCCTGATCTTCGCCTGCATTTTTCTTCCGTATCAAAGTCATCATGTTGTGTCGATACAACAATCGCATCGATCCGTATGGGGCGGTTGTTGTCGTCATATTCAAGAGTTACCTGGCTTTTTGCATCCGGGCGTAAATATTTTATCTGTTTATTTTCCCTTCGCAGCGCAGCCAGCTCCTGCAATAACTTGTGTGCAAGATCGAGCGCAAGGGCATATAATCTTCTGTTTCATTCGTAGCATAGCCAAACATCATTCCCTGGTCGCCGGCGCCCTGTTCTTCTTTTTTGTTCTGTCAACACCCTGGTTAATATCGGAAGACTGCTCATGGATCGCCGAAAGCACTCCACAGGAGTGGGCCTCAAACATATATTCGCTTTTGGTATAACCAATGTCACGAATTACACCGCGGGCGATTTCCTGTACATCCAGGTAAGCTTTTGATTTTACTTCACCGGCAAGCACCACCTGCCCGGTTGTAACTAAAGTTTCGCAAGCCACTTTTGATTCGGGATCAAACGCGAGAAAATTATCGATCAGGGCATCGGATATCTGGTCAGCTACTTTATCAGGATGACCTTCGGAAACACTTTCGGAAGTAAACAAATAGGGCATGTTGATATTTTAGATTTTAGTCCCGACCTTGCCTATCGGCAGGCAGGTAATTATCGGGAGCAGATTTTTGTTTTTATTACCCGGCAATATTACTACTATTAGACTTTCCTTGCGTCGCACTCTTGTACATTTTGTCCATTATTCAGCTGTTTATTAGCATTCTGTAGAAGGGGCATGCAAATATAAATCAGAGGTCAGAATATATTATTCGTAATCGCAGTTGCATTGTTGAATCAGCATAGCTGCCACCACCAAGAACTAATCTTCCTGTTGCAATTGCCCGATTAACGTTTACGTCAAGGTAACCATTGAGAGCTGGAATTATATACTCATTGTGCGCAAAGGAGCATACAGTCTCAGGGTATCATTGGCAACATGCCTGGTAACAACACTTTGTATGTACCGGGAAACATTGAACCGAACAGTATTATCAGGTCGCAGTACGCCTCCAAACGACTGAAAATCCCAGGTTTCCGCTGAGCCATCGGCAACAAGATCTTTTTCAAGCATGAAAACGGTATCCGGAGTATTGCTATTTGTTCGGTCCAGCATTAACTGACCCGGAGCAGTGAAAACATCATCACCTGCTGGAAGGAATTTTTACAGCTACCAACTCTGCCCGGTGGATCGTTTTATTTCCAAATGCATCCAGCGCCGGGATCTTAATAGTTACATAAGAACCAGGTGAGGATTGTAAATAGATCTTATCTCCTGCGCCATTGTTAAGATACGCCAGGTAATTTCCTCCATTCTCCCTGTTGATATAATTTGATTGACCCCTCGTTAAATGATAAAAATCAAAGGACGATGTATCCGTGGTACCATAGGTGAAATAAACAGTTAGCTTTGTATTGGCAAAATCAGACAAACTAAAATAACTTAAGGCGTTTCCTGTCGGATCAGCTTTCACAGAAAATCCGCGAAAAAGAGTTTTGAATATTGAATCACTGTAAAAACCTCCATTGGGTCCTTGAATTGTATCATATTGAGCAAAACGAACTCCCAGGGAATTATCTAACCGGATCCTTACAACATTCTGTTACATAAGTAGTATCGCCGGCTCTTATCAATGTTTGAGTATCCTTTAGATCTTTAATAGCGAATGTAGCTGACCCTAATTCAGGACCGACTGTTGCAAAATCGGAAGCGGGATCTGAGTAGCTATAAAGAGTGGTATCGTTAAACCTGAATTCTGGTCGATCTCGTAGACCCTCAATGTTTGTATACCATCGTTCACCTGTATCACCATATGCTCCCTGGTACGACAAAGAAAGAACAACTGAATCTATTTTCAAGATTAGCGTCATTCTTTACGAATGGATATCTGCCAACAGAGGACGGAGTGATATTAAAATTGATGTTTGCATGAGTGTGGCCAAATTCGGGATCATTGAGGTCGCCAAGAGCAAGGGGGTCGTAATAACCTACCAATATTGTATCGTTTAATAACGCATTATTCGTATTCGTATTGAGCGCTACTTCAAATGTATGCACATTGTCAACCGCCGGCACCAGGTCATCGCCGAGCTCAGTGGCCAGGTTAATTTTATTGCAGGATAGTAAGAAAATGAGAGAAATTAAAAACAGTTGAACCGATCGCAACGACTAAGATTCTGCTCTTCACAATAGATTTAATTAGGAATATAAAATAGTTTTCGTTTGCTGGTCACCTTTCGTCAATCAATTTTCATTTGCTCGCAAGATCGCCATAGAGTTGTAAATAGTCTGTTAAATCTGACTCTGCATTATAGGGTAAAGTTTTTTTGCCTTTCACTTTTGAGAATTCATCCACCAACTTTTTTCAACTTTCTCGGCACCGAAGCTTATAGCATCTGCATAAGTGGCGCCACCGCGAAACATTGCCGTGTTGTTCGCTTCTTTATAAATTTCAAGGTCCTTATCTTTAAGGGATGCATGAATAAGTGCCTTCTTCAAAAATCTGGTCCCAGTTTTTCTTTGAAAGTATTTTGGCCGATCGTAAAAAGGATTTTGGCTGTGTGAGAATACGGGTTCCTTTTTATAAACTGTCTTCAGGTAAAGGGTATCAGGCCGGTCATCCAACCGCTGCAGTGAATAACATCAGGCGGCCAACCAAATTTCTTCACGGTTTCCAGGGCTCCTTTGCAAAGAAAATACTGCGAAGTCCGTTATCCTCAAACCATTTTTCATGTTCATCGTGAAAAATAAACTTGCGTTTGAACAGTTCCTCATTATCTAAAAAATAAACCTGGAGCCTTGCGTTGGGCAGTGATGCCACCTTTATCTGCAGTGGATGATCTTCATTATCAATTGAAACATTGATCCCTGATAAGCGAACCACCTCGTGAAGCCGATGCCTGCGCTCATTAATAATACCAAACCGGGGCATGATGCACCTTACTTCAAAACCATTATCATTTGCCTTTATTGCCAGCTTATTCACTACTTCAGAGAACTCTGTAAGTTCAAGGTAGGGTGACATTTCGTTAGCAATAAATAAAATTCTTTTCTTTGCTGACATTTTGAGTGCTTTTAGTGGTAGGTATTTTTAAAGGTTGCAAAATTAGCCATTTTATTGCGAATTGAGTTCGGAAAAGACATTTGACCATTAATAACCGGAAATGATAACATTTAAAAAAGCAAAGGACCTGCAACACCAACTTGACCAATGCAGGCTAAAAAATGGGGTATAGGCTTTGTCCCGACAATGGGCGCACTTCACGATGGCCATCTTTCTTTACTAAAAACTTCGCTGAGAGAGAACAAGTTCACTGTTTGCAGCATATTTGTCAACCCCGCCCAGTTCAATGACCCCACTGATTTTAAAAAGTATCCTTCCACTATTGATGAGGACATTTCTAAATTAGAAACAAACGGTTGCGATATTTTATTCCTGCCTTCTGTTGAGGAGGTCTACCCGGATGGTTTTGAGCTGAAAAAAATATGATCTCGGTTATCTTGATACCATACTGGAGGGCGAATTCAGGCCCGGCCATTTCCAGGGTGTATGCCTCGCCGTTGAAAAACTATTGTTGATCGTGCAGCCTGACAAATTATACCTGGGGCAGAAAGATTACCAGCAGTGTATGATCATAACAAGATTGATCCAGCTCATGGGATTAGAAGAAAAAGTTAATATCCGGATATGCCCTATTCTTCGCGAAAAAGATGGACTGGCCATGAGCAGTCGTAATATGCGCCTTAACAAAGAAGAACGGGCAAAGGCTCCTGCACTTTATGAAACATTGATCTTCTTAAAACAAAATATTTGCAATGGGTCTCTGCGAGATCTGAAAAAAGAAGCCACAGATCAACTTCAAAAAGGATTTAAAACCGACTATGTCGAAATTGCAAATGCAAAAACTTTAAAACCGATCAACGAATGGGATGCCCGGACAAATATTCTTGGGCTCGTAGCTGCCTACATCGACAGCGTTCGTTTGATAGATAATATGATGCTCAATTAAGTTAAAAGCGAAAAGCTCAATTCACTTATTGTACGATTCTTTAATAATAAATGATTTACTTTTTTGCATTTGCTTTGTAGAATTGAAGATGTAGGTTTATTTTCGGTATCAATGAAGAAAAAGCTATTTACAATACTTCAATATATAATCTTTCTTGGATTGGGGATCTTTCTGGCATGGTGGTCGTTGAAAGACCTTAATCGTGAAGAAAAAGACCAGATAAGAATAGCGCTAAGTCATGCAAGATATTGGTTGATCATCCCGGTTTTTGCCATTCTCTTTTTAAGCCACCTGGTAAGGGCTGTGCGGTGGAAATTACTTATCAATTCACTGGGCTATCATCCCCGGACGGACAACGCTTTTTTGCCGTAATGATAGGCTACCTTACAAATCTTGCTATTCCACGCCTGGGTGAAATATTAAAATGCACTATGCTGGCGCGGTATGAAAAATTCCAGCTGAAAAACTTGTAGGCACTATCATTCTTGAAAGGATCATTGATGCAATATCATTACTGATCGTTTTTGCAGTTACTCTTGCCATTCAACCGGGGATCTATACCGATCTCATTAATGCTTTTTCCATTCTCCACACGATCCCGAAAGAAGAAAATTCCCGGTATTTTGATTGCTGGTACTCTCATTGGCATTATAATTATAGTCGGTGCTCTTATGGATGCTTATCAAGAAAAAAACATTTGCAGATGTAATTGCTTTGTTCAAAGAATAGGCAACAGTGTCTGGCAGGGAGTTAGTGCAGTACAGCATTTGAAAAAAAGAGGGCTATTTCTTTTTACACGCTCATTCTATGGGCTTGTTATTTTTCAGCACCTATGTGGGTTTTTTTGCATTACAGGAAACCCAGGGTTATGGAATAAAAGAAACGTTTGCTGTTCTGTCTGCCGGCAGTGTCGGTGTAATTGTTACACCGGGTGGCATCGGGGCTTATGCATTGCTGATAAAAAGACTATGGAATTGTATGGGCTTGAAGAAGGAATTGCATTGGCATTTGGCTGGATACTCTGGCTGGTACAAACCTTTGCTCTATTGATTGGAGGAATATTTAGCTTTGTGGCTATTCCTTATTTTAATAAAAGAAAAATAGTCTCTGAAGCGACCTGATATCATAGCACAAAAGATTTACCTGCTTCCACAGTTAGTTTCAAGGATTGCGCAATGGAAATTTTTGGGTAAATCGATCGTATTCACAAACGGCGTATTCGATATTCTTCATCCCGGGCATATTTTTCTTTATCGCAGGCGGCAAAGGAGGCTGATTTCTTGGTCGTTGGATTAAACTCAGATAATTCAGTGAAAAGATTAAAAGGCCAGCAGCGGCCTGTAAATAACCAGGATTCCAGGGCACTCGTCCTTGCTTCATTGCTCATGGTGGATGCCGTCGTGATCTTTGAAGAAGACACTCCGCTGGAGTTGATCAATTCAATAAGACCCGATGTGCTTGTAAAAGGCGGTGACTATACTATTGAACAATATTGTGGGAGCCAAAGAAGTAATATCAAACGGAGGAAGAGTGGTTATTAACCCGGTCATCGATGGATATTCAACAACCAATATAATTGATAAATTAAAGACCTTTCATAATCCCGACCAGTGATGAAAAGATATTGCTTGCTTTCGACCATTCTCTTTTTGGAAATTCTTGTCTTTGCTCAGGGTCAAAGGACAAATTGATTCAACGCTCCTTCCTGCAACAGGACCTCATTACCAACCTGAATATGACCTTGATAGGCCTGTTGATGCAAATTCATGGTTAAATGAAAAACCAGGCCTCCACGTTGGTTTTGGTTCTGAGGATAAATTGTATTTCAGAACTGAAGTTCCGGGAATAAAAGCTGAAAGCTGGCAGGCGACGGGCTGGAAAGGTGAACGTTTGAATGCGCAGGTCATTGTATGGTCAGTCGATACATTACAGCAGGTTCGTTTTAGAGTAAGCGATTTGAAAAACAGAAATGGAAGTATCATCGGTAAAGAGAATATTAAGCTCAATAAAGTTTGCTATGTACTCGCAAATTATCCTTATGGATCGAGAGAGGGCAATTGCGGTGTGACTCCATACAAAGATGGATATTTAATGCCCGACAGATTTGAATCATTCGATCGATTTGATGTGCCGGGTAAGACGGTGAGACCAGTGTGGCTTTCCTGTAATATTCCTTCAGCGACTGAACCGGGAACTTATAACGGTACGGTTGAAGTAAATTCTCAAAACGGGCATGCGATCCTGAATATATCTATCAAAGTGCAGGACCAAACTTTGCCCAAACCTCACGATTGGAGCTATCGGCTTGATCTATGGCAGAATCCATGGGTGATCGCAGAGTATTATCATGTAAAACCCTGGAGTGAAGAACACAAGGCGCTTCTCAGGAAACATTTGCAACTATATGCAGATGCGGGTGGAACTTATATCACTACTTATGGCGTACATTCTCCCTGGGGAGACAATGAATATTCAGTAGAAGGAGGAATGATAGATTGGATAAAACGCAGGAGACGGTTCGTGGAAGTTTGATTACAATATTTTTGATCAGTATGTGGAACTGGCAATGGGTGTTGGTATTGACAAAGCCATTACTATTTATACTCCTCTGCCCTGGGGCGAAAGATTCCGTTATATGAATGAAGCGACGGGGAATTATGTTTATGAACAATGGCTTCCAGCTTCAACGGAATTTAAAAGAACTGGGATGTTTTTAACGGACCTGAGATCACATCTTCAAAAGAAGGGTTGGTTGGATAAAACTTACGCTGGAATTAATGAAAATGCAATGGAGCAGACATTGTCTGCGATTAAAGTGATCAAAGAACATTCGAAAAATTGGAAGATCACTTATGCCAGGGGACTGGCACCCTGAACTTGATACCTTTGCTAAACGATTATTGTTTTGTACATGGTAAAGAAGCCAGATGCGGAAAAAGTCAAAGCAAGAGCATCAAAGGGAATGACAACCACTTTTTTATGTTTGCTGCACTCCATCTTATCCGAACAATTTTTTATTCTCACCCCGGTTGAAGGAAGATGGATCAGCTGGTATTCTGCGGCTCATGGATACAATGGTTTTTGCGGTGGGCCTATGATGCCTGGCCTGCTGATCCGATGCGCGATGGCCGTTTTGGTTCCTGGCCTGCCGGTGATTGTTTTCTCATATATCCCGGTGCAAATAGCGGCATTCGATTTGAAAAATTGCGGGAAGGAATTGTTGACTATGAAAAGATCATGATCCTGAGAAAACTTGCTGCAAAGTCAACGGCCAAACCGGTTAAGGATCTCATTGCTGCACTGAACGCACATCTTGAAACATTAAATGCGGAGAAAGAATTTAATGAAGAGAAATTGAAAACTGATATTGAATCAGGGAAAAAACTGATCGATGAACTGAGCGAAAAATTATGACCCACCTATCAAATAAATGACGCCAGGGATCATTTAATAATTCCTTTTATTTTATTCGCTTCCTGGATAAGCTCAAGCAAATAATCATAATTTTCTTTTTCAAGACAGCTCTTAAATTTTTCAATTGAGTGATGTGTTCATTCAAAACATCAAGCACATTTTCCCTGTTTTGCTTAAAGATGGGAACCCACATCGCCGGGTTACTTTTTGCTAACCGTACAGTACTTTCAAAACCCGCACTGGCCAGGTCAAAAATGGCTCCTTCTTCTTTTTCCTTTTCAAGTACTGTGTTTGCCAGCGCAAAGGAAGTGATATGCGAAATATGACTTACATAGGCTGCATGAAGATCGTGTGCGTACGCGTCCATTTCAAGTAACCGCATTCCTACTTTTGAAACATATTCCTTGTCCATTCCACTGCATCTTCGTCCGATTCTTTTGCATTGCAAATGGCAACAGCCACTTTTTCAAAAGCGCCTCTTACCGCTGCCTGTGGCCCGTTGTATTCAGTTCCCCACATGGGATGCGCCGCTACATAACGTCCCCGCCCGGGATGATCTTTAACCGCTTCAATGAGTTGCGATTTCGTTGAACCGAGGTCTACCACGATTTGATGATCGATCTTATTCAATACTTCCGGCAACAATGTCACCATGCTATCGACCGGTATAGCAAGAATGATCACATCCGAATGTTGAATAGCATCATCAAGTGGCAAGATCTCATCCACCAACTCTAATTCCAATGCCTTTTGAGCATGAAATTCATTTGTCTCAACACCGATCAATCGTGAAGAAATTTTTTCTCGTGGAGTTGCAGGGCCAGTGAACCTCCGATAAGCCCCACTCCTACTATTGTTATCTTTTTTCGTTCCATGAACTAATATTATTCGGTTAAATTTTTGATCCTTTTGAGTCGCTTCATTTATTTTTCTTCAGTCGCACAAAGACTTACTCTTATATATTTTTCTCCGCGCTGCCAAAAATTCCCCGGGAGTAATGAATACATAGGAATTATGAAGAATAAAATCAGCGCAATCATAACAATCTTTAAACCGCTCATTGATCTTTGCCCACACAAACAACCCAGCTTGCTTTTTGAATATGCACATTTCAATGCATCCAGCAATTGAAAAACTTTTTCCCGTCTTTTTTGTAAACTGTATTTACCTGTTCATACCAGTTTTTATCAAGCGATAAAGCTTTTGCCGCCGCCAGCTGCACAGGTAAAAACATTCCGCTGTCCATGTTACTTTTAAACCGAAGCACCTCATCAATCCTTTCTTTTGCACCGCAAAGCATACCCACCCGCCATCCCGCCATGTTATGAGATTTGCTTAAGGAATTCAATTCAATTACGCAATCCTTTGCACCGTCACTGCCAAGAATACTCATTGGGTTATCGTTCAAGAATAAAACTATAAGGATTATCATGAATGATAAGGATATTATGTTTTTTAGCGAATGAAATTAGTTTGTCAAACAGTTCCCTCGTCGGCAGTTGTGCCTGTAGGCATTTGAGGATAATTCACAAAGAGTCCCTTGACTTCTGCAGTTGAAGATCGAACGATCTTTTCCATTTCATCGAAATCAGGTTCATAGTTGTTTTCCTCAAGCAGGTTATAATAAACACGGTGTGGCGCCAGATAATTTAACGGCACTCGAATAAGTAGGATAACCGGGATTCGGAACCAATACTTCAATGCCTTGCTGAAAATAGGTCATGCATATATGCATGATGCCTTCCTTACTTCCTATCAGGGGCAAATATTTCCGACTCGGCATCTAATTCAACATTATACCATCTCTTATACCATTCACTAATTGCTTTTCGCAGCACCGGCGATCCTTTGTAAGATTGATAAGCATGCACATTTGGTTTTGCACTTTCTTCCTGCAAAGTTTTTATCACTTCAGCATGAGGAGGAAGATCAGGACTGCCAATACCAAGATTAATAATATCTCTTCCTTGTTTATTGAGACCTTCTATCTCCCTCAGTTTTTGAGAAAAATAATATTCTCCAATTCCATCTAAGTCGTTTTGCAAGCTGCATGATCTTTCAATTTAAAATCTCAAATCTATTCAAATTTCAAATGTCAAATCTTTAAATTTACAAATGTCATTTCCATTCTCCCCGCTTATATACTCCATAGATCTTTAAATATTCAGTAAGCGGTTTATATCGTTCAATTACTTTTTCAAATTGGTCAATATGACTCAAACTCCATGTCCGCATGAAAACTGTATTTGAAATCACGTATCGGGGATTGGAAAGCTCTGCAGCTTACTGAGATTGATACCGTCTTCAGCTATTTTTGCAAGCACCTTGGCCAGGCTTCCTCTTGAGGTGATCAGTGTGAAAGCTCACCGAGGCTTTATCAGCTCCATCTATTTTTTGTGCAATTTCTTCCCGCTTTAAGATCTAAAAATCTCGTGTGTAATTATTTTTCAGGGTATGAATATTGGGAGCAAGGACATCGAGATCAAATAATTCCGCAGCCAGCTTGCTGGCTATTGCAGCTATATGTTTGCTCTTATGTTGATGAACATGCTTTGCGCTTAAGCGCTGTATCTTCTGTTTCGACAGCTTCCATTCATGTTTGTCCAAAAATCAAAGCACTGTTGTATCGCCATTGGATGCGAGTGTACTTCACGTATATCGTCAATCGTCACGCCAGGGTTTACCAGCAAATTTTGCCTGATCTGCAGATATACTTCGCCTGCTATTACCAGGTTACTTCGCTGAAGTAAATTGTAATTATGCCAAGTATATGCCTGCTATAGAATTTTCAATTGCCATTACTCCGCCGTCGCTTTCTTTTTTACTAGAGGCAGAGTTTAAATTACCTCGCGAAAGGTGGCGCAGGGAATTACGCCACATTCTTTCCGAAGAATTGCTGTGCGGCCATTTGATGAAAGCTGCCTTCGTAACCTTGTATTGAAATCCTGGTTGCCATTTTCTACAAAAGAAATCCCGGCTTTTAACCGGGATCCTTATGTTGACTTTTGTTCTGTTAATAGGTTTTCAACAAAGCATTCCCGGCTTCTTACTAAAAAGTAGTAAAAATAAAACCCGCGATATGCATTTGCTAATGTCATGATTCAAAATTAGGCATCTATTTTTAAGAAACAAATTTGTTTTTCGTTATGACCGCTTTGAAATATTGCTTGCGCCACTTGTTTTTGATCTCCCGGATAAGACCATCGCCCTTGTAATGTATGTCACTGGCCCCGGTAGGCACGTGCGGATAATTCTTTGTTTACCGTTATTGAAATGCTGCTGGCGCCACTGGCATGTACATCACAATAATCTACCACCAGGTCGAAACCTTTAATATCACTGGCGCCACTGGCTTCTATCTTTAACTGTCCGGCCGTTCCTGATATAGTGACATCAGAAGCTCCACTGATGTCAACGTCTAAGCTCTTTGCATTGAATTTTCCCTCCTTAAGATCACTCGCCCCGGAAAGACGTATTTCAAGGTCTTCAGCATTAACGGTTCCCTGCACCCGCACATCACAGGCACCTGAAGCTGATAATTTATCAATATTTTTAAAAGAGATGTATGCTTTTAGTTTCATCTTATCCCCCATCCCATCCTTTCCAAAATTTTCCCTCGTTTTTCAAAACCGATCTTTAGTACTCCGTTGTCCACTTCCACTTTTATTTCGTCCCTGTATTTCTGATCTGACCACTCTACTGCTACGGCCTCTTCACTGCCCTGGGCTATAAATACATCAAATGCATTCGACACTGAAATAACATGAAAGTTTTTGCTTCCCTTACTTCAGCATTAGGATCATTGATGGTCACCTGTGCACTGTACAGAAACACTAAGGACAGAAACGCAGACAATATAAATAGTAGCTCTCTTCATATTTCTATTTTGAATTAATTTACTCTTTTGAATTTTCCTGAACCTGACGCGCTATAATCTCTTATCAAACCGTCGCCTTTGATAAATACATTTCCCGATCCGCTGATGTGCGCAGATAATTCCTTCGTAACTGTAATTTTTACATTTCCAGATCCACTGATTGACGCATTGCAGTATTCTGTGCTAAAATCACTAACTCCTGATATTGCCAGAGCCGCTAATATGAAAATCTGATTTTCTGCAGTTCCTGAAAGATCCGCATCGGCAGATCCGCTTATACCAAGGACAAATCTTTTGTCGTGACAGTGCCTTCCAAATTTCCCGGAACCGAAATGTCGACTTTTTAATTTGTCCGTTTTAATATTCCCTTCTATGTGCAATTTACCGGAGCCCGGGAGGATAAATAATCAATGTCTTTTACGGAGACGTAGGCCCTGATCTTCTTTGATTTGGCCAGTCGATCTGGATTTTGTTTTTACGCTCTAAATAAATGCGCGGAACTCCGTCATCAACCTCGGTGATCACTTTGTCCGTACATTGGTGTCATCGCGCGCTGATCACAACGCTTTCTTCATCCCTGCGTTAAAAATAATTCAATGCTGCCTGAAACAGCAACGCCATGATAACCTGAGACTGATCGCACCTGAGCATTTGGATCATTAACGGTCTTTTGAGCACACAAACCGGTACAAAGAGCAAGGACACAATGTAATAGTGGAGGCTGTATTTTTCATGTCGTTTTATTTAGTGATTGTTTACCTACCTTTTTTATGTTGGAGCTGCTGCCATTTATATTTCTGATCAGGCCATTGCCTTTATAGTGTATGTCGCTTCCGCCAGCTTGAAGTGGCATTCAGTTCTTTATTGACAGTAATGTATATATCGCTTCCGCCACTCATCAACAGTGGAGTTATCAGTTATTAATTCATATCCTTTAAATATCACTGCCCCCGCTGTCATCAACAGTAAGGTTTTTGGCCGTGCCGGCAATATTAACAACATCGGAACCTCCTGGAAGCGTCGACTTTCAGTTCATTGATATTTACTTTACCATCAAAATCAGAGCCGCCAGAAACATGCAATGAAAAGTTTAGAGACTGCGATGGTTCCTTCAACCTTTATATCCGACCCTCCGCTTCCCTCTAACTGATCAAGGTTTTTAAAAGAGACATACGCTCTCAATTTTCTATTGCCCCACTCAACATGAAAATTGGAATTTGCATCATACCAAATGCGCAGAACGCCGTTCTTTTACCTCTGTCCTTATTTTGTCGCGGTACTTGGCTTCCGAAGCACTTACGGCAACAGCTTCTTCGCCCTGGCTCAGGTACAGATCAATGCCCCCACCTATGTCAATTCCGGTAAACGAAGGCACCTGTCTTTTCTGAGCATTCGGATCATTAATTGTCTTTTGGCATTTAATCGCTGCAATGGCGAAGAACGCGGCCAAAAAGGTTATAGAAATTTTCTTCATAATAGTTGAATTTGCTGTAGTACGAAACGGGGTGCCGAAATGTTACAGCCTTTAAAACTTTCTTTACTAATTTTGTGGCCACAAAGTTCCCGGGGTGTCTCGCGCTAAGGCGGAGACTGAGATCATACCCGTAGAACCTGATCAGGGTAATGCCTGCGAAGGAAGGTGACAATAACTCTCCCTTTTCTCCTGCATTCCCCTCTCATTTATTAATCTGGGTCATGAACAAATGAGTTATGATTCAACAAATTTTAAAAAATGAAGAGGATTTGTATTACATCATTCTGGATTTTCACAAGCTACTTTTTGCTTAGCCAGGTCAAATGGATTCTGTTAAGCAACAGCCGGCTGCTAAAGACAGTTTTTATAATTTATCCCCCGTGGAGGTCAGAGCCGTGAGAGCTAATGAGCATGCTCCGGTAACAAAAACAAATATTTCAAAAAAGGAAATCGAAGAGCAAAACCTGGGGCAGGATCTTCCATTTCTTTTAAATCAAACTCCTTCCGTGGTCATTAATTCAGATGCCGGGAATGGTGTCGGCTATACCGCCATTCGTATCCGCGGTACGGATGCAAGCCGCATTAATGTTACGCTGAATGGTATTCCCTATAATGATGCCGAAAGCCAGGGAACTTTTTTGTAGATCTTCCTGACATTGCTTCATCGCTTAGCAGCATACAAATTCAGCGGGGCGTGGGTAGTTCATCAAATGGCGCTGGAGCTTTTGGCGCCACGATCAATTTCAGCACTAACGAGATCAATCGTAAAGCCTATGCCGAATTCAATAATAGCTTCGGTTCTTTAATACGTGGAAAAATACTTTGAAGGCCGGAAGTGGATTGATAGGCGATCATTTTACTAGCTGACATTCGCTTATCAGGCATCACGAGCGATGGATATATTGACAGGGCAAGCTCACGAGCTCAGATCATTATATTTTTCTACTGCTTACATTGATAATTCAAATACTCTGCGCTTCAACATAATTAAGGGATATGAAAAACATACCAGGCATGGTACGGCATTTCGGAAGCCGATCTAAAAGCAGGCAATCGTACAATAAATTATGCGGGTACGGAAAAACCTGGTGAACCTTACGATAACGAGACCGATAATTATTGGCAGGACCATTACCAGTTATTTTACACGCATCACTTCAATTCTCATCTTGATTTTTAATACGGCGTTATTTTCACCAAAGGAAAAGGATACTATGAAGAATATAGGGCCGATCAGTCCTATGATACTTATCATCTTCCCCTATCCCATTGTTGGAACTGATACAATTTATACTTCGGATTTCATTCGCCAGTTGTGGCTGAATAATAATTTTTATGGAGACATTTTTCATTGCAGTATCACAATGCAAAAACCGAATTCACTGTTGGTGGGGCATACACAAGGTATGAAGGGACTCATTATGGAAAATTGATCTGGGCGGAACATGGAATAACAGGTCCTGATATTTATTATGATCACGATGCTTTTAAAGATGATCTTAACAGCTATGCCAAACTGCTTCAGAAATTTTCAAAGAACTGGAACGCCTATATTGACCTGCAATACCGGCACGTGAAATATGATATCAATGGATTTGAAGACAACCCTGACCTGGTAATCAAAAACAATTACGATTTTCTCAATCCAAAACTTGGTCTTAGCTATACTGATAAGGAATGGAGCGGGTATTTTTCTTACAGTATTGCGAATAAAGAGCCCAACAGGGATGATTTTGAAGCCGGAAAAGACCAGCAACCGAAACCTGAACATTTAAATGATATAGAACTTGGAATCGCAAGAAGATCATCGAAATACAGCTGGGTAGCTACATTTTATTACATGAAATACAGGGACCAGTTAGTGTTGACAGGCAAGAATCAATGACGTGGGTGCTTATACCAGGACCAATATCCCCGACAGTTACCGGATGGGAATCGAGTTACAGGGAGGTATCCAACCCGCAACATGGTTTAAAGGCCAGCGCAAATCTTACGTTAAGCTGGAATAGAGTTCAACATTTCACAGAATACATTGATGACTACGATAATGGTGGTCAGAAATTGAATAATTATTCCTCGACCGATATTGCCTTATCACCCAATACCACCGGTGCGACCATAATAAGTTTTTTCCCCAATAAAAATTTTGAGATAAGCTCTATTAAGTAAATATGTGAGTAAGCAGTACCTCGATAACACAGAAGCACGAAGGAAGGAAATTGGATCCATTTTATGTGCAGGACGCGAGAGTTACTTATTCTTTTCATAAGGGCCTTTTTGAAGGAAGCCAATATCATCCTGCAGGTAAATAACGTCTTTAATAAAAAAATATGAGCCCAGCGGCTATACCTATAATTATATTTCGGGAGGAGAACTGGTCGTAAACAACTACTATTTCCCGATGGCAGGGACAAATTTCATGGTGGGGATCAATTTGAAGATTCTAGACCACGATACGGATTTTACAGGATAAGGAAATCGAAAGACGCGTTTTCACATTCTGCGATCAATTCCTTCTTTGCAAATCGTCACAGTGCCAAATATTGGGCATAATTTCATCCCAGAGTCCTGTAAATATGGTTCTATTTTCCAAACTTATCCTGCCAGGCGAGCATGCCTCCCGAAGAGATTTTTGGTATTTGTGAAGCCCATTGTCTCTAGAAACATAGCCGCTTGTCCGCTGCGATTTCCGCTGCGGCAATAAAGAATGACCTCTTCATCTTTCAGATCATCTATTTCATCGGTCTGCATGGTTTGTATCATGCCCAATGGCAACAAAATGCCCCCAATATTAAACTGCTGCATTTTCAGACGGCTCTCTCACGTCAACAAGATGAAGTTCTTCACCGGCGTCCATTCTCCTTTTTACTTCATCAACAGAAATTGGTTCCATAAAAATTTTTTATTGTAAGGGTTGATTATTTATAGTACTATCATTGATCACAGGTTTTTCCATCGATAGTTTTACACTAATAAACTGGCCATTGCGTATCTCTTAAAGGCTCCCCTTGTTCATTGTATCTTTCGGATCCTGGTCAATGATATAAGAATTTAGAGTATCAGTCACACCTTGCGCTGATAGTACAAACAGGTTAACACCATTGGCCTCCAGTACCAATTTAGCTTCGCCATAAGTTCTGCCCACTAAGTTAGGAACACTATAAAACATTTCACCAACACCGGTTCCAAGTACCAGCGTTACACGGGAACCCATCCTTATTTTCGTTCCCGGAGTGATCGGTTCATCCTTATATAGTTGTTCCAAAACCGAGTTCTTTGCAAAATCAGATTTGTAAGTTGTATCAGCCGATAATCCAAGGCTTGATAAATTCATGATCGCATTGCGATAACTGAAAGCCAATTAAATTAGGCATATCGATCATCGGCGCTACAGACCGGTTAAGGGTTAAGTACACGGTACGGTTTACCTTTACCACTGCATCACTTTCCGGTACCTGCTTAATAATGGCAGTGGGTGGAAGAGAATCAATGTAGACAGAATCTTGTATCACGATATCAAAGCCCCCTTTGTCCAATATTTTTTCCGCTTCAGCATAGGTTTTTCCAACAACCTGGGGAACCGTTCGGGAGCGTCCGTGATGTGTGAGAAGATTAAGTGAAAGTATGAATAAAGCAAAAAGAACAACAGCCAGCACAAGAGCTGTAACCAAATTCAGCCATAGAGGGCGATGTGTGATAAATTTGAGCACTTATGTAAATTTTGAATTGCGACTTACAAAATTTTGATTGCGGATCATCCGCAATTCAAAATCGAATTAAATGTTTAAAGATTCTTCGATCAGTTTCGTATAAAATTCTTTAAGCTCCAACCCATCACCTGCACCTGTTGCGGAACGATGCTCGCTTCACTCTGCCCCGGAATACTATTTATCTCCAGCATGTAAGGCTGCTTTGTTTCTTCACTGTAAATAAAATCTATCCTGATCACGCCGCGGCAATTAAATACCTGGTATATTTTTTTGGCGTTATTACGGATTTTATCAGCTACCACTTCATCAATTTCGGCCGGCGTCACTTCCGACGAAGCTCCTTCATACTTTGCTTCATAGTCAAAAAATTCCTTTTGCTCATCACTTCAGTAATTGGCAAAACAATGATATTTCCTTTTGTTTTAAATACACCAACCGTAAATTCCCTTCCTTCGATAAATTCCTCTATCAAGACCTGGTCATCCTCTTTAAATGCTTTTTCATGGCTGAACCGAACTCATCGAGTAACTTATTCACTTTCGACATGCCGATGCTGCGAGCCGCCGTTATTTGGTTTCACAAAAACGGGAAATTTTTAATTTTCCTGCAACTTCATCGGGGCTTTGAAAAGCATTTTTTATCAATATCTCCGGATTTGGCAACCGATATACCTGAAAAAGCGGCTACGGCAACAGTAAAGCGCTTATTGAAAGTAAGAGCTGAAGTAGCGGCATCACAGGACGTATACGGTATCTTCAAAGTATCAAAATAGCCCTGCAGTTTTCCGTCTTCACCGGGAGTTCCGTGCATACCAATAAAAACGGCGTCAAACCTTATCTTTTGACCATCTGTTTGCAATGAAAAATCATTTTTATCGATCTCAGAGCAATACGTAACTGAACGAAGTACT
>ERZ1370068.10138-contig-8861_pt1 | contig 22405 bp, 40 predicted proteins | sample MGYA00561227_ERZ1370068 | MGnify/ENA primary metagenome ERZ1370068 (study PRJEB38410, sample SAMEA6850437) | metagenome | study: Metagenomic assessment of the ecological functions of the soil: analysis of the soil microbiota associated with the... | reverse complement strand
GGTTACGTATTGCTATAAATGCTCAAAACGTTTAAAAATAAGTGGTTAATTTGGCAGCTGTAGAAATAGACCGTAAGAATGAAGATCAGCCATGCAACTAAAGTTGGCATAATGACTATTGTAGCATTGGCCATGCTGATACTGGGATTTAATTACCTGAAGAGGCATGGATGTTTTCAATACCTCAAAAAAGATCTACCGCTCGTTTTTCACCAAAAGCTGGGGTCAGCTCGTTAAAATCAAATGAGGGTAAAAGTCAATGGAGCTCACCATAGGTGCACAGCATATGATCTTGAACCAGATTGATAAGGATGTGAGCCGGGATCAAAGTAACAATAAGTCTTACGAGGGACGATTAATATACGCATCTCCAGTTCGGTTGCGCCACATCAGCGCTTCAGTGGTAGGAATTGGCTCACTGACTTCACAATCATCGTTTGAAAAAAAGGGAACTACGCCACAACTTATTTGAAGAATGGGGATGTTTTAAATACGCGGATTGACGAAGGACTCTTCGGCGGGAATTAGTGCCGAAGTATCCCCTACCCTGTCTAAGGGTCAGAAACACTCTGGATACCAAAGCGAGCAAAGTGTTAAGCAACGTCAATACCGTTTTTGATGCGGGCGCTAAGAACAATTTGCAACATGCCATTGCGAACCTTGCATTGGCCAGTAATTCATTAAATAAGCTGCTTAATCTCGAAACGAGCGCATTGGTTGCCCTCGCTTAATAATGTCAACGCCATTACGCGGTAACATTAAAAAAGTAATGACAGTATGACGGCCATTATCAGCAATACCAAACAATTCACTGTAGAATTTAGCAAAGCTCGAGTTGAAACAAACGATGGATACACTGCAGTCCGCCATCAGCCAGTTGAAATCTGCGATAGGCAAGATTTCCAGCACCCAGGAACATTGAGGTGCATTGATAAACGACAGGCGACTCTATGATAGATTGAACAGTGCAGTGCTGAGTGCCGAAATTTGGATTGATGATATTCGCACTCATCCCAAACGCTACGTTAATGTTTCCGTGTTTGGCAAAAAGGATAAAGGTGGGGAGTTAACTTCGCCCGCAATAAAAGACACTGTTCCCAGGTGACCCGAAAATGATCTTACTTTAAGTCCTTTTCCTTTGTATTATTGTTGCTGTTGCTCCTGTGCAATAGTGCTGTTCATGCACTAAAAACCTCCCGGTGCTTACTGTCGAGGACACCACCAAAAGTGCATATTCTCAGCAATACAAGGGACCTCACCTTCAAAACTGTGGATGACAGCACAAAACTTACCATCGTTACCGGGGATGTAAAGCTACGCCGGGGCACCCGCTTTATTTATTGTGACAGCTGTGTCATTAATGACCGGACCAAAATATTTGAAGCATGGGGCGAATGTGCATATCAACGACTCCAGATACCGCCAACGTCTATGCCAACCATCTGCGCTATCTCAGCGATACAAAGCTGGCCTACCTTGATGGCAATGTAAAAATGACTGACGGTCATGCGACTTTGTCCACGCCGGACCTGCTATATGACATGCAAACCAATATAGGCACTATAAGAATGGCGGTAAAAGTGGTAAATAACAAGACCGTGTTGGATAGTAAAGAAGGATTATTATTACGCCGACCTGAAAGACGTATATTTTAAAAACAATGTGAGGCTCCGGGATCCAGCTTATACCATTGATACCGATTCCTGCTTTATAATACGCAAAGCCCGGACTACCCGTTTTATTTCACAAACAATGATCAAAGACAGCAGCGGGAGAATTATCAATACAAGGGAAGGATTTTATAACCAGCAAACGGGAGAAAGCTGAATTTAGTTCAAGACCCGACGTGACAGATGGAGATATGAAAATAACGAGTGCAATCGGATTGCAATTGATGATAGCCTTGGTATCGCACAAATTGAAGGAAATGGAATTGTCGTTGATAAAAGAATAACACCACTATAATAGGTGGACTTATATATCGCAATAAAATACCAGAAGCCATTTTTGCCACGCCTAGTACCCTTAATGATTATACAGCAGGAAAAGGACACCATTTATATCGCTGCAGATACTCTTTATTCAGCAAGACTTTCCGACCGGTTTGGCAGCGTGAATTACCTCGTGCCGGACACCGGTAAGGAAGATAAAGTTATAATCAACCATGAAACAGATGACTACAAAGACTCATATATTGCTGACACGGCTTTGTCAAATAATGCTATTGGGAAACCGGCGACCAGGAAATCAATGGCGGATAAGCTCAGGGAAAGAGCCGTGGCGACAATCACCAAAAATAGATAGCGTTGCGGCCGTTGCTCCCGATACCTTAATAGCAAAACAGGCAATGGATAAGCCACAATCAAAGATTCATTAATAAATTACCGCTGCAAAGGTAGGTTACCGTGGCCGTCAATGAAAGGACAGCGCAATCGTTACTTTGAAGCTTACAGACATGTCCGGATTTTCCGGATTCATTACAGTCCGTTTGCGACAGCATGTTTATCCTTCAAGGATTCTGTTTTCAGACTATACAGGGATCCGGTGGTTTGGGCAAACAGCGAGCCAGGTGACGGGGTGACACCATTCTTTTATTTACCAAAAACAAGAAAGCCGATAAAGTAGAAGCATTTGAAAACAGTTTTTAGTAAACAGGGTTGAAAACGATGTTTCAACCAGATAAAATCGGCAAGGATGGATGGCTGGTTTGCGGATGGTAATATTGATTCAGTAAGAGCCAAAGCCTTTGCTGAGATGTATTTATTATATTCAGGACGAAGACAGCGCCTATACCGGCGTCAACCAGTCGCAGTGTGATATCAATTGATATTTATTTTCAAAATAAAGAACTGGATAAAGTAGTATTTCGAAGCGCTGTTACCGGTACATTATGGCCGATCAGTCAAAAACCCGGCTGAAATGCAGCTTGGAGGGCTTCCGGTGGCTGGAAGCAACGAAGGCCGAAGACAAAGTTTGAAATGTTTGAATAAACAGCAGATTACGCTGAATATTTCGGCTCGTTATTTGCTCTTTATTCTCCCGGTGGTTTTCCCTGCGTAAAACCTGCCTGCCTCCTCGTTGTTATTCCTTGAAGGTAAACCACGAAAATAATTTATTTCCAAAAAGGGGGAAATGCATTCCTCAATTGTCTTACACGTAGATAAAATATACTTTTGCATTTCCTTTAAACTTTTACTGGCATCATTTTCGTTCAAATACTAAAATAAATCACCATGAAAAAAATAATATTCGTTCCCTGTTAACCACGGCAACAGCTTTTGCCGCTTCTTCACAATCCTATAAGACAGCAGTTGGTGTAAGGCTGAGCAGCAGCGCTGCGATGGTTAACAATTCAATATCACTGAAGCATTTCTTAAATGAACGCTCTGCCGTTGAAGCTTTATTTTCGTTCGGTGACCCGATGAGCACTCGCGGCGGTTTGCTATGAAGTACATAAGCCGTTCAGTACGGAAGGTCTTCAATGGTTTTATGGTGGTGGCGGCTATATAGGTTTTGTTAAAACCTGGAATCCCGCCAAAAATCAAAATGAAACAGATGTAAATTTTGGAGCCCAGGGCGTAATAGGACTGGATTATAAATTCACTAATATTCCTCTTAATTTGTCGCTTGACTGGAAACCTGAACTCAATCTCATAAGTGACATAAATTTTGAACCGGCAGCAATTGGATTTACCGTAAGGTTTACGTTTTAATTCGCTATCGAAAGAATAAGGAACTAACCAAAAAACAAATAGCATAAGCTGATAGCTGTAATAATGCCGACCAGGTCAGCCAGCAACATGGCTGCCGATTGAGTATCGTGTGTTTTTGATACCAACAGAACCGAAATAAACGGCAACTACATAAAAAAGTAGGTATCGGAGGATCCCTGCAAGACAGACGATAATCTTCCCGCAAAAGAATCCGCCCCAAAGGTCTTCATCGTATCGAGCATCATGCCACGGGCACCACTTCCGCTCATAGGTTTTATTAGCGCTGTGGGCAGGCCATCTACAAACCTGGTATCGGTACCCAGTGCAGCAAACAATGATTTTGCACCGTTAATGATCACATCAAATGTGCCGCTTGTGCGCAGCATGCTTATGGCAATCAGCATACCTACTATATAAGGGATAATCCGGACGGCCGTTTCCAAATCCTCCCTTAGCGCCATCTACAAAAGCATCAAATACATCTATCTTTTTATAAAGGCCTCCCAATAACTATCAGGAAAAATATTGTGAGTATGATACCGTTGCTTAAAACGCTGGAAAACATCTGGGCCTGCGCCGCGTCAAGACGAATTACATATAAAACCAATAATGCAATTAATGCAGAAATACCCCCGAATCCATCCAAGAATAACCGGCTGGAAAATATTAATCCGTTGCTTGAACGAAACAATAAACATAGCTGCAACTGTTGCGGCAAACGTGGCGATCATACAGGGGATAAAAACATCAGTTGGATTTTGCGCTCCCAGTCCGCTCCGGTAAGCAATGATGGTAACCGGGATTAATGTAAGACCTGACGCATGAAGGGCCAGGAACATGATCTGGGAATTAGAGGCTACTGTCTTGTTTGGATTCAGTTCCTGCAGGCTTTCCATCGCCTTTAAGCCAAACGGAGTAGCTGCATTATCAAGATTGAGCAAATTAGCCGAGAAGTTCATCATCATATGCCCCATGGCAGGATGATTCTTTGGCAGGTCAGGAAATATTTTCGAAAAGAAAGGCCAGATCAGCCGCGATAATAATCTCACTCCGCCGGCTCTTTCAGCAATACTCAGGAAACCCATAAAAAGAGCCATGATCCCTATCAGGGGAATGATGATGTCAATTACCGCATTCTTTGCTGTTTCAATAATGCCATCTACTTTTCGTTCCAGATCTTTTTTGAACAGACACATAGGTAAACACAGGTATATCCGGGTTCACTGACTTTATTACATTCACCGAATCGTGGGCTAAATCGTCTGTTAGCAACACCGATGCTCTATGCACTGAATCAGTTTTTACATAGCCATATTCTCTCAAAAACTCAGAGTACTTTGGTGAAAGATTTTGGTTGAGCGGAGATCCTATCGCAAAATAATAAACACTATCATACTTATCTGTTGACTTGCCGACCACCATGCGGGTAAATATTTTTTCATCACCACGCAACATCCGGAAACCTGCAACCAGAAAAGCGACGATGATAAATGCCGACCAAATCCTGCTTAATGCCATAAGTGCGTTTGGGGTTTGAAGTTTGTGGTTTGTGGTTTGTGAGCCTGTCCCGATCCTTCGGGATTTGAAGTTAACTTAAACTTCATTATGTCGTCATACCCACCCGAATTCACTTATCTTTTGCGCCTCGAAAAAACGTCAGTAAGTCATAAATGTCAAATGAGTCAATGTCCCGAAACTTATAGGGATCTTAAATGACTTGTTTTGACCTCTTTGACTCCTTTGACTTAACACTAATTTATGGCTTTACAAGCAGGTATAGTAGGATTGCCGAATGTGGGCAAATCAACATTGTTTAATGCGGTCAGCAATAGCGCCAAAGCCCAGGCGAGTAATTATCGCTTTTGTACCATAGAACCCAACGTTGGATTAGTGGACGTCCCTGACAGCCGGCTGAACAAACTGGCTGAACTGGTTATTCCCAATCGGATTGTTCCTACACAGATTGAGATAGTGGATATTGCAGGACTGGTTCGTGGCGCCAGCAAAGGCGAAGGGTTAGGCAATAAATTTTTAGCAAATATCCGGGAAGTGGATGCTGTCATCCACGTGATCCGATGTTTTGAAGATGAAAACATCTTTGAGAGATGAAGGCGCCATCAATCCTGTTTCGGATAAGGAAATCATTGACGCAGAACTGCAGTTGAAAGACCTGGACAGTGTAGAAAAGAAGATTTCAAAAACAGAAAAACAGGTTCAGTGTTGATCCGAAATTAAAACCTGAGTTGGAAGTGTTGATGAGCTGCAAAGAACATTTGGAAAAAGGAAAGAGCATCCGGGAGTTGAATTTATCCAAAGAAGAAAAGGAGCAATAGCCGACTTGTTTTTACTGACAGACAAGCCCGTTTTGTATGTGGCCAATGTTGATGAGGCCTCCATGCATACCGGCAACAAATATTCGGACATATTGAAGGAAGCTGATTAAAGATGAAAATGCCCAGATGATCATCATGAACAACAGCATCGAAGCACAGATAGCCGAAATGGAAAATGAGGAAGACAGGCAACTGTTCATGGAAGAATATAAAATGACTGAGCCCGCGCTGGACAGGCTGATCCATTCAGCGTATAAATTATTAAATCTTTATATACCTACTTTACCGCAGGCGTGCAGGAAGTAAGAGCCTGGACCATACATGAAGGGTGGAAAGCTCCGCAGGCAGCGGGAGTCATTCATACTGATTTTGAAAAGGGCTTTATCAAGGCTGAAGTCATCGCCTATGATGATTTTATTAAGTACGGATCAGAAGCCGCATGCCGTGACTGCTGGTAAGCTTAAGAATTGAAGGCAAAGAATATGTGGTGAAGGATGGTGATGTGATGCATTTCAGGTTTAATGTATAAGCCCCCCGCCCTCAGGGCTTTAAAAACAACGCCTGTTATCGAAGCCTTCCCGATATGCACAGTCTTTGATGAAGCGGGCTTTCGTGCCATCATATTGAAAATTCAGCTCAAGATTATTCAGCAACCTTTTTGTTAGTGTAATTGACCAGAGATAGTTTTTCCGGGCAATAAACCTTCCAGCATGATATAGCTGACCGTTGTTGTGGCGGCTCCATTTTTTGAAATGAAATCAATATTATTAAAAGTGAACTTACCAGTGACGAAACTATTTTGAAGCACATTATATTTTGATTCAAGGTTGATGGAATGAGTGCTGGACTTTTCTCCACCATATTGAGGTTGATTAATTTTCTCTGCATATTCATATCCCGCAGCAACCCTGAAAGTGAGTGCCATTTATAAACGTAACCATAGGTTCAATACTGCTGATGTCGAGGTCATAATTACGGTTATCAAATTGCACGTTTGGAATGGAGAGAGAATTGGTTCCACTGCTTCCCATTGAGTTGTACTGAGAACGAACGGGTGAGATTCCATCTGAATTTTGCGGTCCAGTCCCTGATTGTCCGGCTTTCGTAACCATAGGTAAGCAACGCTTTGCCATTGTTGCGCACATTGCTGATGTCAATACCCCATTTATTACTGAACCGGTTGTACGAAACGGTATTTGCCAAAACCCGGTTTAATGTTACAAGAGCAGTATCGCTTACGCCGTATTTGAAAGGGATTAAACTCAAAGCTTCCTTCCGCAATCGATTTTTTACTTATTTGCAAAGATGTATTGATGTTCAGCCTTGAAATAAATTGTTTGATCCCTTTAAGGTTTGCCTTCGTCATAACGGAACGGCGGATTGATGTTAAGGCTGTAGTTGAAGGTTATGTAATTGGCCTTGATGAACTCATTCGTCGGTATAAGGATGCGAAGAAACTTTGCCTGGTCTGGAAACGCGGCAAGTTCAAATTCATTTAGCTGCTGCACGCCATCGCCATTATAATCTATCCATGCATATTGCCCGGTTCCTGCCGGAACTTCTACATAAGCAAAATCTCTTTTCTGTTCCTGCCCGGCTCCCAACTTCATACAAAATATTACCTGCTATTAACCCTTTCAATTCATTCATTACATATTCTGCTCTTCCCAGGATGGTTTCATCTTCTGGCTGCTTTTGATACAGTGGAATTAATTACTTTCAATTTGCGAAATGTGGTATTCAGGTAAAACTGGCGCTTTGCGTTTGCCAGTAGTTCCGCCTGCAGGTTAAGGTTCAAACTCTGGTCACCCCGGATAAAACTTTTCCCATAGGCATATTTATCCGAACGGGTAAAAAAGGTAACACCATAACGATTTTTCGCTTCATCTGACTTGAGATAAACTGAATAGCTGTCAAACGAAAAGGCCTGCGGGGTGATAGAATCAGTCACTTTGTCCCTCACCGTATTTTGTTCTTCGGCATAGCGAACACCGACGCGGTAATTTTTTATTTTCTTTAGCTGTTTGCTCAGGTCAAGGGTGGGTCGCCAGAAAGTGCCCTTACTGTTTAATGAATCAAAGCTTGTAATTACGACCTCGTTGTTGAAGATCCAACCCTTTCCAGTCGGTCATTTGCTGCACGGCATTTTGAAATCCGTTATAAGTTTCACCCCGTTTATAATTGCGTAAACCGGTATGTAAATCCGTTATTCTTATTATCCCTGATACCGGCCGAAGCACGGAAGATGTTTTCTGTTTCCGGTTTACAAATAAAGACAATCCCCAGTCTCTTGAAAACTCTACCGTTCGGAGCCGCTCCAATGGTTTAAACTTGCTTTGCACATATTCGTAATCGAGGGATGTGAGCAACTGCAGTTTATTCTTTTCGCGCAGCGGTTTTGCATTGTTGACCTGGACCCGGGCGGCAAAGCCGTTATCGTCGCCATTGTTGATCGTGGAAAATGTATTGGCATCATAATTACTCATGGCCACTTCCGACCGGATCATCGTATTTTTGTTGCTGCATAATCAATACCGAGGTTGATCAGCTGCTGCTTTTTGGGAGTAACAAGAATGGTGACCGCCTCATAGTTCCCCAATTTGGCGTTTCCGGACGGGGCAACAAATTTATAGACCTTGCCATTCGCGCCATTAAAGTCTGGAACGTAATTACCATTGCCCTGTCCAACGTCTGAAAAAGCAAGACTGTATTTTGCCACCGCAGGATTAGTTGAATATTGATAAAAAGAGTCGACACCCGTACCCGTGTTGTAATAGATCTTCTGATATAATATTTTTCCGCCGAAAAAGTATCAACTACTGCCGAAGGATAATAGGCCTGGTGAATGCTGTCACCGACGTTAGCAAGAAATTGTGTCTGCGCTGGATCAAGTACCTGGTTGATCTGGGAATTTTTTGAATCTGTATTGCCAAAAGCTCCTATTTTTAATTTTTAATTTTTTGTTCAGATCCAGCTCTTCCGAAACATAAAAATTAGCATTGAGATAATTGCGGTCTGCATACTCAAACTCTATCTGGATACGGCTGTCTTTTGTGATCATTCGTTTGGGCGTAAACTTACCTCGGCAGTATTATAGTTGATCACATAGTCCTGGTCTTCTCCCCTTTGAAGCAATTGACCGTCTAAAAATACCCTTTCGGTATTGGCCAATACAATAAAGTAAAATTCATTGTTAGCACCTGTAAGGCGATAGGGTCCCTGGTTTCCTTCCAAAGCTTGTATGACATTGCGGGTAAATTTTCCTTTAGCGATAGAACCGCTGACGAGGCTTTTTAATTCGGCATTCTTGCTGACTTTGTTGATAGTTTGGAAAGAGATGCCCTGCAATCTTTTGTAAAAATTCAGAAAATAGCTCTGGTTTTGCCGGATATCAATATCACCCAGGTTAAGTTGCCAGTTCTTCTTTTTAAACTGGAGGAATACCTGGTCAAATTCATTTAACTGCTGCGTGGTACCATCAGGTTGAATTGGGATATTGTTATCAGTAATTGCTGCGAGTAATTCAATGCTGTCTCCCAGTAACCCGTTTAGCTGGAGATTGAGCGTGGAATTCAATACAGCATCCTGGCTATTGCCAAATGCTAGCTGTCGGCCAAAGCTTCCTTCAGCTTTAAGAGTGCCGAAATTAAAAATGGCTTTTGTTCTTCAGACAATTCATCGTTGAATACGTATGGCGCAATAGACATGCTGTTGATCACACTATCCGCCCTCATTCGCTGTACTACGGGATTGAGTTTAAAAGAGAATACCCGGTAACTCAATTTAACACTATCCGATGCAGGCTTGTTGTACCAATGCAATATAGCATTGATAAAATCGAGCCGGTAGTCGGAGGCAGAAACCCCTTCTATTGAAAATGTTTGGGGAACGATACTGAGCGTATCCAACTTAATGCTGTCTGCAGCAACAGCGAAAACCCTATGCCGCAAATTAGAACCGGGCAATTGTGCCAGGCTCACAAGGGTCATCATCAGGGTATCAGAAACACCGATATTCTTCGCAAACCATTCAACAGCAGTGAGTTTTTATCCAAATCGCAAATAAGCCCTTTTATTGCGCTAAAATTAGCAACCGTTGTTAATTCCCGGAAAAGCAAGCTAATTTGAGGTCTGGGTATGAAAATCTATTGATTTTGCTTATGTTTTTGGACGCGGGCCCAGGGCTACTGGCTCAAAGGAGCGCCGACCCACCAGCAACCCGCCAAATTAAAGGCACCCAGAATTTGATAGGGTTTGGATTCTTCTTCCCTGTCGGGGCATTTGCCCAAACGCATTTTGCCGGTGCGGGGCTGGATTATTCCTGGAGCGCCTTACCGCTTTGGCAGAAATATAACGCTGGATAAATCATTCGGATTTATCGTCAATGGCGGCATCAGTTATTATGCTGGAAAAAGAATAACAACCGAAGGCTATGAGTCGAGTTATGGCGGATTTATGAACGTGTATGCCATGCCGGGAATTATGTACAATCCGCTAAAAAATGGAACTTTCTCCTTAACCGCTGGACCTGCACTAAATATTTACAAAGGAGAAGCGAGCGCAGGATTTGGCGTTAGCCTTTTGAGTAATTATTTTCTTTCAGAAAATGTAACGATCGGCCCCGGCCTGGTTTATAAGAAACATCCGGATACTGACGCTTCTGTGGGCAATCACAATCAGGAGTAGCACATAATTTTTGATCATTACCTACCTGTTTATCCCTTCGAGGGCAAATAAGAACACATATTGTAAAGCCACTTCTTTCAGGTAATCGAATCTCCCTGAAGCTCCGCCATGACCGGCCGACATATTGGTATGGAATAATAGTTTGTTCTGATCGGTTTTTAATTCCCGCAGCTTGGCAACCCATTTTGCCGGTTCAAAATATTGAACCTGGCTATCATGAAGCCCCGTTAACACTAATAAATTGGGATATGATTTCTTTTCCACATTGTCAATTGGTGAATAGGATTTCATATAAAAATATTGTTCCTTAATTGCGGGGTTACCCCACTCCAGGTATTCATTTGTTGTCAATGGAATATCCGGGTCGCTCATCGTAGTGACGACATCCACGTAAGGAACTTCTGCAATCACGCCGTGCCAGAGATCCAGGCGCCATATTGACTACGGCACCCATCAGCAGGCCACCTGCGCTGCCTCCCAATGCATAGAGATGTTCTTTCGACGTGTATTTTTCTTTGACCAGGTATTCACCACAATCTATAAAATCATTGAAGGTATTTTTCTTTTTAAGCATCTTTCCATCATCATACCATTTTCGTCCCATTTCCTGTCCGCCACGTATATGCGCGATGGCATAGATAAAACCCCGGTTGAGAAGGCTGAAGTACGTTCCGGTCAAAATAGGCATCGGTACTGGAGCCATAAGAACCATACCCATAGCCAATAACAGCGGATTACTCCCATTTTTTTCATTCCTTTTTGTAAACAATGGATACAGGCACTTTGACTCCATCTCTTGCGGAAACAAAAATCGCTCTGTTGCATATTCATCTTTGTTGTATCCTCCCAAAATTTCCTGTTGCTTCTTTAGTTGTCTTTCTTTTGTATCCATGTTATAATCATAGACTGAAGCAGGTTGTGATCATCGATTCATAACTGAAACGTAACACATTTGTATTAAAGTCGGGATTCACATTTAAGAATGCATCATAAGCCGTCTCGTCAAATTTTATATAATGCTCTGATTTATCTTTTTGACTAATGATCCGGATATTTATTAAGCCTTCTTTTCGCTCAGTAAGCACCATGTGATCGCTGAACAAACTAAAAGATCCCAGGTGAGACATCAGGGCGGTACGCAATCACTTCCTTCCAGTTTTCTTTCGAAGTTTTATCAAGTGGGCTTTCCATCAGCCGGAAATTCTGGGCATCCAGGTTGGTACGTATGTAAAATTTGTCCTTGTAATGATCGATATCATATACAAGGCCCATAGTTCGTGGATAAAATACAGTAAAGTTCCCCGTAGGATTCAGAAGCATCTAAAAACCGGGTCTCGCTCTGTTCCTTGATTAGCTCTGAGCTAATAAAAAGAAATTTTTCGATTTGCTTCGTTCTACAGCAGATATAATGACGGTTATCTTTTTCCTCGTAAATCAATACGTCTTTGGAGGGATCATTGCCCAACTCATGACGCCATACCTGGTACCCGAGCAGGGGTGACGGTATCTTTCTTAATATAGAACACAGTTTTATTGTCAGCGGCCCATGCATAAGAACCACTTTGTGTATTTGCAATGGTCTCGGGAAAATAATCGCCTGATTCCAGGTTTTTAAACCTAAGCTTGTAAAGCCTCCTGCTTACATCATCTTCGCCAATTGCCATCAATTTATTGTTATCACTTATTTGAAGACCGGAAGCGCTGTAATAATTTTTTCCTTCAGCAGCCTTGATTGCATCATGTATTATTTCTTCGGCGGCCTCCAGTGTTTCCTTTTTTCTGCAATAAACGGGGTATTGTTTTCCCTCTTCAAAACGATAATAGTACCAATAGCCATTATCCTTGTAAGGAACTGATTCATCTTTTTCTTTTATCCTTGCTTTTAACTCGACAAACAGGTTTTCCCTTAAGTCTTTCATTCCCGATAACATCGTATCGAGGTAGGAATTTTCTGCTTTAAGATATTCCACCACTTTTGTGCTATCAGGGCCTTTTTTAAAAAGTCGTTCATCCAATAATAATTATCTATACGTATATCACCATGAGCTGAGAACTCTTTAGCTTTTTTCCCGGCAACCGGAGCGGTTACTCCCTCGGGCCACTTGTATCCTTCAGTCTTAACTATTGAAGCGTTTTGGCAGGAAATAATAACAAAAAGGCAAGCCGGCAAAAGTGTTTCAGGTTCATTAATTCAAATTTTAAAAAAGCTTACGCGAAGACTACAGAAAACCAAACGAGTTTCTAATGAGTTTTATCAAACAGGGAGGCGCAATTAAGTATTATCAATCGTCAAACCTGCTCTCATATATTCACCATTAAGGCGGGCAATATTGGTAATTGAAATTTCTTTTGGGCAAACTGCTTCACAGGCGCCCGTATTGGTACAAGAACCAAAACCCTCTTTGTCCATTTGCGTTACCATATTGATCACCCTTTTCTTTCGTTCAGGATCACCCTGGGGTAACAGCGCCAAATGTGAAACCTTCGCGGAAACAAATAATAGCGCAGATGAGTTTTTGCAGGCAGCAACGCACGCACCGCAGCCAATACAGGCGGCTGCAGCAAAGCAGCATCCGCTTTATCTTTTTCAACAGGCATAGCGTTGGCATCCACAGCATTGCCTGTGTTGACTGAAATAAAACCTCCGGCCTGGATTATACGATCAAATGCTGAACGGTCAACAACTAAATCCTTAATTACAGGGAAAGCATCAGCCCGCCATGGCTCCACGGTGATGGTGTCGCCATCTTTATAAGCTCTCATATGCAATTGGCAGGTTGTGTTGGCGTGCCATGGCCCATGCGGTCTGCCATTAATATACATGGAACAGGTACCGCAAATACCCTCCTGCAATCGTGATCAGAATGCAATCGGGATCTTTTCCCTCCGTGAATTCAATTTTTCATTCAGTACATCAAACATCTCCAGGAATGACATTTCAGAAGAAATATTCGAAACCTGGAAGACTTCAAAACCACCAGCTGACTTTGCATTTTCTGACGCCCACACTTTAAGGGTCAGGTTCATGTTGTAGTGTTCCATAGAAATTTCAATGTGCTAATTTGAGAATTTGAAAATTTGAAAATGCCTACAAAATGCTCCACACAAAACCGGGTATTTTGCCCTTTGCTGATGAAATAATTTTGGAAAGAATTCTGATAATTTCATCAAGATTGTCTTTAAGTTTTTTATCGAAGTGAATAAGTGCTGACTTCGTTCGCACAGTATCAGCCAATAACAGTGTTTCACTTGATTCTTTTGCAGCTATTTTCATTTTATGAATGAAACTTCAGCTTTACTTCTCTGCATTCTGCGCTTCAAAAACATTCGCGTCCGATGGATGTTGCTGAAATCGTAATCAATATGCCTCTGCAATTACATACTTCGTCAACGGTTCGCTTCGAAGAATGCTCGCAATATTTGATAATCACATTCCATGTAGTTAGTAAATGCAATGCTGTCTTATACGCATCAATAATCATTTTGCTTTGATCATTTTCTGCCATATAACCATCTGAACAATTTAAACATCTGGCTAAACTGATTTCATTTTCAAATTACCACATTTTCAAATTTTCAGATTATTTATAACTCCTCTGCGTTGGCTTCGCAACTTCAAAATCCAACTCCTCCTTATTCAATTGCCACTCGGCTATCGCCTTTGTATTCCCACGCTGCCACATAACTGTAGTTTTCATCATCACGTTTTGCTTCGCCATCCGGTGTCTGGCTTTCTTCCCTGAAATGTCCACCGCAACTTTCTCTCCTGTTCAGCGCATCTATACACATCAATTCACCTAATTCAATAAAATCAGCTACCCGGTTAGCTTTATCCAGTTCAGGATTCATTTCATTTATTTCACCCGGGATTCGCACATCTTTCCAGAATTCTTTTTCAGTTGCTGAATTTCTGATATGGCTTCCTGTAATCCTTCTTCGTTGCGGGCCATTCCACATTTATCCCACATGATCTTTCCCAGACGTTTATGCATACTTTCTACAGATTGTGTTGCCTTTAATATTCATCAGTGTATTTATCCGGTCGCTGACTGCTTTTTCTGCTTCCACAAAATGCAGGATGAGAAGTGTCTATTGGTTTCACGGCAATCTCATCGGCAAGATAATTACCAATTGTATATGGAATGACAAAATAACCATCTGCCAGTCCCTGCATCAGTGCAGATGCGCCCAAGCCGGTTGGCTCCATGATCACTGAAAGTTTGCTTCACCTAATGCATATAAACCGGGTATCAGTAGTCTGCAATTCATAATCAACCCATAATCCTCCCATGGTATAATGCACGGCCGGATAAATCCGCATCGGCACTTCATATGGATTTTCACCAGTGATCTTTTCATACATATCAAAAAGATTACCGTATTCTTCTTTCACTACTTCTTTCCCAAGCGAATCAATGTTTCTGTATCCGGGTTTTCAATTCCCAGTTTACTCGCTTCTACCTTTCCATATTTATTGATGAGATTGCACTTGAAATCGAGGTAAACAGCCTGCTTTGTGGTACCAACGCCATAACCCGCATCACATCTTTCTTTAGCCGCCCTGGATGCCACATCACGCGGAACCAGGTTTCCAAAAGCAGGGTATCTCCTTTCCAAATAATAATCTCTTTCTTCTTCAGGAATATCATTGGCTTTTCGGTGTATCATCTTGTTTTTTAGGCACCCAGATACGTCCATCATTTCGCAATGATTCAGACATCAAGTGTCAGTTTGCTCTGATGATCGCCGCGTAACAGGAATACAGGTAGGATGAATTTGAGTAAAACAGGGATTGCCAAAATAGGCTCCTCGTTTATGCGCTTTCCATGCAGCCGTTACATTGCTGCCCATTGCATTGGTACTTAAGATAAAACACATTTCCATAACCACCGCTGAACATAACAATACCGCATGACCAAAATGTCTTTCCAGTTCGCCGGATCATCAGATCACTGGCAATGATACCTCTTGCTTTACCATCTATCATTACTACTATCCGAGCATTTCATGGCGGCTATACATTTTTACATTCCCCAATGCCACTTGTCTTTCCAATGCCTGGTAAGCTCCTATCAATAATTGCTGCCCGGTTTGACCCGGCAGCATAGAAAGTTCTTTGTACCTGTGTGCCACCAAAAGAACGGTTATTCAGCAAACCGCCATATTCTCTTGCAAAAGGAACACCCTGTGCTACACACTGATCAATGATATTTGCACTCACTTCGGCGAGTCGATGAACATTTGCCTCCCTTGCGCGGTAATCACCACCTTTAATCGTATCATAAAACAAACGGAAAACTGAATCACCATCATTCTGGTAATTCTTGGCAGCATTGATACCACCCCTGCGCAGCAATGCTATGTGCCCGGCGCGGAGAATCCTGGAAACAAAATGCTTTTACTTTATAGCCCAACTCTCCCAAGGATGCTGCGGCCGAAGCACCGGCCAAGACCGGTTCCTACTAATGACAATTTCCAGCTTTCGTTTATTAGCAGGGTTAACCAGCTTGCAATGGCCCTTTGTAATCTGTCCATTTTTCTTCTAACGGCCCGGAAGGAATTTTTGAATCGAGCATATCGTACTTTGAGTTAAAAATGTATTTAATTTGAAAATTATTCAAGCATCATATTCGCTGCGGACCATTCGCCGACGGTCACTATCACACCCACCCAAATACATACTCACCGGCATCATTGCAAAGGCCAGTGGAACGATAACAGAAAACCCAACTCCCATTGCCTGAACCAGCGAGATATAACGTTTATTCTGAAGCCCCATCGTTCTGAATGAACTTTGGAAAGCCATGCAGCAAATGCCAGAAAAGGGAAAAACAAGCTAACGACATATACAATAACCACCCAATAATTCACGAAAAGTATATTGCATCAGCGCAAACAAATTATGTACACTTTTTCCATTATCTAATATCATTTCCGGCCCGGGGATACCGGTAAACCTGGATGGTATCCAGAAATGCCACCAATGAAGAATAAAAAATAACAGGAGAATAGTTCCTAATAAACCCATGCTGCGACTATACTCATGGTGCTGCCTTTATTGCCCATTGGTACGTTGTAGCCAATCTTTCGTTTTGATTGATTACTTGCCGTCAGCATATATCCCTGGATGATATGAAGGAAGATCCCGAGGAAAAGACCCACTTCCATTATGCGGATAACAACGGTAGAGCCCATAAAGTGGGCGGCTGTGTTAAACATGACGCCCCGTCGTTGGCCCATATGCAGGCATTAACCCCAGCATGCACTACCAGGAAAGAAATAAGAAATAATCCCGTCAAGCCCATTACCAACTTCTTCCCTACTGCAGACGTGAAAAATTCAGACCATTTCATGTACGTGAGATTTATTTAGCTTTTGGTCACCTAGGTTGCCTCGGGCAAGTAATGAACAATCAAAAGTGGTGGAATAAGTTTTCGCAAAAATAGCATGGGAGAGCAAAGAAATGACAAAAAATTTAAAAGGCTGTCCAGCGCAATCGTCCACCTACTTGCATCCTTTTTCATCAACCTAAGTGTAAACGGGCTGTCAGTTCACCATCGATCTTTTTAAACAAATGAAAGGGCTTATAGGTACGCCAGTTATCCAGTTCCATGAGCTCGATATAGCGATTCAAATGGGCTTTAATAAAATCATACTGTGTTTGAGGTGGCATATTAAGACAAACAACCCAGCCGTTCTCATCTGATAATTCTTCAAACCATTCTTCATAATAATCGCTCCCGTTGCTATGAAAATTCAGGACATTCTCAGCAATCAGAATGTATTTGGTGATTCCTTCATACATGAATTTCTCAAGCACTTCACGCTTTAGTTCCATGATGTCGTTTTCAATCGCATCATTCCATTCGCCAATCAGTTCAATGATAGCATATTTTTCATCGTAATCGGCCAGCAATACTTTCAAGTATAGGGTGCGGCTGCCAAAATCGTCCCATTGCGGGTGAATATAATAATTGTAAACCGTTAGGGTAAATTCAAATTCTGAATACTGACGGCCATAAAAGGGAGATTGCGGATCTTCTTCGCTTACATAAATATGTCCGCCAGTTATAAAAGGGTTCAATGTCCTGCATGGTTCCGAATTCTTCCATGCAAAGATAAAACCGTTATTCAAAATTTCACCGTATCAGTCGAAAATACAATTATTGTTTATTTGAGCAAATATTTTTCAGCTCGTTGTAGTCGGCCTTCATTTCAAGACCTTTTCTCTTTAGCCAATATTGATTTCAATGTGACAGGGATATCGATTTTTTCCGGTTATTTCTTCCACTTCATTGGAAATTTTACCGGGTGGGCGGTCTCCGGGAAAATGCCCTTTGCCGGAGGATCAGTTTCCAGGTATTTTTTTAATGCGAGGTATCCCACCGCGCCATGAGGATCGAGCAAATAATTGAGTTGCTGATACACTTCTTTTATAGTGGCCAGGTATCATCGTCACTGATACTATAAGAAGACAATTTGATTTTTAGTTCCGGGAATTGATTGAATATTTCCAATATCCTGACGAAATTACTGGGATTGCCTACGTCCATCGCATTGCTCAGCGTAGGAATTGCTAGCCTTTGGATGAAAGTCAGCAGGCCTCAAGGTAATTCGGTCACCGCATCGTTGACGTTGCAGGCGGCGACAAAGATGATGAACCGGCAGTGCCGGACCGGCTGGCCAGATATACCCGCGCAAATATTTCCAAAATTGCCGCTTGGGCACGGATATCACGCGGTGAATGACTTTTATCATTCCCATTGTTTCATGAGCAAATAATAAAACCTGCTGGTGGCAACCACCTTGCCACATTTATCGGAGTTAGCCGTGAAGTAAGAAAAAGTTCCGATTCAGTCCGGGTCATTAAAGGCTTCGCTTGACCATTTCTGGCAATCGTCGAACGTTCCTTCCACTTCCAGCGCATGAATATTTTTCCAATGCCGTTAATTGTTTCTCCTGCACCGGGCTGACTTTCCCCGATGGATAGAGAATAACAACATTGATCCCGTCCATATCATAAAATCCATTTGCCACCGCCCCGCCGGTATCACCTGATGTAGCGACCAGCTACGTAACTTCACCGCGTAGGCCGAAGTTCTTTCGCATCTTCAAAATATACCGAGACACCGGCTCGTAACCTCGCGCCAACATCCTTGAAATGCCAGCGTAGGCCCATGAAATAGTTCCAATGAATAGATGTGTTCGCTTATTTGTACCAGGGAATGGGTGAAATTAACAGTCTCGCTTACTATTTGGTATAACTCTTCCTCCCCGATGGTATCGCCTATACAAAAGGCCTTATGACCTCGAAGGCGATCTCTTCATTTGAAGATACTTGCGATGTTATCAATCAAGCTTCTTTCAACCCGTGGAATTTTTCCGGGAAAGTATAATCCTTTATCCGGGGCCTGACCTTTGATTGCTGCTTCCTTAAAATCAACTAATGGCGATTTTATTCGTCGAATAATAATACTTCATTTCAATGGAATTCCTCTTTAAATATTCCCCTTGACCTTATCAATCCAAAAATATTTCAGCCTGAGACAACTTTCACTCCCCTTTATTGATAGTCGTCTGCATATGTATGATAGTCAATCCCTATTCTTTCATACACTTCTTTCATCACAGCTTCAACCTTATGCCGTTCCCAGGCCTTGTACTAAGCATAAACACCGAAGGGCCCGGAGCCGGAGATGCCGCCGCCCAATGCCTCCCGCTTCCTGCATCCTTTTTTACTTCATCAAAACCCGGAATCAGTATGCTTCGTATGGGTTCTGATGATCACATCCTCCAACGACCGTCCGATCAGATCAAGGTCATTCTTTAAGAAACCCGTTACTAGTCCGGCAATATTTCCCCATTGACGGATTGCATCTTTCAGCAACACCTGCTGCCTCAGTATCTGTCTTGCGTCACGACGTTCTGACTTCTATTTGCGGATGCACAACGGTAACATACAGGTCGGGAGATGGAATAGAACATGATATCGAGCGGATGAATAGAACGAATTAAACTGACTCCTCGCCCAAAATGCAAGGCGCAATATTATCGGCATGCTTTACACCTGATGCCAGCTTCTCACCATTCATCGCCAGGTGCACCACTTCATCTCGAAGAGAAAATATTTCCCATCAAAATGATTTGCGGCAACTGCTAGCGCCAGCGGCCTGGCGGCACTGGAACCAATGCCACTACCAGGCATTATATGTTTTTCAATGGTTACTTCAAAACCATAGTTGACTCTCCCGCCTTTTCCATTGGCTGATAAGAACACAACCCGGCAACATTCTTTTCAGCTTCGGTCGGCAAAATTAAATTATCCTTCGGTTATGAATAATCACCTTTGGTTCATCCAGCAATTTCAACTCTCCATGATATCATCGAGGGTTCATTCAGAGCCAAACCCAGAATATCAAAGCCACAAACCAGGTTAGCAACGTTGCAGGACATATGTATTGTGACTGCTCACTAAATCCCCGAAGGGGGACTTTGGACCTCGCTTTTCTCCACCTTTTAATTAGTAGTTGTATCCAATTAAAATCTGCATTAGCCCATTTAAGCATTGACTATGAACGTTGAGTCTTCAACCTCACTTCATCTTCAGCGGGCCTTACCTCCTCGCCCGGATAATATCCGCAAAAACACCACTGGCACGTTACCTCAGCTCCGGCACCTGCTCCTTTCACCACTACCAAAGGTTGTTCTTTATACCGGTCAGTATAGAACAATACCACGTTGTCCTGCTTCCATATAAATGATAAAGATCATGATTGGGATCTATATGCTGAAGCCCGACATGATGCCTTTGCCATCGTCATAATGAGGCATACGAATTTCAGTTTGCAACCCGCAGCCGTTGCCTTTTCATATAGCTTTTTAAAATGATTTTCCTCCTTTTGCCATCGCTGTATAAAAATCATCAACGCTGCCCTGCATACAGGAAGCCGGCATGAATGAATTATTAGTAATATCATCCATTTCAATTTTTTCACCGCGATTCCCTCGTCAGTATCATGATCTTTCGCATCACTATCGGTTCCACTAAGGTCAAGCCTTGGATCTGGCTCGGTGTAACCCTTCGTCCTGGGCCTGCTTCACCACTTCAGCAAATTTTCGCGTCCCGTCATAATTATTAAATAACAAAACTCAATGTGCCGCTTAAAACTGCCTTGTATTTTATGCACCCTGTCGCCGCTATGCACCAGGTCATTTAACGTAGCAATTACCGGTAAGCCGTGCCCCTACATTTGTTTCAAATAGAAACTGGCAGTTAAATTCCCGGGCAAGGTCCTTCAATTTTTATAATTGCGTATAAGCAGATGATGGCCGCCACCTTGTTGCAGGCAACTACCGAAATGCTTTTTGCAATAACTGATCGATCATATCCGCCGCTACTTTATCGTTTGCGGTAATATCGACAAAAATGGAATTGCGAAGATTTCGTTGATGATCTCATGCTATGAGTATTCTGCAGATTTGCCGGCTCTCCACCGTCTAGCTGCTGTGTTCCATTGTCCCGGATTAATTCCATCCTTCTTTGAAAAGCATTTTGCGGCTGTTGGATAATCCCACCAATCCGGTATCTGCAGGCGCATTTGCTGCTGCAAACCCAGCCGTTGCTGCATCTGCGCCAATCAATTTGGCATCCCACATTTGCCGGTCCCGATGATAAACAGAGTTTACCTGCTTATAAGTTGTTTCAAAAAATTCTTCGTGAAGTACGTTGATCGACTTCACGTACATCTTTGGTAGAAATAACAGCCGAAATGTTTTTTTCTGAAGATCCCTGCGCGATAGCACGGATGTTTACACCATTTCTTCCGAGTGTGCTGAACATGCGCCCGCTGATACCGGGATGGCTTTTCATATTCTCACCAACCAGCGCAACAATCGAAAGATCTGATTCTATAATCAGTGGTTCTACCTTCTGCGAGCGATAATTTCATTGGCAAAAGCTGCATCAACGGCCTGTTTGGCTTTTGCGGCAGAATGATGTCATACCGCTACGCAGATAGAATGTTCTGATGAACTTTGCGTGATCAGTATCACATTGATCTTTCATTGCTCAAAGCTTCAAGTAATCTTTTGGAAAAACCCGGTATGCCGATCATACCGCTTCCTTCCAGGCTTAAGCAAGGCAATATTGGTGATACTGAGATACCCCGCACGATATTGCCATTTTTATTGGCTACCGATTCTATTAGTGTGCCTTCGGATCGCCGGGAGCCGAAACGTATTTTATCCACACAGGAATGTTCTTTCTCATTACCGGTTGAATGGTTGGCGGGTAAATCACTTTAGCGCCAAAATGCGAAAGCTCCATGCAACTTCCTGGTAAGAAATATGCGGAATGATACGGGCATTGGCGGTCAATCTCGGATCGGCAGTCATCATGCCGCTTACATCGGTCCATATCTCCAGAGACCTGGCAGCAACATGCAGAGTGCAACGATAGCAGCGTGGTATAGTCAGAACCGCCTCTCCCCAGTGCGGTCGTGATGCCATTTTCGTCAGCCGCTATAAATCCCGGAGCCAGGATATAAATTGGCCGGGACTGGATGCCGGGAAAGAATCCGCTGATCTTTTCGTTGGTAGCGGTAAAGTCTACTTCAGCGGCGGTGAAATTGAATTGGTAACGATCAGTTCCCGGGTATAGCAATACGTAGCGCTA
>ERZ1370068.8990-contig-7801_pt1 | contig 22411 bp, 34 predicted proteins | sample MGYA00561227_ERZ1370068 | MGnify/ENA primary metagenome ERZ1370068 (study PRJEB38410, sample SAMEA6850437) | metagenome | study: Metagenomic assessment of the ecological functions of the soil: analysis of the soil microbiota associated with the... | reverse complement strand
CGCGGGCGAGTCCTGGATGTAGCTCTTCAGCATCTGGTTCTCGAAGCTCTGCTCCTCGAGCACCGCCTTGGCGACGTCGTGGAACGACACGACGCCGAGCAGCGTCGTGCCGTCCATCACCGGAACATAGCGCGCGTGCCGCTCGAGCATCGTCCGCCGCAGCTCGTTCACGTCGATCGCAGGCGTCGGCGGTGAGCGGATCGCGCTCGGTGATCGCGCTGATCTTGACGTCGCCGAGCGTGCCGCTCGCGCTCGGCCAGCGCGCTGCAGCACTTCGGCAAACGTGACGATGCCCGCCATCCGGCCGTGGTCCATCACGACCAGCGACCCGATGTCGTTCTGCGCCATGACCTTGACGGCCTCCAGCACGGGCGCGTCGGGCGTGCGTCGTGTACAGCGTCGTGCCCTTGATGCGCAGGATTTCGCTGACCAGCATGGCTCTCCTCCGTCGCTTCGCGCGTCGTGGACGCCCTACCGCCGTATGGCAGGTTACTCCCGCGCGCCGGCGCGCGCAACGCCGGCCGCTAGCCGCCGCCGTAGAGGTAGTTGGGCAGCCACAGCGTCATGCCCGGCCACACGTACATGATGACCATGCACAGGATGACGATCGAGCATGTACGGCATCATGCCCGCGAAGATCTGGTTCAGCGTCACGTGCGGTGGGCGACACGCCCTTCAGGTAGAACGCCGACATCGCGACCGGCGGCGACAGGAACGCCGCCTGCAGGTTGACGAACACCAGCGTGCCCCAGAGGATCGGGTCGATGTTGAAGTGCTTGAGCAGCGGCAGGAAGATCGGCACGAAGATGACGATGATCTCGGTCCATTCGAGCGGCCAGCCGAGCACGAAGATGATCGCCTGCGACAGGATCATGAACTGCACGCGGCGACAGGTTGAACGACAGCACCCACTGCTCGACCAGCTGCTGACCGCCGAGGATCGCGAACACGCCGGAGAACAGCGCCGAGCCGACGAACAGCCAGCACACCATCGCCGTGGTCTTGGCGGTCAGGAACACCGATTGCTTGATGCGTTCCCAGTCGAGCGTCTTCGCCTGGAAGCCCATCAGGAACGCGCCGGCGGCGCCGATCGCCGCCGACTCGGTCGCGGTCGTGATGCCGAACAGAATCACCGCGAGAACGACGAAGGTGAGGATGCCCAGCGGCATGACCGACGAGATCAGCAGCTTCAGCAGCTCGAACTGCTCGGCCTCCATCTTCCAGTAGTACCAGAGCAGCACGAGCGACGGTCGCCGCAACGATGATCCAGAAATAGGTGAAGAACTCGGGCGGCGGGCCCGCTTCCGACGGGGCGGCCGGCCCCTGCTTCGAGCAGTTCGGGGTTGCCCATCTCCTGCAGCGCCTTCCGGCTTCCTTCGGCGCGCTCCGGCGTCGCCGTCTCGGCCGAGCCGCTGCCGAGCTCCTGCGGCTTCTCCTCCGTCGGACGCGTCTTGCGCCGGTGCCGGCGTGCGCGGCGCCGGCTGCGCTGCTGTCGTGGCGACGGCGACGTGCTTGGCCGGCTCGACGTCGGCCAGCGGATGGATCACCACGTACCACCAGATGCCCCACAGCGTCACCGCGCAGAGGATCAGCGGAAACAGCGCGGCGAGCAAATTCGTCCACGAGCGTGCCGGTAGCGCAATGGCGCGGCCGTCGATCGTCGATGCCGGCGGCCTTGCCGGGGCGAACGAGCGCGCGAACGAGCCCGACCAGCATGTTGCGCGAATACAGCCTGCCTGGAACTTGCGCACCCAGTCCGCACACCGGGATCTTCGCTTCCGGTACTTCGGCGCGATCTTGGGATTGATCAGCGCCCAGCCGACGATGTAGACGAGATAGAGGAAGCGAGAGGAAGAATCCGGGGAACATCGCCGAGGCATAGAGCTTGACCACCGACTGGCCGGCGACCGCGGCGTAGACGATGATCATCACCGAGGGCGGGATGAGGATGCCGAGCGTGCCGCCGGCGGTGATCACGCCCGAGGCGAGCTTGCACGTCGTAGCCCGCCTTCAGCATCGGGTTGAACGCGATGACGCCCATCAGCACCACGACCGCGCCGACGAGGCCGCTGGCGATGCCCCAGAACGTGCACACGATCAGCGTCGCGACGGCAAGCGACGCCGGGCACGCCGCGGAACGCGAGCTGGATGCTGTAGAACATCTTGTCGACCAGCGCGCCCCGCTCCATCACGTAGCCCATCAGCACGAACAACGGGATCGAGATCAGCGATGTCGTTGTTCATCGCGCCGTAGGTGCGCTCGACCATGAGGTCGAAGACCCTGTTTTGCGTCCACGCCTGCGCCGGGTCGTAGAACGCGATGAAGCCGAACATCATGCCCAGGCCCATCAGCGTGAAGGCGGTCGGGAAGCCCAGCATGATCACGACCACGATGAGCGTGAGCATCAGCAGGCCGAGTGCCGGATCGCTCATAGCTTCGCATCCCTCTCGCTGCCCATGCGCTGCGCTGGCGCGCCGCGTCGTCGATCTCGTGGACGTGCGCGATCGCGCGCTTGCGCGACTCCTCGTCGACGTAGGCGCTGGTGGCGAGCTGCTGCTCGACCACGTCGATTTCCTCCGCGTCCTTGAGCCGCTCCGGCCATTGCCCGGTCTTGAGGCAGACGACGCAGCGCACGATCTCCGCCAGGCCCTGCAGCATCACCAGCGCTGCCGGCGATCGGGATGATCGCCTTGAACTGGTAGACGGGCGGGCCGTCCGGACGTCACGTTCGAGTGCTCGCGGATGCGCCACGAATCCAGCGCGTAGTCGTACCCGGCGTACATCAGGCCGAGGATGCCGGGAATGAAGAACAGCGAGGTACAGCGCCAGGTCGAGCGCTCGCCTGCGTGCGCGGCTGCATCGAGCTGTACAGGAAGTCGCCGCGAACGTGCGCGTTCTGCGCCAGCGCGTAGGCGCCGCACATCATGAACAGCGTGCCGTACAGCATGTTGTTGACGTCGTAGATGCACGCCGTCGGCGCGTTCAGGATGTAGCGCTTGAACACCTCGACGCAGACGACCAGCATCAGCGCCGATGATCAGCCAGGCCGCAGGCCTTGCCCGCCCAGGTGCTGATGCGATCGGCGGCATGCAGAGAAACGTCTGGGTGTTCATCGGACGCTGCCGGATTGCGATCCGCTGCCGTTCAAAAACGAAGGCACCACCCGGGGCAGCAGTCCCGGATGGTGCCTTCGGTCTTGCGACCGGCGTCAGGCCTTCTGCCGGCGGCTTCTTGGCGCCGAAGTAGTGGTCGAACGCCATCCGCCGGTTCACGTTGTTGTCCATGTCCCAGCTGCACGGCGCGCTCGGCGAACGTCTTCTGCGACTCGACGATCTCCTTGAAGATCGGATTGTCCGCCGACTTCTTTTCGACGATCTTGTCGTACAGGACTCGAGCTGCTGCTTCAGGATCGCGTCGGGCGTCTTGTAGAACTTGACCTTGTCCTTGGTCTGCAGCTCGACGTAGTCCTTCGAGTAGCGGTCGATCGCCTTCCAGGTCATGTCCGCGGACGCGCGCATCGACCGCGTATGGCGATGATCGCCCGCATCTTCTCCGGCAGCGCATCGTACTTGGTCTTGTTGAACGTGATCTCGAACTGCTCGGCGTTCTGGTGGAAGCTCTGCAGCATGCAGACCTTGGACACGTCCGGGAAGCCGAGCAGGCGGTCGGAGCGTCGCGTTGTTGAACTCCGCCGCGTCGAGCAGGCCGCGGTCCATCGCCGGCACGATCTCGCCGCCGGGCAGCGCGTTGACCGCCGCGCCCATGCCGGTGAACAGGTCGATCGAGATGCCGACGGTGCGGTACTTGAGGCCCTTGAAGTCGTCCGACCTTGGTGATCGGCTTCTTGAACCAGCCGAGCGGCTGCGTCGCCATCGGGCCGTACGGGAACGACACGACGTTGGCGCCGATCGACGCGTAGAGCTTGGTCAGCAGCTCCTTGCCGCCGCCGTACTTGTGCCACGACAGCAGCATGTTGGCGTCCATGCCGAACGCCGGGCCCGAGCCCCACAGCGCCAGCGCATTCTGCTTGCCGTAGTGGTAGACGAGCACGCCGTGGCCGCCGTCGAGCGTGCCCTTCGACACCGCGTCCAGCAGGCCGAACGCCGGCACCACGGCGCCGGCGGGCAGCACCTCGATCTTGAGGTCGCCGCCGGTCATGTCGTTGACCTTCTTGGCGTAGTCGAGCGCGTACTCGTGGAAGATGTCCTTCGATCGGCCAGGTCGACTGGCAAGCGCATCGATGATCGGGCCGGCCTGGCCCTTCGCGATCATCGGGAAGCCGAGCGTCGCGCCCGCGGCCGCGGCGCCGCGTGGCGGCCTTCAGGAACTTGCGGCGCGAGCCGGCTTCGCTGCGGGCTTTCGGCAGTGCCGGAACGGACGGTTTGCGTGTCATGCTTCCTCCATTGAAGTGGCGTCGTTGCGCCGCGTACGGGATTGTTGCGTTGGCTCGGAATCTCGCGACATGGGCGCGTCTGCGACTGGCCGGCCGCCCCGTTTTTATCCGGCAGTCTATACCGGCTCCGTTCGGGAAAGTCCATGCCTTCCGTGGGGCGGCCAACGGCGCGCCCGGGAGGTTTCCAGCGCATCGCCGGCGGCATCAGAGCCGAGCGCCCGCCGATCCCGCATCGCCTGCGCCAGCGTTCCGCTGTCGACGTACTCGAGCTCGCCGCCGACCGGCACGCCGCGCGCGAGGCGGCTCACCTTGAGCCCGCGGGCGGTCAGCATTTCGCCGATGTAGTGGGCGGTGGCCTCGCCCTCGTTGGTGAAGTTGGTCGCGAGCACCACCTCCTTCACCACGCCGTCGGTCGCGCGCTTGATGAGCCGCTCGAGGCCGGATCTCCTTCGGGCCGATGCCGTCGAGCGGCGACAGGCGTCCCATCAGCACGTAGTAGAGGCCCGAATAGGCCTGCGTCTGCTCGACCATCAGCAGGTCGGCCGGCGTTTCGACGACGCACAGGAGCGACGGGTCGCGCTTGCGCCGACCGGCACAGCGCGCACAGCGCGTCCTCGGTGAACGTGTTGCAGCGCTCGCAGTGGCGGACGGTCGTCGGCGGCATGCTGCAGCGCATGCGCGAGGCGCACGCGCGCCGTCGCGATCGTGCTGCAGAAGGTGCAGCGCCATCCGCTGCGCGGCCTTCGGCCCGACGCCCGGCAGGCAGCGCAGCGCGCGCGCCAGCGCGTCCATGCCGGACAGCGGCTCCGCGACGGCAGACGCCGCGCGCCGGACGGCGTCGTCGACCGGTTCATCGTCGGCGGATCGCGCGCCCGCTGACGCATCAGAACGGCAGCTTGAAGCCGGGCGGCATCGGCATGCCCATCGGTGAGGCCGGCCATCTTCTCCTGCGTCGTCGCCTCGACGCGGCGCACGGCGTCGTTGATCGCGGCGGCGAGCAGGTCCTCGAGCATGTCCTTGTCCTCGCGCGAGCAGCGACGGATCGATCGTGACGCGCTTCACGTCGTGCCGGCAGGTCATCACGACCTTGACCAGGCCCGGCGCCGGACTGGCCCTCGACCTCGATCCGCGCGAGCTCCTCCTGCGCCTTCTTCATGTTGTCCTGCATCTGCTGCGCCTGCTTCATGAGGCCGGCGAGCTGATTCTTCATCATCGCGTGATTCGACTTCGTCATCGGTGTCGCGGATCGTCGCTGGGCGGCGGCGCCATGGTCGCAGTCGACAGCGGCTTGATCGAATCGGGCTTGATTTTCGCATCGAACCGGCCGAGCACGTCCTGCACGAACGGCTCGTCGCGGAAGCGCCGCCTCGGTCGCGCGACTTCTGCCTCGGCCTGCGCGCGCTTCTTCTGCGCCGCGAGCGACGCTTCGGCCGCCGAGCCCACCTCGAACGCGAGCATCCACTTGCGGCCGGTCGCCTGGTCGAGCGCCGCCTTGAGCTTGTCGGCGTAGACCTTGTCGGCGAGGTGCTTGTGCGCCGCGGGCAACGCGAGCGTCAGCACATTGCCTGTCGATCGATTTGAGCTCGGTCTGCGCCGGCGAGCTGCGCCGCCATCGGCGCGAGCTGCAACTCCGCGACGAATGCCGGCCACGCCGCGGGATCCGTCGGCATCGGCGACGCGCGGCGCCGGCGCGCGCGGATGCCGGCGCGGCGGTCGCGGTAGGCGTCGCGGCTGGCCGCAGCGCGCGATCCGCTGGCGCAGCGGCGGCCGCTGCCGCGCGTCGCAGCGCTGCGCCCGCCGTCGCGCGACGCGACGCGCGCGCGATCGGCTGCGCGTCGCTCGGCCGGGCGTCGGCGCCGCCCGCGGGCTCGAACGCGAGCAGGCGCAGCAGCGTCATCGAGAAGCCCGGTCGCTTCGTCGGGCGCGAGCGGCGAGATCGGCGCGGCCCTGCACGCAGATCTGATAGGCGAGCTGCACGGCTTCCGGGGCGAGTCGCTCGGCGAAGCGCGACGCGATCCGCGCCGATCGTCCATCGAGCTCGCGGCCGCCGGCACCGCCTGCGCCGACGGCGATCCGATGGAACAGCGACGCGAGATCCTCGAGCGCCGAGGCGAACGCGATGCTGCGCGCCGCCATCGCGTCGACCTCCGCGAGCAGCGCCGGGCCGTCGTTGCGCGATCGAGCGCGTCGACGATCCGGTAGACGTACTCGCGTATCGACCGCGCCGAGCATCGTGCGCACGACGTCTTCGCGGACTTCGCCGCCGCCGTAGGCGATCGCCTGATCGAGCAGCGACAGCGCGTCGCGCATCGAGCCGTGCGCGGCGCGCGCGATCAGCGCGCAGCGCCGCCGCGTCGAACGCGACGCCCTCCGCCGCGAGGATGTGCGTCGAGCACGCTCGACGATCAGCGCCGGCGGCAGCTGCTTCAGGTTGAACTGCAGGCAGCGCGACAGCACCGTGACCGGGATCTTCTGCGGATCGGTCGTCGCCAGCACGAACTTGACGTGCTCGGGCGGCTCCTCGAGCGTCTTCAGCATCGAGTTGAACGCCGCCTTCGACAGCATGTGCACTTCGTCGATCAGGTAGACCTTGAAGCGGCCGACGCGTCGGCGCGTAGCGCGCGTTGTCGAGCATCTCGCGCATGTTGTCGATGCCGGTGTTCGACGCCGCGTCGAGCTCGAGCAGGTCGACGAAGCGGCCGGCGTCGATGTCGATGCACGCCGCGCACGTGCCGCAGGGCGTCGGCGGTGACGCCGTTGGTGATGCAGTTGAGGCTCTTCGCGAGGATGCGCGCGATCGTCGTCTTGCCGACGCCGCGCGTGCCGGTGAGCAGGTACGCGTGATGCAGCCGGCCGCGCGTCAGCGCGTTGGTCGAGCGCGGTGACGACGTGCTCCTGCCCGACGAGCTCGCGCGAACGTCTTCGGCCGCCACTTGCGGGCGAGAGCCTGGTAGCTCATCGGTGCGATTCGGGCGTTTGCGGCAGCGCGCGGACGGCGCTCGTCGCGCGTCATTTGCCGTCAGATCGGCCTCAGGCGAGGCGCGAGACGGCGAGACGCGCAGTGTACATGGAGTACATGAGCGGCCGCAGCCGACGAGCAACAAAGCATCAGGCCGATATGGCGAGCAAAGCAAAGGTGGCGAGCCGTTCCCCGGCACTTGCGGTGAGTCGCTGTGGCTGCTTCCTTCCGGACCTGACCAGGTTCACGACGCTGCAATGCGGGGCGACCCGCCGTTGATCGGTTGCGCATGCGGCGCAGAGTATCGATTATCGGCCATCGCGATCATTGCGGCAAGCGAGCGCTTCCACTCGGCATCGCGATGCTCCGCCGACCGGCCGCAGAGCGCGTGTCGCTATAATCGTCCGCATCGTCGTTCGTTCTCGACGCTCACGCAGCGCCATGCCATCGACAGTTCACTCGTCGCGCCGCTACCGTCGCAGTCCTGCTGGGCGTTGCCGTCGGCGGCGGGCATCGCGCTGCTTCCCGATCGTTCACGCGCCGGTCGCGCGCCCTTGCCGCTGCGCCCGCAGAAGTCCAAGGAGCTCGTCGTGCTGGTGCGTCCGGGCCCGGCGTTCTACTTCCCGGGTCCCGACGGCGCGCTGACCGGATTCGACGTCGATCTCGCGCGCAGTTCGCCGCCGAGAAGAAGCTTCCGCTGCGGTTCGCCGTGGCCGACTCCGCGGCGCAGGTGATCGCCGCCATCGCCAACGGCGAGGCGCACATCGGTGCCGGCGGGCTCTATCGGCCGCTGGCGATCGACCGCGGCGGCATCGAAGGCCGGCGCGCCCGGAAACCGCGAGCCCGGCACCGACGCGCCTGCCGCGACGTGTCGTGGACGACGCGCGTTGCGACCGCCGAGCCGGTGCTGATCTACAACCGCGACGGCTACAAGCCCGGCGAACTGGGGCGACCTCGACGGCGAGACCGTCGCGTTCGTCCCCGACGACGGGATTCGCGCACGAAATCGCCGCCGCGCGCGTCGCGCATCCGGAAATCACGTGGAATCCGCTCGCGCTGCCGTCGGTGGCCGGGCTCATCTCGCAGGTGTCTCGGACGGCACCGTCGGCTACGCGATCGTCGGATCGCTCGCGGCATCGCTCGCGCGCAACATCTACCTCGACTTCGACGTCGCGTTTCCGGCCGGCGGCAAGCGCGACATCGCCTGGGCGGTGCCGCCGCGCTTCGCCGACCTGCGCGAGCGATCTCGACGCCGTTCATCCTGCGGCTGCGGACGCGACGGCACGCTCGCGCGCCTCGCCGACCGCTACATGCCCGATCCCGCGCAGATCCAGCGCATCGACGCCGAGATGCTGCAGGAGCGCATTCGCACGCGTGCTGCCCGCAGTACCGGTCGCTGTTCCACGACGCGCAGGAGAAGAGCGGCATCGAGTGGCGGCTGCTCGCCGCCATCGCCTACCAGGAGTCGCAGTGGGATCCGGCGGCGACCAGCGCCACCGGCGTGCGCGGGCTCATGCAGATCACCGAGGACACCGCCAAGCACCTCGGCATCAGCAACCTGCTCGATCCCGCGCAGAACGTCGCTCGCCGCGGCGCGCTACCTGCGCGACCTCAAGGCCAAGCTGCCGGCGCGCATCCAGGAGCCCGACCGCACGTGGCTCGCGCTCGCGGCGTTCAACATCGGACTCGGCCACCTCGAGGACGCGCGAATCCTCGCGCAGAAGCAGAAGCTCAATCCCGACCTGTGGAGCGACGTGAAGAAGGTGCTGCCGCTGCTCGCGCTGCCCGAGTATTACGAGCAGGCGAAGCTCGGCTACGCGCGCGGCGGGATGCCGGTGGCGTTCGTCGATCGCGTCCGCGGCTACTACGACGTGCTGCTCGCGCACGCGGCGCCGCACCGGCCGCGGCTCGGCGCACTGGCGTCGGCCAAGGACCCGAAACTCCGGCTGGCCTGCAAACACGACCAAATAGGCGCGCGATGGAACGAATGGATCGATTGGCTGGCTGACGCCCGAAGCGTGGATCGCGCTCTTGACGCCTGACCGCGCTCGAGATCGTCCTCGGCGTCGACAACATCATCTTCATCTCGATCCTCGTCGGGCCGCCTGCCGCGCGCAGCGCAGCGCCGCGGCGCGCGTCATCGGCCTCGGGCTCGCGATGGTGATGCGCATCGGCGCTCCTGCTCTCGCTCGCGTGGATGATGCGGCTCACCGAGCCGCTGTTCACGGTCTACGCGCAGCGAGTTCTCGGGGCGCGACCTGATCCTGCTCGGCGGCGGGCTCTTCCTGCTCGCGAAATCGGTGCTCGAGATCCACAACGCGCTGGAGGGCGAAGGCGACGACGGCCACGGGCGCCGAGCGCCGCCCACTTCGTCGGCACGCTCGTCCAGATCGCGATCATCGACATCGTGTTCTCGCTCGACTCGGTGATCACCGCGGTCGGCATGGTCGACGACGTCCCGGTGATGGTGCTCGCGATCGTCATCGCCGTCGGCATCATGATGTTCGCCGCGAAGCCGATCGGCGACTTCGTCGACGCGCACCCGACGATCAAGATGCTCGCGCTGTCGTTCCTGATCCTGATCGGCGTCGCGCTGGTCGGCGAAGGCTTCGAGCTGCACATTCCGAAGGGCTACATCTACTTCGCGATGGCCTTCGCGATCGCGGTCGAGATGCTGAACCTCCGCTTGCGCAAGCAGCGGCAGCCGATTGAAGCTGCGCAAGGATCTCGAGCGGACGACGCGGGCAGCGGCGCCTGCAGCGTGATGCGCCGCCACGCGCGCTCGACTTCGTCTTCCGCCGGACCGGCGTTCGATCCCGCATAATGGCGGTTACGTGATGCGTCGCGCTGTGGCTCGCCTTTCTCTTCCTGCTGGCGGCAACGGTCTGCGGGCCGCGCTGCAGGCGGCCACCGTCTTCATCGACGAGCTGACGTGGACCGAGCTGCGGGACGAGATCGTCGGCCGGCAAGACGACGATCATCGTCCCGATCGGCGGCACCGAGCAGAACGGTCCGCACATGGTCGCTCGGCAAGCACAACGTCCGGGTCAAGGCGCTCGCGCAGAAGATCGCGCAGGCGCTGGGCAACGCGCTCGTGGCGCCGGTCGTGCGCGTACGTCCCCGAAGGAGGCATCCATCCGCCGACCGCGCACATGCGCTTTCCGGGAACCATCACGGTGCCCGACGCGACGTTCGAGCAGGTCGCTCGAGTCCGCGGCGCGGAGCTTTCGGCTGCACGGCTTTCGCGACATCGTGCTCATCGGCGACCACGGCGACTACCAGAAGAGCCTGACGGCAGTCGCCGCGCGGCTCGAATCGCGAGTGGGGGCGTCCAGCGCCGCGCGCGTCACGCGATCGTCGAATACTACGCGGCGGCCGAGACCGCGTACGCGCAAGCGCTCAAGAGCCGCGGCTATCGCGACGACGAGATCGGCACGCACGCCGGGCTCGCCGACACGTCGCTCGCGCTGGCGATCGATCCGGCGCTCGTCCGCCGCGACAAGCTCGCTGCCAGTGCGGCGAACGGCTCGCGCTGACGGCGTGACCGGCGATCCGCGCCGGTCGTCGTCCGAGCTTGGGCAGCTTGGCGTCGACGCGATCGTCGCCGCAACGGTCGATGCGATCCGGCGCGCCACGGTCCGGCGCTAGGGTCCGCCGAGCCGCCGGCGGCGAGAATCGGTTATCCCCTCCGCATCCTACACGAACGGCGCGATCGCCCCGATAATCGTCGGCGGTTACCGCCAGGAGATTTCATGCAAGTGCAAAGTGTTTTCCGTTCGTTGCGCGCGCCGCGCTGGTTGCTACGCAGGTTGCAGTGGCGCTTGCCTCGGCATCGGCGCGCTCGCCTGCGCGCAGGGCCCGCAGGCACGACAAGTCCCGGAACGCCCGCCGCCGATCGCCACGGTTCCCGGCATGCCGCCGGTCGTCGATCCCGCCAATCTCTACAGCGAAACCGCCGCCGGCAAGCTGAGCCCGGCGGTCGCCGGCGACCTGCCGCGCGTCTACGTGCCCGAACCTGCAGTCGAACGACGTCTACGTGATCGATCCGGCGACGTATCAAGGTCGTCGACAAGTTCAAGGTCGGCCTCAATCCGCAGCACGTGGTCCCGTCGTACGACCTGCGCACGCTGTGGGTGGCCAACAACGCCGAGAACACGACGCGCGGCAGCCTGACGCCCGTCGATCCGAAGACGGGCAAGCCCGGCAAGGCGATCGCCGTCGACGATCCGTACAACATGTATTTCTCGCCGGACGGCAAATCGGCGATCGTCGTCGCCGAAGCGATGAAGCGGCTCGACTTCCGCGATCCGCAGACGATGCAGCTGCAGTACTCGATCGACGTGCCGCGCTGCGCGGGCATCAATCACGCCGATTTCTCGATCGACGGCACGTTCGCGATCTTCACCTGCGAGTTCACGGGCACGCGTGGCCAAGATCGATCTCGTCAACCGCAAGGTGCTGGGCTACACGCAGGTGATCCAGCCGGGCCGGCCGACCAAGGTCGTCAAGGGACCCGACGGCAGGGACGAGATCGATCTGCACGACGTGGAAAGGCATGCCGCAGGACATCCGCGCCTCGCCCGACGGCAAGCTCTTCTTCGTCGCCGACATGATGGCCGACGGCGTGCACGTCGTCGACGGCGAAACGTTCACGGCAGGTCGGCTTCATCGAGACCGGCAAGGGAACGCACGGCCTCTATCCGAGCCGCGACGGCAAGAAGCTCTACGTCGCCAATCGCGGCTCGAACAAGATCCACGGCCCGCCGCAGGGCAAGGGCGGCGTGTCGGTCATCGATTTCGCGACGCGCAAGGTCGAGGCCAACTGGCCGATTCCCGGCGGCGGCAGCCCCGACATGGGCAACGTCAGCGCCGACGGCAAGACGCTGTGGCTATCGGGCCGCTACGACAACGTCGTCTACGCGTTCGACACGGCGAGCGGCGCGGTCAGGTGATCCCGGTCGGCAAGGAGCCGCACGGGCTCACCGTGTGGCCGCAACCCGGCCGCTACTCGCTCGGCCACACGGGCAACCTGCGCTAGCGTTGGGCGGCGCAACACTGCGCAGGCCGACATTCGCCCGTTCATTACTTCAATCTGCGAGAAGTAGTGCGCCAGGGCCTTGAAATCCGCTTCGGCGATGCCTTGCAGCGACGCGGTCATGATGGTGTCGCCGCCAGCGCGGCGGTTCTGGCGGTACTGCAGCATCACTTCGGCGAGGAATTCCTCGCGTTGTCCGGCGAGGCGCGGCATCTGTTCCTTGCCGCGGAACGTCGAATCATGGCAACTGCCGCAGCGGTTGCCGGATGCAATTGCCTTGCCTCTTTGAAAAGCTTCTTGTCAACTGGGTTCCGTCGCCGGCTTGGCCTTCAAGCCGGAGTAGTGCTTGCGAGCGCGACGATTTCCTTGTCCGGCACGCCTTTCAGCAACTCCTGCATCACGGCGGAGCCGCGGATGCCCTCGCGGGTCATCACGAGGTAGTTCTCGACAAAGATCCGCGGTTGCGCCGCGATCGAGGGCGTACCGGCGATCGTCGAATTGCCGTCCGCGCCATGGCATCCGGCGCAAGTGCGCAGCTGCGCGGCAAGGCGGTCTTCCGTCTGGCCGTGCGCGGCGGAAATGAAAAGGGCGGCGAGCAACGCCCACCGCCCTTTGGCAGCACGAAGCACTATTTCTTGGGCGCGCTGTAGCGAGATGCGGTAAATCACGCCCAGCTGCTCATCCGACACCAGCAGCGAGCCGTCCTGCAGCTGCGCGATGTAGGCGGGCCGGCCCCAGAACGTGTTGTCCTTCGGGTCCATGAAGCCGGTCAGGAACGGCGTCAGCTTCGCGCTCTTGCCGTCCGCCGACGCGCGTCACGTTCACGACGTCGTAGCCGAACTTCTCGGTGCGGTTCCACGAACCCTTGCGCGCGATGAACATCGCGCCCTGGTACTCCTTCGGGAACATGTCGCCGGTGTAGAACTTGAGGCCCATCACCGCGGCGTGCGGCCCCATCGTGATCACCGGCAGCGTAACGCCCTTGCAGGCGTCCTTCTTGCCTTTGGCGATGTCCGGGTCGACGATGCCCTTGGCGTGGCAGTACGGGAAGCCGTAAGTTCTGCCCGACCTTGTCCATGCGGTTGAGCTCGTCCTCCGGCCCGTTGTCGCCCAGCCAGTCGCGGCCGTGGTCGGTGAACCAGAGCTCGCCCGTCTTCGGATGCCAGTCGAAGCCCTGCGTGTTGCGGATGCCGGTGGCGATCACTTCCATGCCGGAGCCGTCCGCGTTGTAGCGGCGGATCTGCGCGTATTCCTTGCGTCGGCGGCTCGCAGATGTTGCACGGTGCGCCGAACGGCACGTAGAGCTTCTTGTCCGGCCCGAAGCGCACGTACTTCCAGTTGTGGTGCTGCTCGGGCGGCAGGTTGAACGCCGCGGTCATGTCGACGGGCGCCACGTCGGCGATTGCTCTGCGATGCCGTCGTAGCGCAGCACCTTGTCGATCGCGCATGACGTACAGCGAGCCGTCTGGAAGGCGACGCCCGAGAGGCTGCGTGAGCTTGTCCACGACCACGCGCACGGTGCGCTTGTCGCCGTCGTCGGTGACCTCGTAGACGCGGCCGATGCCGCGCGTGCCGACGTAGATCTTCTTGCCCGGTCGTCGCCGAACGCCATCGCGCGCCCGCCGACCATGCCGGTGGCCCAGACCTCGGCCTTGAAGCCCTTCGGCAGCTTGAGCTTGTCGAGCGGAATCTCGCTCGCCGGCGGTCTCGGTCATCTTGCCGGGGTTGGGCGCGAGCTTTGAATCCTTCATGCTCTCGGGCTGGCCCTGCTTCCAGATCGGCGGCGGTGCGGGCTTGTCCTGCGCCAGCGCGGCTTGCATGGACAGCGCGAGCACGCTTGCGGCGGCAAGCGCAATGGCATTTTCCTTCATGGCTTTTCCTCCTGGTGAGGCGGAAGAAACTACACCTATCGCCGCACTGCCGCAACGGCAATTGCGCCCCATGCTGGCGCCACCGCGCGTCTACCACTACTGCGTGCTGGCGGCGAGCGGCTGCTTCCGGGAAATTTCCGCGGCGACCGCGAACGTTCGCTTCTGGCCGGACTGAAGGTACCCACGTTTGATGGACACCTCAATCAGAGCAATACTGACTTGAGGAGGTGTTCGATGGAATACACACCGCGCAGGAAATTGACTCGGGAATTCAAGCTTGAAGCGGTTCGTCAGGTGGCGTTGAGCGAGAAGCCCAAGGCCCAGCTGGCTCGGGAGCTGGGCGTACGCGTCGGTCAGCTGCGAACGTGGCGGCTCGAGTTCGAGAAGGAGGCGGTGACCGGCATCGCCAAGCCTGATCGATCTGCCGCTGAGGATCTTGAGCAGCTGCGTCGCGAGAACGCAAAGCTCAAGATGGAGATCGAGATTTTAAAAAAGCGGCCATCTACTTCGCTCGGGAAGCGAAGTGAAGTACGCCTTCGTCGAGAAGAATCGACGGCAGTACGGCGTGCCGGCCCTGTGCGAGGCGCTGCAGGTCTCGCGCAGCGGGTACTACGCTGCGCGGCACCGCGGTCCCAGTGACCGCCAGAAGCGCCGAGTTGACCTCACGGCTCGTATCAGGACGATCCACCAAGCCAGCCGCGAGTCGTACGGCGCTCCCAGGGTGCACGTCGAGCTGCTGGCCCAGAAGGTGCCATGCTGCCGCAATACCGTGGCCAAGCTGATGCGCAGAGGCGGAGATCCTGCCCAAGGCGATCCGGCGGTTCCGCGTGACCACCGACTCCCGCAAGACCAAGGCATCGCCGAACCTCATCAACCGGGACTTCACGTCAGAACATCCCAACGACCTCTGGCTGAGCGACATCACCTACATCCCGACGAGGGAAGGTTGGCTCTACCTGGCTGCGGTTCTGGACGCGTACTCGAGAGCCTTGGTGGGCTGGGCGATGAGCCGAACTCTGGACACCAAGCTGGCGATGGACGCGTTGAACATGGCGATCGCGCATCGGGGTCCACCGGTAACGCTGCACTCCGACCAGGGGTCAACGTACGCCACCGGAAGCTACCGGGAAATCGTCAACCGCTATGGCATCAGGCAGAGCATGAGTCGCAAGGGTGATTGTTGGGACAATGCGCCTATGGAGAGCTTCTTCCATACGCTCAAGACCGAATTGGTCATGCACTGCGACTACAAGACACGCGACGATGCGCGGGTCAGCTTGTTCGATTACATGGAAGTGTTTTACAACCGGCAGCGACGGCACTCATCGATTAGCTACGAGGCCCCGCTACCGTTCGAGGCGATGAAATCGCCTGGTAAGGTGTCCACCGTTCGTGGGTAAGATCAGTCACGGTCACTCACCGAGATCAATCTGAACGGTCGTAGTCGGCCAGCTGCGGTCGGTCAGCGTCGCTGTCCAAATTGCCCGGAAGCCGTCGCTCGCAATGCTTCTGGTTCGCAGGCGAGGTAGAGTGTAAGGAGCACGTGTTGTCCCACGCGGTTTCGACTCCGGAGAGACTGGGGATGGCAAGCATTGGAGGTCTGGTGGGCGGCGCGCTCGGCGCGATAGCGCTTTCGGTCGTGTCCGCAATGGCCTGGGCGCAGGCTTACCCATCGAGATCGGTGACGATAATCGTGCCCTGGCCGCCCGGCGGACCGTCGGATATCGCGGCACGGCCGATGGCGAAGGGCCTGCAGGACGAGCTCGGAAAGCCGTTCGTGATCGACAACCGCGGCGGTGCGGGCGGCAACATCGGATCCGACCTCGTGGCGAAGGCGGCCCCCGACGGATACACGCTGCTGATCACCTCGAGCGCGCCGATCGTGATCAATCCGAGCATCTACAAGTCGATGCCCTTCGATCCCTCGAAGGACCTCGCGCCCGTCACCAACCTGATCCGCGTGCCTCTGGTGCTCGTCGTCAATCCGAGCGTCCCGGCCAAGAACCTGCAGGAGCTCATCGCCTACATCAAGTCGAAACAGGGACAGATGCAGTACGCGTCTTCCGGCAACGGCACGCCTCAGCACCTGACTGGCGGAGCTCTTCAAGACGACCGCGAAGCTCGACATGGTTCACGTGCCGTACAAGGGCTCGGCGCCGGCGATCACCGATCTGCTGGGTGGGCACGTGCCCCTGATGTTCGACAGCACGATCGCGATACTGCCGCACATCAAGGCGGGCAAGGTGAAGGCAATCGCCGTCACGGGCGCCAAGCGTTCGTCGCAACTCCCCGACGTGCCGACGTTCGCGGAAGCCGGGATGCCGGGGTTCGAGTCGTACGCGTGGTACGGATTTTTCGCGCCGAGCAAGACGCCGAAGGATGTCGTCGCGAAGCTCAACGCCGCTGCCGTGAAAGTAATGAAGCAGCCCGAGTACCAACGGGTCCTCGCCGAAACCGGATCCGAATTCGTCGGCGACACGCCGGAGAACTTCGCCGCGTTCGTGCGTGCGGAAGCCGCGAAGTGGGGAAAGGTGGCTAAGGAGACCGGCGCGACCGTGGACTAGGTTCTGATCCCGGGCCGCAGCGACCCCCCATTTGCTGCCAGCGCGAGGGCAGTTACTGCGCGTGCGCAGTGGTGAGTTGGCCGCCAACACGCCGAAGAAACGGTGGCGCGAACGTCAGCTTCCCTCAACTTAACAGTCGGCTTTCAGGAACATCGACGGGCGGCTCAGGGTCGACACTGGACTTGAGGCCGCAATCGGCCAGAAGCGGAAGTTCCCACACCAAGGTTTGCACGTCGGGATGGCGGCCCCAAGGTAGAGCAGACTACTCTAGGACTCATCTCGTCGGACGAACAAAATGCTCGTCCGCGAGTCGGTGTCGACAAGCAGAGTTGTCCCGACTCGCAATGTCGAATATTCACGACATCAAATGTCGAATATTCACGACATCACCTCCTGGACAGAGCGCTAGAATTGCTTGCAGCTCCAGTCGCCTCTGTCGAGCAACGCTACCCGCGCTGACGCCTCAAGCGACGACAGTCGGCATACCCGAGGGAGGCTTCTATGAAGATCGCCAAACTAGTCGTGTCGTTGGTAACCTTGGCTTTCTGCGCTGCCGCCAACGCCGGCCTGCGCTGCAATGGTGACATCGCAGACATAGGCGATTCAAAGGCATCCGTCCTGAGGAAATGCGGGACGCCGTTCTTCGCTCAGACATTCTGCATCCCGCTGAGGTACGTTGACCTGGATTTCGTTCCCCCGTCCGATGCCGCGGCGGCGGTCATCCTCGGCTGCTTCCTGTGGACGAATGGTCCTACAATCCCGGTTCGGGACAGTTCGTGACGACCATGCACTTCGAAGCGGGCCGGCTGACCCTCGATCCGCTACGGCGATCGTATTCTTGACGGGCGCGACTCACTGCTTCCGCTGAACTGAACGCCTTCTCGCCTTGTTGGCGAGTTTTGCGAATGGCCTCCCTCACCCGTCTCTGATTTCTCGACTCTTTCGGGAGAAGGCGGCTCACTGAGTACACCGGGCATTCGACCAGAAAATTGCCAACGTCGGGAATGGATCGTTCGGCGTCCTTCGGCGCGAGCCCGGCGCCGTAGAAGACCTTGGTAAAAGCGCGGCGCATAGGGATATCACCGTCTCGCACCCAGGTCGAACAGGTGCCAGCAGTCCTCCGTTTGCCGTCCCGCGAGTGCGGAGGCGTTCGCACTGGCCGTTCGGTCAGGCGCGGTTGCCGACGCCGAGGTGTCCGGCGCGCATGAGGTTGCCGGGCCCTTCGCTGTGCTCGCCGCTGTCCGACAGAACGTGCACAAGCTCGTGGGCCAGCACAAGCGGCAGGTCGAGCGCACCATGCGCCACCCAGACCGTGTCGGCTAGCCTAGCCGCGCCGCCGCGTTCCCGCGGCCAATCGCCTCCGCGTCATAGGCTGGCCGGTTGTGCGTGTCCTCCACAAAAGACACTGCAGGCTTCGAGACCGGCAGGCGTCGCAACAGATCCCGGGACACAGGGGTGGAGTAGAAGTGAAACCGGCGCGGCGCCTCGACTACGCACAACTCGGCGCGCGAAAGGATGACTCCGCACTGCGCAAGCAGGCCCGTGGCATCGACTACCGCCGCGCGAATCTCCTTCTGCGACCAGCGCGATCCGGCAAACGTATGGAGCGAAATCGAAAGCGCGTGAGACGCCCCGAGCGCGTCGGCATTCGCTGAACGGCAACGGTACAGGTCTCCGCGGGACCTTTCTCCTCCGAGGCCACGGCCGAGGTCGCCGCGAGGCCGACCATCACCACCGCTGCAATGAGCTCGTCCAGCCCGAAGCATCGGCGTGCCAGGCCGCCATCGCAGTGTCCCGGCAAGTGAAAGCGAACGTGCCTCAATGCGAGGAATAGTCTTCGCATCGGATTACCGCGCTACAACCACTGTCGGATTTGAGTTCCGCCGTCACGAGGACAATGCCGCCGATCACGAAAAACGTTGAGGAGTCGTGGTGCCGCCGTACTCGCCTTCAAGCTAAAGAAGCATCCGGGACCGCGACGCCGGTAGTCGCCTAGCCGCCGCGACGCGGCCGCGGGCAAAGCTAGACTCATCCGGCTGCCGCCAGCTGCGGCGGGCGTTACGCGAGACAGGATGAGGCTCGGCAACTCGCCGGGGAATGGCCGCTTTCGACGGCGGATTCAACCGGTCGATGCAACACACTAGACGCCATTGCGGCGGAAGGAGTGTTGCAGATGAAGAGAAGACCGCGCATTTACTACTCGGCCAGCCAACGGGCACTCATCTGGGAGCGTTGGCGGAAGGGTGAGACGCTTCACCAGATCGCCCGACTGTTTGATCGGTATCACTCGTCGATACACCGCATTCTGGCTGAGTCGGGCGGGATACGCCCAGCCGAGCGGCACCGGTCAAGATCGGCGTTGACCTTGATCGAGCGTGAGGAGATCTCGCGCGGCATAGTGGCAGGTCAGCTCGATCCGCGCGATCGCGGCGGCGCTCGGCCGCGCGCCGTCTACGATCAGTCGCGAGATTCGACGCAACGATGGCCCGCAAGGCTATCGAGCCAGCCAGGCCGACCAGGCGGCGTGGGATCGAGGCTGTCGCCCGAAGGTCTGTAAACTGGTGCAGAACCGAGCGCTGGCCCACCTCGTGGCAAGCAAGCTCCGCCTCGAGTGGTCGCCTGAGCAGGTTGCCGGCTGGCTGAAGCGTGCCCACCCCGATGACGAAGCCTTTCAGGTGTCCCACGAGACGATCTATCGCAGCCTGTTCATCCAGGCACGCGGCGCTCTGAAGAAGGAGCTGATGGCGCACTTGCGGCGCACCCGAGGCATGCGTCGTTCGCGACACCATACGCAAAAGACCAGCATCCACGGGCAAATCACTGACGCGGTATCGATCAGCGAGCGTCCTCCTGCAGTCGAAGATCGTGCGCTTCCTGGCCACTGGGAAGGTGACCTGCTGTTCGGCAGCAAGAACAGCCAGATCGCGACACTCGTTGAACGTCAATCACGCTACGTGATGCTCGCGAAGGTCGGAAAGAAGGATACTGAGACGGTCGTTAACGCTCTCATCAAGCACGCGCAGAAACTGCCCCACGAGCTGTACCGATCGCTGACCTGGGACCGCGGCAAAGAGATGGCCGACCATCAACGCTTTACGCTGGCCACCGACATCAAGGTCTACTTCTGTGATCCTCGGAGCCCTTGGCAACGCGGATCGAATGAGAATGCGAATGGCCTATTGAGGCAATATCTGCCCAAAGGGGATCGACCTCTCAGGGTATTCGCAGTCCAAGCTCAACGCGATCGCTCGGCGCCTCAACGAACGACCGAGGAAGACGCTGCACTACGAAACACCAGCTGAGCGATTTCATCAAGCTGTTGCGTCGACCGGTTGAATCCGCCGCCCGAAGCGGCCGCTCATTTGCCTTCGCGGGCAGCGATTCGTCAGGTCGATGTAGGCGAACCCTCCCGGAAAGCGCATCGGATGTGGAACGAAAAACGAGACCCTGCGGTGCGCGAGCGTATCGGTAATCGGGTTGACCGTGATCCGCCACGGCACGTAAGCAACGACGAGTTCCGCCATCCGGTTGAACAGCTGCGTTCGTTCAGCCGAGGGTCAGGCAAGCGCCGCGCCTCGTCGAACAGGCGGTTGAATTCGGGAAGGTTGAAGCGCGAAGTATTGGCCTGGCCGGCATTGGGGCCGTAGAGAAGCTGCATGAAGTTCCTCCCCGTCCGGGTAGTCGGCTATCCAGGCCCCGTCGGAGACCGGTATCTGCCCCCTGGCGCGCCATTTTGGTTATCTCCGGCTGCTTGTCTTTCTTCACCACGAGCCTGGAGGCCGATCGCGTCCATGCTTTCTTTTCCAGAGCTCGTCACGCTCACGCGCCGCCGAGGTAGGGGGCTCCAGTACTCGATAACGAGCGCCTTCCCCGTCCGGCGCCTGCCGATAACCTTCGCCGTTGCGGTCCTTGTAGCCGAACTTGTCACAGCAGAGCGCGGGCCGCCCCGGGATCATAGAGCTGCGCGTTGGTCCTGAGCTTGGCGTCGTAACCGCGCAATGTCCTGCGGGATGGGACCTTGCGCAGGAACCGCACGCCCCTGATAGAGCACGCGGATCGCTTCGGCGACGTTGTAGGCCATGCCGATAGCCCGACGCAGCGCAACCTTCTCGGCGGAGTAGCCGCCGACAACGACGTTCTCCATGTCGAAACGGGTGTAACTCTCACGCTCGGCGCGATAAATGCTTGGTGGACGACGCCTTTCGCCGCGAGCTCCGGCTTGAGCTTCGCCGGCGACGAGCGCCTGGCTCGATGGAACTGCACCGGCAGTGAGAAGAGTACGTCGCTCTCGCTGTTTAGAAAGGCAAGCCAGCGCGCCTGCCCCTCGTCCATGACGGTGATGTCCACGCGGGGAATGAGCGGAGGCGCTTTCCCCTTCAGGGCCGCGGCGATCGGCTGCGAAGGCGCTGGAATGGGTCCGGCGGGCGAATACATCACCTCGCGATAGTTCGGACTCTTTAGCAGTTCAATGCGGGCACTGCGCCGGTATTGTCCAGAGCATGTACGGGCCGGTGCCGACCGGGTGCGCGCCGATGTCGATTGCCGTACGCCTCGACCACTTCTCCGCCATCGCTGCGGTGTTGGGCACCGCGAGCATATAGAGAAAGCGCAGGTCAGGCGCTTTCAAACGGATTTTCAGCGTGTAGCGGTCGATGACCTCAAGACCCGGCAATGGGCGCGTCGTAATCGAACTTGCCGGTCCGGTCCCGCCTTTGCACGCGCTTCGTCCGCACCGACGACCTTGCCTTCGAGCATCCAGAGCCAGGGCGATTTGACGCCTGGGTCGAGGATGCGCTTTCAGACCATAGGCGTGATCGGCTGCAGTCAGTTCGCGCGGCTTGCCCTTGAAGACGGGATCGGGTGCGAAGAAGATCCCTTTGCGCACCTTGCAGACATACGTCGTGCCGCCGTCTTCGACGGCGGGCATCGCTTCGAGTGTTCGCGGGACGAGCTTGACCGGACGCGCGAGATAATCGTAGTCAAGCATCGCCTTCAGGATGCTGTCGATGACGACACCAGAGATGTCGTCGAACGCAACAGCAGGATCGAAGCTCGTTTCGGCCGCCGGAGACAGCGACGCGCAACGTCTGGTCGGGTACGGCGGCCTCCACCCAAGCCGATCGCGACCGATGCGATCAGGCAACATTTCAACAACATGCGGGGAAACGAGGCAGGGCGCACGGTTTTCCTAGGCGAGGGACGTCCTGGCGGTCAGCGTAACACTGAGGGCGGATCGCTGCGGCAAGCGTGGCCGCACTCGGAAGGTGTGTCGATCGCGTTGCGGGGTGCCTTTAGCGGGAGGACCCGACTCTCATGCAGTCGACGACCGCTTCTTGGCCGTTCAGCGACGTCCGAGTCTGAACGCGAGCGGCTCGATTCGTCGACGGTCGCAGTTCGATCCGTTGCACGACGGTCGCGTTCTCTCCGAAGCAGACATTCTTCAGCAATCTTTTGCCGAACCGCCGCTGGCGCGGCCACTCTAAACACCGGATCTAGGTGTAGCGGAACGGTGTCAACCCGACCGCGCCTTTGCGGACTGACGGGCCTTGTCGCCGAAGATAGCAATACGTAACTGAACGAAGTACAAT